>SAMEA104315425__coassemble_1813_pt1 | contig 10211 bp, 8 predicted proteins | sample SAMEA104315425__metabat2_high_PE_033 | metagenome-assembled genome bin SAMEA104315425 (sample SAMEA104315425) | gut metagenome | biome: Monkey gut; feature: monkey-associated habitat; material: faeces | place: China | collected 2013 | reverse complement strand
ACGGGGGCGGGGACGGTGTGGGTCAATGGGTTAGGAGGGGTGTTAAAGTTTGTTGCGGGAGGGAGGTTGGGCATATGCTAGAGAAAAAAGGAGCGCGCCTACTCGAAAGGAGCAGGCGCGCTTGTTTGTTTTTTAGTGGCGCGAATGTCAATGCGCCGTATGCGTCATCTCTAGACGGACGGAGCGTATCATGGACCTTATCTTGCGAGACTCGCGCAAGGAGCGCGAGAGTTCCCACACTTGGCATATGGCCCTTTTGTCGGCTTCGGTCATGCTCGCAACGTAGTGAGCCTTTGGGCCAAGGTACTCCACGGTGACGCGCTGCCCCTCGTAGAGCGAGATGAACTTGGCGACGTCGGCGGCCTCATGTCCCTCGTAGCGCACTGTTTCCCAGACATATTCATCGTTTGAGAAAGTGTTTCGGAAGGCGCCGTCGTCAACGTGACGCATGGAGACGAATTGCTCTCCACTTTTTATCTCGAAATGATCGTGGTGGATGGGTTTTTCTCCGACATAGTTGCTTGTGATGGAGAAATGCCCATTGGCGTCGGTTTTTGCTTTGAGGTAGCAACGGTCGTAGGCTCTCCAGGTCTGCTGCACTTTGGCGACGTAGACAGGCGTGGCGGCCCCGGCATCGTCAATTGCCATGGGTGCCAAAAGCTCTTGCTGCCTCTGCTCGCACGCGGCCAGAGAGCTGTCAAGAAAAGCCAAGGTACGCTCGCTTTCATATCTTATGACGAGACGGCCAAGATCCCTGGCCTCTCGACACACAGTCGGGATGTCGGCGTAGAAATTCTTGACGCTGTCTAACAAGATTTTGGCCTCTCCCATCTTCTTGTTGGAGAAAGCCTCTACGGCCTCGGCGTAGAGAGACTCCGCCAACTCTTGCCTGCTTGGCGCGCAAGAGAGCAGCAGCAATGGAATCGACAGGGCCATAACTTGGCGTGAAAGCATCGGACTCATGACGGTTGAGAGAACATTGGACTTTGTGTGGCTCATTGGAAGGCTCCTCGCTTTGTGCTGAGCAGTCCGCAGGCGGCATCGATGTCTTGCCCTTTGGACTGGCGAATGGTGGCTGTCAGTCCTTTATCGTTGAGCATATCGCGGAACCACTCCATTTTCTTTCGGCTGCAGCCTCGGAGGTCGGAGTCTGGGATTGCATTGAAAGCGATGAGGTTGACTCTGCTCCACTTGAGTGGGGCGAGGAGGCGCGCGAGGCTCTCGGCGTCTCTTGGCGAATCGTTGACGCCCTCAAAAAGTGTGTATTCGAAGGTTAGGCGCCGTTGGCCCGTCCAGTCATAATGTCGGAGCAGCTCGAGCGTGTCTTCGATTGGGAAGCCTTTTTGCGCGGGCATAAGTTCAGCCCTGCGGGCAGGGTCTGGCGAGTGGAGGCTTATGGCCACATGGACTTCGGACTCGTCCAGCAAGCGGACGAGCTGGCCAGGGATGCCTATGGAAGAGACTGTTATGCGCCTGGGGCTCCAAGCGTAGCCCCACGGCGAGGTGAGGATGGAGAGCGACTTGAGGACCTCATCGGTATTGTCCATCGGCTCCCCCATGCCCATGAAGACAATGTTGGTGAGCAGCTCGTGGCCCGTGGTTGAGGCCATCTGGTTGAGTATCTGCCCAGAAGTGAGGTTGCCGGCAAAGCCTTGGCGGCCAGTCATGCAAAACTTGCACGCCATCTTGCACCCTACTTGTGAGGAGACGCAGAGTGTGTTGTGCTCATCGCGGCCATCTGGGATATAGGCCGTCTCGACGGCTTTGCCATCGTAGTCAAAGAGCATCTTGCGGGTGCCGTCAACAGACGTCACCTCGGCCACGGGTGCCACCCTGCCCACGTCGTAGGTCGCGGCCAGGGCCTCTCGCCCCTTGTTTGATATGTTGGTCATGCCGCCGATGTCGGCGACATTTTTCTTATATAGCCAGTCGGCCATCTGCTTTGCCGCGAAGCGCGGCAGGCCGACCTCATCGGCCACTTGCTGCAGCTCAGGAAGCGTCTTGCCAAAAAGGTGAGACAGGCTCATATTTCTCCAGTGAGAGTCAATTATTTGCGTAACAGTTTGATTCCTCGTGGCGTTATATCTATCACGCCTTGGCGGAAGAGCGCCCCGATGGTCATCTTGAAGCTTTTTTTGCTGCAGCCGAAAAGGTCTCGGATGAGGTCGGGGCTTGACTTGTCGCCCACGTTGAGCTCCCCGTTGCTGAGTTTAAGCCTTTTTATGACCTCCTCGGCAATGCCGTCTACCTTGGCGTATCCTATGGGCTGCGGCGAGACGTCGATCTTGTCATCGTCGCGGACACATTTGACATAGACTTTCAGCCTGTCGCCCACAGCAAGTGGCGAGAAGACATCGCTCTCGTAGATGAGCCCAGAGAATGCGTCATCCAGCACCACCTTGTAGCCGAGTGGCGTCAGCTCGTAGACGAGGGCGTCGACGGGATCGCCAACATGGTAGCGCGGCATGACGTTATTAAGCTGCCTTTCAAACCATTGAGTTGCGGCGATGCGCCCCGTCACCGGATCTTGGTAGACATATACCACATAGGAGCGCCCCGCGATCATGTTGTCTCGCTGCTCACGCCTGGGCACGAGCAAGTCTTTGACAAGCCCCCAGTCAAGAAATGCGCCGGGGCTGGCGACCTCCTTGACCTTGAGGTAGGCGAATTGCCCCACTTGGGCGAGCGGAGTCTCCGTGGTGGCCACGAGGCGGTCTTCAGAGTCGAAGTAGACAAAAACGTCGACCTCGTCACCGACAGACAGCCCTTGCGGCATATATTTCTTGGGCATCAGGATCTCGCCATCGGGGCCACCGACAAGGTAGCAACCGAAGTCCACAAGACGCGACACCACAAGGACATTGCGCCGCCCAATGCGGACGCCACGGCCGTCAAAATTATTTATCATGCTGCAAATGTAGCCAAATAAACATTTGAATATATTTATCTTAGACGCTAAAAAGAGTTTATAATGGATAAGACGATATTGCAAGACTTGGTGCTGACGGCGATGCCCTACGGACGGTATAAGGGGACGCCACTATACAGGTTGCCAGAGTTCTACGTTGTGTGGTACAAACAGCACGGTTTTCCTCAAGGGCGGCTTGGGACTCTGTTGGAGACGCTGTATGAGATTAAGCTCAACGGGCTAGAATATCTGTTGGAGCCTCTTGTGAAGGCGTATGGCCGCCGCGGCGCGCATTGACCCGTCGATTGGGAAAGGGAGAGCCGCGCCGATCTTTTTACGGTCGGCGCGGCTCCTTTTTTCTTGCTTCGGCGAGAGGGCGGGCATTCCCCTTCTCTTCGGCCCCACGGATGATTTTGCTACTCGCGTTGGCCTTGGAGCGCCACGACCTCGGCCAGACGCGCGACGACCTCGGCGGCCTTGCGCAGGCTTGGGATGGGGAGGTACTCGTACTTGCCGTGGAAATTCTCACCACCGGCGAAGATGTTTGGCGTGGGCAGGCCCATGAAAGAGAGCCTGGCGCCATCGGTGCCGCCGCGGACCGGCACGACCTTGCACTCGACGCCGCAATCGGCCATGGCGCTGCGAGCGTAATCGACGACATACATGACGGGCTCGATCTTCTCTCGCATGTTGTAATACTGGTCTCGTATGGTGGTGACGACGGTGCCCTCGCCGAACTCGGCGTTGAGTTTGTTGGTGAGGTGGAGCATCTCCTTCTTGCGGTCTTCGAAACGGTCGCGGCGGAAGTCTCGGATTATGTATTTGAGCGTCGTCTTCTCTACACAGCCCTCCATGAGGGTGAGGTGGAAGAAACCATCGTAGCCGTTGGTGTGCTCTGGCGTCTGGAAGCTTGGGAGCATGACCGTGAACTGACTGGCTATCCTCATGGAGTTGCGCATCTTGTGGTAGGCGTATCCTGGGTGGACGTTTCGCCCGTTGATGACCACGGTGGCCTCTGCCGCGTTGAAGGTCTCGTATTCCAGTTCGCCGATGGCGCCTCCGTCGATGGTGTAGGCGAAGTCGGCTCCAAAAGCCTTGACGTCGAAATGGTCAGCGCCTTGGCCAATCTCCTCGTCGGGCGTGAAGCAGACGCGGATTTTGCCGTGCTTGCGTTCTGGGTTTGCCATGAGGGCCTCCAGGGCCGCGAATATGGCGGCCACGCCGGCCTTGTCGTCGGCCCCCAGGAGCGTGGTGCCGTCGGTGACGATGATGTCTTGCCCCTTGTAGTTGAGCAGCTCGGGGAACTCAGATGGTGAGAGCGTGATTCCGAGTTCGCTGTTGAGGACGATGTCGGCACCGTCATAGGAGGAGACGATTCGGGGGTTGACATGCTTGGCGGAGAAGTCTGGGCTAGTGTCCATGTGGGCAATGAAGCCGACGACGGGGGCGGGGGCGGGAGTGTTGGCCGGGAGAGTGGCCGTGACGTAGCCGTATTGGCTGATGTCGACGTCGGACATGCCTATCTGGCGGAGATCTGCCGCCAGCCTGTTTGCGAAATCGAGTTGGGAGAGAGTCGACGGCACGATGCCCGTGGTCTCATCGCTCTGTGTGTTGACCTTTGCGTAGGTCAGGAAACGTTCTACGACATCCATCTCAGTATGAGAGTATTCAGAAGTGTTTTTTTTGTGGTCTTGCTTTGTGTGGCGCTCTTACTTGACGTCGTCGGCCCGGAAGCCGAACCCCATCCTCTTAGCGGTCTTGGTCTTGGAGGTGAGGATGTATTGTTTGAGTGTGGCCATGTCGGTCTGCATGACCATCTCGTAGGGCGGGACTAGAGGATTTTCCTCCACCGCGTATTTGAAGGCCGTCTCGACGACTTTACGCCAGTTCTCAGCATTGAGGGTCCGCTCACCATATTGAGCCACCCCCATGCCTCTCTGCCTCTTGCCCTCGACGAAAAACGCGGACTCGGCGTTGACAAAGACGCGGGCCACGAGGTAGCCCCCGTCTTCGTCGCGGTCATACTTAAATGAGTCGGCCAAGAAATTGTATACATTGACCATGCCGACGAAAGAGCGCGAGGCGTCGGCCTTGACGTAGTCTGTGGCTCGGGCCTCGTGGTCGCGGTCGAACTGGAAAACGTCAGTCAGCTGGGCGAAAACGAGCACATCGGCATCGAGAGTGAAGATGGCGACGTGCTGCGCCCGGCGCTCAAACTTGACGACCACATCGGGCTCGAGGAGCTCACGGTACTCAACGGCCAAGCCCTCGAGGACGTAGCAGAGAGTCTCAAAATTGGCGGAGACCGTCTGCTCCACCTCTTTACGGAGCTTGGCCTGCGGAGCCAAAGCGCCTATTATATTGTTTCTTAACCTCTTATTCATAAGGCTATAAATTTATGTTCTGAAAAGGCTCCAACTACTCTAGCAGCTCTAGCTGCGCCACTCTGCGGCAGCCCGGCGTGAATTTGAACCTGTCGTCTAGCCTGCGGCCAAGGACGCAGACTATCTGACCGGCAGAGGTGACGACCCAGGCGGCCTCCTTTTCCGGCAGGCTCATCTTGCAATCCACAAAAAAGTCGGACAGTTTCTTCCTTCCCCTCATGCCCAGCGGGATGAAAGAGTCTCCCTGCCGCCAGCGTCGCACCTGTAGCGGGAAAGAGAGTTTTGAGGCGTCGAGATGCGCCACGCGCGGGGAGCGCGACAGGCGGAAACCGTCATCGACCGTCACTAGCGACAAGCGGAGATGGACGGGCTCAAAGACCTCACAATCAGCCCCTGGCAGTTCAAACTGCCGCGACTCGCGCCCATCGGCCACAGGAGACACGATGACCTGCGCGCGATCCACCACGGCCCTAAGCCCGGAGGCGTAGAAGACGCGCCCGCTGAGGCCGTCTTCGACGCACCTGGCCATGCTGACCACAGAGCGCGGCGAGAACCCCATGGGCGCGAGGAGCCAATGGAGGAAGGGCTCGGCGCAAGGGGTGGCTCGCAAGGCGCCCGCCGAGATGGAGACGACCCCGCCCTCGCGCCTGACGGCCTCGGCCTCAAAACGCCCGGCCACGGACTGGAAGACGGCCAAGACCCCGGCCAGATGAGCGGTGTTGGCGCCCATGGTGGAGAGGAAAGAAGGGTTGATGGACTTGAGGACCGGGATGACGTGGTGGCGAATCTTGTTTCGGGAGAAATCGTCTGACGCGTTGGACGAGTCTGTGACAAAGCTCAACCCGTGGGCGCGGCAATAGAGCTCAATATCGGCCCGCGACACATCGAGCAGCGGACGCACCACGCGCCCCTGCGCGGGTTTCATCCCGGTGAGCCCGCGCAGCCCGGTGCCGCGCGTAAGGTTGAGGAGGAAGGTCTCGGCCGCGTCGTCGGCATGATGCGCCACGGCCACGCAGGGTATGCCGCGTTCGTCAAGGAGCTTATCGAACCACTCGTAGCGCAGGTCTCGCGCCGCCATCTCGATGGAGACATGGCGAGAACGCGCATAGGCCCGCGTGTCGAAGTGCTTGACAATAAGCTCTACGGCAAGTCGCTCGCAAAGAGAGCGGACAAAAGCCTCGTCGGCGTCGGACTCCTCGCCTCGCAAATGGAAATTGCAATGCGCCGCCACGCAGCTGAAGCCTTCCGTCACGAGGCGATGAAGCAACGCCACACTGTCGGCGCCGCCACTGACCGCCACAAGGACGGGGCGAGACCTGTCTATGATCCGAGAGATGTCCATCGTTATGCTAAGTTAACAAAAATCCGAGAACGGAGCTTTCCGCCGCACGCCCGCGCCACCAAGGCGGCGGCTTTGCTGAAGTGGCGGAAAAAGCGTAACTTCAAACCCACTTTACAGGTGGCAAAGCGCGGACGGGAACGCCCCCGCGCCTTGATCACAAATATTGACAAAAACTTATCTAATCAACACGCAAAATGGCAAAAATTCCATCGCCGAACATTGGCATTAAAAAAGAGCTGAAAGTCAAAGAGTTAAAAAAAGACTTTAAGAATTGGTATTATGTGGTGGACTATGAAGGGCAAGAACATAAGGTCAAGCTCTTCGACTTCCAAAAAACGCAAGAAACCCCTGAGCACGTGGCGTGCCTGGTGAAAACGAACCCCGACGGCACGCCGTCTTTGACCCAAGACCTGGTTCCCCTCATAGCATCGAGATATAAGGTGGGCGAGACATATAGCCTAAACGTGAAGCGCAGCATGGAGCGCAGCGGGCAATATGACGCCTTTGGCTCCGAAGGCTTCCGATTTCACTTTATCAACACCAAGGGGAAAAAATATGGAGACAGGCAGACGCTCACGTGCCGCGTGACGTCGATAGACGGGATTAAAGTTAACGTGGAAGAGGTCGAGGCGGCCACCGGCTCGTCAGAGCCCATAATATCAACAACGATCAGCCCGCAGGCCCTGAGGTCCATAGGCGAAGCCCAAGAGATATCGCCCGCCATAATCCGCATGACGGCGCGCGCGTTTCGGCGCGACCCCGCCTTTTATGACGCCCGCCAGATGCTCTCCACCCAATCAGGAGAATGGCTCACTGAGGCCATCAGAGTGGTGGAGGACAGCATGGGCGAATGGCTCTCAACGCGGCTGGACACAAGAAAAGACACATCGCACAGGATCTGCCTGCTCAACGCGCTGCGCCGCATGGGCATAGAGATATTGGAGCGGAGCGGGCTCGTGACAGGGCAGGGCGAGGACATGATGAGGCTCCGCTCGCGGATAGCGAGTTGCATAGGCCGCGCAGACGAGTTCACTTCGGCCTTAAACAAGATAAAGGACAATGCTATAGACGACTACGCGTCAGACATACGGTCGAGCCTGGAGCGGACGGGCTACGTGTATGAGGCGGCCCACCGGCTTGGCGTTTTGACATGCGCCATGTCAGTGGACCGCGAGCTGATGGTGAAAAACATACGCCTGCTCTTTGACACTCTGAGCAGCCGCAGCCTGACCGACTGGCGTCAAGAGCCCCTGCGGAGCGCATTGGTAAAGGTCTTGATGGCGTTTATTGACCAAAGCTCCGCCGAGGCGGACCGCGTGATGAACCTGAGCCTGGGGGAGAACAAGGCCGTGGTGTCTGACATGACGCGCGCGCTGGCCATGACGCTGCTGCTGACTGACGATGGCGACAGGGGCGTGAACCGCTACGTGCTGATGTCTCGCCTGTGCCGCTACGCCTCTCTCTTCCACACCAACCTGAGCGCGACGCTCAACAACAAAGCCTACGGCTACCTGTTTGGCAACGCGCCGAGCCAGCTGCCCTTTGGGTGGAACGACATGAAGAGCAGCGCAGACGTGATAAGCTTTAAGGCCTCGCAGGCTCCCACGCCACAGCCCATCGGGGGGACGCTTACGCACGTTGGGCGCAACGCCTCGGTGAGCGTGGCCGGCAACGACGTGGCCATATTGCCGCGCCTCAGGGGCGGGCACCCGCGCAACGTATTGCCAGACGGGATCACGGGGTGGAAAAACATTGAGGTGAGGCTGTCTAGCCGAGACTCCGTGCGAGAGGTGAAAGACGATTGCGCAGACACTCAAGAGCTGCGCCTGATGTGGCGCGACATTGAAGACAGCCTCATGGACGAGCGCAACGGGGCCAAAAGGCAAACGCAGTCGGCGCACAAGACAAAGTTGCAGGCAGAGGAGGGAGACGAGGTGACGATAATGGTGACGGGCAGCGACGGCACCACAGACGATGGTCACAACCCCTTGTTTCACTGCATGGTGGTGGATGACCACATGACGGGAAAGGGCCTGCTGTCTCCACGAGACATTGTTCGATATAACGTGACCTCGGCCCACCTGAGCGACTTTATGGACGACGAATCTGGCAAACCGCTGCTGCTGCGCGCCGTGGTGAAGCGAGTGCTAGGCGACGGGACGTGCACATTCCGCCTCATTGAATATGTGGAAGACTTCGTGAGCCACTACGCCCAAACCGGCGAGCCTCTGCTGTGCCGCATGACCATCACCAAAAACAGAGGCAACCTGCTCATAAGCGAGAAAGGATATTCGCTAAAAGTGCCGGTGGACGACAACACGCCCCCGCTCAAGAGCGGCGACATTGTGTGGGCTGAGCCGACGGCCGTATATGCCGACGGCAAGGTGGATGCCGAATTCATCGAGTATGACGAAACGGGGGAGACGCTGACCGACAGGCAATGCTTCCACAACCTGCTGATGGCATACTCTGACGGAAAGACATTTGACGGAGAGCTTGAAGAGGAGGAAGAGGAAGAAGACCAGCAGGAAGTGGAGCAGGTCGAGATGACCCGCGGGGAGGTTGGCGAGCTTATGAGCATCGTGGACCGGCAGAGCACGCTGACAGACAACAGGGCGCAGACGTTCAACCTGCTGGCCGTGGCTCGGCTCTTGGCCATTGCCATCGGAGACAACGCGAAAGCGGATGAATATCATGAGCGGATGGCGCTCATTTATCTGATGGACGAATATGCCCGCAACCAATGGATAGACCCGGACGACTTTGACAAGCACTACAGCCGCTGCGCAAAGATGCTGGACGGCTACCCCGACATGCAAGACCAGGCCACGCGGCTCTTCTGCCTGTCGCGGCTGGAGCGAAGCGGCAGCGAGGCCCGGCTGCTGGAGGTGGCCGAGCGGCGCAAGGAGACGCTGACGGGCAGCGTGGCGCGCCTGACACTGGCTTTCAACCTGGCCGACGGATACCACCTGACGGCCGCTCGGCGCGAGATCCGGAACAAGATAAACGAGCTGCTCGGCATAGAGGCCCGCGACGAGAGCGAGCGCGAATATATGGGCGAGGAGGGGCCCACGCTAGAGTTCAAGGAGAGCATGATATTCCCGCCCGACAACAACATGCGCCCCGACAGGCAGCGACAGACGCTGAAGCTCCTGACCGTGATATGCGGCATGATGAACACCAAGGGCGGCCGCCTGCTGGTGGGCGTGAATGACTCGGGCTTGGCCGTGGGGCTAGACGCCGACTTCCGCGAACTGGCAGGCACCGAGCGTTTTGACGAGCAGAAGAGCCGCGACCTGATGAGCAACTTCTTCACCGACATGATGCGCAAGCACATGCCAAACACAGCAAGCCTCTACGTTGACACTCACTTCGAGAGCCACGGCGGGCGCATGATATTTGTGGTGGAGGTGACCCCCACGCCGACGGACGTGATGAACGTGGACGATACGTGCTACCGCCGCGTGGGCTCAACCACTCGCCCCATGGACGAGAACGAGAAGAGGAGCGTGATGGAGCTGAAAAAGCAACAGGCGGGTTAGTGGGCCCGCCCCCTCAAGAAATGAAAGAAAGGCCG
>SAMEA104315425__coassemble_1809_pt1 | contig 10239 bp, 12 predicted proteins | sample SAMEA104315425__metabat2_high_PE_033 | metagenome-assembled genome bin SAMEA104315425 (sample SAMEA104315425) | gut metagenome | biome: Monkey gut; feature: monkey-associated habitat; material: faeces | place: China | collected 2013 | reverse complement strand
ACCAGGCGGACATCAAGGAGATGGTCTACGAGGGCTACGGCCCCCATGGCATCGCCATCCTCATCGAGACCGCCACAGACAACACCAACCGCACCGTGGCCAACATCCGCAGCTACTTCACAAAGCTCGGAGGCACTCTCGGCACCTCTGGCAGCGTCTCTTTCATGTTCGACCACAAGAGCCTCTTCAAGGTGAAGAACAAAGAGGGCGTAAACCTCGAGGATCTTGAGCTTGAGCTCATCGACTTCGGCGTGTCCGAGATCTTCCTGGACGAGGATGACGACCTCATCAACATATATGGCGAATACGAGTCTTTCGCTCAGATACAGAAGTATTTGGAGGATAATGGTTTCGAGATTGTCAGCGCGGAGTTTGTCCGCATCCCGACAGACACCAAGACTCTTGCCGACGATGAGGTGGCTGGCGTTGTCAAGCTCCTTGCAAAGCTTGAGGAGGATGAGGACGTGACGAACGTATACCACACGATGGCCAACGACATTCCCGATGAGGAGTAGGCTAGATGTTTTCTAGCATCAGCCTGTAGGGAACGGACAAGCGGCGCTCAAGGCCTGGCCAGGCCTCGAGCGCCGCTTGTCATCTGCGGTCCTGCCGCCCCCAGGCTGTGGAATTTTATGGCAACGAGAAGAATATAACTCCGCAACCTGTTGTCTTTTTGGCAGAAAGGACGTAAATTTGCGTCACATTAATAACACAATATATCTATGTACCTCGACAAAGAGAAGAAGCAAGAGCTCTTCGGTCAGTACGGAAAGTCTAACACTGACACTGGTTCTCCTGAAAGCCAGATAGCATTGTTCTCGTTCCGTATCAACCACCTTACTGAGCATATGAAGCTCAACAAGAAAGATACTGCAACCAACTACTCGCTGAAGAAGATGATCGGTCGCCGTCGTCGCATGCTTGACTATCTCAAGAGCCGCGACATTGAGCGTTACCGCGACATCGTTGCCAAGCTTGGCCTCCGCAAGTAAGCAGGAAGACTTTCGCTCTTGCGCGGAAAAGGCGATTTGGGGCTTCGGCCCTGAATCGTTTTTTTTTATGTGGTCGTTTTGACGCTTGTCCGCATAAGTCGGTGAGGAGGTGATTGTGTCGCTCGCTTTAATTCGGCAATGGTGGTCTCGTTGGTCACATTGGGGCACACAAAAAATGAACCCCGCTAGCCTGGGTTTGGCGGGGCGGGGTAAGGTGTCGTCGGGGAAAAGAAAGTCGCTAAGGCTTCAGCGTCAAGTATTTCCAATCGGTCTCTTTGTAGGCCTCAAGGGAGCCTGCCGGGACTTTCATCACCGCGTCTACAGGCAAAGACTTTATGGCTTTAGAACCAAGGTATTGAGGCTTCGGGTTTTTGTTGACGATGCGGAAGATGGTGGATGAAGTGAACGCCCGCTCGCTTATGTAGTTTACGGACTCAGGGATGTCTACTGACTCAATGCCTTTGCAGTAGCAGAACGCCGCGCTGCCAACAATTTTCACTCCTTCGGGAATAACGTATTGCCCTTTGCGCCCGCAAGGGTATGAGATGAGGATCTTGCCCGTGTTGTTAAACAAGACACCGTCTTTGCTTATGAACTTAGCGTTGCCCTCTTCCACGGAATACTCTTTCAGCCTGCGGCACAAGGAGAATGCCATGCACCCGATGTGTGTCACGCTGGCTGGGATACGCACCTCGCCAAGGTCGCAGTCAAAAAAAGCCTGTGTCTCTATTTTTTGCAGCCCACCGGGCAATGAAGCCTCCTGAAGGGCGTGGCAATGAGCGAAAGCGTTGGCTCTGATGTTCTTGAGCGTAGAAGGTAACTTTATTGACGAAAGCTCTCCGCAGTCGCAGAACGCCTCGTCGCCAATGTCCTCAAGCCCTTCGGGGAGCGAGACGCGGGCTAGGTTGGGGCAGTGGGCGAACGCGCCGTTCTCTATGGCCTTGACGTTTTTGGGGATGACGGCATCGATGAGCGACGCGCAGTAGCTGAATGAGTCACGCCCGAGTTTTGTGATGCTGTCGGGGATAGCGAGCCCCGTGATGCCGCCACAATTCACGAACGCCCTGTCTGCCACGCTCGTCACTGCAAATCTCATTCCATCGTGTTCCACCGTGGCAGGAAGCGTCAGCAGTCCCGTCCACGTTCCCCCAGCGCATCCGCTGGCGGCAACTGTCTTGGACTTGGAGTCTGTTACCGTATATTTTATGTTTCCTTCAATGAACATGACGCCTTCTTGTGAGATATGGGCTTGCCCACGTTTTCATCGCCCGTGCGCAGCCCGCTAGGATGTCAAATATACAACAAAGGGAGTAGCTTACCAAGATATTAAAGGCTGAAGCCGCTGATTTTAATGCCGAAAAGTGGCAAAGAGGAAGTTTGCTTTGTAAAAATGTGTTTTAACGACAAGAGAAAAGCCACCGCCAACGCTGGCGGTGGCTTTTATTGGATGTCTTTTGGGGATGTCTCGGGCTCAGCGGAGCTTCCTGTTCCACTTGCTGATGACTTTCAGTGTCGATTTGTCAGAGTTGAAGACGGAGTTGAGGCCTTGGGCCTCTTGAGCGGGGTCTCCCGTGTAAGGGTCTCCCACCTGCCAGTCGTCATGCTCCGGCGTGGCGTCTCCGCCCCATCCCCAAAAGTTGCAGCCGGCAAAGAGGCCCCCTTTTTTTCGAGCGTTGGCAATTAGGCCGAACACGTAGTCATAGTAGTCGTCGCGCACGGTTGTCTGCGCCTCTTTGCTGAAGGAGAAGCCGTCTCGGGGGAAACCGAACTCCTCCATCACAAGTGGCTTGCGCAGCCTCTGGCTGATGGCCAGGTGCTGGTCGATGTAGTCCTTGGTGTTTTGGCATGCCCGTCCCAGGTCTTCGCGCAGATGGCGCGCGCGGGCCCATCCCCAGTTATATGGCCAGAGGTGGATGTTCATGTAGTCTACGTTCTTGTCTGCGCAAATCTGCTCGTAGAGGCTCATGTCACCCTCGCAGCCCCATGAGCCTTCGCTGCCGATGCTGATGAGGTGGTTTGGGTCGAGGCTCCTTATCAGAGCCGAGGTCTCGGACAGCCATGCGGCGAACGGCGCTTTGGCTTCTTGGCTGAAGGCGCGCGGCTCATTGCCAATCTGCCAGCTCATGATGGCGGGGTCGTCGGCATATTTTTTGCCCGTGTAGCGGTTTGTGCGCCCAATGATGAAACGTACGTAGTCATAGAAAATCTCATGGGCTTTGACGTTGGCCGCGAATTGGCTCACAAAATTCATATAGGCGGGATATCCGGCCTCGTTGGGCCGCGGGGCGACGCCGGCTCCCGCGTGTTGCAGGTAGAACCCGTAACCTCCGCTCCACTCCCACGAGTTGTTGAGGTACAAGACGGCCACCATGTCTCGCTTGCCCATCTCCATGAGCAGATAGTCGAGGCCGGCGAGGATGGTGTCGTTGTACACCCCGGGCGCCATTTGCAGGGTGGGCTCCACTTTAGTCTTTACGCCGCGTTCGCCGTCAGACCCCACCAGGATTCGGAGGTTGTCCATGCCAGCGGCTTTCAAGTTGTCCAGCTCTGTCGCCAGTCTGGCCCTGTCTCCGCCTTGCCCCTCGGAACCCAATATGGCGCCGTACCAGAAGTTTGTGCCGACGTAGTAGTACGGCTTGCCGTCGCGCTCAAAATGGCCGTCTTTCACGGTCACGTAGTCTTGCGCCTGCGCGCCTGCCGCCCAGGCTCCGCCAATCAGGGCGGCTATGGCTGTCAGTAGTCTCATTCTAATGTTCTTTTGTTTTGTGAGTGTCTGTCGAGTTCAGGCCCCTACACGTGGCTCTCCAGCAGCTTGGCTTTGCCGTCGGGGGTCAGGGTGAGGCTGCGTGTGGATGCCGGCACCAAGGCGGCCTCGTGGGGGTGGAGGATCACGGTGCCGCTGTCTGCCGATGTGAGGCAGCACGTGCCGTCCAGAGTCATCAGGATTTTGAAGGAGTCTACAGCCGAATAGTCTCGCGTCATTGGCGCGGTGGGGCGTAGCAGTGTGGTTGTGAAGAATGGGCTGCGCACAATCTCCACGGGCTGGTTGGGTTGCTCTGTGTAGAGCGCGCGCGGTTCGGGCGTCGTCTCGCCGAAGTGTATGGCCTGCCGCGCCAGGTCGGTGTGCAGCTCGCGCAGGTTTCCGTTGGCGTCGCGTCGGTTGTAGTCATAGAGGCGGTAGGTGACATCTGACGATTGTTGGATCTCTGCGATATAGGTGCCGCCGCCTATGCCGTGAACTCTGCCGGCTGGGATGTAGAAGACGTCGCCAACCTCAACGTTCACTTTGTTAAGGTAGTCCTCTATCGACCCGTCGGCCACGGCTTGGGCGTAGTCCTCCTCGGCCAGGGGCTTGGCGAAACCGTCAATCAGGCTCGCGCCTTTGAGGGCGTCCACCACATACCACATCTCGTTCTTGCCGAGTTTGCCGTGCACGCGGGCCGCCATCTCGTCGTCGGGGTGCACCTGTATGGAGAGGTCTTGGCGCGCGTCGATGAACTTGATGAGCAGTGGGAATGTGGTCCCGAATTTTTGCCACGGGCCTTTGCCTAGCAGTTCGTCTTGATGCTCTTCCAATATTTGCGGCAAGGTCTTTCCCGCCAGCGCGCCGCCCTCGGCCACGGACTCGGAGCCCTTGACTGCCGAGATGAGCCATGCCTCACCGCCCCAAAGGGTGGGCTTGTAGATTGGAGTGAACTTTATTGTCTCCATAATAATGTTGCAGATGGGTTAAAATAATATAGGCTGTGGCCATATAAGTACCATTGCGCCATGCCTATGACGGAGTACAATAATAGTCAAAAAGTTGGCTTGCGGCTTGCCGCTTTTTATCATATAGTTGTATCAATTTAGCAGCGACGCCGCAGGTCATCCTATCGGGTGTCTTGCGGCGTCGGGGGTTAAAAAGAGCAAAGCCCTGGCTCCTCCCTACCTGATGGCTCGGGTGAAGTTTTTGCGTTCGGCGCTCGGCAGTGTAAACTGCACGGTTTTCAGCCCATTCGCTGCCGTCGGGTCTTGCAGCGTGACCTCAAAGTAGGCGTCGGAGTTTATCCAGCGGAGCGCGTTGAGCAGCTCGCGGCCTTCACCTTTGTCCTCCACCATCATTTCTGTCCGTGCGTCATTTATCACAAAGTCGGGGTCGCAGATCTCTTTGCGCATTGCCGAGTATCCGCTTGGCGATGTCTTGTCATATATGTTCACCTCCATCTTGGCCCCTTTTGGCGATGCCAGGCGGGCGTCTCCCTTCACGCCGATCCTTATGTCTGAGCGGCATGACGCTTTGATGTAGAAGTCCGCGGTCTCGTACTCATACTGACCCTGCGCGGCGGCTGCCATGCAGGCTGTGGCCGCGATGGCTAATAATGCGAGTTTTTTCATGTGTTTTGTTTGCTATTTATTGAGAATCAGATGCTTTATAATCTCCCAGATGGCGATGCCCGTCGAGACGCTCACGTTGAGCGAGTGCTTGGTGCCAAATTGCGGGATCTCCACGCAGGCGTCCGCCTCGTCAACAGCCTCTTGCGACACGCCCCTCACCTCGTTGCCGACCACGAGGGCATATTTGTGCGTCCTGTCCACCATCAGGTTTTCCAGGCTCACGCTGCCGCGGGCTTGCTCCAAGGCCAGGGTCACGTAGCCCTGCGCCTTCAGCTCTCTCACGGCCTCCAGGGCCGAGGGGCTTTGAGACCAGTCAACCGAATATTCCGCGCCGAGCGCCGTCTTGTGGATCTCGGGGTTTGGGGGCGTGCCTGTGATGCCGCACAAGACGAGACGCTCCAGCCGAAACGCGTCGGCCGTGCGGAAGAGCGAGCCTATGTTGTTTAGGCTGCGTATCTCATCGGCCACAATCACTAATGGAGTTTTTTCCGCCTTATGGAACTCATCGGCCGTCATCCGGCCCATCTCCTCCATCAAGAGCTTTTGGCGTGTGGACATTTGTCTGTTGTCTAATTTGTTTTAGATGCATTGTCTGTCACGCAATTTAAGCAAATTTATCGCAATAAGGAGGCGGGGAGTGGGGAAAAGATGGCGTAAAGGGGTAAATTTGTAGGCTGAAGCCTAGGAGCCGGCCTTTGCCGAGCCAATGCGCGCGGTGTGGCCGGCGGTGAAGCTAATATCTTATATGGCAATGACAATAAACGAGATACAAGACGAGATTGTAGATGAGTTCTCGGCCTATGACGATTGGATGGACAAGTACTCGCTTCTCATAGAGATAGGCAATGACATGGAGCCGTATCCCGAGGAGCACCGCAAGCCCGAATATGTCATTGAGGGCTGTCAGAGCACTGTGTGGATATATTGTGAGCAGAAGCCAGACGGGACGCTGACGTTCAAGGGCGACTCCGACGCCATAATAGTGAAGGGCATCGTCGCGCTGCTCCTGCGCGTGGTCAACGGGCAGAAGCCTCATGACATTGAGACGGCCGATTTGTATTTCATTGACAAGATAGGCCTAAAGGAAAATTTGACCCCGACGCGCTCTAACGGCCTGTTGGCGATGATTAAGCAGATTCGCCTCTACGCCATGGCCTATGCGGCCAAGGAGAGAAGCCAGGATGTGAAATAGTCACCAGACATGGAAGAGAGTAAGGAAACAAAAGAGGGCAAGACTCTGGAGCAATTGGTCATTGAGCAGCTCAAGACAATATATGACCCTGAGTTGCCCGTGAACATTTATGACCTTGGCCTCATATATAAGCTAGAGATCTCCACAGACGCCGAGATCCGCATCTTGATGACCTTGACGGCGCCGAACTGCCCCGTGGCGGACAGCCTGCCGGAGGAGGTCATGGACAAGCTGCGCGCCATCCCCGGGGTGAAGTCGGTCGAGGTTAACTTGACCTTTGACCCCGTCTGGTCGCAAGACAATTTGTCAGAGGAGGCCAGATTGGAGCTGGGGCTCATGTGAGCCGTGCCTTGTGCCGAAGCATAGCAAACCCCGCATGGCAGGTCGATGCCGTGCGGGGTTTTTTGTGTGTGTTTGGCTGGGTGCTGGGTGGGGAGGCGCTTACCACGTCGCGTTATGATGCACGTTTTGCGGCTTCCACTTGTCTTTGGGCTGCGGCGTCTCTGCCGGATGCCCGAAAACAATGACGTTGAGCGGTTTGACGTATGATGGGAGTTTGAGCGTTTGGCTCAGTGCCTCCATGCGCTCTTTTATCGGCGCCACTCCGCACCACACCGCGCCCAACCCCATGGCGTGAGCCGCAAGGAGGATATTCTCGGTGGCGGCGGAGCAATCTTGAATCCAATACGCTTGAGCGTCGCCTTCCAGGGCCTTTTGCATATTGCCGCAGACCACGATGACTTGCCGACATCCTCCCCTCTTTATCGGGGCGTTTGGCAAAGCCGATTGGATGGAGTCTAACAGAGCGGAGTCCGTGACCACCACGAAATCCCATGGTTGCTTATTCACGGCCGTGGGGGCGGCCATCCCCGCGCGAATGAGTTGCTCCACCTGCGCGTCTGTCACGCTCTCGCTAGTGAATTTCCTGACGCTTGCGCGCGTCATGATGTTGGTCAAAGGGTCTTGCGTGGCCATGCCGCTGTCGTCGCTCTGCGCGCACCCCGCGGCCATGACGCCTAGCAAGGTGACGCACATTGCTGATGCTATGATTCTGTTCATTTCCTAATTGTCTTTCAAATCACATTGGCAAAGGTAACGCGCATGAGGCGAAGTCATGCAAGAAAATCAACAAACGTCGCTGTTTGTTCTACTATCGTTCCGTTCTCTCCTCTCTGCCTGTTCTCTTCGCCGTCACCTTGCATAGGCGTGCGGTGCGCTAAAATGAGACGGTCGGAGAACAAAAAGAGAGGCCCGTGGCGTGATACTCAGCCACGGGCCTCTCTTTAAACTTTGTCGTAAGGTCTAGCCGTTAATTTTGACCTCGCCGTCACCCGTTGCCTTGGGGTCGGGCCCGTACTCGTTTTCGCCTACAGTGCCTGCCTTGCAAAAGAAGACCAGGAGGACTATGGCTCCGATGATGGGCAGCAGGCAAATGAGCAGCCACCATCCGCTGCGCCCGGTGTCATGCAACCGACGCACATCGAGGGCAAGGCCAGGAATAAAGATGAACAAAGAAAAGAGCAGCGACGCTACGGTCACTAACACGTTGAGCGCGACAGAATCCGCTGCCGCGACACTGACAATCTGGAGAAGGCACGAGACAATCCATGTGAACAGACCGAAAAGCCAAAACTCCCGACGGCGCGCGCGGCCGCTAAATGTGGCAAATTTTGTTGTCACACACTCCTTAAAGTAACCGAAGATTTCATTCATGAGGTTTACTGTTTTGTTTGTTCCCTAAAGTTACGCAAAAAGCGCACAGAAGCCGAGGCTCCCGTGCGCTTTCTAGACTTATTGAGCGGAACTTATTTATGCTTTCGGGTTTGGACCGTAAGAGTTGGCTTGGCTGTCACCCTCTTTCGCGAAGAAGACGATGAGGATTATTGTGCCGATCACTGGGATTATGCACAGGAGCTGAAGCCAACCGCTCTTGCCTGTGTCATGCAGGCGGCGCGCGCCGACGGCAAGCATAGGCACGATGAACGCGAGGCCGGCTATGCCGCTCAGCAAGTTGCCCAGCCCTGAGGAGATGATGCCGATGATGCTGCACACGACGCCGACGAGGACGTCAGCGAGCACGAAATACCAGAACTCCTCGCGGCGAGCGCGACCCTTGAAGTTGGCGAAGTCTTGCTTGAAGCACTTCGTCACGTAGAATTTCAGTTTGTCCATGGAATAAAAAGTTTAGTTGCTATTTATCGTGCACAAAATTAATCAATTTGCCAGAAATTGACAGTCGTTGTGGAATAAAAAAACTCGCCACTATGCAAGATGTGCATGGTGGCGAGCTTAAGGTCTTGTGACAATCCGCTATTTCGCCTTGCCCTGGTTGGCAACGGCGTCCATGAGCTTCTTGATCTCCTCAGGGTCGCCGAGGAGGTAGTCGTTCTTGAGCTGGAGGGTCTTGTCGTCAAACTCGAAGACGTAGGGCACGGCCGTCGGGAGGTTGAGGCTGATGATGCCCTCGTCGGTGATGCCCTTGAGGTATTTGATGACGCCGCGGAGCGAGTTGCCATGCGCCACGACAACGATGTTGTCAACCTTCTTGAGCTGCGGGAAGATGACGCTCTTCCAGTAGGGCAGAGTGCGCTCGATGCAGTCTTTGAGGCTCTCGGTGCGAGGAATCTCGCAGTCGGGCACGTAAGACGCGTAGCGCGGGTCTTTGGTTGCGCTGCGTGGGTCGTCATCGGGGATTGGGTTGGGGGCCACGTCATAGCTACGACGCCAGATCTTGACCTGCTCGTCGCCGAACTTCTGCGCGGTCTCGGCCTTGTTGAGGCCCTGGAGGTTGCCGTAGTGCTTCTCGTTGAGGCGCCACGTCTTCTCGACAGGGATCCAGTCAAGATCCATCTGGTCAAGCACGTTGTTGAGGGTCTTGACGGCGCGCTTCAAAAACGAGGTGTATGCCAAATCGAAAGTGAAACCTTTCTCCTTGAGGGTCTTGCCGGCCTTGATGGCCTCGGCTACGCCGTTCTCGGTCAGGTCTACGTTGGTCCAGCCTGTGAAACGGTTCTCCAGGTTCCACGCGCTCTGGCCGTGGCGGATGAGGACGATTCTTTTCATCTTTAATCTCTTGTTGTTAGATTTCTTTTGTGGCAAAGATAGCAAATTCGGCCGACAGTGGCTTTCGTCCGCGGGTTATTATTGCCCCTTGGTCAGATGCCAAGCAGCCTCTTTATGTCGTTCAGCTTGTTCAGCGCCTCGAGCGGCGTCAGGTTGTTGATGTCTAGCCCGGCGATCTCGGCGCGTATGCTGTTGACGAGAGGGTCGTCAAACTGGAAAAGGTTCAGCTGCACGGGGCCTTCCTTCTTCTCTTTGATTTTTTTGAACCCGTTAGGTTTTTTGGTGTTGTCAGCCACGCCGTCTCGCTCACTCTCCAGTTTGGCCAAAATCTCGTTGGCCCGGTCCACGACAGAGCGCGGCATTCCTGCGAGCTTCGCCACGTGGATGCCGAAACTGTGTTCTGAGCCGCCCGGCACCAGCTTGCGCAAGAAGATGACCTTGCCGCCCGCCTCGCGCACCGAGACGTTGAAGTTCTTTATGCGGTCATACATCTTCTCCATGTCGTTTAGCTCATGGTAGTGCGTGGCAAAGAGCGTCTTGGCCTTGGCACGTTCGTTGTTGTGCAGGTATTCCACAATGGCCCATGCCAGCGAGATCCCGTCATATGTGCTGGTG
>SAMEA104315425__coassemble_1780_pt1 | contig 10431 bp, 8 predicted proteins | sample SAMEA104315425__metabat2_high_PE_033 | metagenome-assembled genome bin SAMEA104315425 (sample SAMEA104315425) | gut metagenome | biome: Monkey gut; feature: monkey-associated habitat; material: faeces | place: China | collected 2013 | reverse complement strand
GGCATCGGCCACGCGGCGCTTCAGCTCCGCGATTGTGCTGATGACTTCCATTTTTCTTTAGTGTGAATATTTTATCGCCGCGAAGTTACTACTCAATCACAGATTGGCAACCGCAAATGGCAATTTCTTTGCTCACTCCGCCAGGCGACAAAAAGCGAGGCCGCCACGCCAAAACGGCTGACGGCCTCGCATGTCGATATGGCAGGCTGGGGAGCCTCCCCCCCACTTACTGGATCACAAAGTTGATGGGCACCATATAGTGCACCCTCACGGCCTTGCCGCGCTGCTTGCCTGGCGCCCATTTGGGCATGGACTTGACCACTCGAATGGCCTCGCGGTCGAGGTTCGGGTCGAATGGCCTCGCCACGTCGACGTTGGTGACGGTGCCGTCGGCAGCTATGACGAACTTGACGAAGACGCGGCCCTGGATGCCGTTCTCGTGAGCTATGACCGGATACTTCACCTCGGTGACAAGATAACGGCGCAAGGCCTCCTCGCCGCCCGGGAAGACGGGCATCTGCTCCACGATGAGGAAAGCCTCCTGCTCAGCAGGCTCCTCCTCCTCCACCACGTGCGTCTCGAGGTCGCGGATCTCAAACTCGGTGTTGTCATCGGCCTCGGTGTCGTTGAGCTCAAAGTCCTCATTGATCTCGGTTTCGTTGTCCACGATGGTGAGGGCGTCGGCCACTGGTGGTGGTGGCGGTGGTGGTGGCGGTGGCTTAATCTGGTCCTGAGTGGTTATGGGAACCATATCCTCCTCGACCGCCGCCTGCTCCACAACCTCGACGTCTTTGATGCTGACGTCGTGAGACGTCCACTCAAAGGCCGCGAGAGTCAAGCCTAAGGCCACGGCTAGACCAATTTCGGAGAAGATGAGCTTCTTCCCCTCAAGGTCGGCTTTGGGCGATTTTTTGACTTCCATAGGTTAGTACTTTCGTGTAAGGGCTAAGACCTCTAGCGGGGCCCGGCCCCCTCTCTAGAAATATGTGGCCAAGTTAGCAATAAAATCGCACTAGATTATCACTCACACAGAGACTTAACCACATTTCACATTGGGTGTTTCGCCCCGCTCTGGCAAAAGACACATCTTCACTCCCTGCCACGACGGGGGGCGGCTCGAAAAATTGGAGGATTAGAGACGCCCCCCTCCCGTAGGGCGGCACAGCCCGAGACAGGAGCCGAATAATTGTCTCAAAAGCACGCCAAGAATCTGTTTGTCAAAGATATAATTCAAAGAGCGAAAAAGGGCGCGGCGAAAGGGGGCGGCGACCCTGGCCGCACAACGCACCTGCCGCCAGGTGGGCTCGGCATGATATTTTTTTGGAGTGGCAAGGGGCGCCGCATGACTCGAACGATGCTAAATGCGCCTCACTCACGCGTTGAGTTTTATAATAAATTTAACCCATAAAGCGGGCAAAAGAAAAGAGGCCGTCCGCAATGACTGCGGGCGGCCTCAGGATATTCTGAACTTCAGGCGCTACTGGAGCTTGAAGTTAATGGGCACGGTGTAGGAGACGCGAACCGCCTTGCCGCGCTGACGGCCAGGCGTCCATTTTGGCATGGACTTCACGACTCGGACCGCCTCCTTATCGAGGACGGGGTCAAAGGGGCGAGCCACCTCGACGTTGGTCACGGAGCCGTCGGGCGCAATGACGAACTTGACGAAGACGCGGCCCTGGATGCCATTCTCCTGCGCGATGGCGGGATACTTGACCTCTTTGGCCAGATAGGTGCGGAGCGCCTCTTCGCCACCGGGGAAGACCGGCATCTGCTCCACAATGATGAAGACCTCCTGCTCAGCAGGCTCCTCTTCCTCCACAACGGCAGGCTCGAGATCGCGGATCTCGAACTCGGTGTTGTCATCGGCCTCCGTGTCGTTGAGCTCGAAATCTTCGTTGATCTCGGTCTCGTTGTCCACGATGGTGAGGGCGTCAGCCACTGGTGGTGGTGGCGGTGGTGGTGGTGGTGGCTTTATCTGATCTTGAGTGGTTATGGGGACCATATCCTCCTCAACCGCCGCCTGCTCCACGACCTCAATGTCTTGAATCTTGACGTCTTGCGATGTCCACTCGAAGGCGGCGAGAGTCAAGCCAAGGGCCACGGCGAGACCGATCTCGGAGAAGATGAGCTTCTTCCCCTCGAGGTCGGCTTTGGGCGATTTTTTGACTTCCATAAATTAGAACTTTTAACCAAGCTAATGCGAGACCTCCGAGGCGTATGCGAGCCCGCCCCAGAAATCGACTGCCAAGGTAGCAATTATTTTGCATTCGGCGCACGTCGCCGCAATGATTTTTTTCTTTTGGCAACGCATTTCCGCACTTTGAGGCCTGGTGGGAGTGTTAACGTTAACAACAGGAGCGACACTCGCAAGGCGTGGCCAGGGGCCTCGATGGCGAGTGCTTTAAAGTCTCACTAATTAACAATCAAAGGGAAAGCCCTTGCCTGGGGACAGAGTCCTGGGCAAGGGCCCTTATGAGGCGCGCTCTCCGTCAGTCCATTCCCTCGATGGTGATGATGTCGCCGTTCTCATCATAGTCCAGTTCGCAGACCTTCAGGCTGCGCAGCCATGTGCGGCCGCCCGACGGCACGCTGTCGTGGTGGAAGAGGTACCACTTGCCGTCGTATTCGGCAATGCTGTGGTGCGTGGTCCAGCCCACCACGGGTGTCAGGATGACGCCCCTGTACGTGAACGGGCCAAGGGGCGAATTGCCCACCGCGTAGCAGAGCAGGTGAGTGTCTCCCGTGGAATATGAGAAATAATATTTATCTCCTCTCTTATGAACCCACGACGCCTCGAAGAAGCGGTGCGGGTTGCTGGCCTTGAGGGGGTTGCCCTCCTCGTCAAGGATCTGCACATCGACGGGGTCTTGGGCGAACTGCTTCATGTCATCAGACAGCACCGTGACCTTAGGGCAGAGCGCCGGCTCGTCTCCCTCGGGCAAGATGGCGCTCTCGAGGGCCTTGTTGGCGCGGTATCTTTGGAGCTGGCCACCCCAGAGGCCGCCGAAGTAGACGTAGTGTTTGCCTCCGTCGGCGAAGACGCACTGGTCGATACTGTAGCTGCCGCGGATGGGGTCCGGCTCGGGGCGGAACGGCCCCTCGGGCCTGTCTGCCACGGCCACTCCCATGCGGAAGATGTCGTTGCGGTCCTTGAGCGGGAAGTAGAGGTAATACTTGCCGTTTTTCTCGGCCACGTCGCAGTCCCAGAGCTGCCGCCCCGCCCATGGGATGTCCTCCACCTTGAGGATTACGCCGTGGTCGATGACGGGGGCGGTCATGGGGTCGCCCTCGATGCTGAAGACGTGGTAGTCTTTCATGTTGAAGTGGTCGCCGTTGTCATTTTCGGGCACTCCGCTCTCCCAGTCGTGAGACGGGTAGATATATATCTTGCCGCCCCAGACGTGGACTGAAGGGTCCGCCATATAGTCTTGAGGCACGAGATATCTTTTTTCTTTCTTCACTGCCATATTTTTCTTTTTTGGGTTTGCGGGATGTTTATTTTTTCTGCCTCTGGCTCAAGATGAACTCTTTGATGAAAGGCTTGGGCTGCCCCTCCCTGTCGAAGAGCAGCGGGCTGTCGTGCCTGCCGGGGATTGGGAAATCGTTTTTCCACGAGGTGGCGTCCGTCACGCCCCACGCCGTGACTCGCTGAATCTTGTCAGAATGTTTGATGAAGAGATTCCAGAAGCTTGCCATTCGGTTGTTCCAGAGCGTCGAGACGCTGTCTGGCAGCGGGTTGGGATAATAAGGGTCATATTCGCGTTTGGCGGCCACGGTGTCTGATATGTTGGCCGACTGCGAGACTGTTGGCAGCGCGCTCATGTCCCACTCCGTGACCATGACTTTAAGCCCCTTGGCCGCGAAAGCCTCGATGCTTCGCTCAAAGTCGGCGACAGACGGATAGTCCATGCCCATGTGCCCCTGCATGCCGATGGCGTCGAGCCGAAGCCCGCGCGCCCTCACGGAGTCGATGAGCGCCAGATAGGCGTCTCGGCGGCCCGGGACCGTCATCCCATAGTCGTTGAGATAAAGCTCGGCATCGGGGTCTGCCTCATGGGCGGCCTCCAGCGCCGTGAAGACGAACTCCCGTCCCATGATTCGGAAGAGAGGGCTGTCGCGGAACGACCCGTCCTCCACGATGATCTCGTTGCAGACGTCCCATCCCTTTATGCGGCCGCGGTATCGGCCCACGATGGCGGCAATATGGCTGCGGATGCGTTGGCGCAGGACGTCGGCCGAGACTTCGTTACCCAGGGAATCTACGCAAAACCACGGGGCCATCTGCGAATGCCACACAAGGCAATGGCCTATGGCCTCCATATGGTTGGCCTCGGCGAAGGCCACAAGGCTGTCGCCTCCGGCGAAGTCATAGACGTTCTCTTGAGGATGAATCTCTTCGCACTTCATGCGGTTCTCGGCCACGATGGAGTTGAAATTGCGCCTCAGCACCTCGGCTCCCAAGGAGTCTCGCCCTGCCACTTGCAGCCCCGTGGCGGCCGCCCCGATGGTGAAGCGATCGCCCACGGCGTCTTTGAGAGAGAGGCTGGGAGCCGGGGCCGGGCCTCCGCATGAGGAGAGAGCCAGCGCGGCGAGCGGCAGCGCGGCCATGTATGACACTATTCTTTTTGGCATGTTCATGATTGCATTGGTTCGAGGCGACCACTAAGCCTGACGGTGGCGCGCCTCAATTTCGGAATTAATTTTGTCTATCACGTCATCTTCGAGCTCATAGCGCGATATTATGACCATGGCCAGGACGAGCAGCGCGGCTGGGATGACGCACACGAGCCACAAGATGCCCTGCTCCGCCAGCGGCGACTGGCTCACGGCGTTCTTGCCATCGAACCCCACGAAGGCCAAGACCAGGCCCGGCACCACGCCGCCGAGGGCCATGCCGGCCTTGAAGAATATGCCGGTGAGGGCGTTGACGATGCCGGCGATGCGCTTGCCGCTCTTCCACTCGCCATAGGATATGACCTCGGGGACGAGGGCCCACATGTAGCCCGTGGCCACGATGACGCCCGTGGACTTGACAAACTGCGCCACCATGATGAGCCATATCTGGCCTTTGAGCGCGTCTATCATGGAGACGGCGTAGAGGATGGCCATGCCCACGATGGCTATGGAGAGGAAGATGTAGAACATGTTCTTCTTCCCCACCCAGCGCTTGATGGCCGGCACGAGGGGCATGAAGATGAACGCCGGCACGGAGCCCAGGCCCATAAAGAGCGGCATATACTCCTCAGCGTGGACGTTATAGACCATGTAGTATGAGCCGGCGGAGTTGCCCACCGCCATCATGGCGAAAGCGGTGACGAAAAAGAGGGCTATGACGCGGAGCGGCCTGTTGTGGGCGAACTCCATCCACAGGTCGGAGACGCTGACGTTCTTGGCCTCGGAGCTGTCCATGACAACCCTCTCGCGGCACTGCGAGAAGCAGAAGAAGAGCAGCGCCAACCCCACGAGCGAGTAGATGGTCATGGTCACGAGCCAGGCGTCGGCGCTGTCGGCCGTGTTGGTCTTGCCATCGGAGGAGAGGGACGCCACGAGGAGCGGTATGCCAGAGGCCACGGCCAGGCCGCCGACGTTGGCCAGGAACATGCGCACCGACGTCAGCACGGTGATCTCCTGCGTGTCTCGCGTGAGCGAGGCGTTGAGCGCGCCGTAGGGGACGTTGATGAGCGTGTAGCACATCGACATGCCCACATAGGTGACGTAGGCGTAGGCCACGGAGCCGTGGAAGCCGTTCCAGAAGCAGAGTATGGCGAAAGCCGTGAGCGGTATTCCGCCCAAGACGAGGTAGGCCCTGTATTTGCCTAGCCGCGGGCAGTGCCTGTCAACAAACGTGCCGACGAGAGGGTCCCACGCCACGTCGATGAGGCGCACCACCAGAAACATGGTGGCGGCCACTCCGGGGTCGAGGCCGTAGACGTTGGTATAGAAGAAAAGGAGGTACATGCTTATGGTCTGGTAGATGAGGTTTTGGGCCAAATCTCCAGAGCCGAAGCCTATACGCTGCAGCCAGTTGAGCTTATAGAAGCCGTTGGCGTTGTTGTTTTCCATGACAGAATGACTGATGTGTGTGTGTGTGCTATTTCGCCGCCTTGAGCAGCGATCTCATCTTGACGGCCACCCTGCGGCCGAGGGTCTTTTTCTCGAGGGGGTGGACGTCGTTCCACTCGCCCAGGTCGGCGCACTGAGCCCAGTCAGCGTGAGGGTCGGCCTCTGCCGCCTCGCGCTGCGCGCGTTGCATGGCTCGCCAGGCGGGGGTGACGGGTTTCTCAAAGTCGGCCAGCTCGATGATGACGAAGTTCAGTCCGTCGTTATGGAACTGGGCCCTCCAATTGGCCATGAGGCCGGCAAGCATCTGCCGATACTCGCCCTCGCGGCCCACGTTGCTCTCGCCCTGGTACCACACCGCGCCGGCGAAGCGCATGCCGCCGAGGGGGGCCACCATGCCGTTATACAGCACGGTCGGAGTGTAGTAAAAGAACGGAACTCCGGGCTTGGAGGGCATGGCGGCGGCGTAGAGGTGCTTCCAGTTGTCGTCGAGGTCAATCTTGCTCACATGATTGCCACACAGCCATCTGTTTCCGCCAAAGAAGATGCCCCGATACTTGTCGGCCACAAAAGAGGGCGCTCCATTTTGGCTCACGAGACGCACGGCAATGACATTGTCTCCGGCATGGAGCGCGCCTGCGGGGATGTCATATATGCGCGGAGGGTACTGATAATACGTCCGCCCCACTTTTACGCCATTGACCCACGCCTCGTCGGCATCGACAAGCGCGCCGAGGCGCAGCGTTGCCGGCAGCGCGGCCTGGCTGGCCGAGACGTTCACCGTCTTGCGGAACCAGTGGGCGCCGTTGAAAGCCCCGAGGCTGTCGCATGCCCAGTCGTTGGCCACGGCGTTGACGGCCTCCCATCGGGAGTCGTCATAGCCCTGGGCTTTCCAGTCTTGCGCCAGCTCACTTTCTTTGGCGGCGAGGACGGCCTCCCAGTGGTCTCCCGCGGCTTTGCCATAATCTTCGACCATTTTGCGGTAGGCTGGGTCGGCGTTGACATCGGCCTTGCTCAGGGCCAAGCGGAAGCCTTGGCTCTGAAGCTGCTCGCGGCTCATCCACGCCTCGATGGGCGAGCCTCCCACGGCCGACTCCACCACGCCTATGGCCACACCCGTGGAGGCGTGCATCTCTCGCGCGAAGAAATAGGCCACGGCGGAGAAGTCCATGGCGTTGTCATGGTTGAGCGTCTTCCAGCCATCTGTCAAGACGTCGGCGGCTGGGCCGTCATAGACCGGGTTGAGCTTCACGCGGAGCATCCTCACCTCGTCATTGACAGTGCCGTCCACCTCGGCCGCATATTTGTCCATTACGCGGCTCACGGGCAGCTCCATATTGCTCTGGCCGGAGCAGAAGAACACGTCGCCCACCATGACGTCTTCAAGCCGCAGGCCGGCGAGGGAGATGACGTATGGCCCTCCGGCGCGCAACGATGGGAGCGTCAGGCTCCAGCGGCCGTCGGCGCCGGCCGTGGCGCGGAACTCGCCCCTGACTTTTTTGCCGGAGGCGGCTATGGGCGCCACGCCGTCAAACTCGGCCACCACGACCTCGCCGGCGTCGGCTGTGCCGGTGAGGCGCACCTCCTGGCCGCGCTGAATGACCATTCCGCTCGTGATCCACGCCGACGGCGACACCTTGGCCCACAGGGCGCACGGCGCGGCCAAGGCCGCAAGGGTGACCCACGCCCCGATGTGATTGGATAGTATTTTCATGCTGACTGTCATTTTTGTGATTCATTACTCTTTGAAAGTGACCGGTGTGGGAGGCGCGCCCAGATAAGAAGGCTTCAGCCCGCCCATGTCTATCATGACCTTTTGGAAGACCATGGCGGGGTCTGCCGGCCTGATTCTGATGGTGTGCTTGCCGGCTTTCACCTCGTCAAGTTTCTGACCCACTATTATGGCGTTCTCGCCCACCCACTTGCGCCAAGTGTTCTCATCGAGAGAGCCGTTGATGGGCACCCAGCCTTCGCCCATCCCGGCGTTGAGCTGCAAGTTTTTCTGTCCGTCAGAGCCCCAGGCGCCGTCGATGCCGTGAACGTCAATCACCTTCTCCTCGCCGCCGTCAATTGAGACAGCCAGTTTGTGGCCCGTGCCGCCATAATTGAGCGTTGGAGACAAGACCACCTGGAGCTTTGGGGTGCCGCTGGAGGCGAACTCCACGTCATATTCGAGCCACGTGGCGGGCGTGACGGCCCGCGCCGTGAGGGCGGACCCCGTCCGGCCGAGGTTCGGGACAAGGGTCCAGTCGCCGCTCTGTCGAGAGGACCTCTCGGCGTCGATGGAGACGTATCCGTCGCCCTCAATGAAGAGCATGGTGCCGGCTTTTGACTGCTCGTCGGCCTTGACGTAGGCCACGGCGGGCATCACTTGGGTCTCGGGCTGCTGCCAATATGTGTAGCCGATGTGGGTCTGATCCATCATGTGGTTCCACTTGCCGCCGGCTATGTCGTGGTTGTAGTGGCGCGTCAGGAGCGAGTCTCGCTCATAGAGTGTCTTGACCCTGTCGGCCCACTCATTGGCCCGCGGGTCTGCTTGCGCCGCCAGCTGCTTGTTTCGCGCCACGGAATAATACATGTCATAGAGGTTGGCGCATGCCGCGATGGGGAAGAGCACCAGCTCGTCAAAGGCGTCGTCCATCTCCCGCGGCATGAGGTATGCCAGTCGCAGGGCCTCGTCTTCCAGGCTGCGGTAGTCGTCTCTGACGCGCTGCCACTCGTCATAGTTCTCCAGGCTGAACGTCTGGTCGTCAAGCATCTCTGGCGTGCGGCGGCTGTTATATTTGGTGTAGCGCGCAATCATGTCCGCGATCTGCTCGGCATGGTCGGGGCCAAACTGCGTTTTGCAGAAGTCTACCGTGTGCTGGCGGATGTCTGCCGCTCCCATGGCCTCGGGGTTCCACGCCAAGTCGAGGAAGAACTGGATCGGGTATTCCATGGGCTTGAGGTCGCCTACGTTGAGAATCCACAATTGGCGGACTCCATGCTCGTAGCACAGCTCCATCTGCTCCCATATCCTCTCCACCTGCGAGACGTTGAGCCACTTGTAGTTGCGCGGGTCTCCCACGTAGTCTACGTGATAATACATGCCGTAGCCGCCCTGGCGGGGCTTGGAGCCTATGTCTGGCAGTCGGCGCACGTTGCCCCAGTTGTCATCGCAGAGGAGGAGGGTGACGTCGTCTGGCACCTTCATGCCTTTCTCATAATAGTCAAGCACTTCCTTATACAGGGCCCAGACCTGCGGGGTCTTGCTGGCCTTCTTGCCCGTGACGTCGGCAATGATCTTGCGCTGGCGTTTTACAATTTTGGTGAGGAGGTCTATCTCGGTGCTGGCGCCCATCGGCTCGTCACCGTCGCCACGCATGCCCACCGTCACCACCGTCTCCCAGTCTTTGCAGCGCTCGATGCCCGTGCGCCAAAATTTCTCCAGGCCGTCGGCGTTGGTCTTGTAGTTCCAGGGTCCCGTGCCTCGCCTTTTCCAGTCTTGCTGGGCCAAGGCCATGGGCTCATGGTGCGACGTGCCCATGATTATGCCCATCTCGTTGGCCAGCGGGCCGTTGGCGGGGTCGTCATCATAGAAAGCCGAGGCCCACATGGCCGGCCACAAGAAATTGGCCTTGAGGCGCAGGAGCAGCTCGAAGACCTTTTCATAGGCCTTGGAGTTGACCCCTCCGAACTTAGAGGCGCACCACCACCCGAAAGAGGGCCACTCATCGTTGATGAAGATGCCGCGATACTTGACCTTTGGGCACCCCTGCGTGGACGTGCCGGCCGGCAAGGCCACATCGGCCCTACGCTCCACAGGCACGTCGGCCCACCAGGCCCAAGGAGACACGCCCAGCCTCTCGCTGAGGGTGTAGATGCCGTAGATGACGCCCCTCTTGTCGGCGCCCGCCACCGTGAGACGCTCGGGCGAGACGACGATGAGGTGCTTCTCTGCCGAGTCTCGCAGCATGACGGGGTTCACGCCGGTGTGGCGGATCATCTCATCGTCCACCTGGCCTATGACCACCTGCGGCGCAGAGGCCGAGATCTCATTCACAATGGCGGGGCGCGAGCCACAGATGGCCTCAATGTCCGCGGCCAAGCTATTGACGGCGCGCAACACGCCCTTATCCGCGGTTGCGGAGACGCACAGCTCCACGGGCTTGCCTCCCTTGATGACATCGAACTGCTGCGCCGCCGCTGAGGGAGACGCCAGCCAGGCCAACGCCGCGGCAAGGGCAGCGGCCAATGTCTTATTATTTATTGACATAAGCATTAATATTCATATAGTTTCACGTGAAGGACTTGAAAACCATCGACCCCTATGCGGACGTGCCGCCCCTGGTGGTCCTCATCGCCATTTAGGCGTCGGAGCCTTCGCAGGGA
>SAMEA104315425__coassemble_1775_pt1 | contig 10446 bp, 10 predicted proteins | sample SAMEA104315425__metabat2_high_PE_033 | metagenome-assembled genome bin SAMEA104315425 (sample SAMEA104315425) | gut metagenome | biome: Monkey gut; feature: monkey-associated habitat; material: faeces | place: China | collected 2013 | reverse complement strand
CGAGCCTGTCCATGCCCTCAACGAGCAACGCCCGCCGCCCGCCATTCCACAAGCAGGCGGGAAGAGACTCCGAAGGCATGCTGCGGCCGCCTGGCCCCACAGCCACAACATGATAGACCCTCACGACACCGTCGAGCGGCTGACGGACCACGGCAAACGTATCTGCCGTTGAGCAGACCATGCGGCCACCCTCATAGACAAAAAAACGGGTGGCCACCGCCGATGGCTCCAGCGTATCAGCCGTGGCTGACCAACAGACAGCCACGGAGTCGGAGCCAACAAAACGAACGCCCACACGAGACGGGGGCAGTGGCGCCACAGGAGCGGAAGGCCCCGCCAAATAGCGCAAGAAGCCCTTATAAAGGGCTCGACAGACATCTTGACGAAACGCCGGGTGGAGGCCGCACACCATGTCCGCCACATTCTGATGCGAAAGGAGCTCTAGCAACAGAGACGGGATGTCTGGCCGGCGGCTCTCAGAATAGCCCTTGTCGGCAATGCCTCGCGAGGTCCAGTCGGGCTTCCACACTCGCCGGATGTCTGATAAGACGGAACCCGCCACAAGCCCCGCCATCTGACGAGACGTGAGCGTGGAGCGGCCGTCGGGCAGTCTCCCGCCATCTTTCTTTGTCGTGATGAGAGCCAGAGTGCCAATGACGGAGTCTCCGTCAGAGACGCCGGCGTCGGTGTGCAGGGCAAAAGAGAGGTCGATGGGGATATGTTTGTCCGCGACAAGCGAATTGACCCACTCCCCGCGGCAATTTATGTCATCAGTATACTCACTTTTCCCCTGGCTCAGGCTCAGCACCTTGTCTTTGTCAAAACCATCTGCTTGAAGATAATATCTTGCGGCCTCGGCCCACGACGGCAGCCCGCTCACGCCGCCATCGCGCTCCACCACGCCCATGCCGCCACCGATGCGCACGGCATCGGCCGACACAGGGCCGCGCCCCTTGATGACCACCGCCCACTCCTTGCCCTCGGCAAACGGCAGCCTCCCCAGAGGCACCCACATGCCGCCACCCATGGACTGCCTGACGGCGAAATGAGCCTCGCCGCCCGCATGGCGCACCGTCACCAGCGCATCACCTTGCGCTTGCGGCAAACGGGCGTAGGCCAGATATACCATCATGAGGCCACTGGCCGGGGCCTGGCCCGTGAAGACGGCGGAGTCGGCAGGCCCGAAGTCATAGACTTGGGCATGCCCCATGCGAAATGGGTTGTCATCAGCGCGCAGCCTGGCGCGACGCGCATGGCCTGTGACTGTTGAGCGCGGAGCCACCGTGGCGGAATAGGCCGTGAAAGGGTCAGAATCATCAACCACGACGCAAACGGAGGTCGTGTCGCGCTCGCGCGGGGTGAAGACGTCGGCCCCCGCCCCCTCGAGCATTGGGATGAGGAACGGCAAGACGTATGATGGCGTGTAGAGATCCTCCACCGTGGTGAGGAGCCTGGCTCGCTGCCACTCCCACCGACCCAGCTTCCCCTCATAATACCGCCCATGGCTCGGCCACAAGGCGATGTTGCGGCCAGACAGCGGCCCGCCGAAACCATCGTCGAGGCGGCGCACTGGAGACCCTTGCGGCAAGACGCCGCACCAGGCCGAGTCTTCCAACGCCTGCGCCGCAAGGTCGGTAGCGCCCGCCATGAGGCTGACACGCGCGTCTGGCATCCCGCACCACGCCCTCAGCCTCTCTTCGGCGCGCAGAACCTGGCGCCTGGTGACGGGCAGCTGCGCCGCATTGCCAGACAGGCGGACGCGAATCTGCCCACGGCCATCCGCCGTGACCGAGACCATGCGCGCGCCCCCCTCCAGGGCCACATAAGGCCCGCTCAGAATGGAGATGAGCGTATCGGCCGGGACAAGATCCGTCACTGAAGTGAACTGGCCACAGACGCGCACGCAAAAGCACGCCAGGAGAGACAGCAGCAGGAATATTCTCTTTTTCACGCGATGAACATATGAAACGGGAAAACGCCCGCGCCGCACCAACCAAGGGCAGACGCGCGGGCGCGTATGTTAATTATCCTCCCCGTGCGGGCGACCGCCCGCCAAGAGGATTATATGATGATGTGGATCACCTTCTTGTCTTCATTGAAGTACTCAATGTCGGGGAAATAGTTGGCCACGTCTACCCACATGGCGCTCTTGCCAAATGGTCTCAGCTCACCGTCAATGCTCCCGCCCTTGAGATAGATCACGCCGTTCATGATGGCGTTGGCCTGATGCTTCACGTCGACAAGGTGGCGAGTCATCTTTACAAAGTCGGGCAGCAGGCTCACCCCGCGGCCCGTCACGAAGTCGAACTTCTCTTTAAGTTCCTCAGACCTCGATTTGAGCGCCTTGACGTTGGTGAGGCCCAAGGCGCCGATGACCTCATTGGCCACGTTGATCTTCTTCCCGATGGAGTCAATGAGCGTGAACTCGCACTGCGGGAACATGATGGCCAAGGGGATGCCAGGGAAGCCGCCACCCGTGCCAACGTCGACAAGGCGCGTGCCGGGCTGGAAGTGAATGAACTTGGCGATGGCCAAGGAGTGGAGGACATGGTGGGTCATGAGCTCACCAATGTCTTTACGCGAAATGACGTTGATCTTAGCGTTCCAGTCTTCGTAGAGGGGCTGGAGCTTGTCGAACTGACTTTTTTGCAAGTCGGTCAGCTCGTGAAAATATGTCTCGACTACGCTCATTTGTCGGGTGCCGTTTCAGTGTTCTTTAGGATGTTATATAGCAGCTCACGGGATCTGAAGAGCTGAGCCTTGACCGTGCCGAGCGGCATCTGCAGCTGCTCGGCGATCTCCTCGTAGCTCAGCTCCTTGAAATAGCGCAACTCGACCAACGTCTTGTAGCGCGGCTTGAGCTTGTCCACGACAGCCCGCACGGCGTCCACCGTCTGGCTCTTGATCATGCTTTCGGAGGGGTCTGGGTCGTCAGCGCACACCGTGATCTGCCTCACGGAGCCGCCATCGTCCTTGTCATCGGCCTCTTGGTCAATGCTGACCAGCTTGCAGCGTTTGCGCCTCAAGAAGTCGATGCCGTTGTTTGACGCAATCTTGAAGAGCCAAGTGGAGAACGCGTAGGACGGCGAGTATAGCTCAATGTTGCGAAACGCCTTGCCAAAGGCCTCTATGGTCAGGTCCTCGGCATCCACCTTGTTGCCCACCATTTTGAGGAGCATAAAGTAGATGGAGTCGCGGTAGCGCGAGAGGAGCTTGGTGTAGGCCTTCTGGTCTCCGGCCTTGGCCCTCTCGACAAGTTCCATATCATATATGGCCTTGTCTGAGTGTATGGTTTGGTTTACTTCCATGTGTTGCGGCTTTGTGTCACAACTCCCGTGAGCCAGGCGAGAGATTGCATGCAAGGGATCACGATGTCCATCGGAAGGGCCCAAAGCCACATCCTGCTCTCACCCATGGCTCTGGCGGCCAACCCCATGGCGGCGTATATCACGATGGCGCGCGCGAGCAGAGCCGCTCCAGCCACAAGCAGCATGACGTCAGAGCCCGACAGCGCCCCGAGCAGCAGCGCCGCCACGACGGACAGCCAGAAGAGGAGTCGCGACGCCACCTCGACGCCGAGCCAGAACTTGACGGAGGCGGGATAGAGCGACGCCGTGGTGAGGTGGCGGCTCTTCTGCGCCGAATAGGAGAGCCACGTCCTCTGCGGCTCCGTGACGGTGTGGGCCGGCGCCTCATAGGCCACCGCGGTGTTGGCGCGCGTTCCCATCTCACTGACGAAGAGGTCGTCATCTCCCGAAAGGATGTAGAGATGCTCCCTGAATTTGGAGCTTCTGTCGAAGAGGCTCTTGGAGTAGGAGAGATTTCGGCCCACTCCCATGAAGGGTTTGAGGGCCTGCGCCATGCCGAAATATTGCACGGCGTTCCAAAACGCCTCATAGCGCAGCAGCAGGTTGAGCAGGCCGGGGCGTTTGGCATAGCGGCCGTATCCCAGCACCATTTCCTTGCCCTCTGTGGCGTAGCCCTCCATCATGAGCGTGAGCCAATTGTCTGAGGCGGGCAGGCAGTCGGCGTCGGTGAAGACGATGTGCCCGAACTTTGCCGCCTTGATGCCCACGTTGAGGGCCAGTTTCTTGCCGTGCTTGAACTTGGCGTCGCCGGGTATGGTGGTGGTGTACACCTCGGGATATTTGGCGCGGAGCTGCGCCAGGACCAGCGGCGTGTCGTCAGTGGAGCAGTCGTCAACAATGACGATCTGTTTCTCCGCCGCATACTTCTGCCCGACAAGCGCGGGGATGAGTTTCTTCAGGTTCTCGTCTTCATTGCGCGCGCAGACCACAATGCTGACGGGCGGCAATGCGGCCGCCAGGTTGCGCGGCCTCTTGCGAATCCGGAACATGAAGAATGCCCAATAGAAGAGCTGCCAAGCCAAGGCGAAGCCCATTATCGAAACCACGATAATCTCGGTCGTGTCCACTTTCTCGTTGTTAGTTGCCCTATCCTCAATCGCGTCCGCCTCATACGGGCACTGTCTGTGAGTGTGGCAAATATAGTGAAAATATGCGGACCGCTGCACCTTGGCGGGCCGAATAGAGGCGGCGACATCAATGAATAGAAAAAACAGCGAACCGTGGCCGGGAGCCGTCGCTCTCCCGACCACGGTTAGCCGCCAGCGCGGCAGCCTGCCGCGGCATCTTAGCCTTTGCGACTCTCTTTGAGGAGGTCGCGAATCTCCGTGAGAAGCTTCTCCTCGTTGCTGGGCTCCGGGGCGGGGGCTGGGGCCGCTGGCTCCTCGCTCTTCTTGCGGGTGAGGGTGTTGATGCCCTTCACGAGCAGGAAGACGCAGAAGGCCACGATGAGGAAGTCAAAGACAACCTGGAGAAAGTTGCCATAGTTGAGCGTGACGGCCGGCACGTCGCCCTGCGCCTCTTTGAGCGTTATGGCCAGGTCGGTGAAGTTGACTCCGCCGACGAGGACTCCTATGGGCGGCATGATGACGTCGCTCACGAGCGATGACACGATCTTACCAAACGCCGCGCCAATGATGACGCCCACTGCCATGTCCACCACATTGCCCTTCATGGCAAAGTCCTTGAACTCTTTTAGGAAACTCATAACTGTATTTTTTTTTGTTTGTTTGATATTGCGAGACTTGTCAGGCGAGCCGCTTTACGTAGCAACGCTTCTGCTTATGGCGCTCCGCCCTGAACATCTTGACGAGGTTGGCCGCCCTGTCGTTGCCCTCGAGAATGGCCGTGGTTTCCACCGCCGTTATGCCCCTCTCGTTGAAGGCGTTGACGAGCGCCTCGACCATTAGAGACATCGCGCCTTTCCTGCGCGCCTCGGGCAAGACGGCGGCGAGGAGTATCTCGGCCTCGTGGGCGCGCCTGCGCTCCAACCAGATGTTGCAGGCGTCAATCAGCCCCACTGATCCCTTGGCCTTGCGCAACGCCTTGGTGACCGACGGGATGGCCACCATGAAACCCACTAGCGGGCGCGAGGCCGCGCGCCTGTCTTCCACGGCCACGACGAGGCGCGGGTCTAGCATTGGCATGAAGCGCTCCACGTAGAATGCCTTCATCTCGTCTGAGAAACGGTATGTGCCGAAAAGCGGGTCGAACGCCGTGTTGAACAGCTCCATGACTGCCGGCGCCACGCGGCGCACATCGTCGGTGTCGCGAAGGCGGACTACTCCCAGGCCGAACTTGCCTCTTGCGGCGTCGGCCACGACAGAGACCTTGGGAGGCATCTGGCGCGGCACCGTCACTCGATATTCGTTCCACCCTTGCAGAGGCTCATAGCCCTCGGCCTCGATGAGCCGCACGTAGTGCGGCATGGTGAGCGAAGAGCCCAGGGCGGCCTCGCGGTCAAAGCCCATGGTGGTGAAGCCCTGCTGATCGAGGTTGCTGAAGCCCAGAGGCCCCGCCACGCGCTCCATGCCCCTGGCCGCCAGCCAACGCTCGGCCTCGCGCAACAAGACGTGAGCCACGGCCTGGCAGTCGACGCACTCAAAGCGTGAGAATCGGCCAGTCTTGCCGCCCCACTTCTCGTTCCACAGCGGGTTGATGATGGCCGCCACGCGGCCAACGCACTTGCCGTCGGACAGGGCGACCCACCGCGCCACGTCGCAAAAGGCCAGGGCGGGGTTGCGGCCCTCATCAAAGAGTGCGCACTCGTCAGCCCGCAGTGGCGGCACCCAACAGGTGTCTTTGGCGTAGAGGCGATATGGCAGCTCGGTGAATTGGCGCGCGTCGGCGGCACTCTCCACGAGTCGGACTTCTAGCATTGTCTGATGGTTTGCGAGGCCTGCGCCTTCGGGTCAGTCGGCCAGCTTGGACGCCAGCTCGTAATAGGCCACGTATTGGTGATGGTCAAATGCGTCATCAGACACTTGCGGGTGGCGCGAGAAGTAGTCGGCGTCTGGCTTCAGGATGTAGAATTGGCCGGCTCGGGCGTAGTTGACGCACTCGACATAGTCTGGCTGTCGGAACCACGGGTGGGCGTCTTGCAGCATTCCGCCGAGCGTGCCTCCGAGGTATTTTGTCCAGTTGGCCACCTCTTTCTCGGCCGGGCGGCTGAGCCTGTTGAAGAGGAACTTGATTTTCATTTTTTGGGTCATGCGCACCCCGGCCGTGAGCCTGTCCATCTGCGCGAAGGGGTTGGTCGGGCGGAAGTCAGACGTGCGCTGCACGCTGAGCGGAGTCTCCGGCACCCAGTCTTCTGAGTTGATGACCGTGATGGACCAGCCGGGCTGGGTCATGACTTCATAGTTGAGGGCGAAAATGTAGTCGCCAGGTTTGGGAGCCGCGCTGGCGTAGGTCTTGAACCTGATGTCTTGCGGCACCGCCCCCTTGGCCTGCCCCCTTCGGAGCATGGCCGTGGTGAGATAGGCCAAAGCGCCGCCCTGGCTGTGGCCTGCGATGATGAAGTCTCGCCTGCCGGCCTTGTGGCAAGAGTCCACCTTGGCCAGGATGTCATCGGCCATGCTCATGAGGCCGGCCACCCACCCGGCATGGACGCACGCCGTGGAGTCGGGGCACAGATCATAGGCCACATCTCGCCCCACGTGGCACGTGCCGACGGCGCGCACCATGGCGGCGTTGAAGTTGGCGCCCCAGCTGGTGGTGGTGGAGACGGTGGCGCGGAGCATGATGGCCATGACGCCGTCGTCGGACTGCCAGAGCTCCCAGGCGTTGTCAAAGCCCACGCGGGGCGACACGTAGACCTTGTGGAAGCGCGATGGCGGCGGGCAGAGGTACTTGTGATCCACCCTTAGGCTGTCCATATGCGCAGCCATGCCGAGGCACTCCAGATATTCTGACTTGTCGAACCCCGGTTTCAGGGTCTGGGCTGAGGCGGCCACGGCCACGAAGAGCGATGCCGCGGCGGCCAAAGTTTTCTTGAATACCATGTCTATATCGTGTTTTAAATTGGTTGACTGCGTTTAGCCCTCTCGGCCTGTCGCCCGAGAGCGTCACTGCCCTTTGGCCACAAAGTCTCCATCGGGGCTGACCTCGTCTTCGGGGTGCAGCTCTCGCTCGGCCTTCAGATATTTCTGGCTGAGGAGGGCCATGAAGTGGCTTATTCTCACCACGGCGTTGGTGGTGTCCGCCAAGACGGTCTTGCCCTGGAGCTTGAGCAAGTAATAGTCATATATGGCTGTGAGGGCCAGCAAGATGTGTTGCATCTTGTCACCTCCGGGAATTTTGGTCATCAGGAGCGAGAGGTCGGGCCAAGCCGTGCGGAAGGCGTTTTGATACGGGATCTCGCTCTGCTGCGTGAGGAGGTAAAGGTGAAAGTTGTAGAGGTCGTTGGCGAGCATGGAGATGATTTGCAGGTGCCCACCGTCTTGCTTGCCCTCTCTCCTCATCATCTCGCACAGGTTGTCCCACCAGTCGTAGACCTCTTGCCTCTTGGCCTGGTCGTCAATGGCGTATTTGCTTATGACGTTCTCGTCTATCCTCTTCATGTCTAGACCGTTGGCACGGATCAAGTCCTCAACGTTCCACATGTAGAGTATGTATTCGACGATGTTTTGCTTTCGTTTCTGCTGCGCTATGATCATTCTTCGCCTCCTCCGCTATTGTTGCTCAAAGTCGTCATCATCGTCGTCATCTCCAAACGATATGTCGATGTCGTCAGTGGCTCCGTCAGAAAAGAAGCTGTCCAGGTCCCGCCTCTCTTTTTTTGTTGGTCGGCCCAGTCCCTTCTGCCTCTGCAGAGACATCTGCATGCGATATATGTCGATGAGCTCCTGCTGATCCTTGGGCGTCACCTCCGCGATGTGGTCTTTGACCAGCTTGGCGCCCATGCGGCTTTGGGCCAGTTTTATGACCTCGAAAGAGCGCGTGGCAGCCGGGACCTTGATGGAAATGACATCTCCGACCTTGACGTTGCGCGAGCTTTTGACCTGCGCCCCACCCATGGAGACCTTTCCCCTCTTGACAGCGTCGGCCGCGATGGATCGGGTCTTGTAGAGGCGGACGGCCCAAAGGAATTTGTCTATTCTTACCGAATCTGGCATTTCGTCTTTGTGTGAATGAGTCTTGAAGTCTCTCGCCCTCTGTGTGTGGCTATTTGTTGTTGAACTGTGTCATGGTGAGCTGAAGCCCCGCGCAGACGAAGGTTCGGATGCACTCGGCCGCCACCTCCATGCGCTCGGCCACGAGGTCTTTCTCGCTGTCGTCCCACCGGCCTAAGACGAAGTCTATCTGTCCGCCTCGCTTGAACTCGTTTCCGATGCCGAAGCGCAAGCGTGGGTAGGCATCGGTGCCCAGCATCTCGGTGATGTTTTTGAGGCCGTTGTGCCCACCGGCGCTGCCTTTGCCTTTGAGGCGTATTGTCCCCACGGGCAGGGCTAGGTCGTCGACGACCACCACGATGTTCTCAGGGGCCACCTTTTCGCGGTCGGCCCAATAGCGCACGGCTTTTCCGCTGAGGTTCATATACGTGTTTGGCCGCAGCAGGACAAGGTCGCGCCCCTTGACCTTCATCTGCGCCACCTCTCCATACCTCTCGCCCGAGAATTCGACGCCGGCGTCGGCCGCCAGCCTGGCCACGATGTCGAAGCCCGTGTTGTGGCGCGTGTGGGCATACTCGTCTCCGATGTTGCCCAAGCCTACGATGAGAAATTTCATCTTACTCGTTCTCTAAAATGTCGTCAATGACCTCGGAGAAGACGTCGGACTCCTTCATGCCGGCGGCCCTTATCTGCTGCGGGATGAAGCTCGTGGCGGTCTGCCCGGGCGTGGTGTTGACCTCAAGGACGAAAGGCGTGCCGTCTTTCTTGACAATGAAGTCGACCCTGACGATGCCCTTCATGCTCATGAGGTCATAGACCTCAGACGCCACGCTTTGGACCCTCCGCGCCACGCTCTGGTCTAGCCTGGCGGGCGTTATCTCCTGGGTTTTGCCGGGGGTGTATTTGGCGTCGGTGTCGAAGAAGTCGTTTTGCGTCACCACCTCGGTGAGGGGGAATATGACCGTGCGGCGGCTCGTCTTGTAGAGCCCGCAGGTGAGTTCCGTGCCCTCCATGAGAGCCTCTATGATGACGTCTTTGCTCTCTTTGCGCGCCGCCTCTATGGCGGGCAAGATCTGCTCCTCCGTCTTGACCTTGGAGACGCCGAAGCTGGAGCCCGCGGCAGACGGCTTGATGAACATGGGGAGGCCCAGCCGCTCAACGATCTCACGGGTGCTGACCTGCTGCCCCGGGCGAACCCTTATGGAGTCGGCCACGTGTATGCCGAAGGCGCGCAAATAGCTGTTGCATACGAACTTGTCAAAAGTCATGGCACCTGTGAGCGCGGGGCATGTGGAGTGCTTGAGGCCAATCATCTCAAAATAGGCCGGCATGAGGCCGTTCTCGCCCGGCACGCCGTGGATGGTGATGTAGGCCAAGTCGAATGTGACCTTATGGCCATCGGCGGAAAACGAGAAATCGTCTCGCAAGATAGGATAGTCGCCACCATTGTAATGGGCCGTCCAGCGGGTCCGCGTGATCTCGACGGGGATGAGCTCATAGCGTTCATGATCCATCATGGCCATGAGGCCGTCTTTGCTGCGGGCGCTGACTTGAGCCTCGGACTGATAGCCACCGTAGACGATTGCAACTCTCTTTTTCATGATAAGTTATGTGTGTATACTTTTTCTGGGTGAAAGCGTCATTTTTAGCGGGTGTGGCTATTGCCTGCCGCTGACGTAGGTTCTCCACCTCTCGACGCAGGTGGCCATATCTGTCGCCACCTCTGAGTCGAACAGCATTCGCTCACCCGACACGGGGTGCGTGAAACCCAGAGTCTTGGCGTGGAGGGCCTGCCTTGGCAGCAGGGCAAGGCAGTTGGTGACGAACTGGCGATATTTTGGGAACGTTGTTCCGCGCAGGATCTGGTCGCCACCGTAGTGCGCGTCGCCAAAGAGCGGGTGGCCGATGTGGCGGAAGTGCGCGCGGATCTGGTGGGTGCGCCCCGTCTCCAGGCGGCAGCGGACGAG
>SAMEA104315425__coassemble_1766_pt1 | contig 10487 bp, 8 predicted proteins | sample SAMEA104315425__metabat2_high_PE_033 | metagenome-assembled genome bin SAMEA104315425 (sample SAMEA104315425) | gut metagenome | biome: Monkey gut; feature: monkey-associated habitat; material: faeces | place: China | collected 2013 | reverse complement strand
AAGGCCGGCCGTGGCGGCAACAATGGCGGCACCAGCGGCCAACTTGAGGCCGTTGGCAATCCACTTGTCATACTCGTGACCAGCCGAGTTGAGGTCGATATTGTAAGTCAGGCCTTGCGCCGAGATGCCAGACAGATCCACCTGCTGCTGAAGCGACGCCAAAGCCACCTCGCCATCAGTACCCACCCTCTTTTGTGCCAACTGGCAGACTATGGAGGAGACACTGTCACGAAACTGCGACATGAGCAGCTGCGCAGTGCTGTTTACCATTGTGACGGCCTCCGCATCAAAGTTTTTGCTCTTTCCTGCGACCAACGCATTGAGGCGAGACGCTACCTCGCCCTCAAACTTGCGCGACGTGGCTCGCACGGCGTCGTCAACATCCCCCTCAGTGTCATTGATCAGGCGACTGATGTTGATTTGGAGCCTACGGAGGTCGCTTGACTGCTCACGAATCTTCTCTTCGAGTGCCTTATCCTCCTTAGCCGCGGCGACCAAGTCGTCTACTGTTTTGACCAAGCTTGCGGCTATAGCCACCTGCCGCGCCTCGTCCACCTTACGGATGATGCTGTCTTTCTCAGCCTGCACACCCTCCAAGAGCTTGAAGAACTCCGACAAGTCACCCTTCTTTGCAGAGACAAACACAATGTTGGACAGCGGCAGCTCACTCTCCTTGGCGAGCCGCTCCCTCGTTTCATCCCTGGCTGCAGCCTCTTTCGTGTCACACATTGTCACGACAAGAAATACGGGCCTCGCCACCAGTTTCATATCCTTAATGAAACGGGTGAGCGAATTGGAGAGCTGCGCATTGATGTCCACCACCAGCAAAATGCCATCGGCTTTGGGGAGAAAGTTGACCAGCGTGCGCTTGTGGCGCGGGTCGGGCGAAGAGAGACCTGGCGTGTCAACAAGCACGGTAGTGCTGGGCACGCGGGAGGACGTGTCCCACAGGTTGACCACGTAAGCGTCGGCCAGTTTGTCATTCTTCAGGTCATCAAGGGCTATGGGGCGCGTCTGACCGTCCTCGTCCGTCACCGTGGCACGGCACTCCGGACTGCCAAAATGAATCTCATAGATGGTGGCGGTGGTTGGCTCCGTGGCTGTTTCCAGAGCCTTGCTGTCAGTCAAGCTGTTAAGTAGCGTAGTCTTGCCAGAACTAAATTCACCCACCAACGGTAGAATAAGCTCAGAAGTCGTCTGCTCCTGGCGCTCCTTAATGGACAGAAGTTCCGCCTCCTCTATCTTGCGGCCCAACTGTCTGGCAATGTCTATCAAAGTTTGTGTGTCTCTCATTCTCTTTTCTTATTCTCTTTGTGTAATATCAGACAGCGCAGTCGCGCATAAATTCATTGCGCACCTCCCCGCCCCGATATTTTCCCTAAAGGTAACAGAAGCAAAAATTAGATTAGCGTTTTTTTTTATTCGTAATTAGATTTTCACCATTCCGCGGGGGTATTGCGGCAATTTGGGGCTTAGGGGCGCGGAGGTGGAGGCGGCGGGAGGAGAAATTTGCAGGGGCGGGAGACGTGGCGCGGGCACGCATCCACATCGCGGGGGCCGATGGCGGGGCTGACAGGGAGGCGGCCCACTGCAACACATGCGGCGGCCTGCACGTATGCGTGAGAAAAAAGCGAAAGGTTATGGAAGACTATGGCGCATATTTCGAGCCTTGGGTGGGCCAGCGTTATGGCCGTGGAGGCAAGAGGCTGCTGATTGTGGGCGACAGCCATTATTGCGGCGAGTGCGCCGCCTGTGGCGTGCGGGGGATGGTCACGATGGCGAAGATGGGCGAATGCCGCCAGATGACGCGCAAGACGGTGCGGCAATATCTGGAGGCGCGCCGCGGCGAAAGGCCTATGGACGGATGGATGGGCCGGACGTATCTGCGCTTCGACAAGATGATCTTGGGGCTCGACGATGTGACGCCAGCCATGAGCGAGGAGCTGTGGGGCGGGGCGGCGTTCTATAACTTTGTGCAGACGGCCGCCTCGATGGACCCGAGCAACACGAACTACTCGGCCGAAGACTACAAGGCGTCAGGTCCCATATTCAAGCGCGTGATGGACGCCTTGCTCCCCGACAGGGTGATCGTGTGGGGCAACAGGGCCTATGAGGCCATGCCCGGCGAGGGGTGGCGCGGCGGAGCCGACTATTATTGCGGGGCCTACACGCTCCGCGGGGGCCACGAGGCGCGGTGCTTGCGAATGATCCACCCTAGCCGCGCGGCGACGGAGGAGTGGCGGGAGAAGCTGCGCGAGTTTTTGGGCTAGCGGAGCATGACGACGGTGCTGTCGTCAAAGAGGCGGCGCACGCTGCGGCTTATCTGGCTGGCCGCGACCTCGGTCAGCCCCTCGTCTCCCGCCAGGGGGACGAAACGGCCGCACGGGGCCAAGATGACATAAGACGCCTCGCTCTCGGCAGGCTCACACAGATAGGCGCACACGCCATCGGCGCCGTTGCGGAACACTCTGCGAGACATCTTGACCAAGTCGGCCAGACAGAACACGCCAAAGCCCACCACACGGGCGGCGGAGAGGGCCCAGTCTCCCTCCATGCGCTCCTTAAGCAGGCCAGCCAGGCGGCAGAGCCTGTCTCGAGCCCCCTCGCCCGCCGCTTCGCGCAGGCGATCTCCATATTTTCTCTCAAAATCGCTCAACGTCGGAGCCAGACGGCGAAGCAACTCGCCGACGCAAATATCGCTATCAGTGGGGCACAACATCTCTCTGGTTTATTAATCAACGGTTCTAAGTTCAGACCATATTGCCAAACTGGCTAACAAAATTTTCCCTCCAAGGTCATTCTAATGGCATATTCGCGGGGGAGACCCTCACTTTGCCGCAACACCCCCGCGGTAAAAAACGCCCCGAATAGCCGTCGCCGCGCCAATGCGGCCGTTTTTTTATCCCCCCGGCAAAGGGCCACGGCAGACGTCTCGCATGCCGCCCCCACACACAAAAAAAACGGCAGGTCGCGCGGGCCCCACGTCTTCTTGTGACGGGAAACGCCGCGCTACCTGCCTTTTCTTGGCTTCTCGCGAACAGGAGAGGCCCTTACGCCATATATGGCTCCACAACCTTCAGCCGCTTCTTTATGCCATTTAGCTGCACGCGCGAGAGGCTGCCCCTTATTTTCTCCAAAAGGTCACATGCCTCCCGATACATCTCTCTGCAACGCGTCAACCCGCCAGTCTCCGCCGCGCACTTATGGCCTAAGACATATCTGTTTATCTCATGAATCTTACTCTTAATCTCTTTAATGGCGAGGCGCACGGTGACACTCACAGCCCTTGAGATGAACCTGTCGTAAAAACACATATGGCGGTCATTATTTTGCGGGGCGGGGCGACATTCATATACGTGAGACGTTAGGTGCCAACATTGGCACATGTCACAAAAATAGCTTCGGACTGGCGCGTAGCCGCTAGCGTCTGAGATTTCATCGGCATTGTAACGAATAAAGAGGTCGGCCTCCTGCTTTGTGCTGAACTGCATCCTCTGTCTGCCACACTGAGGGCAATGAACGTGATTTCTAATAGGTTTCATATTAGATTAGATTGGCTTTAAAAATCAAGGTCAGAGATTTCGGGGAAGGCTTCACGCGCCTATCCTCGAGGATGTTGAAAACGTGATTTAGGGAAGACCGTCAATTCTTCTTGATGTAGTCAATCAGGTCGTTGAAGCGGAGCAAGTGCTTGGCGCTCTCGTTCCTCACCCACAGCTCATTGCCAAGGATTACGATGCCCCCCTCCCACTTGCCGACGCTGATGCAGCAAAACAGCTTATTGTCGGCGGTCTTGAACCACTCAAACGAGATGGCGGACATGAACCCGAAGCTGCCGCTCTGCTGCTTGACGCGGTTCTTGAAATCGGCCTCAAAACGCTCGCGGGTTGGGGCTTTGCTGTTCTGCGTAAGCTCCTCGGCCAAGTTGACAATCTCGCCGCTCCGGCTTATGCCGACATATACCTTGCCGCCCACGTGGCTGTTGGCGAAACTGGCGAGTTCGCTGATAATCTCGTCAAACTGGTCTTTGCTGGTCTTGGCCGGGTTGGCATGGTGGAAGAAGCTGCTCTTGTATTCCACAGTGCCGCTCTCCTGCATCCAGGGGAGGACGTAGCCCAGAGCCTCTTGAAGCGCCTTGAGCAACTCCGCCTCGTCGACCGGCGGCATCATGAGTTGGAGGATTTTGGCCTGCGTGGCGGCATCGACCTGGCCAAGTCTCACGCGGTCAACATATTCGGCCCTGCACTCGTTGAGCGTCATCTTGGCGGAGTAGGGCTTGGCGGCGTCATACCAGCTCTCGATGTTGACGACCTCCGGGAGCGGCTTGCGCTCGGGCTTCAGGCCATACGGGATCTTCGGGTAGGCTGGCGATGGGAACGTCTTGCCCTTGGCCTCATCGAAGACCAGATCGACAGTCGCCCCCACCTTGATGTGCCCGGTCTGAGGGTCTACGACATCGCTTGGGAAGAGGGCGAAATCGTCAAGGCACCAACAAGGCACCGCGCGGCACTCGGCCGTCTCGACATCCTCATACATGTAAATGTCGCAACGCTCACCAGGCACGATGCGAATAATCTTAGCTTTCATCGTCTTCATGTGAATAAATGATTTTAAATTAACACCGCGTTCCCTGATGCCCTACAGACGCATCAGACGCGCTTTGACGATGCAATGTTAGCCATATGGCAGCGGATGCGCATCATTCTATCTACCAAATATTTACCACAGAAGCATAATTCATCGCTTTTAGTAAACACATACTAAAAGGAGGGCAAAAAAAGATGGACGAAAAGAAAGAAAAGGAGAAAGAAGAGGAAGACAAAGCCGGCTACTGGCTAAACATGATAGTCAAGACCTCGCTTCTATTCAACACGAAAATAGAGCTGGCCAAGCATATCGGCTATCCCGCCCTGACGAAGAATAACAGCTTATCTAGGATAAAGGGGGACTTCAAGAAAAGGGCAATATTGCATGAGTTGGGGAGAGAGGCCAAGGAATATACTTTCGACGGGTTCGACATAGAGTCTTTCCTTCGCCGCTACGAAAAGGCCTCAAAGTTCTTCGCCCAAAAGATTGAGGGCAGCCAATCGTTCACGTTGGGCGATGAGAAATGCGTGGTGGCGAGCCTGCTGGACTATGTGTATGGCGACCACAATCTGCCCCAAAAGGCCAGAAAAAAGGTGACAGAAATCTTCAAGGAGATATATGACCCGCGCAAAGACTTTGAGAAAATAGACATGGCCATTTTGCTCGCCATGATTATGGGCGTATTGCCAAAGCATGACAGCAAGAGAGGCGAGGTGGACTACATTGACAAAGACTTCAACGCGGCATTCAAATATCTTGAAGAGTATTTCACATCGCGGGCGTATCACAACGCTCAGCTGCGAATTCAGCGAGGCAACCTCAAACGAAAAGACGCCAAGCGCAACAGACTTGCCCTGGCCTACTCCATAGAGACAGCTCTACTAGACTATAAATCAATGCACAACGAGCAAGAGAGGTATGAGCTGAACACAGAGATTGAGGAAGACTTCTTGTGCCTGCAGGGCATAGAGGATTGCTTTTGGGTGGAGACGACTTCCAAACAAGGCGTGAGCGTCTTCTGGACATTCGCATTTAATGTGAGCGGCTCCTACTTCCTTGACCGCCATGAATATAGAGACAAAGAGCTGACAAGGACCAGATATGAGGTCGTCTTCCTGGAAGAAGAGGGCGAAGTGCGCGCAGTCATAAACCACCCCGACTATGTCGAAGACATATTGGCGGGAGACTACAGCTCACTAGAGAACAGGGCCAAGTTTCGCATAGAGTGCGGCTGGGACGGAGACCAATTGGTCAAGATCATATTCAATCCCATCATGGCCAACACTAATGTTTTCGCAGTAAAAGAATTGCTAAAGCAGACCAAGGCGACCAAGATTGAATGGTACAAAAAACTCGCAAGCGCCAAGACAGAAAATAAATATTCGTTTTGGAGAACCGCATACGCGATTACGCGCGACGCCATATTTTTCTGCGACTACGAAGAGGCCACCGCCGACAATGGCGAAGCGGGCATCAGGACACTGGACAGCTTCTACGCCCTTAGCATTGGGCAAAATGACAGCCTAGCTAACATAACCCTCAAAGACAACATCGGCATCCTGACCACAGGCGGCAAAAAATATATCTACATCGGGCCGCTGCTCAAGGCATATGACATCTCGACGGAGGAGGAAATGAAAAAAAACGGAGTCATAAAAACCGATCACATCAGCTGATGGCGGCGCAATGGCGACCGCGCGGGGCGACACCCTCAACAGAGGAAACGACAAAGAGCAAAACATTGGACACAACTCACGCTATGCTGCGAAGTGGCAGTCTCCCGATTTTTCACTAAATTCACGCTGGCTAAGAACACACGCCGCACACCTCCAACCGAGAATCATGAAAGACAAGGAAAAAGTAAAGGTCATAAGAGACCTGCGCTTCCTCACAAACAACCAGAATGAATGGGACGAACGCTACGGCTACCTAAAGAAAGACGACAAAGCCATAATGGAACTAGTCCGCAAAGAATGCGCCGCGAACTACCCTTATGTAGACATTGACGACTTCCTCGAGTCTTATATGCACTTCGCCATCGCGCCGCTACGCACTTCACTGACCGGCAGCCGCATCTCCCCAAAACAGTGGAACATGAGAGACGAGGACACCTTCGTCTCCGTCATGCGTCACCTAGTGCTGCGAGAGCAGTCGCCCTTCCCGCGAGTGGGGCGGCGAGACATATTGGAACTGCTGGAGCAAGAAGACCCCGCCGTGACGTTTCTCGTCTACTTCCACCCCGACGGCAACGACCCCATCCTCCCCCCTCCTAACACAAAACCTGGTGACAATAAGGACGACTTCTCGCTCTACCTGGGCAGCATCGCCGAGGCCATGCGCAGAATTCACAACACTCACAGCTACTTCGAAGAGCCACCGCTGCTGTCTGTGATGATGTCGCAGTTCAACGCCATAAACACCAGCGGCAACGGCAAACGCATGGTGCGGATGGACATCATAAACCTGGCCTCGGCCGTGCTGAACAACATCATAAACAACAGCGCCAGCGAGACCCTGCACTACGCCAACATTGCCGCCCTGGAGAACAAGGTGGACATAGGCCTCCAGACCGACGTCTTCTGGCGAAGCAACACCAACCAAATATGGCATGTGGAGGGAGGCGACGGCAGCTACATACTGACGCGCTATGAGAAAGCCAACGGAGAGCGCACCTACGCAAAATTCATACTCAGCGTATACCGCGGCGAGGACAGCCAGATTGTGGGCTGCCTGGAGTCTCCCGACCTGGTGAAAGACACGCTCTACGGCGAGGTGCCAACCAACACCAGCTACGCCACGCTAGACATGAGCGACGAAGAGGGCGCGCGCCTCCTGGGCCTGAGCGACAGCACTAGCCACAGCCCAGTGAAGATAAAGTTCCATCAGATGTCGAAATCCACCAAGGAGCCCTCTAAGCTACTCCGCTGCTCGGAGTTGCACATTATGACCGACAAGGAAAGGGAGACGGATCGCGGCGCCCTGAAAAACATCACAGACGGCCTGTATGACGTATGCGCCACGACATGCGACCTGCCCACAAGGCCGCAAGAGGTGCTGATGTCATCTCCCTATATCTACCTCTCCTGCGAGACTGAAGACATATCGATCCCCGCCAAAGGCCGCGAAGAGAGTGGCTCCATGGAAGACGTGGGGATGCGCATCAAATCGTGGATCCGAATCCCCCGCTGGATGGAGTATAAGTCTCGCCTGGGCGACACGACAGACCTCACCGACATCACGGAACATGACAGGCCATCGTGGCGCAGGTTCAGGGGCAAAGACGGCAAAATGGTGGAGGTGGTATATTTCGCCCTACACAGCATAGCCATAGACGTGACGCTCTCGATGCACCCGCAAGACGGATGCGAGCTACCACACGGCATTGCGGTGGTACGCTCACCATCATCCACAATTTTGCCATCGGACGTGACATACGTGAGGGTGAAGAGCGCGGTGGCAAGAGCCGACGCCGACGGCTACAAAGCCGACGTGACGTATGAATATAGCAAATGGGACGAAGATGAGAACAGAGAGTGCGTGGTGGAAGAGGATATAGTCAGCGTTCCAGAGACGTTGCCCTATTGAGCCCCGCGCCGCAGGCGGTGATATAAAGTCACCAAGGCGGGAGACGGCATGCGCGCCGTCTCCCGCCTTTCGGTTTTAAGACGTGACTGCAGAATGTGTTGGAGAGACGTTGACGGGCTGCGCGTGTAGCTCGGGTATGACAGTGGGGCGAATGCCGCACAAGGCACACAAAAAAGGTGAGGCATAAAGAGATGTCTTTACGCCTCACCTTTTTACGCTCATGCCGCAGCTACCTCACAACCACACTCTCAGAACCCACGGGCGTGGAGACTACGAACACCCCTGCGGGCAAAGGACGGCCGGCTGGCATCTTGCGGCCCGAGATGTCGTAGACGTCAAACTCGTCAACGCCCTCGACGCTCACCACGCCCTCCCGCACGCTCACTTCCAACTTGCCGCCCTTGACATCCTCCAGGGCGGTGTAGGGGTTTTCTTCGTCGAAGAGTAACTCATGAAGCTTGTAGACCCCTCCATCATACTTTTTACACCAACTACTTTTAGCATAGTCCTCCATGCTTGCGGAGGGAACGTATAGGTCACCATCGCAGTATTCCAAGCTCCCACTTTCCGCAGGGGGAACCGGCGCATAACAATCCACACGGAAGTCATGGATTTTAGGGAAATCCCCCATATACGAACCTGGCCGACATGAAATCTCCCCAAAAGCTAACCACTCAACGCTCTTGGTAGACGGAGGCAACACCACATATTGCAAAGAGACGCAGCGGTAGAATGCTTGCACTCCAATTTTCTCCAAATTTCTTGGGAAAACAATCTTCTCACCAAGATTATCACAATACGCAAAAGCACCAGTTCCTATCTCCTTAACACTCTTAAATTCAACGGAGCATAGAGATGTACAATTATAAAAAGCATATTCTTCAATAGTCTCTAACCCTTCCTTGAATTTTATAGAAGATACGATTGATCTTTCAAAAGCGCTCTTCCCTATATGCTTAAGCCCTTTGGGCAGACTAACTTCCACGTTTTCGCATTTGCCCCAGGTCACACCGAGACCTTCAAATGCAAAGTCCCCAATATCAGTCACACCCTCCCCGATCTCAATTTCCCTAATTGGCAGACCATACCAAAAATCAGGCCCACCAGACCATCGAAAACCTTTCTTGACAATAAGTTTACCGTCTTTCAGAGACCAATCACGCATATAAATGGGCCACTCATGATCTCCCTTCTCATCGCCGATATATGCAAAATTTCGGCTCCAATCAGATGCCTTATACACTTCGATACAGCCCTTTGGCACAATAAGCAGAGGCATCTGCCTGACGGCCCCCTCCGTCTCTATCAAAGTCCGTTTAAAGAAGCAGCTATCAACAGAATCTGCATAGCGAGTGTCCTCCCAGGGAACATAGACTGTGTCAACTCCTAGCGAATAATTCCCCCGAAGACCCCAACCGGCACCACTATCTTTGCCAAATGTTATACTTTCAAAATGACGCCCATAAAAATTTTTTAGCACAGTAAGGTCATAAACATCGTCTTCAAACACAACTCTCTTTATTTCTGGGCGATAAGAGAAACTTCCATCACGGTCATAACTTCTAGTCACAATCAAAGTCCCATCTTTCCTCAAGACGCATCCATTATATTCAAATAGGACGCCATCATCCTCCTGCGCCTGCGCAGTGCCGCACCAAGCGAGGCAGACAGTCATAATAAAAAGCAATAAGATGTTTTTCATTCTCTTGTTTTGTTTGCGTTAAACCTGCGGGGCGGCGCGGCTCACTGCGTCCCCGCCCCATTGACTGGGGTAAAGATAAACACAGCTGCAAAGGTGATTAGCGTTTTGTTTTATTATAGAATCAGATTTTTATCTTTTCGCGGGGATGTGGCGGAAAAACGCAGAAAAAGGACGCGGATATCTCGGAGTATAACGTGTGAAGACGGCGCGCGAGATGCGCCTCGGTGGGGGGAAAAAACGGGTTTGCGGTGGCTATTTTTACATTTAAAGCAGTTGACAGGTGGGACAATTTGCGGAGAAATATTTTTGCGCAAGAGGCGTTGGAGGTATGTTACAGCAGCGGGGAGACGGCACGCATGCCGCCTCTACATTGTAGGGTTGAGGCGTTGAGGGAGGAATGCATTTGAAGACGGTGGCGGGCGGCGTGTGAGTCGCGGGGGATGATGGCGGGGAAATATGGCGGGCGCGGTACGGGTCTAAATGACGGCGGGGTCGCATGTAGAGGCGGGTCGTGAACCGTCTCCTGAGGTTGTGGGAATAAGGACACGGAGAGTATGCGGCCGTACGGGAGGGAAACAATGTCAAGGTGTGGGATTCCGCATAAGGCGGAGGA
>SAMEA104315425__coassemble_1756_pt1 | contig 10557 bp, 6 predicted proteins | sample SAMEA104315425__metabat2_high_PE_033 | metagenome-assembled genome bin SAMEA104315425 (sample SAMEA104315425) | gut metagenome | biome: Monkey gut; feature: monkey-associated habitat; material: faeces | place: China | collected 2013 | reverse complement strand
ACGAGGTAGACCTGCGCCGACTTCGTGCCGCTGCGGCCCTCGAAGTTGCGGTTGCTTGTCGAGACGGCATATTTGCCCGCCGGCACCTTGTCGTCGTTCATGGCCAGGCAGGCTGAGCATCCTGGCTGACGGATGGCGAAGCCGGCCTCGGCCAGCACCTTGTCAAGCCCCTCTTCGCGGATCTGCTTGTCCACCATCCATGAGCCCGGCACGAGCCAAGCCACCACGCCCTCGGCCTTCTTGCGCCCCTTGACGAGCGAGGCGAAGGCGCGGAAGTCCTCAATGCGGCCGTTGGTGCACGCGCCGAGGAAGACGTAGTCTATCTTCTTGCCCAGCAGCTTCTGCCCCGGCTCAAAGCCCATGTAGGCCATTGACTTGAGGAACGACGCGCGGCCGGCCTCGTCGATGCTGTCTATGGTGGGGATGCTGTCTGTCACGGCCATGCCCATGCCCGGGTTGGTGCCGTAGGTGATCATGGGGGCTATGTCTTCGGCCTTGAACGTCAGCTCTTTGTCAAATACGGCGTCATCGCCGCTCTTGAGGGTCTTCCAGTAGGCCACGGCCTTGTCCCACTCCTCGCCCTTGGGGGCGTATTCGCGGCCCTTGATATACTCAAAGGTGACTTCGTCGGGGGCTATGAAGCCTCCGCGCGCGCCCATCTCGATGGAGAGGTTGCACAGGGTGAGGCGGCCCTCCATGGAGAGGCTCTTGACGGCCGAGCCTGCGTACTCCACGAAGTAGCCCGTGGCGCCGGACGTGGTGAGCTTGCTCATCAGGTAGAGGGCCACGTCTTTGGCCGTGACGCCCTTTTGCAGTTTGCCCTCGACGCTGATGCGCATCGACTTGGGCTTCTGCTGCAAGATGCACTGCGAGGCCATGACCATCTCCACCTCGCTGGTGCCGATGCCGAAGGCCACCGCGCCCATGGCTCCGTGGGTCGAGGTGTGTGAGTCTCCGCACACGAGCGTCATGCCCGGCAGCGAGAGGCCGCGCTCTGGGCCCACCACGTGGATGATGCCGTTGTGGTCGGTGTTCATGCCGAAGTGTGTGAGGCCGAAGTCTTTGCAGTTCTTGGCCAGTGTGTCCACCTGTGTGCGGCTGACGGGGTCCTCAATGGGCTTGTCTTGGTCGTGGGTGGGCGTGTTATGGTCTGGCATGCAAAAGATCTTCTCGGGGCGGAAGCACTTGATGCCGCGCTTGCGCATCCCCTCAAAGGCCTGCGGGCTTGTGACCTCGTGGCAGTAGAGGCGGTCGATGTAGAGCTGCGTGGGGCCGTCTGGCACAATCTGTACCACGTGCGAGTCCCATATTTTGTCAAACAGGGTGTTCATTCTTCGGGTGTTGTTATGGTCTTTTTGTCGTTGTTTTTTTTGCCTTGTTGAGCGCCGCCTAGGCGTTGGCCCCGGCGTGGAACCTGTTGATGCAGTCGACGTAGGCCTCGACCGTGGCGCACACGATGTCGGTGTTGGCGGCGAAGCCGTAGTAGACGTGGCCGTCATTCTCCACCTGGACGTGCACCTTGCAGGTGTCGTCAGACCCCTTGCTGATGCTCTGTATGGTGAGCTCTTTGAGGATCATGGTCCGGTGGATGATGTTTTTGAGGGCGTTGATGGCGGCGTCGACTGGGCCGTTGCCTGTGGCGGCGGCCGTGAACTTCTCGCCGGCTATGTCAAGCCCGATGCTGGCCATGGGCTTGACGCCCACGCCGCTGGTGACTTGCATGAAGTCTATCTTGACGTGGTTGGTCTGCGCCACGTCGGCCCCGACGAGCATGAGCAGGTCGTCGTCGTTTATCTCCTTCTTCTTGTCCGCCAGTTTGAGGAACTGCTCGTAGGTCTGGTCCAGCTTCTCACCCTCCACGTTGATGCCGAGCTCGCTCAGGCGGTGGCGGAGCGCCGCGCGGCCGCTGCGCGCGGTGAGGACTATCGAGTTGTCGTCGATGCCCACGTCGTGCGGGTCCATGATCTCGTAGGTCGAGAGGTTTTTCAGCACGCCGTCTTGGTGGATGCCGCTGGAGTGCGCGAAGGCGTTGCGGCCCACGATGGCCTTGTTTGGCTGGACGGGCATGTTCATGAGGCTGGAGACCATTCGGCTGATGGGGTAGATCTGCTTGGTGTTGATGTTGGTGTCTATGCCCAGGCCTTTGTGGCACTTCAAGATCATGGCCACCTCTTCGAGCGCGGTGTTGCCGGCCCTCTCGCCAATGCCGTTGATGGTCACCTCGGTCTGCCTGGCGCCGTTGAGCACGCCCGCCATGGTGTTGGCCGTGGCCATGCCCAGGTCGTTGTGGCAGTGGGTGGATATGATGGCGTTCTCGATGCCGTCAACGTGGTCGACGAGATATTTTATCTTGGCCCCATACTCCTGTGGCAGGCAGTAGCCAGTGGTGTCGGGGATGTTGACCACTGTGGCGCCGGCCTTGATGACGGCCTCCACCACGCGGGCCAGGTACTCATTGTCGGTTCGTCCGGCGTCTTCGGCGTAAAACTCCACGTCGTCTACATACTTGCGGGCGTATTTGACCGCCCTGACGGCGCGCTCTATTATCTCTTCGCGGGTGGAGTTGAACTTATATTTGATGTGGGAGTCGGACGTGCCGATGCCCGTGTGGATTCTTTTGTGTTTCGCAAAACGCAGTGCATCGGCGGCCACGTCAATGTCTTTCTCCACCGCCCTGGTGAGGGCGCATATGGTGGGCCATGTGACGGCCTTGGAAATCTCAATGACCGAGTTGAAGTCTCCCGGGCTGGAGATGGGGAAACCCGCCTCAATGACATCGACGCCAAGGGACTCTAGCGCCTTGGCGACCTGTATTTTCTCAACCGTGTTGAGCTGGCAGCCTGGCACCTGCTCGCCATCGCGCAGCGTGGTGTCAAAGATGTAGACTCTGTTGTCCATGCTTCTGAAGTCGTTTTGTTTTGTCGGCGACGCCTGTGTTTTGAGAGTAGGAGCGAGGTCCCGTGGGTCGCGTCGTCATAAGGGATGCCCGCGGGGCTCGTTTTTTGTTGTCTTGCGGCTTGTTCTTGTCGCCCGCCGCGGGGCGTGATGGTGAAAAGGCGCGGGGCCAGGCCATGCCCCACTCAGTGCGGGAGGCCGCTCGCGGCCCCGCGCCTTGTGTCTTGTCCCGCGCCGGGGCGCGGGACCGTTCTGCACTCTTAGTTGTTCTCGGGGCGGAGCTTGCGGACGGTTACGGCCGTCTGCCACATCTCGCTCTCGCGGAGAGCCTTGAGCTCCTTCTCAAGGCCGACGCGGTAGTCGGGCTTGGAGTTGGAGTCCATGGAGATCTGTGCCTCGTTGCCGAGCTTGACGCTCATGTAGAGCCACTGCATGATGGGCTTGATGGCGTCGTGGAAGCGAGGGTACCAGTCCAGGGCGCCGCGCTGTGCGGTGGTGGAGCAGTTGGCGTACATCCAGTCCATGCCCTTCTCAGCGAAGAGTGGCATGAGGCTCTGGGTGAGCTCCTCGACGGTCTCGTTGAAGGCCTCGGAGGGGGTGTGGCCGTTCTCGCGGAGCACCTCGTACTGAGCCAGGAGGAGGCCCTGGATGGCGCCCATCAGTGAGCCGCGCTCGCCGGTGAGGTCAGAGGTGGCCTCGCGCTGGAACGTGGTCTCGAAGAGGTAGCCGGAGCCGATGCCGATGCCGAGGGCGAGAGCCTTGTCGAGGGCCTTGCCGGAGGCGTCTTGATAGACGGCGTAGGAGGAGTTGAGGCCGCGGCCCTGGAGGAACATGCTGCGGAGCGACGTGCCGGAGCCCTTGGGGGCCACCATGATGACGTCGACGTCAGCGGGGGGCACGCACTTGGTGCGGTCGTTCCAGGTGATGGCGAAGCCGTGGGAGAAGTAGAGGGTCTTGCCCGGGGTGAGGGCGGCCTTGATGGTGGGCCATACGGAGAGGACGGCGGCGTCGGAGAGAAGGCACATGATGACGGTGCCTTTCTTTACGGCCTCCTCGATGGAGAAGAGGGTCTCGCCGGGCTTCCAGCCGTCGGCGACGGCCTTCTCAAAGGTCTTGCCCTGACGCTGGCCGACGATGACGTTGAAGCCGTTGTCGCGCAGGTTGAGGGACTGGCCCGGGCCCTGCACGCCGTAGCCGATGACGGCGATGGTCTCGTTCTTCAAGATCTCACGCGCCTTCTCAAGAGGGAACTCCTCGCGGGTCATGACTTCCTCAATGACGCCGCCAAAATTCATCTTTGCCATTTTGTTACTTTATAAAGTGTTTTAGGTTGTTTCGGTAAATTTTTTTTGTCGGGCCTTGGGCCCCGTCATAGCGCGCCTTCGTTGCGGGCTTTCTCGGCCCTGCGCTCCTGCAGCTCTATGAAGCGAGACACGCGCTCGACGGTGGATTTGGTGATGGCCACGCGCCCGGAGCGGACAAACTGCAGCACGCCGTAGGGCGCCAGCTCGTCATAGAGGCGGCGGGTCTCGTCGCAGTGGCCTGTCTTCTGCAGCACGGTGTACGTGCGGTTTATCTCCAGGATCTGGGCGTTGTTGCGGCGCACGAGCTCCTCAAAGTCCGGGCTCTCCAAGATGCTGTCTGTCTGAACCTTGTAGAGCGCCACCTCTTGATATATTATCTCGTCGTCGGTATAGTAGAAGGCCTTCAGCACGTCGATGCGCTTCTCTATCTGGCGCACCACGGCCTCTATGGTCTTGTGGTCCGTGCGGCAGGCTATGGTGAACTTGTGGACGCCCTCTATGGCCGATGATGAGACGGAGAGGCTCCAGATGTTGAGGTTGCGCCTCGTGAAGATAATGGAAATCTGGTTGAGGATGCCCACCTGGTTCTCGGTGTAGACCGTGACCGTGTAAAGTGTATTTTCTTTCTGCTCTGGCATATAGCTCACTTTTTAGGATGGGTTTATCGCTTGGCTAGAGGCTCGTATTCATACCAGCTTGTGGCGTTGAGCATGATGTCCGTCACGCCCTTGCCTGGCGGTATCATGGGGAAGACGTTGTCTTGCTCCTCCACGTGGACCTCCAGCAGGTAGGGTTCTGAAGGGTCGGCCAGCATCTCGGCCACGGCCTCGTCAAGCTCGGCGCGGGCCTCTACCCTGCGGTGCTTTATGCCGTAGGCCGAGGCCAGCGTCATAAAGTCGGGGTTGGCCAGGCGCGTGAATGAGTAGCGCGAGCCGAAGAAGAGCTGCTGCCACTGTCTGACGTTGCCGAGCCAGTTGTTGTTGAGCAGCACCACCTTGACGCCCAGATGCTCTTGCATGATGGTGCCTAGCTCCTGCTCTGTCATCTGGAGGCCTCCGTCGCCGCAGAAGACGCACACGTTGCGCCCCGGCGCGGCCACTTTGGCGCCCACGGCCGCCGGCAGGCCGAAGCCCATGGTGCCGAGGCCGCCGGACGTGAGGAGGCTGCGGGAGTGGCAGAAGGAGGAGTAGCGCGCGCCCATCATCTGGTTTTGCCCCACGTCGGTGACGATGATGGCCTCGCTCTTGCCGATTCGGCTCACGGCGCTGATGGCCTCGCCCATCTTGATGTTGCCGGCCCCGGGGGCGGTCTCGGCGTCGCTCACGAGCTTGCGCTCGTCGGCGTTGCACTTGTCGAAGCTGGCCTCCCACTCGTCGTGGCTAGATTTCTCCACCATGGCTGTCAGGAGGCTCAGCACCTCGCGGGCGTCTCCCTCGATGCCTATCTCGACGGGTATTATCTTGCCCAGCTCGGCGCGGTCGATGTCAATGTGTATGATGCGGGCCTGGCGTGCGTAGGTGCTGACGACGCCCGTGACGCGGTCGTCGAATCTCATGCCCACGGCCAGCAGCACGTCACACTCGTTGGTCTTGACGTTGGGGCCTATGTTGCCGTGCATGCCCACCATGCCCTTGTAGTGCGGGTTGGCGCTGTCCAGGGCGCTGAGGCCCAGGAGTGTCGACGCGGCCGGCGTGCCGGTCTTGTCAAGGAACTGCGCCAGCTCCTGCTCGGCGTGGGAGAGGATGACGCCCTGTCCATAGACGACCATGGGCCGCTTGGCCTCGTTGATTATGCGGGCGGCCTCGCGGACTTTCTCGTCTACGATGTCGGGTTTCGGCACGTAGCTGCGGATGAAGTTGACGGGCTTGTAGTTGAAGGCGGCCTTGCCCACCTGCGCGTTTTTGGCGAAGTCCAGCACCACGGGGCCCGGCCTGCCCGTGCGGGCGATGAAGAAGGCCCTGGCCACGGCCCAGGCCACGTCTTCCGGCCTGCGGATCTGGTAGCTCCACTTGGAGATGGGGAGCGTGACGCCCAAGACGTCAGTCTCCTGAAAGGCGTCGGTGCCCAGGAGCGAGGCTCCCACCTGCCCGCTTATGACCACGAGCGGCGTGGAGTCCATCATGGCGTCGGCGATGCCCGTGATGGCGTTTGTGGCGCCAGGCCCCGACGTGACGAAGACGACGCCCGTCTTGCCGCTCACGCGGGCGTAGCCCTGCGCGGCGTGTACGGCCCCCTGCTCGTGCCTCACGAGCACGTGGCGCAGGCGGTCCTGAAAATCGTATAGCGTGTCATAGACAGGCATGATGGCGCCGCCGGGATAGCCGAAGATGGTCTCGACCCCCTCGGCCATCAGTGAGCGGATCAGGATCTCGGACCCCGGCATGCTCTGCCCGATGTTATGCTGTTCTTCTGCCATCTGGTTTCTTCTTTGTGTTATGTCTCAAAAACCTCGGAGTGAGGGCCGCTTAGTCGATGACGCGCGCCGCGCCCTTGTCCGCTGAGCTTACCATGGCTGCGTAGGCGCGCAGGGCTTTGGATACTTCGCGCTGGCGCACGGGCGGCGTGAAGGCTTTCTTGCCGCGCTTCATCTCCTCCTCGCGGCGCCTCTCGAGCTCTTCGTCGGTGAGGCGCACGTTGATGGAGCGGTTGGGGATGTCTATCTCGATGACGTCTCCGTCTCGCACCAGGCCAATGTTGCCGCCGGCGGCCGCCTCGGGCGATATGTGGCCGATGGAGAGGCCCGACGTGCCTCCGGAGAAGCGGCCGTCGGTGATAAGGGCGCACTCCTTGCCCAGGTGCATGCTCTTGATGTATGACGTGGGGTAGAGCATCTCTTGCATGCCCGGGCCGCCGCGCGGGCCCTCGTAGGCGATCACCACCACGTCTCCGCTCTTGATCTTGCCGCCCAGGATACCCTCGCACGCGGCCTCTTGCGAGTCGAACACCTTGGCGGGGCCGGCGAACTTCCATATCTTCTCGTCCACGCCCGCCGTCTTGATGACGCAGCCGTCTTGGGCGATGTTGCCGAAGAGCACTCCCAGGCCGCCGTCTTTGGTGTAGGCGTGCTCCAGGTCGCGGATGCATCCCTCGGCGCGGTCGGTGTCCAGGGTGTCATAATATGTGTTTTGCGCTCCCAGCTGGATGCAGAATTTGCCGCCGGGCGCGGCCTTGTATTTCGTCTTGGCCGTCACCGTGGCCTTGGGGCTGAGGATGCAGTACTGCTCAATCTCTTGCTTCAGCGTCAGGCCGTCGACGCGCTTGAGGCTCGTGTCCACCAGCCCGCCTTTGGCCAGCTCGGCCATGATGCCCACCACGCCTCCGGCGCGGTTGACGTCTTGGATGTGGTATTTTTGCGTGTTGGGAGCCACCTTGCAGATGCACGGCACCTTGCGGCTGAGCTTGTCGATGTCGGCCATCTTGAAGTCCACGCCGCCCTCGTAGGCCACGGCCAGGAGGTGGAGCACGGTGTTGGTGGAGCCGCCCATGGCGATGTCTAGCGTCATGGCGTTGAGGAATGCCTCGCGGGTGGCTATGCTGCGCGGCAGCACGGAGGCGTCGCCGTCGCGGTAATACTTGTACGTGTTGTCCACCAGCAGCTTGGCCGCGTCGGCGAAGAGCTGCTTGCGCTTCTCGTGCGTGGCCACGATGGTGCCGTTGCCGGGCAGCGAGAGGCCGATGGCCTCGGTGAGGCAGTTCATCGAGTTGGCGGTGAACATTCCGGAGCAAGACCCGCACGTGGGGCAGGCGTGGTTCTCCACGTCGGCCACCTCGGCGTCAGAGAGCGTCGGGTCGGCGCTCTTGATCATGGCGTCGATGAGGTCGAGCTTGGCCTGGCCAAGGACGCCGGCCTCCATCGGCCCTCCGGAGCAGAATACTGTGGGGATGTTGAGCCTCATGGCGGCAATGAGCATGCCCGGCGTTATCTTGTCGCAGTTCGAGATGCATATCATGGCGTCGGCCTTGTGGGCGTTGACCATGTACTCGACGCTGTCGGCTATGACGTCTCGCGAGGGCAGCGAGTAGAGCATGCCGTCGTGGCCCATGGCGATGCCGTCGTCCACGGCAATGGTGTTGAACTCCGCGGCGTAGCACCCGCGCTTCTCAATCTCAGACTTGACGTACTGGCCGATCTCGTGCAGGTGGGTGTGGCCTGGCACGAACTGCGTGAAGCTGTTCACGATGGCAATGACGGGCTTGCCCATCATCTCCCTCTTCATGCCGTTGGCCACCCATAGGGCCCTGGCTCCCGCCATCCGCCGGCCCTCTGTGGTGGCCGCGCTGCGGAGCTTGATCTTGTAGTTGCTTTCGTCTGCCATGGTTTATGCTTTGGTATTTTGTGTCTCAGGATAAAAAAAATAGCCCCTCTCGCGGTGAGAAGGGCTTGTTGGTATAGTGCCATGCGTCATTGCCACACTCCTCACCGCTCCTCATGTCCGTAGCACGAGAAGAAGAATAAAAATCACTCGGAGAAGAGATATGTTGAACGCTTTGGTCATCCATTGCTTCGTTTGACGAGCGCAAATATAGAGAACATCTTGTTAAAAAAAAAGCCGCGGCGTGATTAAGTTGCGGGAAAGTTATGATGAGGTGACTGTCGCCCACCGCGAGCGCGCCGTGCCGCCTATCTTGTTTATTGGCCATGGGCCGCGCGCGCCGTTAATTGTGGCGGCCTTGTTGCATTTGAAAAATTAATCGTGTAACTTTGAACATCGAGTTATAAACAACGGTATGAAGACCCTCTGCACAGCATCCCACCACGTGGCGCGCCTTCACCACCGCCATCATCACCAGATGAGGGCGGGGGAGCGACTCTAGTGCCAAGTCAGGGAAGCGAGGAAGCGACAGGGGCTTCAAACTTCAGATAAAGAAAGACTTCACGAGGCTCACCCCGCCAAGAGCAGGGTGAGCCTCTTTTGGCTTTGCGGCCAGACGATTACGCGAAGAAACAAACAAAAGGCTATTCATAAAACAATGACCACACTACGCATCGCGGTCCAAACCAAGGGCCGCCTCTTTGAGGAGACCATGACCATGCTCTCCGAGAGCAGCATCAAGATTGAGCAGAGCAAGCGCACGCTCCTCATCCCGGCCAAGAACTTCCCCGTGGAGATCCTCTACCTCCGCGATGACGACATCCCGCAGGCTGTGGCTAGCGGCATTGCCGACGTGGGCATTGTTGGCGAGAATGAGTTTGAGGAGAGGCAAGAAGACGCGGTCATCGTCCGCCGCCTCGACTTCAGCAAGTGCCGCCTCTCGCTCGCCATCCCCAAGGCGCAGGAGGAGGAGTATCGCGCCCGCGGCGTCAAATGGTTCGACGGCAAGAAGATTGCCACGTCATACCCCGGCATCCTGAAGCGTTTCTTGGCCAGCAATGACATCAAGGCCGACGTCCACGTCATCACCGGCTCTGTCGAGATCGCGCCCGGCATAGGGCTGGCCGACTCCATATTCGACATCGTCAGCTCCGGCTCCACACTTGTGAGCAATAATCTGCGCGAAGTGGAAGTGGTGATGCAGAGCGAAGCTGTGCTCATCGGCAATTGGAAGATGGATGAGGAAAAGCACAATGTGCTCAACGAGATGTTGTTCCGTTTCGGAGCTGTGCGCTCAGCCCGCGACAAGAAGTATGTGATGATGAATGCGCCTAAGGACAAGGTGAAGGAAATCACCGCTGTGCTGCCCGGCATCAAGTCGCCAACCGTCATTCCACTCGCTGATGACCAGTGGTGTTCCATCCACACCGTGCTCGACGAGAAGCGCTTCTGGGAAATCATCGGCAAGCTGAAAGAACTGGGTGCCCAGGGCATCCTGGTGACCCCCATCGAGAAGATGATACTTTAAGACTAACGTTTTATACAAACACACATTTAAAATGAATATTATAAGATACCCGAAAAGAAATGAATGGGAGAATTTGGTGAAGCGTCCTCATCTCGACGTTTCACAGCTGAACGCCACTGTGGCGTCAGTTCTCGAAGACGTGAAGAACCGCGGCGACGAAGCCGTTCGCGAATATGAAGAGAAGTTCGATCATGCGCATTTGCATCAGCTCGCCGTGTCGCCCGAAGAAATCGAGGAGGCAGAGCAGTTGGTCAGCGATGATCTGAAGCAGGCTCTCACCCTCGCGCATCATAACATCGAGAAATTCCATCATGCCCAGCATTTCAATGGCGAGAAGGTGGAAACCGCTCCGGGTGTCTTATGTTGGCAGAAGAGTGTGGCCATCGAAAAGGTGGGTCTCTACATTCCGGGCGGCCCCGCTCCCCTCTTCTCCACAGTGCTCATGCTCGCCACACCTGCCAAAATTGCGGGTTGCAAGGAGATTGTGCTCTGCACGCCTCCCAACCGTGAAGGCAAG
>SAMEA104315425__coassemble_1736_pt1 | contig 10662 bp, 8 predicted proteins | sample SAMEA104315425__metabat2_high_PE_033 | metagenome-assembled genome bin SAMEA104315425 (sample SAMEA104315425) | gut metagenome | biome: Monkey gut; feature: monkey-associated habitat; material: faeces | place: China | collected 2013 | reverse complement strand
AGCGGGCTGTGTCGGGCGAGCCGGTCTCGTGGGTTTCGCTTTTCCCATAGGGCCGTAGAGCGGCCTTCCCCTAAATTCTTTTCATGACAAAGATCGTCCTTTCGATATATTATTTCTTTGCAAAACATCCGGCCGTGAGGTGGGGGTCGCTGATAGCCAGCGCCCTGGTCTTCGTGGCTCTCGCGCTGCAGTTGCGGTTTGAGGAGGACATAACCAAGCTCTTGCCCTCCACTGGAGACTCGCAAGAGGGGCTGGCGTTCTCGCAGCTGAAGGTTAAGGACAAGATTTTCCTGCTCGTCACCTCCGCTGACGAGCAGGAGCCTTTGGCTCCCGAGGATCTGATTGATGTCCAAGACGAGTTTACGAATTCACTCCTCGATGCCGACACTGCCGGCGTGTATATCGCCGACATCCTGTCGGAGGTGGACGAGGAGATGATGCTGGATGTGGTCGCCTATTTGGCGGATAATTTCCCGCTCTTTGTGGACACCGCGTCGTATGGAGACATTGCCGCTCTGTTGTGCGATTCTTCCGTAAACGCCAACGTGGCAAAGGTGAAGGCCATGCTCACATCACAGGCGGGCATCGCCATGAAGGATATGCTGGCGGCCGACCCCGTGGGCATGAGAGATGTGGTCATTGAGAGGGTGAAGGACATCAAGGACGGCATGGGCAACTCTCAGATTGTCTATAACGGCCATCTCTTCACCCCCGACACCACCGTGGCCTTGGCCTACCTCTCGCCAAACTTCAAGTCGTTCGACTCCATGAGCGGCCGCAAGCTCGTCGAGCTGATTGAGGGCAAGATAGCCGAGGTCAAGAAGGCGCATCCCGACGTTGAGGTCCTTTTCCATGGGGCCCCGGTGCAGAGCGTCAACAACAGTCGGCAGATAAAGCGCGACCTGAGCCTCACGCTCACCTTATCGCTTGTCCTTGTGTGCATCGGCATCGGCGTATGCTTCAAGAACAAGTCCACCATCCCCATGCTCATTTTGCCCGTCGTCTATGGCGCTGTGTTCGCGCTCGCCATGATGTATCTGGTCCGCGGCACTATGTCTCTCATGGCGCTGGGCATTGGGGCCATAGTGCTCGGCGTGGCTTTGAGCTACTGCCTCCACGTCATCACGCACTACAAGTATGTCAGCACTCCTGAGCGAGTGCTCAAAGATCAGGCCACGCCAGTCTTCTTGGGCTGCCTCACCACCATAGGCTCTTTCTTGGGCTTGCTCTTCACAAGCTCCGACCTGTTGAGCGACTTCGGCCTCTTCGCCTCCTTTGGCCTTGTCGGCACCACGTTTTTCAGTCTCGTCTACCTCCCGCATTTCTTCAACCCGCAGCGCAACCGCAAGTCGAAGAAGGCGTTCCGCGCGTTGGAGAGGTTCAACTCCCATAGGTTCGAGAAGCACAAATGGCTCATCGCGGCCATCGTTGTCATCGCCTGTCTGTGCTTCTACACCCAGAGGTGGGTTTCTTTCGATGCCGACCTCAGTCACATCAATTACACGTCCGACGAGGTGCGCCGCAGTGCCGGCCTCCTTCAGGAAAAGACGCAGCCAGGCCTTGTCACCACATATTACGCGGCGTCAGACTCCACGCTCGACGGCGCTTTGGCCAAGAGCCGTCAGCTCTATCCGGTTCTCGACTCGCTCAAGGCCAGGGGGCGCATCCGCGGCTTCTCCAAGGCGGCGTCACTCTTCCCCACACAGGCGGAGCAGGAGGCGCGGCTGGAGGCTTGGCGTGAGTTCTGGGACGCGGACAGGGTGAGGTCCACCATTGGGATGGTGGACAGGGCTTGCTTGGCCAATGGCATCGCGCCGGCGTTCTTCGCCCCGTTCGAAGATGTCGTGACGCGAGAATATGATTTTGTTGACCCTTATGCCGATGAGTTGCTGCCGCCAGGCCTTATGGCAAACATTGTGGAGCACAATGACAGCGTCTTCATGGTCTTCACCTCTGTCCAGATGAGGCCTGAGGACAAGAAGGCTGTCGGTCATGCGCTAGTCGACGCCACGGGGTGTACGGTCATAGACCCGATGTTTTATACCGAGGAGATGGTCAAGACCATAAATGACGACTTCAATACCGCGCTCAACATCTCCATGGCGTTCGTCTTCGTCATTCTGCTCATATCGTATCGAAACGTCATCTTGGCCATTGTGGCCTTCATCCCAATGACGCTCAGTTGGTTCATCGTCTTGGGTGTCATGGGGATACTTGGGTTGCAGTTCAACCTCATCAACATTGTCATCTCTACATTCATTTTCGGAATAGGCGTGGACTACAGCATCTTCGTCATGGACGGTCTGCTGTCCAAGGCCAAATCGCAGGCCGAGCCGCAGCTGCTTGTGTATCACAAGACTGCCATATTCTTCTCGGCCGTGACCCTCATTGTCAGCACTGGCTCGCTGCTCCTTGCCTCACACCCGGCTCTAGCCTCCATAGGCGTCGCCACCATCATAGGGATGTCGTCCGCCGTCATATTGGCCTACACGCTTCAGCCATTCCTCTATCACGGCCTGGTCAAGCTCATAATCCGAATGGGCTGGAAGGTCAATTGGCTGCAAGAAAAGAAGAAAGACTAAACAACGGCGAGCATGAGCGACACCCGATACGATGTTGTGATCATTGGCGCGGGCCTTGGCGGCCTGGAGTGCGCCTATATGTTGCAAAAAGTTGGCAAGAGCGTCTTGGTGCTTGAGGCCGACGCTCTCTTAGGCGGCTGCCTGCAGACGTTCCGGCGTTCCGGCCATTTGTTCGACACCGGGTTTCACTATGTCGGCGGCCTTGACGAGGGCCAGATGCTGTGGCGGCTCTTCAACTATTTCGGCCTGATGGGCTTGCCGTGGCAAAAGATGGACGCCGACTGCTTTGACAAGGTCATCTTGCCAAGCGGTGAGTACCCATTCGCGCAGGGCTATGATCATTTCCGCGAGACGTTGACCGAGCGTTTCCCAGCGCAGGCTGAGAACTTGAAAAGTTATGTCGCCTTGCTCCGCGAGGTCGGTGACAATATCGCTCACAGTTTCGACCCGAGGTCGGCTGACGACGTATACCAGAGGTCGCTCTTTGCCCGCTCGGCGTATGAGTTCCTCACGTCCACCATATCCGACCCTGTCTTGCGAGACGTGCTGTCTGGCACCTCGCTCAAAATGGAGCTGAACGCCGACAAGCTGCCGCTCTACGTCTTTGCGCAGATCAACGGCTCTTTCATCCAGAGCGCCTATCGCATTGCCGGAGGTGGGATGCAAATTGCCGAAAAGCTGCGCCAAGGCATCGAAGCCATGGGCGGCAAGGTGTTGCGCGGCAAGAGGGTGACGGCTTTCGAAGGGGCCGACGGCAAGGCCGCGGCGGTGCTTGTGGGCCAGGAGAGGTTTGAGGCCGACACTTTCATATCTGACGTCCACCCGGCCGAGACTGTGCGTCTTCTGCAGACTGGCGGCTTGGTGCGCAAAGTATACCAGCGGAGGATCGAGGGACTGGAAAATACGTTCGGCATGCTAACGGTGAACGTGGCGTTGCGCCCAGGCATGGTGAAATATCAGAATCACAATACGTTCATATACACGGAGCCAGACGTGTGGGCCCTTCATTCCAAATTGGGCGGAGGGGTGCGGGCCGCCATGGTAAGTTTCATGCCTCCGACCGATGGCTCGGAGTTCGCCACGGGGCTTGACATCCTCACGCCTATGGGTTGGGACGAGGTGTCCAAGTGGTTTGGCACGAAAATTGGTAATAGGGGAGAAGAGTATGAGCGGCTGAAGGACAGTTGGGCCCGTCAGTGCCTCAAGCTGGCGGAGAGGCACATCGGCGGACTTGAAGGCGCAGTGGACGGATATTGGGTAAGCACTCCGCTCACCTATGCCGACTACACGGCGACGGAACGAGGCTCTGCCTATGGCATCAGAAAAGATTTCAACGCTGCCATGTTTACCGTCCTGACCCCTAAGACTCCTGTGCCAAACGTGCTGCTCACGGGTCAAAACCTCAACCTGCACGGCGTCCTCGGCACATCCATGACCGCCATGTTCACGTGTGCCGAAGTCATAGGGATGCCCAAAGTTGTCAGTGAGCTTGGTTGCTGACAGGTGTGTGATAAGTGATTACAGAAAACAATAGATAATGAAGAGTAAGGTTATTATCGTGGCCCTGGCGGCCGCTCTCTTTATTCCGCAGGTCGCCTTTGCGCAACTCAAAAACGCTAAAGGCAATGCTGAGGTGACCAAGGTTGAAGAGGCAGGCAAGGGGGTCTCATCCATCCAGTGCCCTTTCACGCGCACCACAAAGGTGGCCGTCATAAAAGATGCGGCCAAGGCCGATGGGACGTTCTATTTCCAAAACCCATCTAACCTCAGCATGAAATATGCCAATGGCGAGGTGTTCGTGGTGACGGGTGAGAACGTCTCCATGTCAGTAGGTGGCAAAGCCAGGACCCTCCGCGCGTCAAACCGCCATGTGGAGGATCTCTCCGCCACGCTGCTGGCCTGCGTAAAGGGTAATGTCTCAGCCATCGACGGCACCCTCAAGTCTGCCAAGACCATTGGCCAGAGCATTGTTTTTAAGATAGACACCGACATGAAGGTGGGGCGCAACACTGTCTCGGCGGTGGAGCTGGCCTACGACAAGAAAGACCTCTCCCTCGCTAGCCTCAAGCTGGTGGAGGCCGATGGCAGTTACACGCTCTATGAGTTGAAAGGCAAAACGTTTAACAAGGCTATAGACGCCAAAGTCTTCGAGCACGCTAGCAAGGGCAGGCGCGGCAAGTAGGCGTCTTTTCGTAGCCTGGTCGGCCTAGCCATCATACGGCCGCGCGGCGCACGCTACCGTGCGACGCGCGGCTTTTCCCTTGCCTTCTTGCGATGCCACAGATGCCGCGTTTCTTTTCAAAGAGTGGTCGATAGAGTTGAATTTCTCCAATATGCTCCACTTTTGTCTCCACTCCGGCTGCACCCTTGGCTTACGACGTGCATCCTAAAGCTGTATTTGTGTAAGACGCAAGAGATAAAAATGTTACATTTGCGCATAGAATGGCGTGTCTGGTAGCCTCATTGCCACCCGTATGGTTTTTATTAGCTGCGAGAAGCGAAAGACACCCCTAGAAAAAAAGTAAAATTGCACAAAACAATATATCTAGCGATGAAGTTTCTAGTGATCTCATTCGCCGTGCTCGGCTGCGCCATTGCGGCTGAGGCGCAACAAGTGCTGACTCTGGAGGAGTGCCGCTCCATGGCACTGAAAAATAACCATGAGATAAAGGCCGCGCAGAGCGAGACGGAGGCCGCGAAGTATACAAAGAAAAGCTACAAGGCAAACTACTTGCCCAGCCTTACGCTCAGCCTCACGGGAGCATACAGCACGTTGAAGGGTGACCAAGACATTAACGAGACGCTCAACCCGCCCGTCTTCAAGCCCGACGCCAAGTTCCAAGCACAGGTGCCAAATTTGGGCGACAAGATGTGGCTGGCGCAGAACCTTTTGGGCTACGCCTATGTGCCTCTCACCGGCAACATTGGCTATGAGGCTGGACCTATATTCTTGGCTGGCCTTACACTCCAGCAGCCCATATATATGGGCGGCAAGATCGCCAACGCCAGCAAGATTGCTGGCATGGCTGTGGAGGCCTCTGAGGCCAAGGAGACGCTCACCGAGGCCAACGTGGTGATGGCCGCGGACCGTGCCTACGCTCTGGTGGTAAAGGCCAAAGAGATGCAAAAGGTCGCGCAACGATATAACGAGGTGTTGCAAGAGCTGATGGACAACGTGCTCAAGGCCAAAAAACAGGGAATGAAGACGGGCAGCGACGTGCTAAAGGTGCAGGTGAAACTCAATGAGAGCGAACTCAATATGAGCAAGGCAAGCAACGCCGTGACGTTGGCAAAGATGAACCTGTGCCACGTGGTGGGCTTGAGCCTGACGTCTGACGTCGATGTGGCGGACGGTTACCCGACAGTCGACGTGAAAGACGGCAGCGTGGAGGCGCGCCCCGAGACCCGCATGCTGAACAAGAAAGTTCAAGTGGCTGAGGCCAAGACTAAGGTGCAACGTTCGTCAATGTTGCCAGAGGTCGGGCTCATGCTCATGGGTAACTACGTCAACGGCGTAAAGCTCACTGGCGACATCGCCGGCTCCTCAATTGACGATAAACTGCTCAATGACTTCATTTTCACTGGCATCGTAAACGTCAAGGTGCCTCTTTTCAACTTTGGCAAAGACGCCAATAAGGTGCGCGCGTCGCGCTGCGAGTTGGAGCAGGCGCGACTTGAGAAGGAGAACCTGACGGAAAAAATGGAGCTGGAGATGCAGCAAGCTGCCAATGCCGTGGACGAGGCTCAGAAAGAGCTTGTGGTGGCAGACAAAAACCTGGAGATGGCCGCCGAGAACATGCGCTCTTCTAAGAGCTTGTACGATAATGGCTACGAGGCTCTGACCGACTATATGGAGAGCCAGGTGCTGTGGCAGCAGGCCATGGCCACCAAGGTGGACGCTGAGTATCGGCTCTACATAGCCAAGGTTGACTACAACAGGGCCAATGGCACCCTTGTGGAGCCTTAGCCACAACAAACAGAAGGGCTATGAACGACCAACTGCCGTCTTCCATACTCACTTTCTTGGAAGACATAAGGGACAATAACAGCCGCGTCTGGTTTGAGGCCAACCGCGCCCGCTACGAGGCGGCGCGGTCGGCTTTTCTAAGTTTCGTGGAGTTTATGATAGCCGCCGTGCAGGCCGTGGACGCTGGCATAGGGGAGCAGGAGGCCGCTAAGTGCATCTACCGCATGAACCGCGACATCCGTTTCTCGCCAGACAAGAGCCCGTATAAGCGTCACTTTGGCGCTTTCGTGGCTCCCGGTGGGCGCAAGAGCGTCCTGCCTGGCTATTATCTGCACATCCAGCCTGGCAATGAGAGCTTCTTTTGCACTGGCAACTACGGCCTAAGCTCCGAAATGCTGAAAAGGTTGCGGACCGAGGTGGCAAACTTCCCTGAGGAGCTAGACGCCATCGTCACGGCTCCGGGGTTCAAGGAGCGCATGACGCTCTCTGACGAGGAGAAACTTAAAACCTTGCCACGCGGCTATGTCATTGAGCCGCGCTATCAAGACTACCTCAAATACAAGACCCTGAACGCCATTGTCCGCTATACTGACCAGGAGGTCACTTCGCCAGGCTTCGGCAAGAGGCTGAAGGCGGACATCGCGCTTGGGCAACCCCTCAACGCTTTCTTTCGCAGGGCGTTGGAGACCGAGGTGGAGGAGGATATGAGCCTATGAGCGTCATAGACGGGAAGGTGTTCTCCTCGGCCGCCGCCGTTGAGGAGGCGGTGGATGAGTTCGGTTTTTTGCCGTTTTTCCGCGGTGAGCTGCCTGGGTTCTCCATAGAGGAGCACACGCCGGCCGACTTGTGGTTCTCCCCCGTGGTGGATGGGCCGTGGGAGTGGAAGGGGCCCATCGTGCGAGGCGGCCGCGCGGCCTATGCCAAATATTTCCGCGGCAAGGCCGTCTACGTCTCTCAGCGTTGGCTGCCACACCTTGTCAATTTTCGCAGGGCGTCTCACGCGCTCTCCTATGACGAGGAGCGTGTCCTCTCCGCCATCGTGGCCAACGAGAGCATGCTCTCGACTGAGATCCGCGAGGAGTGTGGCTTCGGGGCGCACGGCCTGCGAGCGGCGGAGAGGGCGCTGCTGGCCACCGACGGTGGCGCGGGGGCCCCGCGCTCGTCATTAGACGCAGTGCTGAACAGGCTCCAGATGTCGGGCCGCATCGTGGTGTCTGACTTCGAGTATAATATCGACAAGAAGGGAAGACCCTACGGATGGGGCGTGGCGCGATACTCAACGCCCGAGATACTCTACGCCGACTGGTTCGAAATGCCGCAAGAAAAACCAGAAGAGAGCCGGCTCATGGTCAAGCGCCGCCTCATGGAGCTTTGCCCCGAGGCAGGAGCCAAGGTGGTGGAGAAAGTGGTGGGGCGCTGACCTGCTTTGGCGTATGGCGCGCGTTTGGCTGGCGTTGGGGAGCGTTGGTTGAAATTGGTAGACAATAATGGAGAAAACTCCCTATCTTTGAGAGGCAAAATAAAATCAGAGATGAAGAGAATATTTGCGCTTTCGCTGCTGGCTCTTGCTGGCGTCGTGGCTTTCGCACAAAAGCCAACAGTCAAGTTTGAGACCGAGTCTCATGACTTTGGCGAGATCCAGGAGAAAGAGGGTCCCGTCTCTTACGTTTTCAAATATACCAACACTGGCACCACGCCTCTCGTGCTGACGCAGGTGCAGGCCTCATGCGGTTGCACCACGCCGGAATGGACGCGCAAGCCTCTCCGCCAGGGAGAGAGCGGCGAGGTGAAGGTGACGTACAACCCCGCCAACCGCCCGGGCACGTTCACCAAGACCATAACGGTCATGAGCAACGCCGAGAAGCCCACAAACGTGCTGAGAATATCTGGCAAGGTGCTCCAGAGGCCCAAGACCATTGAGGACGAGTATCCCGTCGTCATGGACAGCCTGCGGCTGGAGAACAACCACATCCCGTTCACCAAGGTTAAGCCCACAGAGGTGAAGACTGCCGCCCTCAAGGTCATCAACACATCGGGCGTGAGCGTCACCCCGACGTTTATCAACGTCCCGTCACACATAACCATAGAGTCGCAGCCCGCCACCATTGAGCCTGGCCAAAAGGCTGTGTTCGTGGCCACTTACGATGCCGCCAAGAAGAACGACTGGGGCTACGTCTCAGACCGCGTCTACGTCACGTTCGACGGCAAGAGGCAGTATCGCAACCAGATAACGTTGAGCGCGAGCATTGAGGAGGATTTCTCTGACGTTGACGAGAAAGACGCGCCCGTCATGGCCGTCAATGAGCGCACTCACGATTTTGGGGAGATCGCTCAGACCGCCAAGGCGGAGTGCGACTTCACCATCACCAATGAGGGAAAGCAAAATCTCATAATCCGCAAGGTCAAGGCCTCTTGCGGCTGCACGGCCGCGACGCCGCAGAAGACCGTCTTGGCCAAGGGCGAGTCAACCAACATCCATGTGGCGTTCGACCCCCGCGGCAAGTCTGGCCGACAGAGCAAGACCATCACGGTCATCACGAACGACCCCAAGAACTCCAACATACTTCTCCGCATCACGGGCAGCATTGTCACGCCAGGGCAGGAGATGAAGTAGAGACACTCAAACTCAAGCACGTAAATTTTTATGAGCGGACGACTCTCTGTGGCAGTCGTCGCCATGGCATCAGTTGCGTTGGCCTCATGCCAGCGCAACTCTTTGCGCATAGAGGGCGACGTGAAGAACCTCCCCGACGGGCCAATGACGCTGGCCATTCTCGACTCGTCTTTTCACTGGCAGACGGTCGATACCACCGAGGTGCGTGACGGCAAGTTCGAATTCTCTGGCCGCATGACCCTCGAGCAACCCGAATGCGTGGTGCTGAGCATTGGCAACCAGAATATGGTGGTCTTTGCCGGGAATGACGACATCTGCATGCGGGGCAACGCGTTGAAACCGGAGGATATCGAGGTGTGCGGCTCGCCGCTAAACGAGACTTTGGTGGAGTATACGCGAGCGATGCCCGGGCGCGAAAGGTTGGCGCAGATCATGGCGCAAATGGCCGCCATGGGGGGCGACGTGGACAAGCGCGAGGAGCTGACAGACGAGATGCACGGCATCGAGAAGGCGCAGATGGAATACATCCGCCGAGCCATTGCCGACAACGCCGAGACGCCCCTCGGGCCTTTTTTGCTCTTCAACAATATGGGCCTCTTCTCTTATGACGAGGTCGAGAGCTTCCAGTCTGCTTTTCGAAGGGCAATGCCTACTCACAAATATGTCCGTTTCCTTGACCAGCAACTGTCTGCTAAGCAGAAAATAAATGAGGCCCTCAAGAGAGTGGAGTTGGGGCGTCTGGCGCCAGATTTCGTGTTGCTCAATGAGCAGGGCGATTCCGTGAGGCTGAGCTCGCTCCGCGGCTCTGTCGTCTTGCTCGACTTTTGGGCGTCGTGGTGCGCGCCTTGCCGCAAGAACAACAAGACGGTTGTGGCGGTCTACAACAAATTCGCCTCAAAAGGACTGGAGGTCGTCGGGGTGTCGGTCGACAAAGTTCGCGCTGATTGGCTGGCAGCCAAGGAACAGGATCAACTGCCTGGCATTCAGCTGATGGACAATGGCTCCATCGCGCAGACCTATGGCGTGCGGCGAATCCCTGCTAGCTTCCTCATTGACGAGGCCGGTGTCATTGTGAGCAAGGACTCTGACAATGGCAACATCTTTGACGACTTGGAGAAGCGTCTGACGAAGAAATAGAGAAGTTCAACAAACCAAAGATACGTTCCAAAGTGTCACTAATAAAATCAATATCTGGTATCCGCGGCACCATTGGCGGCCGCGCCGGCGAGGGGCTGACTCCCACCGACCTTGTCCGTTTTGTCTCGGCCTACGCCACGTGGGTGAAGAAGGAGAACGGTGGCGGGCGTGTGACAATCGTTGTGGGTCGCGACGCGAGAGTGTCGGGACAGATGGTGCGCAATATCGTCGTGGGCGTGCTTATGGGCATGGGGGCTGACGTCATTGACCTTGGCCTGGCCACGACTCCGACAACTGAGATTGCCGTGACGGGAGAGAAGGCGCAAGGTGGCATCATCATCACGGCGAGCCACAACCCTATG
>SAMEA104315425__coassemble_1732_pt1 | contig 10680 bp, 8 predicted proteins | sample SAMEA104315425__metabat2_high_PE_033 | metagenome-assembled genome bin SAMEA104315425 (sample SAMEA104315425) | gut metagenome | biome: Monkey gut; feature: monkey-associated habitat; material: faeces | place: China | collected 2013 | reverse complement strand
TTCGACTCCATCGCCGAGGGTTATGTCGCAGAGTTCGTGACAATTCTCGAAGGCTCGCTCCCCAATCTTCTTCACGGAGCCTGGCACCACGAGCTTGGAGATGCTGGCCTGCCCGAAGGCGTCAGAGCCAATCTCCTCCACACCGTCGCCGATGGTGAGGTTCGCGATGTTGTAGCAAAATTGGAAGGCCCTGTCTCCCACGCACCTTACGGAGCCGGGGATGTTCACCTCCGTGAGGGCGTTGCACTGCAAGAATGCCTCTTGCTCAATGTCTCCAACGCCATCCTCTATTGTGAGCGAGGCCAGTGATGCGCAGAGCTTGAACGCGCCTTGCCTGATGACCTTGACAGAGCCGGGGACTCTGAAACTCTCCAATTTGGCGCACTGCTCAAAGGCCATGTCTCCAATCTCAGTGAGGGCGCTAGGCTCCGCTATGTTCACCGTCTTCAAGACTTTATCTTGCGAAAACGCGTTGCTGCCTATGGTCTTGAGCGAGGCGGGCAGATTTACTGTCTCCAACTTGTTGCATTGGGAGAACGCGCTCTCGCCTATGCTCTCTACCCCTTCGGGCAGAGATATGGCGCGCAGGCTTTCGCACAAATTGAAGGCGTTGCTGCTTATGGTCTTGACCGAGGCGGGGATGGAGACGGATTTCAATTTCTTGCAGTTGTAGAACGCGCTTGCGCCAATTTGCGTGATGCCGTCTTCAATGGTGACTTCTGTGATGTCGCAGTTGCTGGCAAAGACACCGCCCTCCACTTTGGTGACCATGGCCTCAACGCCAGCCACGTCGTGGTCTTTGCCATCTATCTTCACCTTGGCGGGAATTGTGATGCTACCTTTCGCATTCTCCACCTTGGTGAGGTAGAGGCTTCCGTCACTCTTTATGGTGTATGTCCACTTGACATTGTCCTCTGTCGTCACGTCGACCGTTTCGCTTGCGGCGGCGGCAGCCAAAGAGAGGGTTGCCATGGCCATGGCCAGTGTGCCGCGCAGGACATTGCGCAGCGTGGCGCGAAAATCTTGTAGTCTTGTTCTCATGTCTTGGGTTAAGAAAAATGGTTCAGTCAGTTTTCCTTCACGTTTTTGGTCGCTTGGCGTCTCGACGGTGAGCAGGTCGGTGCCCTCCTCCCGCAGGTCTCAAGCGCAGTGCAAAAATATGTTTTTTATCAGTGCTTTTTGGGGGGCGAATCTCTCTTTTGTTGGCATGTGGGCATAACAATTTGTCACCCTTGAGGATAATCAAGCAATTTAAGGTATTATTTTATCAGCATAGGCGAGGAGAGGGGGCGCTTGCGGAAAAGAAACGGCCGCCCGACATCACGTCGGACGGCCGTCCACTTGAGGTAATGTATGAAACTACACTAACCAGATATTAAAAAGATCAATGACAGAGGTTTTAATCAGGTAGAGATCAGTTATATGCGCTCTCGCCGTGCTCGTAGATGTCAAGGCCCTCCTCCTCAATGCGGGCAGGCACGCGGAGGCCGTGAATCTTGTCAAGGCCCTTGAAGACCACGAAGCCCATGAAGGCGGCCCACGCGCCGACGGTCACGACGCCGAGGATCTCGGCTCCCAAGAAGCCCCAGCCATGGCCATAAAAGAGGCCCTCGGAGGTGGATAAGAAACCAGTGAGGATGGTGCCGAGCGAGCCGCAGACGCCGTGTACGGAGCTTGCGCCGACGGGGTCGTCAATGTGCAGCTTGCGGTCGATGAACTCCACGGCGAAGATCATGACGGTGCCGCATATGGCGCCTATGATGACCGCGCCACCGGCCGAGACAACGTCACACCCGGCAGTTACGCCCACAAGGCCGGCCAGGAGGCCGTTGAGCGTGAGAGAGAGGCTAGGCTTGGAATATTTGACCCAGCTGACAATGATGGCGGCCACGCCGCCCGCGCAGCAGGCCAGGTTGGTGGTCAAGAACACGTGGGATATGGCCTCCTGATCATCGGGAGTGGACGCTGCGAGCTGTGAGCCGGGGTTGAAGCCAAACCAGCCAAACCAGAGGATGAACACGCCGAGCGCGGCGATGGTGAGGTTGTGGCCAGGGATGGCCTTCGAGCTGCCGTCTTTATGATACTTGCCAATGCGCGGGCCGAGGATCGCCGCGCCGACGAGGGCGATCCAGCCGCCGACGGAGTGGACGACGGTGGAGCCTGCGAAATCATGGAACGTGGTGCCGAACGTGCTCATCATGAACGAACCCTCGCCTGCGTCACAGAGCCAGCCTCCGCCCCACGTCCAATGGCCAGAGACAGGATAGATGAGGACTGAGATGAAGATGGTGTAGACCAAATACATGGAGAATTTGGTGCGCTCCGCCATGGCTCCTGATACAATGGTGGCAGAGGTGGCGCAGAAGACCGTCTGGAAAATCAAGAAGCCCTCACGCGGCAGGCCGTTGGGGTCGTGAAACATGCAGTCGAAGAAATGGGGCATGCCGACAAAGCCGCCATCGCCGAACATGAGGCCGAAGCCTATGAACCAGAAGAGCAAGGACCCCACGGTGAAGTCCACAAAGTTCTTCATCAAGATGTTGGCCGTGTTCTTGGTGCGAGTGAAGCCAGCCTCGACAAGGGCGAAGCCCGGCTGCATGAAGAAGACGAGCATGGCGGCAAGCAGCATCCACACGGTGTCTATGCCGCGGGCGAGATCGCCCATCTGGCCAAGGGCTTCAGCCGCGGGAGCGTCGGCCACGACCACTTCTGTGACTTCGGCTATCGGGGCGACGATGGTGTCAGCGGCTGCCGCGATGGAGTCGGCCGCGACATCGGCCCCCGCGGCCATTGCGGGGACGGTCAGCAGAGCGCCAGCGGCCACGAGAGCCGACCGGCAGAGATATTTAGAAAGTGTGCGTTTCATGATTCTGAGATTGGTTAGGTTCTTGGGGTGTCGTGTTTTCTTTTTCCTTGCTTGCCGCGTCTAGTCCTCTTCGTCCTTATTGTAGAGGGCCTCGTCGCCATGCTCGCCTGTGCGTATGCGGAAGGCGTCCTCGACGGGGATGACCCATATGCGGCCATCGCCAATCTCGCCCGTCTGCGCGGCTCCGATAATGGCCTGGACGGTCTTGTCCACATTCTTGTCGCGCACCACGATGGAGAGCAGCGTGCGCTCGATGCAACTGGTGTCATAGACCACGCCGCGGTAGATACGGCCCTGGCGGGCTTTGCCGACGCCTCGCACATCGTAGTAAGAGAACCACTCGATGTCCGCGGCCAAAAGGGCGTCGCGCACATCATCGAACTTGGTCTTCCTGATGATAGCTTCAATCTTTTTCATGACTATCGTTGTTTGATGTTTCTTGTCGTTGTTTTCTCGGTATACCCCATTTGTAGAGGTCGTGCCGATAATATCAGATGTTTTGTTTGTAGCCTATCCTGTTGTCTGTTTGAAACATCTGACAAGACAAAAGTATATTATTGAAATCATAATAGCAATATTTACTTACGATTTTATTATTAAATGATGTTATTTGCGTTGGATGATAATCTGGTAGTGTGGCTAATGATAAATGTAATTTTAAATATATCCCCCTGTAAGATAAGGGGTGCTATGAAATTGTTGTGTACAGGCGTAGAACTTTGGGTTGATGGGTTACTGTGCGTCAAATAGTGGAATCGGGTTTATATTCGCGGTCATGATTCGCAAACTAATGTACTCAATGGCGTTGGCCTCGGCCTCGCTGTGCGCAGTGGCGCAGAGCTCTTTCGAGAGCGCGCAAGACAGCCTTATGTCATTGGCCCGCGAGTGGCGAGACGCAGGCAATTACACTGAGGCCATCAGCCTCTACGGGCGCGTGAAGACTGACAGGGCGCGGCTGGAGGCCGCCGATACCTATTTGGAGATGGGGAATGTGGTGGCTGCCCTGGAGCGCGCGAAACGGATGAAGAAAGAAGACTCTTTCGCCTTGAAGGCCGATGCCATGCTCATTGAGGCGCGATGCCGGCAGCGCCAGGGCTTCGACCATGCCGCGCGGGCGCTGTATCGTAAGTTGGCTCGAGCGGGCCATGCCGAGGCCATGTTTTATTACGCCGCCATGCTTCGCGCCCAGGGCCATCTGTCGAAAGCGGAGCAGCTGTGCCAGAGCGCCATACGTGCCGACGCTTCGCTCACGCCCGCCCATTGCCTCTTGTCTGAGGTGGAGGAGCAGATGGGGCATCGCTACCAGGCGTTGCTGCCGCTCATGAGGTATCTGCTCATGACGTCGGACCAGGGGCGTGAGGAGCAGGCGCGCCGTTTGCTGACTTTGTGGCGCAAGGGTGGCGTGGGCTTAGACGTCTTGGGGCGCCGTAGGGCGCAAGAGCCTTACAGTGAGGGCATGGAGGCTGTGATTGACAGCGTAGCGATGGCGGAGCCGCCGGCGGCGGCCACGCCGCAGGCCGTGATGGAGGCCATGGCAAGGCGCACGGAGGCTCTGCTCGCGCGAATGCGGGACACGGGTGAGGACAACCTAGATTTCTGGCAACTGTCCTATGCCGATTTTTTGATTGAAGTATACGCCCGCGGATATACCAAAGCGATGATTTACTTTATGTTCGACCAGACGTACAAGCCAGAGGTGCTTCTGTGGCTGAGCGAGAACGCCGGTTATTTTGAAGACTTCAGGGTGTGGATGGAGGGCCGTTCAGCTGGTCTTTGAGAGATTGACGGCCCTAGAGCAACTTCTCCATCCAGATCATGTCATACCACCGCCCGAATTTGAAGCCGCTGCGATGAAAGTGCGCCACGAGGCGGTAGCCCATCTTCTCGTGAAATCTCATGCTGGCGTTGGTGAGGTAGGGGTCTGGCGTCTGCACGTAAGTGATGCAGGCGCAGAGGCTCCGCAGGCCACGCTCGCGGCATTGACGCTCCAGCTCGGCATATAGTCGCTGGCCTGTGCCGTGTCCGCGCTCATCGCCTTTCAGGTAAATGGTTGTTTCTGCCGCCCATTGGTATGCCGCCCTCTCTTTGAACTGGCCGGCATAGGCGTAGCCGATGGCGCGCCCGTCAGCCCCCACGGCCACGATGTATGGGCGCGTGGCGGAGATGGTCTTGATTCGTTTGCGAAACTCATCGGCCGTCGGCACGTCATATTCAAACGATATGGCCGTTTGGCTGACGTAGGGGGCGTAGATGGCCAGCAGTTCTTCCGCGTCGGCCTCCGTGGCGGGGCGAAACGTTATGTTTTCCTCCATATTGAGCATATTCTAGGCTCGCGGGGCTGGTGCTTTGCCCAGTGGCGTCATATTTGCGAGGTTGAGCTTGTGGAGTCTGCGCCTCCGCCATAACCTCCGGCCTCAAGCTGCAGGCTCTCAGCCCTTTCTATTAAATCACGTTCTGTGTATATGCCGATTGGGTTCAAGGCCACAATATATCGCCCATATCCAAAGTTCACTTCCTTGAGGTCTCCCCAAAAACCACGGATGGCGGCTCCTTCCGTGCCATATATCGTTCTCAGGTCATCTTTGTCCAAATTGCTTCTGTACAGCACGTTATATATGCGTTGACCCTGTGTGTCTGATAGCAAGTCGAATAAGGAGTACTCCCAACAGCCATTGTCTTTGTTGCTGAAAGCCAAAGAGGACTGCCAGTGCCCAACCATTTTCTTGGCCCATGCGGCATATCCTTTGCTTTTGGCGTAGCTCCGCGTCAACTTCTCCATATAGTACCCGACAAACTCATCACTTTCCTTCATCTTGTCTGGAGCGGTGTAGAATGTGTTATAGAACTCGTCATACATGACCAGTCCCTCTGATTTGCCTATTTCGCCAATCAGCTCAAACATTTCATCATCCTTGCTCTTGGTGCTTTGCGCCATGTAGATGTATTCTCCGGCCTCGTCTGTGAAGATGTAATAGTTTCTTCGCGTCCCCTTTGTGAAAAACGAGGCCACGAAGCCGCTAAGTTTTTGATAGGCTTGTTTCTCGAACGGAGTCTTGGTCTCATTCTCATAGTTGCCCGTGTTGAGAATATTGTCCGCAATATCTCCGCAAAGGTGAACTGCAGTCTCGTTGCGGGCCGTGAATGACGGCATCATGCCCGCCTCCGCCACCCGCGTGGTGTCTTTGCACCTCACCACTTGCAGAGTGACGTTGTCTTCATAGATATTGTCCTTGTAAATGACCGATGCGATGGCCTGACAGCCTTTGGCCTTTAGGAAAGACAGGGTGACGCCCCTGGGCATGTCGACGTTGTGACCCTCTGCGCGCCTTATGCCGTCTTGGTTAAGGACTAGCATCCCTATTGAGCTGAGATAAAACATATCGCTCTTAGGGAATTTGCAGGTTATGTCCATCATGCACTTTGGAACGTCTGGCTCGTTTGCCGCGATTCTGTGTCTTTCCAAGACGCGACCTTCCTCTACCGGCACCCGTGCCACGGAGTCTAGCCCCATGTAGTCAACAATCGTCACGCCTTTGATGTTGAACGCGGTGTCTAGCCTTGCCACGTAGGCGATGGCGGCCGCCGAGTCTGCCAATGCGCCGCTTACCACTCGGTACCACGTGCCGTCTTCCGCGCTCTCGGGAATCACGTAGCCGCCCAATCCCATTCTTGTCAGTCGGTTGGCAATCTTCTCTGCTTGATAATAGCTCCGCTCCCTCTTTATTTCTATTGTGTATGGCGTTGACTCTGAGAATGTTTTTATGGCTTCCGTCTTTTCGCCGTCTTGCTTGGAGCAAGATGTGCAACTTGCCAGGCATTGAGCGGCAATAAATAATGTGATGGCTATGAAAGTTCTCATTAGTGTTTTTTCTCTTATACGCTTGTCCTTGAGAAATGTTTGGATGTTAGCTGAGTGTGTTTTGGGTGGGGGGGAGTGCCGTGCGCCTTCTTGCTTTTGGTGGGGCAAGGCCGTGACTATGCGACAAGTAGAGCGGCTGTCGCGCGCTAACGAGACGATATGCTCATGGGTGAAGGATGCAGCCGCGACCGTGGAGGGGACGCCCGCATTCACACCATCACTCTCCGCGCCGTGGGTGCGAAGCCGCAGTCCGCCGGATACTCAATGTCCACCAGCGAGAGCCCCGCCGCCGAGACGGAGCTGCCTGCGGCGCAGCGGTCATGACGCTCCACGACGGCCTTGAACTCGTCTTGCGACATTTTGCCCTTGCCCACCTCGAAGAGAGTGCCGACGACGGCACGCACCATATTGCGCAAAAATCTGTTGGCCTTGATCTCGAAAGTCATGCGCCCAGGAGCCTCTTCCATCCAGTGCGCCACGGAGACGTCGCAAATGTTGGTCTTGACCTGCGTGCCAAGCTTGCTGAAGCTTGTGAAGTCATCCACTGTCAGCAGATGCTGGGCGGCCTCGTTCATGGCGTCGAAGTCAAGGCGAAAGAACGGGCGGAATGTGTAGAGGCGAGCCAAAGGCTGCTTGTCTAGCGTGAGGCGGTAATGATATGTGCGGCTTATGGCCGAAAAACGGCTGTGCAGCTTGTCGGCCACAGGCTGGATGGAAAATGCCGCCACGTCGGCCGGCAATATGGAGTTTAGCTTGAAGAGTGCTTTGCCCTCGTCCGTCAGGTCGGCCTCCGTGTCAAAGTGCGCCACAAAATAGTCGGCATGTACGCCGGTGTCGGTGCGTCCCGCGCCCATGACGTCAAGGTCGGCGTCTCGCGTCAGCTTTCGCAGCGCGCTTGTCATGACTTCTTGCACGGTCAGCGCGTTGGGCTGCATCTGCCAGCCGTGGTAGGCCGTGCCGTCATATGCCATTTCAACGAAGTAGCGCATGGGCTGTGGGTCTCTTTGCTTATGCTTGTTTGCGCTTGGACAAGATCTCGTCCACCAGCTGCTTGCCAAGCTCGCGGAGCTTGAATTTCTGCACTTTGCCGCTGCCTGTCTTGGGATAGTCTTTGACGAAGAAGACGTATTTGGGCACCTTGAACTTGGCCAGGAGCTTGGAGCAGTAGTCTTTGACTCCGGCCTCGGTGAGTTGCGCGCCATGCTTGGGGATGATGAAGGCGGCCACGATCTCGCCATAGTGCTCGTCTGGCACGCCCACCACTTCCACCATGTCCACGCCCTCCATCTTGTAGATGTAGTTCTCAATCTCGCGGGGATATATGTTCTCTCCGCCGCGGATTATCATGTCTTTTATTCGGCCTGTTATGTGGAAGAAGCCGTCCTCGTCCTTTATGGCCAAGTCTCCGGAGTGGAGCCATCCGTCGGCGTCTATCACCTGCGCGGTGGCCTCGGGGTTCTTGTAGTAGCCTTTCATGACGTTATAGCCGCGGCAGCAAATCTCGCCGGGCTCTCCCGTTTTGCACTCTTCGCCTGTCTCCTGGTTGAATATCTTGACCTCGACAAAGGGGAACTCCGTGCCCACCGTCGTGGCGCGTTTTCCCATGCTGTGCTCCGTGCGCGACGCCGTCATCCCGGGCGATGACTCCGTGAGGCCATAGACCGAGATTATGTCTTTCATATACATCTTCTCCATCACCTGCTTCATCGTCTCAATGGGGCAGACGGAGCCGGCCATGATGCCGGTGCGGAGTGAGGAGAGGTCGTATTTGTCAAAATTGGGGTGCCCAAGCTCGGCGACGAACATGGTCGGCACGCCGTAGAGCGACGTGCAACGCTCGCGCTCAATGGAGTAGAGCACCGTCGGGACGTCAAAGTCTTCACAGATGACCATCGACGCGCCGTGGGTTATGATGGCGCAGAGCGCCAAGACGATGCCGAAGCAGTGGAAGAAAGGCACGCACACGAGCAGACGCTCGTTGGCGGTATATTTCATGCACTCTCCCGTGGCCCACCCGTTGTTGAGGATGTTGTGGTGGGTCAGCATCACGCCCTTGGGGAAACCTGTGGTGCCGGAGGTGTATTGCATGTTCACGATGTCGTCGCACGTGATCGAGGCGCGTCGGCGGTCAAATTCCGCCTTGTCCACCAGCCGCGAACGCCCCAAGACCTCCACAGTGTTGTACATTCCGCGCTTGTGGTCGGGGCTGAGCAGCACCACGTTGCGCAAGGCTGGCAGCCTTTTGCAGCGCACCTCCTCGCGCGGCATCGTCTTCAGCTCCGGGGCGAGCTCGTACACCATGTCGACGTATGAGCTGTCTCGATACTGGCTGATCATGCAGAGGGTGTGTATGTCCGCGTTGGTGAGCAGATATTCCAGCTCGCCAACTTTGTAGTTGGTGTTCACCGTGACGAGCCACGCCCCTATCTTAGCGCAAGCGAAGAAGACGGTGAGCCAATCGGGGATGTTGTTGGCCCAGATGCCCACCTTGTCGCCCTTCTCCACGCCCAAAGACATGAGGCCGCGGGCGAACTCATCGACACGCTCGTTGAACTGCGCGTAGCTCCAGTGGAGGCCGCGGTCGGCGTAGGAGATGAATTTCTTATCCGGCGTCTCGGCCGCTAATTTTTCCAATAGGCCGTTGAGGGTGTCGTCTAACAATTGCATGATCTGCTATGGAAGTGATAGTTTTGGGACGTCTCTTAAGCAAGGTGCCGAATTGGGCACAAGAGACGTGGCAAAAGTAGCTGTTTAGTCGCAAAGTTCTGTGACAATGTCCTTTTTTTACTACGCTTCTTTGCTCTCTGTGTGATATTTGATTTAATTTTGCGCCGGCGGTGAAAACTGCAGACAGTTCGTGACCATCCTGTCTTAAAACAAAACTAGGGGATTTTTCTGGATTGGCGTCATTCCCTTTTGGCGCGTGGCGAGCTGTGGCCATAGGGCCGCTAGTGGGTGAGATCGCCTTTTTTCCTCCGAGCCTCTTGTTTTGTCTTTTGAGCCACCATATGGGTGGGCGGTCTGCTGTTTCCTCGCGCTTCGTCAGCGTGGCGCGTGGCGTTGTCGCCGAGCAAAACTAAAAACGCAAAACAATAGATCATAACATGAGCAAGGCTATCGTATTACTCTCCGGAGGCTTGGACTCTTGCGTGGCTCTCCATGTGGCCCTCCATGACGGCCATGAGGTCAGCGCGCTGTCTTTTGACTACGGCCAGCGGCATCGTAAGGAGCTGGAGTGCGCCAGGCGCATAGCGGCGCACGCCGGCGTGACGGATCACAGCGTCGTGAGCCTCAACCTGGCGCAGTGGGGCGGCTCCACCCTTACCGACATGACCACTACTGTGGCGGATGGAGACGTGAACAGCAAGGAGATTCCTGCCACATATGTGCCGGCCCGCAACATGGTCTTCCTCTCTGTGGCGGCCTCGCTGGCCGAGGCGCGAGGCGCGGAGCATATCTATATCGGCGTCAGCCAGGTGGACTACTCGGGCTATGTCGATTGCCGCAAAGTCTTCATCGACGCCATGCAGAAGGCCATAAACCTGGGCACCGTCATGGGCGCTGAGAAGGGGCGCCCCATAACCATCCATGCGCCGTTTGAGAACATGACCAAGGCCGATGAGATTCGCCTGGGGCTGAAGCTGGGCGTTGATTTTGGCCTCACGTGGAGCTGCTACCGCGGCGGCGAGAAGCCGTGTGGCACTTGCGACAGCTGCTTGCTCCGCGCCAAGGCGTTTGCCGAGGTGGGAATCCCGGACCCTGCGCTCAAGGCGTGAGCGGCCTTTCTTTAAGGCTCTCCCGCGAGGGGGTCTTTCCCATCACTGTGGGGGTGGGGGGCGCGCCGTTGTCCACTGCCACTGGGCTGTCAGTGCCAGGCACGGTGCAGGGCGAGGGCAAGTTGTGCGGCGTGCCGTCACTTTTTATAAGCAGCAGGGGAGTGCCGCCGTTTTTTAAA
>SAMEA104315425__coassemble_1669_pt1 | contig 11019 bp, 9 predicted proteins | sample SAMEA104315425__metabat2_high_PE_033 | metagenome-assembled genome bin SAMEA104315425 (sample SAMEA104315425) | gut metagenome | biome: Monkey gut; feature: monkey-associated habitat; material: faeces | place: China | collected 2013 | reverse complement strand
TCATTTGGCGTGACGGCCGAGAGCATATGCTACATGCCGGGCTATGGCATTGCCGACGCGGCTCAGACGCTCGTGGGGCAGAGCCTCGGGGCCGGTCGCGAGAGGCTGATGCGAAATTTCGCCCGCGTGTCGGTGGTCATGGGCATGGGGGTCATGGGGGTCATGGGAGCGGTGATGTATGCCGGAGCCCCGCTCATGATGAGCCTCCTCACGCCCGTTGAGGCCATACGCGCCCTCGGCGTTGAGGCCCTGCGCATCGAGGCTTTCGCCGAGCCCATGTTCGCAGCCGCCATTGTGTGCTACGGGGTCTTCGTGGGAGCGGGAGACACGCTCAAGCCGTGCCTGATGAACTTGACCAGCATATGGGCGGTGCGCCTCACCTTGGCTTGGGCCCTGGCACCGTCAATGGGGCTGGCGGGAGTCTGGACGGCCATGTGCGCCGAGCTGTGCTTCCGCGGCGCCATATTCTTGGCCCGCCTGCGGTGGGGCAACTGGAGAAAGGGCGCAAAAAAGTAATTTGGGTACACAAAGGTGACGGCATAGTCGCTACCTTAGCCGCGCCGAAAAAACAATAGGCCGCCGCCAATCCGCGACGGCGCGCCGACCAAAAATACAAACACATGGAGACAATAAAGAATCAGGAGTTTGGCGGCGAGAGGCCGCTCTATCGCGCACACGACCTCAGGCTTGAGGACGTGACAATCCACACCGGCGAAAGCGCCCTCAAAGAGACGCGCGACATCGAGGCCGTCCGCTGCCGCTTCGAGGGCAAATACCCATTCTGGTGCACCGACGGCTTCAAAGTCCGCGACTGCCTCTTCACCGAGGGAGGGCGCGCCGCGTTGTGGTACTCTCGCAACCTGGAGATGACCGACACCCTGGTGGAAGCCCCCAAGATGTTTCGCGAGATGGACGGCGTGAAGTTGACCAACGTGCGCCTCCCCCACGCGGCCGAGACGCTCTGGCACTGCAAAAACATAGAGCTGAAAAATGTCGAGGTGGACGAGGGCGACTACATCTTCATGCATTGCGAGAACATCAAGGCGGATGGCCTAAAACTCAACGGGAACTACTCTTTCCAATATTGTAAAAACGTGGAGATCCGCAACTCTGTGCTCAACACCAAAGACGCTTTTTGGAACACGGAGAACGTGACCGTGATAGACTCCACCCTCAACGGAGAATACTTGGCATGGTACTCCAACCGGCTCACGCTCATCAATTGCAAAATCATTGAGACACAGCCTCTCTGCTACGCAGACAACCTGCGCCTCATCAATTGCGAGATGGCACCCGACGCCGACCTGGCCTTTGAATATAGCGAGGTGGAGGCCGACCTGCGAGGCCACGTCACGTCGGTCAAAAACCCGCGCACGGGCCACATCGTGGCAGACAGCATAGGGCAGATCATCCTTGACGAGAACATTAAGGCTCCCGCCAACTGCTTGATAGAGACGCGCAAGCAAAAATAACCTACATTTGCGAGAGCGGTGACGACGCAGCGCGCCACCTCAAACAAGCCCACCATAAGCAAAAAATGACATATAACTTCGACGAGCGCGTGTCGCGCCACAACACCGACTGCTACAAATGGGACGTGGACGCGCCCGAGCAAGACGTCATCCCTCTATGGGTGGCGGACATGGACTTTCGCGTGGCGCCAAAGATTGTGGACGCCCTACGGCGGAGGGTAGACCATGCCATCTTTGGCTACACCAAGGTGCCAGACAGCTTCTATGAGGCCATAACCTGTTGGTACGAGCGTCGCTACTCTTGCCACGTGGAGAAGGAGTGGATACTGTACACCTCCGGTGTCGTGCCGGCCGTGTCGGCCATCATAAAGGCCATGGCGGGGGAAGAGGGCTGCGGCGTGCTGATGCAGACGCCCGCCTACAACTGCTTCTTCTCAAGCATCGCCAACAACAAGTGCCGCGTGGTGGAGAACAAGCTTGTGGCATGCGGAGACTCATACAATATTGATTTTGACGATTTTGAGAGCAAAGCCGCACTGCCAGACACCAAGATATTCTTGCTCTGCAGCCCCCACAACCCCGTTGGGCGAATATGGACGGCAGACGAGCTGCGCCGCATGGCGGACATCTGCCAAAGGCACGGAGTGTCCATCATCGCCGACGAGATACACAGCGGCATCATCATGCCCGGCCACAGCTTCACGCCTTTCGGCGGCATAGGAGACAAGTATCAGGAAGGCAGCGTCATCGCAGCCTCTTGCTCCAAGAGCTTCAACACGGCCGGCTTGCAGATAAGCTACATAATAGCCCGCGACGCACGTCTGAGGCAGGCCGTGGACAAGGCGATAAACATAAATGAAGTGTGCGACGTCAACCCGTTTGGCGTCATTGCCTTGCAAGTGGCGTTCAACGAGTGTGAGGACTGGCTCACGGAGATGTGCGCCTACGTCAAAGGCAACTACGACTACCTCCTCGACTTCATGGCGCGCCGGCTGCCGATGGTGAGAGTGGCGCGGCTGGAGGCCACATACTTGGCCTGGGCAGACTGCCGCGCGCTTGGGCTAAGCTCTGAGCGGTTGGGCGCTAAACTGCTTAACGAGGCACGCGTGAGGGTGTCGCCAGGCAACATCTACGGCGCGCCGGAGGGCTTTTTACGCATCAACTTGGCCTGCCCCAGGGGGCAACTTGCCGAGGGGCTGGAGCGAATGGCGCGCTGCCTTAACCCATAGGAGAAAGACCAATGACCGCCAAAGAAGAAGAGAGGCTGCTGACACTGGCGTTGCGCGCGGCGGCCTGCGCCGCAAAGGAGATAATGGACATCTACACCTCCGGCGCTGACATGGGAATTGTGGAGAAAGAGGATCACACGCCCGTGACGCGCGCCGACATGGCCAGCAACGCGGCCATCGCCAAGGCCCTAGGTCCCAGCGGCCTGCCCCTATTGAGCGAAGAGACGGCCCACGAGGACTACGCCACGCGCAGCCGCCACAGGCAGATGTGGGTGGTCGACCCGCTAGACGGCACCAAAGAGTTCATCAAACGCAACGACATGTTCTCGGTCTGCATCGCCCTGGTGGAGAGGCACCGGCCCGCGCTTGGCGTCATTGCCGTGCCGGCCACAGGGAGCGTCTACTTCACACGCGGCGGCTCCGCGTGGCGCGGCATGCTCCAGGAAGACGGCACGGTGCGTCAAGAGACCAAACTGCCAGTGCGCTACGGCCCCGTTCCCCACATGGTGCTGGGCAGCGTGAGCCACCCTAGCGCGGCCACAGGGCGCGTCATCGAGGCCTTGCGGCGCCACGAAGGGTGGGCAGACGTCTCGTTGGTGGGCGTGGGCAGCAGCATAAAACAGTGCATGCTGGCCGAGGGGGCGGCAGCCCTCTACCCTCGTTCCGGCACCACCATGGAGTGGGACACGGCGGCAGGGCAAGCCATTATGGAGGCGGCGGGCGGCGGGCTTGTGAAGGTCGCGGACGGGGAGCCCATGGGATATAATCGCCCCGCACTGCGCAACCCCGACTTTGTGGCGTTCGCCCCCGGGGTGCCACCAGAGGTGGCGCGGATTGCGGCCGAGGCCATAAAGGAATAGAAAAACAACAGTTTATCAATCAATAACAAATCCGACAACGTGAATAATTTCACCCCCCCCCGAAAACGAAGCGGCAAATTTAACCGCCCGCACCACAGCTAAGAAAAGAATAACCTGGCTAGACAGCCTTAAAGGGTTTGCGATAATATGCGTGGTGATAGGCCATGTGGCAGACGGCTACATAAGTGGCTCCACATATCCGTCCGCCGTAGTGGCGGAATTTGGCATATACCAGGCGCTATACGCATTCCATATGCCGCTCTTCTTCCTCATAAGCGGATTCATGTTCTCCCTTGCCTACATCGACGAGAACAGCAAGGCGAAGACCTCAAAGCTCAAGACACAGTTATTGGACATAGCGGCGGTCTATGTCGTCTTCTCCATCCTCCTGGTCGCATTTAAAGTGCTGTGTTCCAGATTTGCCAATAACCAAGCCTCCTTCTCCGACCTCATCGGCATCGGGTGGAGGCCGATAGCCCCGTATTGGTATCTATACGTCCTCGCTCTCTTCTACGTCTCGAACATAGTCCTCGTCAAATTCAGGGCGACAGCGTTGCTCGCCGTCGCCCTCCTCCTATTGAGCGCGTCCGCGGCTCTTCTGCCGTCATTGCCCACGCCCACCATATACCAATTCATTTTCTTCCTCCCGTTTTTTTACCTAGGCACCGTTCTGCGACGAAGCGGCCGCACGCCCAATTGGGGCGTTGCCATTTCGGGAGTTGTGGTCGCCTGCGCTCTTAGCTTCCTTTTCTGGGACCATAGCACAGAGTCATATTCGGGAATGATATCCAATAAGCCATTCGTCAACACCACTGTCGCCCTCGGCCTCAGCATCTTCTTTTGGAAAGCCTTCTCGGCCATAAAGTGTCTGGATAACAAACTGCTCACAGTCTGCGGCCGCTACTGCTTAGAGATCTATGTGACACACTGCTTCCTGACGGCTGGTTTCCGCAACGTTTTCGTCGCACTGGGCGTCACCAACTTTTGGCTCAGCCTGCTGCTGAACACAGCCCTCTCCACCGCCCTGCCCATACTCTTTGCCATGGGTTTGGAGCGCATGGGAGTCCACGACATCCTGTTCCGCCCCGCCCATTGGGTGAAGCGGCTAAGGGAGAGCAGGGCGCAGGCAAGTGGCGGCTTTTGATTAATTTAAACTGCCATCCTTGCAAAATTTGAGCAGGGTGAGTAATTTTGACGTGGTCTGACCACAGGCTGCGCCCGCTCCATGCGGCGGCAGGGAAAAGACAAAATTATTCAATCATAAAGTCATGATTAAGATCGACGATTTCAATTTCAAAGGCAAGAAGGCCATCATCCGTGTGGACTTCAATGTGCCCCTCGACAAGAAGACTGGTGAGGTTAGTGACGACACCCGCATCCGCGGCGCCCTCCCCACCATCAAGAAGGTCATCGCAGACGGTGGCGCAGCCATCTTGATGAGCCACATGGGCAAGCCGAAGAACAATCCCGAGCCCAAGTACTCCCTCAAGCAGATCATCCCGGCCATCGAGAAGTATCTCGGCAAGATCCAGTTCGCAGAGGACTGCAACAAGGCAGACGAGGCCGCCAAGAACCTCAAGCCCGGTGAGATCCTCTTGCTTGAGAACCTCCGCTTCTACCCGGAGGAAGAGGGCAAGCCGCGCGGCATTGAGAAAGACGATCCCAACTACGAGGCCGCCAAGAAGGAGCTCAAGGCAGCTCAGAAAGAGTTCGCTAAGCACCTGGCTTCCTACGCTGACGTATACGTCAACGACGCTTTCGGCACCGCTCACCGCAAGCATGCCTCCACGGCCGTCATAGCCGACTTCTTCCCAGAGGATGCCAAGATGTTCGGCTTCCTCATCAACAAGGAGGTCGCAGCCATGGATCGCGTCCTCAACAACGCCGAGAGGCCTTTCACCGCCATCATGGGCGGCGCCAAGGTCTCTGACAAGATCAACATCATCAAGAACCTCCTCAACCGCGTTGACAACCTCATCATCGGCGGCGGCATGACCTACACCTTCGTCAAGGCGCTGGGTGGCAAGATCGGCGCGTCGCTTTGCGAGGATGACAAGCTCGACCTCGCCAAGGAGATTCTCGCTGAGGCTAAGGCCAAGGGCGTGAATGTATACTTGCCGAAGGATGGCCTCAACGCTGACAAGTTCGACGCCAACGCCAACACCAACGTCTCTAAGATTGACGAGACTCCTGACGGCTGGATGGGCCTCGACATAGCAGACGAGACCATCGCCGAGTTCACCAAGGTCATCGCCAACAGCAAGACCGTCATCTGGAACGGCCCGATGGGCGTCTTCGAGTTCGACAAGTTCGCCAAAGGCACCTCCGCCGTCGCCCACGCAGTGGCCAAGGCTACGCAGGAGAATGGCGCATTCACCCTCATTGGCGGTGGCGACTCCGTAGCGGCCATCAACAAGAACGGGCTCGCTGACAAGGTATCTTACGTATCCACCGGCGGCGGCGCAATGCTCGAGTATATGGAGGGCAAGGTTCTCCCGGGCATCGCGGCCATTCGTGGTGACAAGTAGTTGACAAGGGCCTCGGCTCTCGGCGGCTACCACGCATAAGCTTGGCAAGGCCGCGGTCGGCAGAACATCTCTGCCGACCGCGGCCTACCTTTTTGATATATTTTGCCTACTTTTGGAGCCACACGGCACACCACAAACGGCATCATGACATACGAGTTTTCAGAAGAAGAGAAAGAGAGATATAGCCGCCACATGCTGCTTAAAGGCGTGGGGCCAGAAGGGCAAGCCAAGGTGCGCGAGGCCAAGGTGCTGCTTGTGGGCGCAGGCGGCCTGGGATCTCCCGTGGCATATTATCTGGCGGCTGCAGGCGTCGGCACGCTTGGCATTGTGGACTTCGACACCGTGGACATGTCGAACCTCCAGAGGCAGACGCTCCACACATCGGCCGACGTGGGCAGGCCCAAGGTGGAAAGCGCGGCGGAGAAGCTGCGCGCCCTAAATCCTCATGTGGACATTGCGCCGCACAGCGAGAGACTCACGGCGAGCAACGCCATGAGCATCATCGGCAACTATGACTTTGTGGTGGAGGCGACCGACAGCCTTGCCGCTAAATTTCTCATCAACGACGCCTGCGTCTTGGCTGGCAAACCATTCTCTCACGGCGGCGTGCTGCGATTTGAGGGCGAGGCCATGACCTACGTGCCAGGCCACGCCTGCTACCGCTGCATTTTCAACGCGCCGCCAGCGGCAGGGCAGACGCAGACGAGCGCGCAGGTGGGCGTGCTGCAAGCCACAGAGGTCTTGAAATATTTCACTGGCACAGGCAAACTGTTGACCGACAGACTGCTGACCATAGACGCGTCGGAGATGGAGTTCCACACCATAAACGTGCGCCGCTCAGCGCACTGCCCCATCTGCGGCCAAGAGCCGACCATTTTGAGGCTGGGAGACGACGCATGAGCGGCAAAGAGACAGAAATATCTGACCATAAAAAAAAACTACGTGTATGCAAACAGCCAGAAGCAGACGCTTGCAGGCCGCGGTGACCAATCTGTCGGCCATATCGGAGGGCGAAGAGAGCGTGGCCGTACACAGCGGCGCGCCGCTGCCATCGGTCGAAGCGTTGAAACGCATAGTGGCACTGGTGAAAGATGTCGTGTTTCCCGGTTTCTTTGACAAGCGTCAGGCCGTGGGCGACATCCGCACCTGCTACATTGGCATGAGCGTGGAGCAACTAGGGTCTCTCCTGCAGACGCAGATAGCCCGCGGGCTTGTCTTCGGCGCGGCCGATGACGAAGAGAGCGTGGCCGAGCGCGCGGCGGAACTCACGGTCGATTTCATTGAGCGACTGACAACCATAAAGCGGCTCCTCTACACCGACGTGGACGCCATGGTGCACAACGACCCGGCGGTGAGGAGCAATGGTGAGGTCATATTTTGCTATCCCATGGTCCAGGCCATGGTCCACTATCGCGTGGCGCATGAGTTGCTGACCATGGGCGTTCCCGTCATCCCGCGCATAATCTCGGAGCTGGCGCACTCGCAGACGGGCATCGACATCCACCCCGGGGCGCAGATAGGCGACCATTTTTGCATTGACCACGGCACAGGCATCGTGATTGGCGAGACGTGCATAATAGGCTCCCACGTGATGCTCTACCAGGGCGTGACGCTTGGGGCCAAGAGCTTCAGCCGCGGCGACGACGGGATGCTGCTCAACGTGCCTCGCCACCCCATCATTGAGGACCACGTGACGATTTATTCCAACACATCCGTCTTGGGCCGCATAACCATAGGCCACGACACCATTGTGGGCGGCAACGTGTGGCTCACGCACAGCGTGCCCCCCCACTCCCTCATAATGCAGAGCCGCGCCACAAGCTCAACTTTCACCGACGGCGCGGGAATCTGAAATAGCGCATCGCCCCCACCCCACCCAGCCAAGGGGCTTTCCTTTGAGGCTGTGACAACAAAAGGCCGCCCCGCATGACAACGCGTCATGCGGGGCGGCCGATTCTTTTGAGCCAAGTCCTCTATGGCCTAATCGAAGAGGAAGAGCATCTCACGATACTTAGGCAGAGGCCACATCTCATTGTCCACGATAAGCTCGAGCTTATCGACATGGTAGCGGATGACGTCGAGCAACGGGCGCACCTCTTTATCGTAGGCGTAGGCCTTCTCGCGCTCGTCCTCAATCTTGTTGGCCTTCTTGCGGGCGTCAATCATGGTCTGGACGGTGGTGCGGATGGTCTTGACGTGGTCAGAGATCTTGCGGATGAGCTCGCGCTCGTTCTCTGTCATGGCGTCGGCGTCGGCCCCCATGACGTCCTTCATGCCTTTGACATTGTTGATGAGGATGTTCTGGTAGGCGATGGCGGTGGGGACGATGTGGTTGATGACAAGGTCTCCCATGACTCGCGCCTCGATCTGCACCTTCTTGACGAATTTCTCCATCTCAACGTCATGACGCACCGTGAGCTCTCGCTCTGTCAGGATTCCGGCTTTGACGAAGACCTCCTTGCTGTGCTCAGAGAGCATGGTGTCCACACTCTCGGGCACGCTGGTGATGTTGGTCAGGCCGCGACGCTTGGCCTCCTCTTTCCACTCCTCAGAGTAGCCGTTGCCATCGAAATGGACTGGCGAGGACTCCACGATGAGCTTGCGAATCTCTTGGAATATGGCCTCGTCTTTCTTTACGCCCTTTTCAATGAGGGCGTCCACATCTTTCTTGAACTCGCGGAGCTGCGCAGCCACGATGGCGTTGACAGCCGTCATGGCGCCAGCGCAGTTGGCCGAAGAACCCACGGCTCGGAACTCGAAGCGGTCACCGGTGAAGGCGAATGGCGAGGTGCGGTTTCGGTCGGTGTTATCTACCAAAATCTCTGGCAGGCGGCCAATGCCGAGCTTGAGGGCGGTCTTCTCCTCGGGCGTCATCTTGGCGTCGGAGACCTTCTCCACAATGCTGTTGAGCATGGCCGAGACCTGAGTGCCGAGGAAGATGGACATGATGGCTGGCGGCGCCTCATTGGCTCCGAGACGATGGCTGTTGCTGGCGTTGAGCACCTGTGCGCGGAGGATGTCCTGACCCTTGTAGACGGCGGCCATGACGCAGGTGAGGAACGTGAGGAAGAGCATATTGCCCTTGGGGTTCTTGCCTGGCGCGAAAAGGTTGACGCCGGTGTCGGTGCAGAGGCTCCAGTTGTTGTGCTTGCCAGAGCCGTTTATGCCCGCGAAAGGTTTCTCATGGAGGAGGACCTCGAAGCCGTGATGCTTGGCGATCTTCTTCATGATGTCCATAAGGAGCAGGTTGTGGTCGTTCGCCACGTTGACCTCCTCATAGATCGGGGCCAGCTCAAACTGGCCCGGAGCCACCTCGTTGTGGCGCGTCTTGGCCGGGATGCCGAGGCGATGGCACTCAATCTCGAGGTCGCGCATGAAATATGCCACGCGCTCGGGGATGGAGCCGAAGTAGTGATCCTCAAGCTGCTGGTTCTTGGCGGAGCTTGCGCCCATGAGGGTGCGGCCTGTCAGGACCAAATCGGGGCGAGCCAAATAGAGGCCGCGGTCGACAAGGAAATATTCCTGCTCCCAGCCGAGGTTGGAGGTGACCTTGGTGACGTTCTTGTCAAAATATTGGCAAACGTCCACCGCCGCCCTGTCCACCTCGTGGAGGGCCTTGAGGAGCGGCGTCTTATAGTCAAGCGCATCGCCCGTGTAGGCTATGAAGATGGTGGGGATGCAGAGCGTGGAGCCAACAATGAAAGCGGGCGAGGTGACGTCCCACGCCGTGTAGCCGCGCGCCTCGAAGGTGGCGCGGATGCCGCCGTTGGGGAACGAAGAGGCGTCAGGCTCCTGCTGTGCGAGGTGCTTGCCGGCAAACTCCTCAATTATCTTGCCGTCGGGGCCATAGTTGATGAAGCCGTCGTGCTTCTCGGCCGTGCCGTCGGTGAGGGGCTGGAACCAGTGGGTGTAGTGCACCGCTCCGTGGTCAATGGCCCAAGCCTTCATGCCAGCGGCCACGCCGTCGGCAAGGTCGCGGCTGATGAACTCGCCGTTGGCTATGGCTTTCTTCACCTGCTTGTAGACGGTGCTCTGGAGATATTTCTTCATGGCCTCGTCATTGAAGACGAGCTCGCCATAGATGTCCGGCACTCGCTCCTCGGTGAACTTGACGTCCGGAAGCTTCTTCCTCATCAGGTCAGTCAGGGCTTGAAATCTGAGTGTTGCCATATGGGTGTTGGTTTAAAGATTTTGTTGTTCTTTTGAATTGAAGGCCAAAATTGCAATTCTGCGTCGATACCCCTTTTCAAGACGGGGTGGTCTGTCGAAGCAGAGGCAAATTCGGCCATGTCACCTCTTTTTGTTTGACAGGAGCAAATTTAAGTCGCAAGATTATAATCTGCAAGAAATACGCAATAAAAAATATGAATTTCTTCGCAAATTCGATTTACGCTTTCATTTTATCGCAATAAGGCCGCAAATATCAAAATCCGTAAGCCAGGCAGTCCACCTTACGATATAAGGGGAGTGAACGCAGAATGTCAGAATGAGACATTTCGCGCTTTCAACCAGATAACAGACAAAAAAGCGCGGCCCCGCCCCACTGTGGGACGAGGCCGCGCTGCCTCTTAAAAGGTCCGGGCTATCGGATGGCAACCATCTTCGCCCAGCCACCAACGCGCACAATGTATGCGCCAGGGGCCGACACGGTCAGCTCGTCCCCCTCCGTCTCACCAACAAGGGTGCCTCCGAGCGTGAAGAGCCTCTTGACAAGCCCCTCGCCCCCCGAGACGCGCACCTTGCCACCCAAAATCTTCACACCTACGGCCGCCTCCGCCTCAGACAGCGCAGTGGTGGTCCAACGCACGGAGACAGTCTGGCCTCCAGCGTAGGCAAATGAGACTCCGCTCTCCGTCGGAGTGACGGGCACGCCTCCCACAGTGATGGAAAGAGGCTTCTGTGAGTAGGTTATGGTCACCTGCCCGCCGCC
>SAMEA104315425__coassemble_1650_pt1 | contig 11129 bp, 8 predicted proteins | sample SAMEA104315425__metabat2_high_PE_033 | metagenome-assembled genome bin SAMEA104315425 (sample SAMEA104315425) | gut metagenome | biome: Monkey gut; feature: monkey-associated habitat; material: faeces | place: China | collected 2013 | reverse complement strand
CCGCTCTTCACAGCCACGGCAGGGTTCAATAAAAGCGGGGGCCGCGCTGCTAGCGCGCAGCCCCCGCCTAAAGATGTTGACTTATTTGGGGATTATTCCGCCGCCACGAAACGCCAGAAAGTGCCCTCGCCATCCACAGAGTTGGTTGCGGAATTGTAGGCCGACGCATCGCAAACGCACAGCACCATCTCCTCCTCCGTGAGGCGGAGAACGTCGAAGTCGGTCGGGGCGTAACCACCCTTGTTGATTTGCCAAGGGAACAGGATGCTCTCAGCCGTCGTGACCAAGAGGCCCTCGTAAGATATGTTTGGTTTGCCCCAGCGGCTCAAGTCGAACTTACCGCTACGGATGAGCGTGCCATCGGCCGCATAGGTCTCAATCTTGGTGCCGTTGAGCGAGAAAATCATGTATGCGTCGGGGTCTTCCTCGCCAGTTGCTTTTCCCACCGAACTGTGGTTAAGCTGATCCTTCAGATCGGACGGCGAGTCGACGCCCCACCAGATGCCAGCTTCTCCGGTGTTCAATTTGTTAGGGACCGCCCATCCCCAGTTGCCCCAGCAGCGCGTTCCAAAGACAGGGTCAGGAGGATTGGTATTGGCAGCCGAAGCCCACTTCCATTTCTTCTGCGAGCCGTTTGTCAAGAGCCCGTATTGCGGGAGGACGGGGAAGTTGTCGGACATCTCGTCCACCGTCACCTTAAACTCCTTGGTGACAGTGGAGAGGTCGGGGTTCATCTCGGTGACGTAGACCGAGTTCTCGCCTGTGCCGAAGAGCGTGAGCTCGGCGTGGGAGGAGTATACGGTGTTCACGCCATTGGAGATCTGGACGGGGTTTTTGGCCACGACGTCCACAACCACGCCGTTGACGTTCTTGCCGTTTTCTTTGACAACCTGGACAGTCGCGTTAATCTGGTCAGCGGAGACCACGGAGATGTTGTCCGAGTAGTCATCCTCGACGGGGTCGCAGGCCGAGAAAGCCACTGCGGCGGCGAGAGCCAGAGAAAGATATATAGGTCTCATGGTTTCTTAAAGTGTTAAATGGTTAGTTCCACTGGTTGTAGGTGCATCCTGCGCCATCCCAGCCCGCGTTTTGTTTGAGAGAGCCGTTGGCCAGGTCGATCTGCTCCTGCGGAATCTTGTAGAAGCCCTGGGTGGCGTTATAGCGCGAGACGTAGCCGTCTCCCTGATCCTTCATGACGGTCTGCATGCCCTGGTTGTAGATCTTGCCGCCGAGCTGCTTGGCAAGAGCCTCTGGCGCGATGTGCCAACGGCGGATGTCGTCCCACCTGAGGCCCTCGAAGGCGAGCTCCCAGCGACGCTCTTTCTGGAGGGCCTCGAGGCTGTAGCCCACCTCTGGGAGGCCCACGCGGGCGCGGACTTTGTTGAGGCCGTCGGCGGTGGCGGTGAGCTCAGAGTGCATGAGCAGCACGTCGGCGTAGCGGATGAGGATGAGGCGCTGGTAGCTGGAGGCCTGGTAGTGGCCAGAAGAAGAGCCGCCCATCTCCTCGGCGCACCAAGAGTAGAAGCCGTCTTTCTGAGCGTTGCCGCCGCCAGAGCGCACGGCCACGAGCTTCTTGTTGTGGAATCCGGAGGCCTCCATCCAGTTGTCGGAGACGTTGTAGTCGAAGCCAGAGGGCAGCTCGAGGATCGAGGCGTCGTAGCGCGGGTCTTTGACGCCCTCGGCGGCCATCTCGGCCTTCCAGTCGTCCACGAGGTTAGGAGCCACGGGGCCGACACCCCAACCCATGCCGAACGGGTAGACGCTGTTGGGGTCGTCGATATTGAAGCGGCTATCATCCTGATTGCCAGTGCGCACGCCAAAGAAGAGGCAATACTGGTTGGTGTTCTGCAACTCGGTGCCGCTCCACTCGGAGAGATACTTGTAGTTGACGGCGAGGAGGACCTCCTTGTCGCCCTCCTTATACTTCTCGGCGAGGTCGTCCTTGACGAAAGAGTAGTCCTTGGCGGTATACTCGTTGGAGTAGGCCCAGAGGGATCGGTAGTCAGCGAGGAGGTCGTGGCCAGACTTCTCAATTATGTCGTTGAGGCAAGAGACCACGTAGTCCTTAGATATCTCGGCCACAGCGCAGCCCTGTGCCGTCGGGAGCGAGGAGGCGTTGTAGAAGCCGGTGTAGAAGAGGTAGACGCGTGCCAGGAGGGCCTCAGCCGCCCAGCGCGTCACCTTGCCATACTGGAGTTTGGTGTAGCTCTCGTCGTAGGTGTAGGCTGGCATGATCTGCGTGGCCTCGTAGAGGTCGGCCGCGATGTGCTTGAAGATCTCTTTGGCGTCGAGCTGCACGGGCGATGTCTGCGCCTCTTTCACAGTCTCGGGGGCACGCTCCACGAAGGGGATGTTGCCGAAGCACTTGGCCAGGTCGAAGTAGTTGAACGCGCGGAGGAAGAGCAGCTCTCCCTTGGTCTGGTTGCGCAGCTCTTCAGACGCCACGTTGTCCACCGCGGTGAGAGCCGAGTTGGCTCGGGCTATGGCCTCGTAGCCGGCCGTCCAGAGCTGAGCCATATCCTTGATATCGTTAACAAGGAGGTGCTCAAGCGCCTGGGTGCGCTGGTCGTTCATGCCGCCGCCGCCATACATGTCGTCAGAGGCCAAGTTGGCCCACGTCATGTACTCGGCGCAGTCGTTGTTTGCGAACTGCTGATAGAATGTGGAGTTATATACGGCGGCAACCATCTGGTTGACATCGTTCTCGCTGACAGGGAAGTTGCTGGAGTCCTTGCCCGTGTAGTTCTCGGAGTCGAGGAAATCCTCGCAACCCGTGAGGGCGAGGGCAGCCACGGCCCCGGCTATTATATATGCACTTTTCATGATGCTCAGTGATTAGAATTTGAGGTTAAGACCTACGAGATAGGTGCGAGGCGACGGGTAGAAGCCGTTGTCGATGCCAGAGGCCCAAGAGTAGCCGTCATCTCCCGTGCCGCCGTCGGAGCCGATCTCAGGATCCATGCCGCTGTAGTCGGTGATGGTGAAGAGGTTTTGGCCGGTGACGTAGAGCCTGAGCTGGCTGAAGGGGCAACGATTCTTCCAGATGGTGGTGAAGTCGTAGCCGAGGGTAATGTTCTGGATCTTCATGTAATCGGCATCCTCGAGCCAGATGTCGCTCATGGTCTGCCAGTTGGTGTTCGCCATGTTGTCGAGGCGCGGGAGGAAGTTGCTGGTGCCCTCTCCCTTCCACGAGCCGTAGAGGAGCTTCTTGTTCAGGTTGGCCACCCTTGTTCCAGGTGCGGACAATCTGATGACCGAAAGAGCCAGCCGCCGTTGCGGAGAGATCCCATCCGCGCCAACCGACGTTGAGGGAGATGCCCATGTTCAGGTCGGGATGCGGGTCTCCGATCTTGGTCTTGTCGTTGAGGTCTACGACGCCGTCGCCGTTATTGTCGACATAGATGATGTCTCCTGGTCGGAGCGTGCTGTGGACCTTGTCGGTGTGCGTCTTCTGCCACTCGTCAATCTGCGCCTGGTTTTGGAAGACGCCGGCTGTCTTCATGCCATAGAAGAAGCCGATGGGCTGCCCGACCTGAGCGCGGAAGATCTCGCCCTCCTGCTGGTTGAGCACGGAGGCGGGGCCGTGGATGATGCCCTCGCCGTTGGCGATGCGGGTGACCTCGTTCTTGTTGGTGGAGATGTTGACGCTGGCGCCATAAGACACCTCGCCGATCTTGTCGTTCCAGTTGAGGCCAAGCTCAATACCCTTGTTCTCCACGTCGCCGCCGTTGACATAGGGCGCATTGAGGCCGTAGACGGAGAGGATGGGCGCACGGAGGAGCCAATCTTTGGTGGTCTTCTTGTACCAGTCGAAAGTGAGGCTGAGGCGGCTGTCGAGGAAGCGCGCGTCGAGGCCAATGTTGAGCTGCTCAGACGTTTCCCAGGTAACGTCGGTGTTTTTCAAGACGTTGGCGAAGCCACCCGTGGTGGACTGGTCGTGGTTGCCGTTGCCGAAGTAGTAGGCGTCGGAGTCGTCGAAGGAGAATGTGGTGAGGTACTGGAAGTTGTCTATGGAGCAGTTGCCGTTCTGACCCCACGATGCGCGGATCTTGAGGAAGTCGAGCACACCCTGCGCGCCCTCGAGGAAGCTCTCGTTAGAGACCACCCAGCCCACCGAGGCGGATGGGAAGGCGCCCCAACGGTTGCCGCTCTTGAAGTTGGAGGAGCCGTCGGCGCGGAGCGTGAACTGCGCCATATATGTCTCTCGGAAGTTGTATGACACTCGGCCGAAGAACGACGCCAGGGAGCTGTCATCAGAGGGCGCGCCCTTGATGGCGATCTGGTCGATGGAGGATGGCTTGGTGTTGCTGATGTAGGCTCGATCCCAGTCGTTTCCAAAGAGGTTGTTCTTAGACGAAGCCTCGAGGCTCATGCCGTAGCGCACCTGCTCGATGGAGTTGCCGATGACGACGTTGAGGGCGTGATCGTTGAGCTTGAGGTCGTAGGCGATGGTGTTCTCCCAAGTGATGCTGGAAGAGGTGCTCATCTGCTGCTTGGCGCCATCTTGCGTGGCCACATCGGTGCCTGTGGCGTGAATTTTTGTCATCTCACGATAGGTGGAGGTGTTCATGCGATAGCTGAACTGGCTCTTGAGGGTGAGATCCTTGATGGGCTTGATGGCGAGATAGGTGCTCATGTTGATGCCCCAGCTGCGGCTCTCCTTGAGGCCTTGCGCCGTGGTGGCCGCGATGGCCAGGGGGTTGGTGGGCGTGCCGCAGTTCCAGCCGTCGGCCGCCATCTGGGCGTTGGTGTAGTAGCTGCCGTCCTCGGCATAGGCAGGGAGGAGCGGGTTGCCGACGAGCAAGTCGTGCATGTTGTTCCAATACATGTTGCCCGTGGAGACGCCGTTTGTGTTGATCTTGTTGAACGTGAAGTTCTCACCCACAGTGATGGCGTCGCGCCCGTCCTTGTCGCTCTTGTAGAGGACATGGTCGGAGTTGAGTCTCGCGGTGTACCTCTCGTAGCCGCTCTGACGCTCGCCACCGAAGATGCCGTCTTGGCTGGTGTAGGCCACGCCCAAGGAGAACTTGGAGGCCTCGTTGCCGCCGGCGATGTTGACGGCGTGGTTCTGGGTGACGGCGCCCTCGTGGTAGCTCTCGTCAATCCAGTCGGTGCCGCTCCAAGAGCCGTCCATGACGCTGTTATATATTTTCTCGGGGAGGTTCTTCTTCCAGTCGTAGGCCGCGTTGCCGCCATTGAAGGCCTTGAGCTCCTGGGCGTAGATATACTCTTGCGCCGTGAGGATGTCGGGCTTCTTGGCGAGATATTGCATGCCCACGTATCCGTCATAGGTCACCTGCATCTTGCCCTCCTTGCCCTGCTTGGTGGTGACGAGGATGACGCCGTTGGCGGCGCGCGCGCCGTAGATGGCCGCTGACGCCGCGTCTTTAAGCACGTCGACGCTCTCAATGTCTGATGGGTTGAGGCTGCTGATGTCTCCGCCAGCCACGCCGTCAATGACGTAGAGAGGCGCGGAGTTGCCCACGGTGCCTAGGCCGCGGATGTTGACTTTGAAGCCGTCTCCGGCCTGGCCGGTCGACTGGGTGATCATGACGCCAGGCGTCTGGCTCTGGAGGGCGCCGAGGACGCTGGTGGTGTTGAGCTTGGCGATGTCGTCACCAGACACCTGCACGGTGGCGCCGGTGACAAGTTTTTTCTTCTGCGTGCCGTATCCTACGACGACAACTTCGTCGAGGTCGGACGACGACTCCGCCAGCACCACGTCATAGGTGGTCTGGCCGGCAGACACGACGGCCTTGGAGTCGTCGAAGCCAATGAAGCTGAAGAGGAGGTTTGCCCCTTGCGGCGCCGTTAGTGAGTAGTTGCCGTCGGCATCGGTGATAGTGCCGACGGTGGTGCCCTCGACCACGACGTTAACGCCAGGGAGCGGATAGCCCTGGTTGTCTACCACGCGGCCGTGGATGGCGGTGTCTTGAGCCAACGCCCACGAACCCGTCAGGAAGAGGAGTGCCGCCGTGGCGGCCGTGCGCAAACTCGGGCTGGTGAACCCGAGCCTTGCTCTTCTGTTTGTTATTCGCATAATTGCTCTTCTTTAAGTTTTAGAGGTCTCAAACAGTCACATTGCAAACAACTGTTGCGATTCGAAAACAAAAGTAGCAAGTATTTTGAGTATGATTGTAATAAAGTATTAACCCCAACGTGTATGATTTTATCTTTTTATTGATATTTACGAATGCCGTCAAATGGCATAGTCAGTCGCTTTGTCATTCATTGTCAGCAATTTTATCTTGAGGGCCATATTCTTGTCCAAGACCTCAACCGTTTGCGGAGGGCCGCGCCGTTCGCATTAAAAAAAGTATACGTGAGCTTTATCACACTCATAAAAAAAGCGCGCGACAGGCGTCACAGCCTGCCGCGCGCAGCCCATTGAGGCGAGTGTCTTTGTCAGTTGACCTGGCGGCCCAGCTGAGCCACCTTGGGCGTCACCTTGAGCCCGTGCTTGGCAATGTTGGCCTCGTGGATCTCGAAGCTCAACTTGCCGCCATCGGGCGCGAAGGCGATGCCGGCGCCCTGAGAGCATTGGCCGCTAGTGCCGCTTATGATCAGCACCTTGTTGCCGGCCTGCGAGGCCACCAGCTGGCCTATGCGCGACGCCTTCGACTCTCCAAGGTAGACAATGTCGCTCTTGGGCAGGCCTGAGGCCGATGACGTCTCGTTGATGGTGACGAGCCTGTCGCCCACCTTCTTGTTCTTGACCACCGCGCGCAGGGCCGAGGCCACGGCATTGTCTCCCACCACAGTGATGGTGAACTCCTTGCCGTTGTCTTCTTGCGGCCACGATGTGTTGCGGGCAAAGTTGAAGATGTAGAGAGCCTGAAACTTGGCCAACTGTGCCTCGGCCAATTGGCACGCCAATATTGTGAGAATGATCACTAGGAGCCTTTTCATCTTAGGTAGTGTTACGTTATACATCACCGCACCTTTACGCCATTATCGCCCATAATGTTGCGCGCCTGGCCCGCCGTCAGGGCCTCAGCTAGGCTTTTCGTCTCCTCTTCCCATGTCTGGCGCCTGGCCAGCGCGGCCATGTTGGCGCGCCATCGCGCCGCCATCTCGGGGTGGGTCATCACCACCCTCACGGCGGCTGCCACGGCGTCGGGCGTCAAGTCGCCTATGCACAGCCCCACCCCCTCGCCATCGACAACGCGCTCCACCTCCGGCAGGCGGCTGGCCAAGATGGGCAGGCCGGCCTGAATGAAGTCGAAGAGGCGGTTGGGCAGCGCGAGGCGATAGTTGAGGCACACGTCGCGCATCAGCACGGTGCCGAGGTCTGCCGCCGCCATATACTGGGCCAGCTGCCCAAAAGGCTTTCGCCCCGCGAACTCCACCCTGTCGGCCACCCCCTCGGTCTCGGCCAGGCGGCGGGCCTCGTCTAGCACGTCGCCGCAGCCCACCACCACAAAGCGGCAGCCCGGGAGCCGCGGGAGGGCCCTTATGACCTCCTCCACGCCACGCCCCACGTTGACGGCGCCCTGGTACAAGATGGTGAAGGGGCGGCAGGGCGAGGTGGCGGCCGCTCGGCGGACAGCCTCGGCGCGGGCGGCCAGCGGCACGTTGCGCACCACGAGGAACTCGCGGCCATAGGCCGAGCGGAATATGTCCGCTATGGAGCGGCAGACGGTGACGCGCACGTCGGTCTCCCTCATGCGCGGCACGCAAAGGTCTTGCACGCGCTGCCACACGCGGCGCACGAGAGGCTTGCCGGCAATCTCGGGCACCTCGGGAAACAGCTCGTGGCTGTCAAACATAAGCCTCGCGCCGCGGGCCTTGGAGGCCAGCAGGCAGCCGGCCAACGTGTCCAAATCGATGGAGACGATGAGCGCCGGCCGGCGGCAGAAGAGCAGATGCAAGAGGAGGCGGAGGTTAAGCTCGGCATAAAATAGCGGCCCGCGCCAGAAGAGCAGCCTCATGTAATGGACCCCGCCCCCGCCACCGCGGGTCTCGCGGGGGTGGGAACGGCCCAAGAGGGTGACATCGTAACCGCACGAGCGGAGCGTGGCGGCCATCTTCGCCACGCGGTAGTCGGTCTCGAAGTTGCTCTGCGAGCAGATGACGGCGCGCCCGGCTGTCATAGCCTCCAGGCGTTATAGCCCTCCACGCGGCCGAAGAGGCCATAGACGTCGGTCAAGACGCCGCCTCCCCTCAGGTGCGAGCGGAGGAAGACGTCGCCGAGGCCGCGGAAGCGGTCGTGGGCCACGGCCACGATGATGGAGTCGTATACGCCATGCGGCTCATCTTGCGGCTCAAAGCCATAGAGCATGAGGCTGTCGGCCTTCGAGGCCACGGGGTCTACCACATCTATCCTCTCCACGCCAAAAGAGCGCAGCTCGTTGATGATGTCCACAGACCTGGCGTTCCTGACGTCGGCCACGTTGGCCTTATATGTCAGCCCCAAGACCAAGATGCGGAGCTTGCGCACGTCGGCCCCGTCGGCCAGCAGCCTTTTCAGCGTCTGCTTGGCCACGTAGCGGCCCATGCTGTCGTTGACATAGCGGCCATGGTTGATTATCTGGGTGTGATAGCCCAGCTTGCGGGCCTTATAGTCGAGGTAGTAGGGGTCAACGCCAATGCAATGCCCGCCCACAAGGCCGGGGTGAAAAGGCAAGAAGTTCCATTTTGTGGCGGCCGCCCGCAACACGTCGGCCGTCTCGATGCCCATGCGCTGGAAGATGAGCGACAGCTCGTTCATGAGGGCGATGTTGACATCTCGCTGCGTGTTCTCAATTATCTTGGCGGCCTCGGCCACCTTGATGCTCTCGGCCCTGTGGACGCCGGCCTTCACCACCCTCCCGTAGGCCTCGGCCACGACGTCGAGCGCGCTCGGCGTCCGCGCCGAGACGATTTTCTTGACCGTGGCCAGCGTGTGCTCCTTGTCGCCGGGGTTGATGCGTTCGGGGCTGTAGCCCAAGAGGAAGTCGGAGTCGGCCCGCAGTCCCGAGACCCTCTCCAAGATGGGCAGGCACTCCTCTTCCGTGCAGCCGGGGTAGACGGTGCTCTCCACCACCACCACGTCTCCCCGATGAATGACTCGCCCCAATGAGACCATCGCCTCGCGGAGCAGCGATATGTCCGGCACGCATGACGCGTCGACAGGCGTGGGCGTGGCCACGATGTGGAAGTTGGCCTTGGCCAAGTCGGCGGCGGAAGATGTGAACTCCACATCGGCCCCCATGAAGTCGTCCCCCTTCATTTCGCCACTGGGATCCTTGCCTTGCCGCAGCATCTCCACGCGGGCCTCGGAGTGGTCGTAGGCCACCACGTGCCAATGACGGGCGAAGGCCAACGCCAGGGGCAGGCCAACGTAGCCCAGGCCGGTCACGGAGACCACGCGATTTGCGCCCGTCTCTGTCATGGCCTATACTCCAGTTTGTCAGGGGAGCGGAAGTCTCCGCCCATGGCGGAATAGACGCGGCAGATGGTCTCCACCACGTCGTAGCCGTCATGCCACGTGGCGGTGGGTTCGGCCCCGCGGAGCAAGGCGTCGGCCAAATTGGAGAAGACGAAACCGTGGTTGGCGGCCGAACCCTTATATTGCCCATAGTCATTGGGCGGGTTTGACGGCGGCAGCGCGGGCATCTCGTAATTGTCTATCTTGCAGTCTATCACGTCACTCATATATTGGCCGCCCACCTTTACGCACCCTCTCTCGCCCACGAGCGTGATGACGCTCTCGAAGTTCTCCCCGGGCACGGCCGTGGAGTAGGTGAAGGAGCCTATGGCCCCGCCTTGCCGAGCGCGGAAAAGGAAAGCGCCGGTATCTTCAAAATCTGTCAAGCGGGCATGGGCGAAATCGCCCCCTACGGCCGCCTCGATGTCCACGGGGCCGGCCAGCCACAGCAAGATGTCGACAAAATGCGAGAACTGGGTGAAGAGAGTGCCACCATCGAGACGGCCGGTGCCGTGCCAACCGCCAGAGACGTAATAGCGCTCGTCGCGATTCCAGAGGCAGCTCACTTGCACCGAGCGCAACGCTCCCAGGGCGTGGCCCACGATCTCGTTTTTGAGCCACTGCGACGCTGGCGTATACCTGTTTTGAAACACGCAAAAGACCCGCCCCTTCGAGGCCGCCTCGGCGTCGCGCACCCTCAGGGCGTCGCTCACGCTCAGCGCCATAGGCTTCTCCATGAGCACGCAGGCGCCACGCTGGAGGATGAAGACGGCCATGTCGGCATGATAGCCGTTTGGCGTGCAGACCGAGACGACGTCAAGGTCCTTCACGCTATCCATCATATCTTCCAGGCTTCCGAAGAATGGCACACCCGCAGGCGGGCGGCAGGCTTCGGCTGGGCGCACGTCGGCCACGGCGCAAAGTTCCATCTCAGGGTTCGCCTCAATCATGGCCACATGGCGGTGCCCGATGCAGCCACAGCCGACCACGGCGAAGCGAATCTTGTTTTTCATAACTTGGAATTCGTTTGATTGACAGAAGAAACGGGGCGCACGGCCTCGCCATCATCGCTGATGGCGTAGGCCTCGCCGGACTCTGGGCAACGCGCCGTGCCGTCGGCCCCGAAGTGGAGCCTGTGCCCCAGGCGAGACACCCACCCCACCCTGCGGGCGGGGTTGCCCACCACGAGGGCGTAGGGCCGCACGTCTTTCGTGACGACGCTGCCCGCCCCCACAAGGGCGTACTCTCCCACCACGACCCCGCACACAATGGTGGAGTTGGCCCCTATCGACGCGCCTCGCCTGACGAGCGTGGGCCGATACTCGCCCTTGCGGCATACGAAGGCGCGGGGGGTGAGGACGTTGGTAAAGACCACCGAGGGCCCCACGAAAACGTCGTCTTCTAGCCTCACGCCGTCGAAGACCGAGACATTGTTCTGGATTCGGCACCCGTCTCCCACCACGGCGGAAGACATCACCACCACGTTTTGCCCCAATGAGCAGCGCGCCCCCACGCGGCACCCGCCCACGAGGTGGCAGAAGTGCCACACCACGGTGTCGTCTCCGACAACGCTCCCGGGGTCGATCACGGCCGTGGGGTGCGCCCTGAAAGCCGTCACAGCGCCACCTCCCTCTGCGCCCCTATGCGCCACTGCGCCAGTCGGCCTGCGACGACGGCAACGCCCTCCACGCCCAGCTCGCTGTGCATGGGCAGAGACAGC
>SAMEA104315425__coassemble_1637_pt1 | contig 11219 bp, 5 predicted proteins | sample SAMEA104315425__metabat2_high_PE_033 | metagenome-assembled genome bin SAMEA104315425 (sample SAMEA104315425) | gut metagenome | biome: Monkey gut; feature: monkey-associated habitat; material: faeces | place: China | collected 2013 | reverse complement strand
TTGTTGCGCCCCCGTGGCCTTATGGTCATGTGCAGGTACACCCGTCGCGGTGGCATAGACATCAATCCCGTCCGCGCCACAAGCGCGGCCCTTGTCCCGGCTGTGCTTGCCGATCTGTCTCAGCTCACCGACCGCGGGGCGAGAGGGTAGGTCGCGGCTCTGAGCGGCATGGGAGAGAAAAACAAAGCCCCCGGCCACCGTATGGAAGGTGGCCGGGGGCTGCTTTTTTTTGGGGGGGGGGCGAATTACTTGTGCATTTCAAGGAATTTGTAGCCGTTGAAATGGATAAGATGTTCAGGAGACTCGGCTATCCATACTTCTGTTTCCCAAGCAATGTCAACAGACCACCGTCTAAAGTCTTTTTTAGAAAGGAATGCGGTGAAGAAAACGACATTAGCTTTGCAATGTGTTAGCTTCCTCTTTAGTGTGCTAACCCTAATCTCTGACATCGGCCCTGAACTGTGTACAGCCTCTATGAGAAAAAGTAAATTCTTCTCTGCGCTGTAAGCTACAATATCGGGAAGTTCATCATGGCCAATTTCAAAGAACTCAATCTTTTCGAGGGTACTAGTATCTAAAAGTAGGATCCTTTTACTTGTGTCGCCAATATATAAAATCTTAGCGCCCATTCCGAAACGTGGTAAGAAGTTATCGATGACTGCTTTTTGTAGTTCGTTGTGATCCCCAGGAGAAAACAGAAGAATTTTGTCATCTATAGTGACGGAAACTTTACCAATTCCAATTTCTGTTAGAGCGGCCTTTGTGGAGTTCATTAGCTCATTTTTCAGCTTATGTAACGCTAAGGCCTTATGTCCATTTCCATACAAGTGAAGTGCTGAGGCAAAACATGGAGATAGGGCGTAACCTCGATTAGGGCTGTTTGTTGCGGACTAGGATAATGTTGATGAATTTATTACTATTCCGTATTCAATAAGGGTGGCAAGGTCTTTTCTTCTAATCTCATCATAAGAAGCTAATGACATATTTTCGCCTAAATGTGTATTCGCATGTTTTATTATATCTCTTGTTCTAAGAAAAATACCGTCATCGGAACTCTTGGCTTCACAGAATGATGTCTTTATACTTCCTACGGAAAGGCAAGTACAAGCCATTCGTTCAAGTCTTCGATCAGAGAAACTTGACATGTCAATACCTGTTTGTTCTAAGATTAGAATCAAAGAACGTATCATTTGGGAAACTTTAGCAGTTTTATTCCCGGTTCATTTGGGTAGCCTTATCATATTTATTTATAGTGGTTTATATGTTGCGTTTGTTCTCTTGATTTCGTCAGGTTCCAAATCTTTCTGCTTCAGCGTGGCTTTGACCGCATTGGCCAGTTGCAGAGCCAAGAGCGGCGGCACAGCATTCCCTATTTGGGTGAACTGTTGTTGCTCATTTCCCATAAATTTGAACCAATCGGGGAAACTTTGAAGCCTAGCGGCTTCGTTTACGGAGATTCTTCTTCTCCGGCCGTCTGGCAGCCTCACGCGTTGCATGTCGCTTGTCGCGCCAGCCAAGTTTCGGCAGGTGAGTGTCCTAGCCGGCTTGTCGGGATGTAAGTCTCGCGGATTGACGCAGTGCGATGCCTTCTCATATTTAGCAATATGCTCATCCTGTGCGGCGGTTAAGAACCTGCTGCTCTCACAAAACGTGGTCATAGTGTCGCCAATGGCCTCGCGGACTGAGACTCTCGAGGAAGACTCCGCAGGATATGTGAAGCTAGATTTGTGTCCAACCACAACTATGCGCTCCATGTTTTGTGGAATGTTATAGTTTACTGCGTTAAGGCGTTGGACCTCAATGATATACCCAAGCCCTCTCAACTCCGCCAATATCTGGTTGAGATACCATTTGTGAGAAAACATAAGATTTCTCACATTCTCGAAGAGGAAAAGGCGGGGGCTTAATCGGTCTATGGCGTTGATGAATATGGGGAAACCGTCCCGGTCATCCTTTCTCCCGCCCTGCTTCCCGCGTACACTGAAAGGCTGGCATGGAGGTCCGCCTATCACAACGTCTGCATGTGGCAGATCTTGACCAACCTTTAGCTTCACGTTAGAGCATCGTCCGCCCATATTTACGGAATACGTCTCTGCGGCCCAGGCTTGCATCTCAAACCCCATGGTTTTGTAACCTGCGGCCTCAAAACCAAGAGAAAGCCCGCCGCAACCCGCAAACAGGTCAATTACGGTCTCGCTTTCCGTAACGTTGGGACGCAAAGTCCTGTCTATGAAATCAGAGTATTCTGTCATGTTGCAAAGGTAACGCCTTTGCGCCGCACTGTCCATTCCCTACTCAAACCCCAGACTCACTAGCGTGCAAACCGACTTGCCGCCCTGTGGCGAGTTGAATGACAGGAAGATGGCGTGCTTGCCGCCCATTTTCGTGAGTTTGCGGGCAGAAATGGCCACTCGCCTGAGAGCCTGTGGCTCCGTCTTGCTCACAGAGAAGGAGCCTACGCGCTCTCCTCCCTCACCAATGGGGCGGTCTACCGACACTTCCACCGTGCCGTCAACGCCGCATGGAATCATGTCGAGGAAAAAGCTCAACGCCTTGCGCCCGCGCGTCTTGTCCAGGTTGAAATATTTATACCCGACCACGGAGCCAGCCGTGTTGTTCACCATATAGCATTTGTTGATGTCCGGGGCATACGGGTCGCCCTTGCCGGCGTATGTGGAGCGGAAAATCTCGGTGTGCGAGCCGGGGTATATCATGTTGGGGTACTCTTGGCGCATGGGCGTTGGGTGAGTGTAGTAGCAGGCGATGCCGGCAGGGTAGGCGCGCAGCGGGTCAAGCCCCGCCAGGTCAAACCCTTCCGATGTATATTCCGCCTCGGAGATGCTCACTTTGCCGCCAGGCCCATCCTCCACGCTCACGCTTATGGGCGCCACCATGGCCTGTCGCGAGAATTCCGTCGTGCCGGCCTGCCGGTGGTAGAAGACATACCACTGGCCGTTGACTTGCGCTATGCTGCCGTGCGTGTTGCCGTTAAAAGTGGCTGTGGCTCTCATGGCGCCATTGGCGTCAGGTTCTTTGCCGCGCCCGTCGATGATGGTGCCGCCATAGGTGAAGGGGCCGAGTGGCGATGTGGAGTAGGCGTAGGCCAACGTGTAGTTGGTCGAGGGCAGCCCCCACTCCCCGGGCTTCGTTATGCGGCTGTATATCAGCACATACTTGTCTTTTATCTTGCGCATCGATGATGCCTCGAAGAAGCGGAACACGGTGTCTTGTTTGCAGCTGGGGATGAGATCGGTCACAATGTCGCACCCCGGTTTCACGGTGGCCATGGTCTTGGGGTCAAGCTCCGCCCCAAACGATTGCTCATAGCCCCAGTAGCCGTAGACGCGGCCGTCATCGTCAACGAAGACGGCAGGGTCGAAACGCAGCACGCCGTCAGTCTCCGTAGGCGCCGTGCCACTCCAGTTGCACACCTCGAAAGGCCCGTCGGGGCGGTAGCTCTTGGCCACCATGCCTTGCCTGCCCCACGCCTGGTTGTTGGGGTAGAGGTAGTAGGCCACGCGCCCATCGGCCTCGCGCCTCTGAGCCACGTCGGGGGCGTACAGCACGTCGCCCACGCTGTCGGGATATAGCCAACGTCCGTCGCGGTCGCGCCGCGAGGTGAATATCACGCCGTCATAACGCCACGCGTCTAGCGAGTCCACAGAGGCTGACCACACCACAAGGTCGCGGCCGCAATACATGGTCTTCTCAATGTCATGAGAACCATAGATGTAGACGCGGTAGCGGCCAGGATGGTCCGGGTCTTCAAATACGTATGGTTCGCCGTCGGGCGTGAACTCCCAAAGCGGCAGATACGGGTTGACGGCGTTAGCGCACGTGGCGGACATGATTGCCGCGGAGGCTATGAGGAGGTGCGTCAGTTTCATAAATTGCAGCGTGACTAAAGATAAACAATCGTAAACTTTAGTAAAGATAACGTTTGGCGGACAAAAGTCAAAAAAACGTTGAAAAGGCTGCGCCTCCACTTCACCCCATTTCTCCGTCCATTTTGTCCATCTGGAGCAGAAGGACAATTTCTTTGCAAAAAGAAACACTTTATCGTTATCTTTGTCAAGGCATGCGCCCATTCCGTGCTATGCCGCGGCTAGGCGGGGCTTCATTGCCAATCGCAATATTTTTCAATTTCGGGCGCGGCTCGATAAAAAAAAAACGACCAACATACAGGATGGGAAAAGTTGCAAAGCCGCTCCACTGGGGCGGCTTCGAGGAGGTGGGCGAGAAGAGGCTTGTGGACTTCTTGGAGGCCAATCTGCCAGACGACTACTACATTGTCCCCAACGGTGAGTATGCTCAGTCCGTGGGGCACGAAATTCCGCGATATTATGAATATGACGTTCTCGTCATAGCCCCGCACGGCATATATCACATTGAGAATAAGGATTGGGGCGGCACTTTGGAGGGCGATGACAATTGTTGGTTTGTCAACTCTGCTGATCGCAAGAATCCCCTAAAGTCGGCTCACTACAAGACAAAGGTTCTTCGCACCCTGTTGCAGTCCCAAAATCCTGCGTGGGGCAGGGCCGCGGTGAACACGCTCGTGTCGCTCTCACGCCCCGGCCAGTCTAAGTTTGGGCTAGACCCTAATTCCGAGTGCTTCAAGCTCACCTACTTGCTAGATGAACGGCTAATAGACCGATTGACCGACTGCTATTGGATAAAAAAAAGCCCCAATCACATTGCCGACATCCAGGCCGACATTGTTGACTTCCTCACCGGCGAGAGCTCGCGGGCGGGACACGAGAGGACGCAGATCCTTGGCATGAAGGTTGTCGAGGTGTTGCAGGAGAACGAGGACTTTCGGGAGTACCTCTGCGTGTCGAGCGGTTCGTTGGGCAAGAGATATAAGGTGCGAGAATACCCTCTGGACCGCCAGGACTTTGATGCGGCCAAACTAAAAAAGCTCAAAGACAAGGCCCAAAACGCCTTGAAGGCGCAGGAGGAGTTGGCCATGAGCCAATACATCATAACCGCCGAGTGCTTCCCAGATGACGAGGGGGCTTTCTTCTACATGAAGAGCGTCTACATGGACGAGTGCTCGCTCCGCTCCACAATGAAACGGCGCACGTTAACCCAGGCGGAGAAGATGAAGGTGGTGGCCGACGTGGCGCACGCCCTGGTTGTGGCTCACAAGGCTGGGGTGTATCATAGGGCCGTCTCGCCCGAGAATATATTCTTCGTCCCTGACGGCCACGCCGCTTTGGCCAATTTTACTTTCGCATATTTCGACGCCCATTCCGGCAAAATGGGATACACCGTCAGCACCCTCTTGATGAGTGAGTTAGGGAATTCTCCCTATATGGCGCCGGAGGTGAATGACGACGACTCCATGGCTGCCTCAGACATATATTCTCTCGGCGTGGTGGCCTATGAGATGCTTGTGGGCAAGCTCCCGTTTGACTGTCAGCTTGTGTTCCAAACCCGCTACGGTGGCGTGCTGCCGGCCTCGCTGCTGCCGTCGGCCCTGGTGCCGGACCTCCCGAAGTGGGTGGATACGCTCATCAGCAAGTCTGTGGTGGAAGACGTGGACAAGCGGTGGCCATCGGCGCAAGACATGATAGACTTCATCGAGGACAACATGAGGCCAGCCCCCGTCGCCACAACAAGGGTGGCGGATCTCAAGTCGGTCTACGTTCCCGCCTCCAATGTCATCAACCTCAAAGACCTGAAGCCCGGAGACCAAGTCACCAACGATCTTTGCCTCTATGAGGAGATTGGCAAAGGTGGCTTCGGCCGCGTCTTCAAGGCCAAGCACCAGACCAACGACGAGTTCTTGGCCATCAAGATCTTCGACCGCGGCACGACGACTGACGAGGCCAAGGCCGAATACGAGGCGCTGAGGAGCCTCAATCATGACCACATTGTCCATTACCAATATAACGGCATCTCCAACCAAGGCCTCTATTTCACCCTCATGGAGCTGCTAGAGGGCGACAACCTCGGCATTTACATGACGGGCAGCCTGCGCCTGCTGGAGGGTGAGGTCTACGCCATGGCCTGTCAGCTGCTCTCGGCCCTCGTGTATATGCACGGACAAGGAAAACCATTGTTTCACAGAGATATAAAGCCAGAGAACATAATATGCGACAAGAGGCGAGGCTATGTGCTGATCGACTTCAATATTGCCTCAGACGCTGACGACCAGGCCTTTGCCGGCACCTTGCCATACATGGCTCCAGACCTGATCAACAGTGCCAGGCGCATTGAGTGGGACGCTTCGGCCGACACTTTCGCCCTAGGCGTCACCATATACGAGCTCTTGGCTCACGCCTACCCCTGGCCTGGCGGGAAGAACCTGCCGCAGATGATCAAGCAGCCTACCGACGTCCGCGAATATAACGACCGCATTTCAGACTCTTTCGCCGACTTCGCCATGCGGTCCATCAAGCCGCGGCGCAATGAGAGGTTCGCCACGGCGCAGAGCATGCTCGACGCGCTCAACGCCATTGGCCCCGAAGGCGTGCTGCGCAAGCGAGAGAAGGCAGCCGCGGCCAAGAATGGCCTGCCCATGCCCATTGTGGACTATCTGAACTCGCTCTACAGCCAGAGCCGATATGGCAACAGCGGCACCCGAACAGCCACGACGCCTGGCGCCACGGCCGAGCTCGACGCGCTGACCTATATCCCGACAAGGCTAGACTCTGCCCTTCAGCCCGACATCTTGGCCCTCAAATATCGACTTGTCATCATCACGGGCAACGCCGGCGATGGCAAGACGGCCTTCATCCGTCAAATTGAGAGGCGGGGCGACGGACTGAAGCCGCTCCACAGCAACAATGGCGCAGAGTTCCGCATCAAGGGGGTGCGCTTTGAGAGCAACTACGATGGCTCGCAAGACGAGGACGCCAAGGCCAACGACGAGGTGCTTGAGCGGTTCTTCAGTCCCTTTGTAGGGCTGACGGACTACAACAAGGCCGCCGAGGGGCGCGTCATTGCCATCAACGAGGGCCGACTTGTAGACTTTTTGTCGCAGCACAGTGGTCTGGAGGCGTTGAGAGACAACATTGAGGACTATTTCTTTGAAGAAGGGCGCGTCGAGCTTCTGCCCGGCCTCATGGTCATAAATCTCAACAAAAGGTCAGTCACGGCCTCCGCCGAGGGGGGCAGCCTCTTGGCCAGGCAGGTCAAGAGGCTCACCGACCGCAAGTTGTGGGGCGGGTGCGACAATTGCCCGGTCGCGTCAAAGTGCTTCATAAAATATAACGTCGACACGTTTGCCGACAGTGCCGCGGGCGGCGAGGTCATAGGCCGCCTCGAGTGGCTGATACGCACCATCGTCTACCGCCGCGAGCTCCACATCACCATGCGAGACCTCCGCTCTCTGCTGGCTTTCATGATCACGAGAGACTGCTCCTGCCTCGACGTTAAGAAACTCATAAAAGACGTCGAGGCGGCAGGGCGGCCAGACGTCTACTGGCAGTATTACTATTTCAACGTCACGTCAGACGCCTGCCCGAAAGTGACGTTTGACATGCCTCCGCTTCAGTCGGCAGACAGGTTGGTGCGCCTCTTGCGCGAGACAGACGTTGCCAGTGTGGCCATCCCGCCGCTAGACAGAGACCTCTTCTACAAGCCCAAGGTGGCCGATGGCTATCTGGCTTTTGCGGAGAGGGGCGCATCGTTGCTGGATGCGTTCAACGACGCCAAACGCGACGCTGAGGCGGGGCGGATGAAGATTGGCCCGGCTGAGGTCAGCGAGATTCAAAAGTCATTTGCCCGTCACCACTATTTTGAGGGCAAAGACTCCGATGGCGTGTCGTCATTCAAGAGGAGGCTGCCCTATCGCCACGTCACGGCATTCCACAAGGCCTTGACGGCCAACGCTGCCGACCCGGGCATATTGCGAGGCTTGGCCAGAGCCATATCGGCCAGTGAGGGATGCGCCGCCGACTGCCTTACCGATGATTACTTGCTCTTGGCCGACAGCCACGTCAAAGACCCCATATCAAAGAGCTATCGCAGGTTCCCACTCAGCGAGTTCGAGCTGGTGGTGGGCGCGTCGCCGAGCCTAGACAGATATGTCGAGGCGGAGAATGACAGCCTCATCTTCCGCCATAAGACCGACGCCTTCATCCGCCTCACCATATCGCTAGACCTGTTCGAGATGCTCAAATATATCCAGGGGGGCTTCAACCCGTCGCTCAACGACTTGAGGGGGCGATTCATAGAGCTCCAGATTTTCAAGAACCTGCTCGAGAGCAAGGCCTACTCCGAGATCCTTGTCACCAGAGACCACCGTAAGTTCAACGTCATCTCAATGGACGATGCCAAGAGGCTTATTGTCAAGCCGTTGGAAGTTGTGACGGATAAGGGGGCGATGAATAAAAAAGCGTAGGCAGCAAGAGACTTATGATACTGAAACTAAAAAACGGCTTCGTGCCGTTCCTCAATAAGCAGATTTTGGCCGTCGACACCAAGCGAGTGACCCTTGACAGGGTGATGACCAACCTCTTCATGCTCATATATGCGGATGGGGCGCCGGTCCGGCTCAAAAAGTCCAATGGCTTCACGGTTGAGAGCATAATGCAAGACATTGTCCCACACCTGGAAGAGGAGGGCCGGATGGTTGGGGCCATGGAACACCCTGACGCCATTGAGGACTGGCTTCGCAGCTCGTTGCTCAATTTCGTCAACCGAGGCAATATGCTCAAAGAGAACATAGCGTCGCTCAGTCCCTTCCATCTGTTGAGCTATCGCATTCAGAACAAAAAATATTGCCGAGACTACCTGACATCTGACCAACTATACCTCATGTTGCGCACCAGCCCCGACGTGCTTGACGGTTTGCGCCGTTACCTTGGCGTGGGCTGGGATTTTAAGAAAAAGGGCATCGTGCCGGCCGACGTGTCTGACGTCGATACCGCGGGCGTGCTTCAACTGACCAGCCGCCTGCACGAGACGCTCTCTACCAACACGACTCTCAACACCATAGAGCCTTTGCTCAAAGGGCAGACCGCGCTCTTCACTGACGATGTGCGCCGCCTCTTGGCCTATAAGGATGTCCTCCCGCGAATGGTCTTCATCGATTATTTCCGAATCCTGTGCGGGATGCACTTGGCCCTCTACACCATGAAGGTGATCCACCTGCTGCCCAAGATGGTAGCCGCCTGCACCACCGAGGTGGAGGATGACTGGTCTTTGACGGTGGACCTGACGGACAATCTGGAGAGCCGCTTCTCGCACATAGCGTGCCAAGACATGGAGCGCGTCCTCAACGAGTGCCGTTCCTACGTGAGGGCCACATACACGATAAACATTGTGGCCCAAAAATGCATTGCCGACAGAGACGCCCCCATAAAGGATGTTTTGGAGACCCTCAAAAAAGGCATCTGCCAAGATGGCATAAAGGGAGAACTTTTGAAAATTAGAAATGAAGGCCTCAAGGATAAAAACGACAAGGAGTTTGATCAGGCTGATTTTGACGATCTGCTTTTCTATTATGACAAAGACGATTACCTCGGCAAGTATGTCCACGTCCTTGAGTCTTCCAACCTCGGCTGCTCGCAATACCGCTACCTGCGTGAGTTCCTCGACGCTGTGGCCATGAAGAACTCGCCCTCTAAACTTATGGCAGACGGGCGCTCGCGCAGGCACCCGCGAAGGGGGGCCATGGGTTCCAAACTTTTGGAGACCCTTGTGCAGATCCTTGTCCTGCGCCCAAACCCCGATGGCAAGACATATCAGTCCCGGTCGCTCTCCATCGATGAGCTGGCGCAGGCCATCCGCCATCGCTATGGCCTCATTATCAACGGCTCCACAGAGCCTCGTTTCGCCAACGCCGACGTGGGCGCCCATGCGGCCTTCGCCGAGAACATGGAGGCCTTCAGGAGCAAGCTGCGCCACACGGGCTTCTACACCGACCTGAGCGACTCCAGCATTTTGCAGAAGATTCGCCCGCGCTACAAACTCTAAGGCATAAGGAATAATGACCGACATCAACACACTATACTACGACAGGTTCATCACGTTCATCGTAGACAGCTATCGCCAGAAGCTCAAAGAGGTGAAGCCAGGCCACTGCATCAAGCTCGTGGGGCTGGCCTTGGACGAGCTTGAGAGGCTGGTCCGCTCCCTCAGGGGCGTCAACGGGCTCCTCGACGTCTTCATCCTCTCTGACGAGCTGGAGGGCGAACATTTCATCAGCGCGTCAAAGCTCATTGAGTTGCGAAACGACGCCTCCAGGGCCATCCTTATCCTCATCCCGGCCAATAGCCGCACCGCGGCCGAAGACTCCTATGGAGACTCTACGTTCCTGGTGCTGGACGTGGCGGCCATGCAAGACTGTTTCTGCGCCACGATAGAAAACGAGATCCCAGCGCGACAGCGAAACGTGTGGAATCAGATCCGCGACCTGATAAGAAAAAACCTGGCTGTCTTGTTGTCGCAGGTGGCCAAATACCTTCTGTTTGTCGCAGATTGCGGATACAAGGCTCAGGCATGGGGAGACGGGCTTTTCCTCCTCGGCATGTTGCCAGACTCTGACCTCGTCTCGCGCGACTCTGAGAGGCTCAACAGGCGTTTCCTCGTCAACTTGAGGCAATGCACCGAGGTGCTGTGCGACTTCTCTCTCACCTCGGCCGACAGGGTGGCCGCGCTCCGCATGCCCAAGGCCACGATGCAGAAAGACATAATGCGATACCTTGACGGCACTGCGGCGCGAGACAGGATGGCTCTCTGCGCCGACGTCTTCTATCACCACCCCGAGCTGAATGTGGCCCTCTGGCCGGCCGACACCAGCGACGCCTCCAGGCCCGTGGCCGTATATGTCGACCTGAAGCCTGGCGTGGACAAGACAAAGGAGCTCATCTGTGACGAGCAGGGCGACCTGCTGCTCCTTTTCCCGAAGGGGGCGGATCAAGAGGACTCTAGGGCCATTAAACGAAAAATATCGCTCTCTGTCCACACCGACCCGTCTCCCAAAAGTGAGGTCTCCATTGCCTACTACGAGGTCATTTTGGTCCGCCGCGAAGGCTTCGAGGAGGTAGGCTCGGTCAAGAAGGTGGCCGTGGGCGCCTCGAGGCCCGACCCGAAGAAAATATCGGTCAACATAGAGATTGACGGCGCGCTGGATGAGGGCCAGTATATGCTCAAAGTCAGGGTGCTGGATGATAAAAAACTGCCTCTGGAGACCGACTGCCCGTTTTGGCCGCAAGCCATTGAAGACGCTTGGCAAGAGAAGCTGGCCAAGAGCCCTGGGCTGG
>SAMEA104315425__coassemble_1633_pt1 | contig 11237 bp, 9 predicted proteins | sample SAMEA104315425__metabat2_high_PE_033 | metagenome-assembled genome bin SAMEA104315425 (sample SAMEA104315425) | gut metagenome | biome: Monkey gut; feature: monkey-associated habitat; material: faeces | place: China | collected 2013 | reverse complement strand
CACGGCGCTTTCTCTCAAACATTGGCCTTAGAATCTTGGGCCGCCGCCCAGGCTGCCTCCGCCGCCCGCGGTGACCGATGCCGTGGCCGAGGCGGACTGCGTGCCGCCGCTAGCGGTGGCCTCGGTCGAGAGGCCGTGGAACGTGTCTCCGCTCACCGTCACGCCCGTATTGAGGTAGTAGGTCGCTCCCGTCTCCATTGACGGGGTGGAGATCAGCACCGTCCATTGCCCATTCTGCCCTCCGAGGCCGCCACCCTGCTGCCCTCCGCCGCCTGGGAAGCCGCCTGCTTTGTTTTCAGAATATGCCGTGGCGTAGTTGGCGTAGTCCCACGCCAAGACGGTGCTTCCGCTCGCGTCTTTCAGCGCCATGTTGCTCAGGCTTGCGGTCATGGCCACGGCGGCTTGTGAGCCTGTGGCGCTGTTGGGGTATGAGGTGCCGCCGCCAATGCCGATCACCGTTCCGCCCGTAATGTAAAGGTGATAATTCTCCTCCTCGTTGGCGTCGATTCCGCACTCGGGGCTGCTGGTGCCAAACGCCACCACCGTGCCGCCCTCAATGTAGAGGTTTCCGTTGGCGTCTAGCCCGTCATTGTCGCTGCCATGGGCATATGTCATGCCGCCGCTTATTCGCATGTCGGCGCCGGAATTTATGGCGTCATCTTTTGCCTCGACTTCCACAATGCCGCCAGCTATGGTCAGGCTGCCTTTGCTCTCAATGCCCTCGTGACTGGCCGACGTGGCCACCACTCGTCCGCCATTAATCACAATGTCGCCCTTGGCCTTGACGCCTTTCGCGCTCACGTAGTTGTTTGACTGGCCCGCGCTCACGGCTTCGACATATCCTCCGTCAATGACAATGTCGAAGTCCGCCTTTAAGGCCTTTCCTCCCTGGCCCGAGCTCGTGGCGCAGACGCTGCCGTCTGAGATGTATATTGAGCTGTCTGAGCTCAGGCAGGCCGCCGTCTTGTAGTCTCTGTCTTCAGAGTCATATTCTGTGCCGCCCGTGGCGCGCAGGGTCAAGGCTCCGCCGCGGATGAATATGTTGCCCGCCGCCTTGACGGCTTTGGCCGCCGCGGCTGTCGTGGTCACGCTCAGCTCCCCGCCCGTCATCAAGAAGTATCCCTCATCCACGTCTATGCCGTCCGAGCCGCTCGTCTCAATGGTCGTGTGGCCTCCGAAGATGGCCACGTAGTCGTTGGCGTGGATGCCGTCTTTGACGCTGCCGCCAACGCTTACCGTGGCTTCGTCGCAGATGGCCACATGGTCGTCGGAGCAGATGGCGTGCTTGCCGCGGCTGGTCACGCTGAGCGCGCCTTGGCCGCAGATAATCATCTGTCCTTCACTAAACAGGGCTGCCTTCTCGTCTTCCCCGTCGGGCGTGTCGGCATAGGTCGCCGCGTCGGTCAGGCTGTTGTTTGTGGAGTCTGAGAGGTAGACGAACATCTTTTTCTTGCTCTGGCTGTTGATGGCCGCCCCGGTGCCAGAGGTCAGCTCCACGCCGCAGAGGGTGAGCTTGAACTTCTTGTCGCTATACACCTTCAGCCCGCCATTGGAGGTTGAGCCGTAGAGCTTATATTCCATCTCTTCGGCTGCGCTTGTTATGGTCACGTAGGCTCCGTCGGTGGCAATCTTCACGCTGTCCGCCGCGCCGTCTATCGTGGCTTGCGACTGGGAGAAAGTTATGGAGATTGACTTCGTGAAGGTTGAGTTCCCGATGTCGTCTCCCGTGCCGTCGTCTTCTGCGCCTTTGTCGCCGTCTTGGGTCTTGTCGCCTTGCGTTGAGGCCGCGTCGTCGGTGTTGCAGCTCTGTGAGCCTAGGCAAAGAGCCGCCAGGAGTAATATATACTTTGTTCTCATATGACCGCTTTTTTGTTAAAAGTCCAGTTTATAGCCGAGCAGTATGGCGTTGTGCGTCTTCTGGTCGTCATCGTCTGAGTCAGAAAATATGTTCCTGGCGTATCCGACGCTTAGCGCGTTGTGTTTGTTCAATTTAATGTCCATTCCAGCGCTAATTCGTTGTTTCGCGAGAGCCAGTCCGTTGTCAATGTCGTTGAAGAGTTCGTAGGTCGCGAAAGGTGTGAGGCGAGTCCCCGTCTTCACATTTATCCCTAGTCTCGCTCGCAGGGCGTTGACATTCTCGGCCTCTTTCTCCTCGTTGTCTTTCCGCGTCCCCGAGGCTGAATATTTGGCCACGCTGACGCCGCATTTGTGCGTCAGTTGGTATCGGAGGCGGAGCGATAGGCGCAATGCGGAGAGCTTAGTCTTGAACCTGGCTTGGGCGAATATCCGGTGCCGCAACTGCCAATACGCGTCCACCACGTTGCCTTTCTTTGTCGTCTCGGCGGGGTGACGCGTGTCTTGCAACGAGTATCCGGCCCCGGCAGCGAGCCATTTTGCCGGAGCCCAGTCAACATTTGCGCCAAGGCTCCAGCGGCCCATCTCTTCAAGCCCGTTCGCTGTGCGCAGCTCGGCCTCCATGCCGGCTTGCAGTTTTTTTGTGACGCTCCATTGCGCCTCGGCCTCAGTCCACAGGCCAAGGTCGGTCTGCGCCTTGGCGGTCACTGCCGCGAGAGCGGCCGCGATGATGAGTAGGCTGCGTCTCATAGGTTGTTCGGTATTTTGGTCATATTCTCAATGTCAGAGCCTGCTGGGGCTTCGTTATTGTAGTGTATGCGGATTATCGCCATGTCGCGGACAAAGTCAATGTGGCCCACCTCCGCGTCCGTCACGTCAAGCCCTGTGCGCTGCCGCAGGTCTGCAATGAGGTCTTGCCTCCTCTCGGGGCGGATGTTCGCCATGTCGTCATAGGCAATGAGTTTGGAGCCCGTCCCGTCCAAGCGCAAGGCTTTCTCCCCCACCCATATGGCGGTCAACATAAGGACGTTGCCCACAATCATTTGCGAGACGGAGATGTTTTCCGATAGCCCATTGATGACCGAGAGCGAGATGATGACGAAAAGATATGTCATCTCCCTCACGGGCATCTGCTCCGTGCGGTAACGTATGATGCCGAAAATGGCGAACAGCCCTAAGGCGAAGCCCACCTTTATCTTCAGGCTGCCAAGCAAGTACACCATCAAGAATATGGCAATCGAGATTATGGTGAAGACAAAAAGGTAGTCGCGCCTCTTGCCGCCGGGGTAGTAGAGCCACCGGCATAGGCCAAACGTGACGCAAAGGTTGAAGAGGAAGCGCAATGCCATGTCGGCAATGTCGCACGGGGCGGCAAGGCCGCCCATCTCCATAAAGTCAGACAAATCGTCCATCGCTGTGTTTTTATTAGATAGGTTGTGTGTGGTATAAGTGGCATTTTTTTAAGCTGCGTTCCATCGCGTCCGCCACCAAAGGGGCTCTGGCATCAGACTTTGGCGAATCAGTCGCCGCATCTTGGGCTTCATTTTGCCGATGGGCAATGAGCAGTCTGTCAGCAGCGCGCCGTAGGCAAATTTGCTAAATCCGCAGGGCCTCAAGCCCTTGGCGTGGAGCCACTCCATCATGTGGCTGGGCTTGCGCCCGTCGCGTTTCACCTCCACCACCACCGCGTCTGGCAGGCTGGCGCACACCCCGTTGCGCAGGTTCTCAACGGCAATCCCCAGGTCTATGGTCAGCCGTTCTGTCTTTGCGTTGTTCACCAGCGTGATGCGCCTAAACGTATTGCCCAGGGCGGGCGAGAGCGAGGCGGACGGGTAGCGCGAGTGGCTGTCCACAAATGTTTTGGCTTCGGCTGTCATTTGCCCGCCGGGGCGGGATGATGTGGCCATTCGGCTCTTTTTGGTCCGGCCCTTGCTCTTTCGCTTCACCTCGATGAAGGTGAGGCCCGTCGCGTATCTCCTCACCCTTATTTTCTCCCTTGTGTGCCTGCCTGTGGTGTGGGCGCGCAGAGTCTGCCAATCCGTGGTGTCATAATATGTCGTCTTGTAGTCCATCAGCCTCCTGCCGTCAGTCTCCTGCGCCATGTAGTCTCCTTGCGCCTGCGCCAGGAGGCTTGGCAGGCAGTCAAGCCGTATGACATATTTGGTGTCGGTTCTGTTCATCAGCCGCACGCTGGCCATCTCGTCTAGCGATATGGGTCTAAACGTGGCCAATAGGGTCTCTATCTCGTCAAGTCCGCTTCTCATATCTCCTTTTTTCTGTTATTGCAATTTTATTACAAAGCGGATTTTTGCGAAAATGTTTTCGGTGAGTTGGCCTTTTTGCTCTGTGAGCGGGTCTCCTGCGGCGGTTTTTCTCCAGCATGGCAAGAAAGAAAATCGGGCGTGACGGCCACTGTGTGCCGCCACGCCCGTCTTGCTGCTTTCTCTCTTACGTGTGTTAAATGGAGCTGGTCAATTTCCGCCTCGTGCGTCAGATAAGGAACACCGCCACGGTCCAAAGCACCGGCAGCGCCACAATCCCAATGGCGCACAACCCCACCACCGTCACGTTGACAGGCCCGGCGGTGCGCCAGTGGCGCGGGAAGGCGGCTTTAAGCTCCGGAGAGCCATATTGCGCCCATATCATCGCGGAGATGACCAACACCCACAGCGCCTCCACCGCGAGAGACAAGACGCCGCCCCACGGCCTGAGCGTGATGCCGGACAAGAGGGTGAGAGCCTTGAATGCCAATATGAGCCACCCGAAACTCTTGCAGAGGAATATGGCGTCGCTCTTGTGGAGCACCAGACGCCGCGACGCCACAATACCCAGCGCCATGATGGGAAAAGCGCCAACCCACCCGCTCAGCGTAGTCCCTATGCCGGGACCCGCAAAGCAGCAACCTACCACCTCCACCAAAATCTGAAGCATCAGGAAGAACTCCACGCACACGATGAAAGCCATCCTCCTTATGTGCGGATATTTACTCAGGTCTATTTCCAATGGCGAGTCTGCGCTCATCTTTATTGTTGTGGTTGCCGCGTCCATAGTTGTCGGTGTATGTTAGGTTGATTACTTTAAACCCTTATACGCACAGAGTAAAAATGTGTTACGGGATGTTAGCCGAGTTTTAACCATCTACGCGCCTTTCTCCTTGCGCAGCCTCGGCAGCAGAACCCACGCCCACACGCCGAGAGCCACAACGGAGCACGCGCCGCCAGCCACGCCGACGTAGCCCACCGATGACGAGGCGCACACCGCGCCGCCAACGGCGGCCCCGGTGCCGATGCCCAGGTTGAAGATGCCCGAATATATGCTCATGGCCACGGCCGTACTGTCTGTCGGCGTCATGGCGATCAACTCGCTCTGGAGCGCCACGTTGCAACACGTCGTCCCGACGCCCCACAAGACGCAGACGCTCACCACGGCCGCGCAAGAGGCCGCGACGGGCAGTAGCAAGAACAGGCACGCCGTCATCATCACCGCCATGAAGCCTATGAAGCGGAGCGGCCCGCGGCCGTAGAGGCGCGAGAATATCTGACCGGCGGCTATGCCGGCCACCCCAAAGAGCATAAGTGTCAGCGTCACGTCGCCCTCAGACATGCGCGCCACCTGGCCAAGAAATGGCTCAATGTAACTATATGCCGTGTAATACCCCACCACCCACACGAGAGTGAAGGCGTAGAGGGCCAGCAAGGCCTTGTCTCCAAGCAACGCCGGCAAGCGGTGGACTGAGAATTTGCCGCGGCTCGGCAGCTTGGGCAGGGTGAGGGCCATAAAAGCCAATACCAGTGCGGCAAACGCGCCCACGCTCAAAAATGTCATCCGCCACCCTATCCACAGGCCTATGGCGCGCCCCAAGGGCAGCCCCAATATCATGGCCACGGCCGAGCCCGTCACGATGGTGCTCAGTGCCAAAGCCTTATGCCCCGCTGGCACAATGCGCACGGCCATGGGAGACACTATGCTCCAGAATATCGAGTGGCAGCAGGCCACGCCTATGCGGCTGGCCATGAGCATGGCGTAGGAGCCAGACAGCCACGAGGCGCACTGGCAGGCGGCGAACGCGCCTGTCAAGATGAGCATCAGGCGGCGCATCTCCATGCGGCTCGCCAAGATCATCAGGGGCAGAGACATCAGCGCCACCACCCACGCGTAGGCCGAGATGAGCAGGCCTGTCTCGCTCTCCGTCTTCCCAAAGTCCGCCGCAATGTCGGTCAGCAGACCTATGGGGACGAACTCTGACGTGTTGAACACAAAAGCGGCCATCGTAAGCCCCACCAGGGCGGCCCAGTGGCGGGCGGTCATCTTCTCCGTGCTTTTCTCCATCTTCTTGCGCAATGTGTGTGATGCGGCGGCAAATGTAGCACCTTGGGGCAGGTCGCGTGGCATAAAAAACAATAAAATGCGCGCCGCTACGCCAAGAATGGGCGCACGTCTACATACGCCATGCCGGCACGCCTGGCGGCCTCCAGGCCCATCTCTCCGTCTTCAAACACTTGGCAGTCGGCCGGGCTGAGGCCCATAAGCTCGGCGCAGCGGATAAAAGTGTCTGGCTCGGGCTTGTGGCGTTTCACGTCATCGGCCGCCACAATGTGGTCAAAGAGGGGCAGCAGCCCCGTCGAGGCCAGCATGAGCGTGGCTCTGTGGCGGTCGCTGCCGGTGCCGACGGCCATGGGCAGCTTGCCGTGGCACTGACGAGCCACGTCCGCCACCAGTTTTATCTCGCGCACGTCGTCGGCGTGGCTGTTGGCAATCTCGCGTTTGCGGCGGACTATGGCCTCGCGGTTGGCGTCGGCGCGGCCGTGGCGGCGCACCAAGATGTCCACAATCTCCTCTATTGAACGCCCCGTCATGCCAATGAACTCCTCGCGGGCAATGACTATGCCCTCGCCACGCATGGCGGCGTCCATGGCCTGCCAGTTCAGCTCCAGGCTGTCTATCAGCGTGCCGTCAAGGTCAAATATGAGGCCCCTTGGCTCGCCGCAAAGGAGCTCGTGTGTCTTTGTCATTGTGTCTAGTGTATCAGAATTTGAGGTATTTGCCGTTGCGGATGTTTTCTGACAGGCCGCGCAGCTCTTTCACAATGTCGATCCCCTTGCCGCTCTCAAACACTTGCTTGAATGAGAATTTGTCATCGTCTTCTTCCTCTTCCGCCTTGCCGTTTTGCGTCACGCCCATCTGCGCCAGGGCGTCCATGAGGCTCTCGCGGTCATCGGATATGAGCAGGATTTTGTCTCCGAGGTGAAGCTCGGTCTTGCCTGTCGGGACGAAATACGTGTCGTCCCTCTTCACAAGCACCGCCAGGCAGTTCTCCGGCACGGGCAGGTTGAGCAACTTGTTGCCATAGTTGAGGACCTGTTCCGATATTGTCAGCTCGGCCAAGACCGACTTTATGTCATCTGAAAATTCCATGTCGAAGTCTTTCACCTTGCCAATCTCATCCGGAGTCTCCAGCAGCTCCAGCTTCTTGGCCATCCAAGCCAGAGTGGTGCCCTGAACCACGAGAGAGACGAGTGTGCAGATGAAGACGACGTTGAAAATGAAACGGGCGTGCGGCACGTCGGCCGCCAGGGCCAGGATGGAGAATATTATCGGCACCGCGCCGCGCAGCCCCACCCATGAGACGAACGTCTTGCTCTGGCGCGAGATGCCTTTGAACGGCGCCAGGCACAGGAAGACGCTCGCGGGGCGGGTGATGAAAATCATGAGCAGGCTCACTATGACGCCAGGGATGATGAGAGGCACCAGCTCATGGGGGTTGACCAGAAGGCCCAGTGTCAAGAACACCAGCAACTGGCTCAGCCACGCGAGGCCGTCGAAAAAGTTGACCGACGAGCGCTTGTGCACAAATCGGGAGTTGCCCATGACAACGCCGCCAATGTATACGGCCAGATAGCTGTTCCCGCCCATGAAATATGAGGCAGAGAAGACGAAGATGCAGGCCGTCAGCACCGCTATGGGGTACAGGCTGGCGTTCTCTATCTGCAGCCTGTTGATGAGCCACACGAAGAGCTTGCCAAACACCAGGCCGGCCAACGCGCCAACGGCGAACTGCGTGACAAGCTCCAAGGCCGCGGCGCCATAGCTGGGCTGACCTCCCTGCGCCACGAGGCCTATCAGCGTGACCGTCAGCATATACGCCATAGGGTCGTTACTGCCGCTCTCCAGCTCCAACATGGGGCGCAGGTTGTTTCGCAAGTGAAGACCCTTGCCGCGCAAGATGGAGAATACTGACGCCGAGTCGGTAGACGACATGGTGGAGGCCAGCAGGAGCGAGGCCGTCATGCTCAGAGGGATGGTGCCGAGGGCGGGGACGTTGAACACGTAGTGGATCAAGACGCCCGTGAGAGCCGCCGTCAAGACCACACCCAGGGTGGCCAAGACCAGACCCGGACCCAGCACGGGGCGAATGTCGCTCACCTTTGTGTCCAGGCCTCCGGAAAACAAGATGACGCACAGGGCCACGGTGCCTATGCCTTGGGCCACGGGCAGGCTGGAAAAGCGGATGCCAAGGCCGTCGCTGCCGCACACCATGCCCACGCCAAGGAAGAGAAGCAGCAACGGAACGCCAAACTTATAGCCCGCCTTGCAAGCCAAGATGCTCAAGAAGAAAAGGAACGAGACGCCTAGGAGAACGGATTCTACGGACATTGCATTTTCTTTTGGGGGAATTTTTAAGATGGTCTGAATCGATGCCACTAATATAGCGATTCCGCGCAACATGGCGAAGCGGCGCGGGGCGGAATGTGGTTCCGCGCCCGCGCCGCTTCTCTGGCTTCCTGTGGCTCGCCAGGCCAGTGGTGGCTACGGCACGATCTTGGCCTCTATGCGGCGGTTGAGGGCCATGCCCTCCTCCGTGTCGTTGGTGGCGCACGGCTGGCTCTCGCCATAGCCCTTGATGTCAAATCTCTTGCGGTCTATGCCATGCTCCACAAGGTAGTTGACGGTGCTGCGCGCCCTGTTTTCTGACAGCGTCTGGTTGTGCTTCTCCGAGGCGCGGCTGTCGGTGTGGCCGCTTATCTCGACGCGGATGGTGGGGTTCTCGCGCATCACGCGGATCAGGATCTCTAGCTCCACTTTGCTCTCGGGCTTGACCTCCCACTTGTCGGTGTCAAAATATATGTTCCTCAGCGCTATCTTCTTGCCCATTTTGAGGGGCGTGAGGCACACCTCGTCGGCCTCTAGTCGCAGGGGGCCGTGCATCCCCTCAACGTCGGCTACGCTAAATTTGTGCGAGCGGAAGAAGTAGCCTTTGGCGTTGACCGACAGCAGATAGTCGGCAGGCCCCGGCACGGCGATGGTGAACGAGCCGTCATCCAGGGCGTGAGACGTGGCAATGTTCTCGCCATCGGGCATGCGGTCCAGCAATATGGTGGCCGGGATGCTCTTTTTCGTGCCGCAGTCGCTAATGTAGCCCCTGACAAACGGAACGGGCCTCGGGCGTATGGCGGGGTAGAGGTCAAACATCCTCACCTCGCGCTTGCGCCGCCCGTCAACCATGCGCACCGAGTTGTAGTAGCCCGTGGTGCCGCTCGCCGTCACCACCAGGCCCTCGTCGTCTTCCACGTTGTTGATCGGGTAGCCCAGGTTGTGGGGGGCGCCCCATGTGCCGTCGTCTTTCATCCGGCTCATGAAGATGTCGCGCCCTCCGACGCCCGGCCACGTGTCGGAGGAGAAGAAGAGCGTCTTGCCGTCGTGGTGGATAAAGGGGTGGCTCTCGTCTCCCTGTGTGTTGATCGAGTCGCCAAGGCTCTCCACGCTCCCGAAGAGAGGCACGCCCTGCGCGTTCACGCCCGTCACCTTGGCTTTCATGATGTTGCCGCTCCTGTAGGCCGCCCGGGCCGAGCCGCGGACAAAGAAGAGCGTCTTGCCGTCGGCCGAGAAGCACGGCTGCGACTCCCACGCCGCCGTGTTGACGGGAGCGCCTATGTTGACGCCCCTGGTCCACCCGCGGCTCGTGCGTTGGGAGAAGTATATGTCGCATGAGCCTTTGGAGTCTTTATAGCCGCAGGCGGTGTAGAACATCCAACGCCCGTCGGGCGATATGGCCTGCGTGCCCTCGTTGAAGTCGGTGTTGATGTTGTAGATGGGTTGCATCGGCCGCCAGGGCGATTCGGGTGTCTCGCGCGTCATCACGTAGAGGTCCTCTTGCGTCTGGTTGTTGTCGATGCGCGCTATCATGGTCGGGTCTTCACGGAAGGCCACGGTGTCGATGGGCAGGCGCGACGTCACCACGAGCTCCGTCTCGTCTAGCGATATTGACGGCCAGTATGTCTCATAGGGCGTCTGCTCAATGAGCTCTGACGGGTAGCGAGGCTCAAAGGGCACAGGGTGCTTCATCATGCTCACCATGGCCATGGCCTTGCGCCGCCATTGAGGGTCTTGCTTCACGCGGGTCTTCTTGCCCTTGGAGAATTTGTCAAACAGGTCGAACCATTTCACCGACTCCTCATACCTCTCTTTTTGGCACAGGGCGACGGCGCAACGGTAATATGCCGTCACCCAAAAGGTGGAGTCTATGCCGACGGCTTTCATGATGCAGCCGATCTGGTTGCCTGGCTGCCCCAGGTCGGCGTAGACATCCGACGCGGAATATAGGGCCTCGATGTAGTTGGGGTCGCGGTCCAGCGCCTGCTTATATTTGTCCAGCGCCTCGTTGAGCTTCGCCGCGTTGCCGCGCCCGAACGAGACGAGGATGTTGTTGCCCTCTTGCAGCAGGGCGTGGGCTTTTTTGTCGTCCGTGGTGTTGAACTTCTTTCCCTTTTGCGCCGCGGCGGGCGCGGAGAGGAGAAGCATGGCCGACATGGCGGCCAGTAGCAGTCTCTTCATCATGTCTTTTTATTACGTGTGGGTGCTGTTTCTCTGTTTTCTGATGGTTGACCTATGATATTCGGCTCCAGCTGACCGCGTTGCCCTGAAGCTCGGCCAGGCGTGACGACATGACCGCGCTGGCTGGCGAGGCCAGCAGAGGGTCCGCGGCCAAGACCTCTTTGGCGCAGTCTCTGGCGAATGTCAATATCTGCCCGTCTTTCGCCAGGTCCGATATCTTTAGCCGGAAAGGCACTCCGCTCTGCTGCGTGCCGTCAATGTCGCCGGGCCCTCGGAGCCGCATGTCGGCCTCTGCTATGGCGAAGCCGTCGTTCGTGGCGCACATGGTCTCAATCCGCCGCCGCGTGTCGCGAGACAGCTCGTTGCCGGTCATCAAGATGCAGAAGCTCTGCTCCGCCCCGCGCCCCACGCGGCCGCGCAGCTGGTGGAGCTGGCTGAGGCCAAACCGCTCCGCGCTCTCTATGACCATGACCGACGCGTTGGGCACGTTCACGCCCACTTCTATTACGGTGGTGGCCACGAGTATCTGCGTCTCGCCGCTTACGAACCGC
>SAMEA104315425__coassemble_1627_pt1 | contig 11275 bp, 8 predicted proteins | sample SAMEA104315425__metabat2_high_PE_033 | metagenome-assembled genome bin SAMEA104315425 (sample SAMEA104315425) | gut metagenome | biome: Monkey gut; feature: monkey-associated habitat; material: faeces | place: China | collected 2013 | reverse complement strand
TGTCTGCGCCGTTGTCTGGGGCGTGGTGCTTCTCTCCGTGCCGCTGCGCAGGCTTGTCGATCCGCGCTACTCCGTGTCGGGCGTCGTCACGTGGTCTGGGTTGGCGTCCGACTTCTTGGCCGTGCTGCCTTTCTTCGCCCTGTTCCTCATCAACGACATTTTCTTCGCCCGTCTGCTGGTGCGTCGTCGCAAGGTGTTGCCCTACGCGCTTTGCGCCTTGGTCTCGGCGGCCGCGTTGTCCGTCGTCTCGGGCCACATGCTGTCGGGTGGGCAAGATGGGGAGCGCATCGTCCCGCCGCCAGCCCCCATGGGCTCCTTTGAGCGGGCCGACGACGTCCGCCCCGCTCTCCCTCGCCATGACGACCCGCATGACCCTCGCCGGCCCCAGCCGACTGCGCTAGAATATGACCCGCCCGTGCCGCAAGACGTCAGCCGTTTCGTCTTGGCCTTGCTCATGATGACGCTCAGCGTGCTTGTCAAGGTATACCTCATTGCCGATCGAGACAAGGAGAGGCTCCGGCGCCTGTCGCAGGAGCGGACGCAGGCGCAGCTCGCGCAGCTGCGTTATCAGCTCAGCCCGCATTTCCTCATGAACACGCTCAATAACATCCACGCGCTCGTCGACATCGACGCCGAGCGGGCCAAGGAGACCATAATACGCCTCAGCCGCCTCATGAGGCACATGCTCTACGACTGCTCCGCCAACCTCACCCCCCTCGATGGCGAAGTGGCCTTCCTCCGCGACTATGTCGATCTCATGAGGTTGCGATACACCTCAAACGTCTCCATAGCGGTCTCGCTCCCGGAGCGGACGTTTGGCATCATGGTGCCGCCGCTCATCTTCGTCAATATGGTCGAGAACGCGTTCAAGCACGGCGTGTCATACTCCCACCCCTCGGCGGTGGACGTCTCCATGTCAATATCAGCGGCGCATGACGAGGTCAACTTCTGCTGCTCCAACACCATGGCCCCCGCCACCCCCGCCGACGCTCAGCACGGCATCGGGGAGCAAAATGTGCGCAAAAGGCTGGAACTCATCTGCCCTGGCCGCTATGAGTTCACGTCAATGCCGCTCCAGGGCCGCTACGTCGTCGCACTGAAACTTCTATTGCCGCTCGGCGGCAGCCAGTCAATCCTCTAAGAATGAACGCCATAAGTGATAAAATGAACTGTCTGGTCGCAGACGATGAGCCTCTGGCGCTTGCCCAGTTGGCAGCCTATGTAGGCCGCGTGCCGTTCCTCACCCTTGTCGGCCAGTGCTCCGACGCCGTGCAGGCGTTGGAGAGGGTCCGCCAGGGCGGGGTTGACCTCATCTTTGCAGACATCAGCATGCCGGACATGAGCGGAGTCGAGTTGGCCCGGCAGGTAGGGTCCCGGTGCCTCATCGTCTTCACCACGGCCCACCCGTCATATGCCATCGAGGGTTACAAGGTCAACGCCGTGGACTATCTGCTGAAGCCTTTCGGCCTGGCCGACGTGGTGGTGGCCGCCGAGAAGGCGCGCCTCCGCTTTGAGGAGCGCAAGGCGCTGGAGGCAGCCCAGGCTCCGGCCTCCACCGCGCTTGGCGAAGACGACTACATCTTCGTGAAGACCGACGCGCGCATGGCACGCGTCAGGGTGGGAGACATCCTGCTTGTCGAGGGCATGAGCGAATATGTCCGCATCTACGCCCAGGGAGAGGCCAAGCCCATGACCACCCTCCTGACCATGAAGAGGGTGGAGGCCGCGCTGCCGCCATCGGTCTTCCTCCGCGTCCATCGCTCCTGGATCGTCAATATGGCGCGCATGGAGAGCGTCAGCAGGTTGCGCATATCCATAGCGGGCAAGCTGGTGCCCGTCTCAGACAACTACAGGGAGCGTTTCTTGGCCTATATCGACAGCCATGCCTTGCGGTAGCCACTCGCGGCGTATTGAAATTTTACCTACTTTTGCGGCGCTTCGCGCTACTTTCGTTGAAATGATGCCCGCTTTGTGCGGCCAATTTCGTTTCTTTGTAGTCCTAAAAACATGTCTATTCCTAAGCACACGAATGACTCTCAAGAAAACTAAGTGTCTCGGCGCCCGCGGCGGCTTCTTGCCAGCTGCCGTGGCTCTCTTGGCGGCTCTGATGGTCGGCCTCGCCGCTTGCAGCGATGAGGACTTCAAGCTCAACGACAGCATAATCAAGAGCAACAGCTATGCTGAGATGTCCACCACAACGCCGCTCGAGCTCTCCACTTTTCGGTTGGACTCTGTCCAAACCTCGAGCCAGAACCGCGTGTGGGTCGGAAAGGCGCGCAAGCCTGTCATCGGTGTCATACATAGCGACTCCTACATGAGGCTCGCCGAGCCAATGTTCATGCCGTCGCGCGCGTCAGGGTACGATTGGAAGCAAAGCGGTAAAGAAGTCTACGACTCTTGCACCATAGTCCTCATGCACTCGGGGCAATATGAGGGCGATACGCTCCAACTGTTTGACATTCAAGTGGAGGCCTTGAAGCAAAGGGTCGAGTTCGCCGATGAGAACGAGACAGACTTCTACAATGTCCGCTCCTTTGAGTCCGACTCCGTCATTGGTTCTTTCGTCTTCAAGCCCAAACCCATCACTCGCCCCAGGCTGCGCTTCAGGCTCAACGACACTTTCGGCAGGCATTTGCGAGATTTCATCATGGCCCAGACCGGACTCAACTCCGGCGACGTCTCGCAAAACTTCGAGAACTTCATGAAGGGCATCAAGATAACAAGCTCAGACAAGAGGCATGACACCCAAGCCCTCCTCGCCTTTATCGCCGACTCCACCAAAATATGCCTCCACAGCCACAGACGCGGCATGGTGGCCGAAAAGATCGAGAGGGCGCTCTATATGTCGGGCAGCAACCTGCAGTTCAACAATGTCTGGAATGAGGATATGGATGAGCCTTTCGCCGAGCTCACCCACCGCTACGTCCAGGTGGCCGAAGACTCCGCCGGCCTGCACTCTGTCCTCTATGAGGGGCTCGGCTACTACACCCGAGTCAACTTCCCCTCCATCGAGAGCCTCAAGAACATGAGCCGGTATCAGCACATCGTCAAGGCGACCCTCAAGATATATCCCGAAGTCGGAAGCTACGACAAACGCAGGATTCCGACCTCATTCTACCTCTCCGAGGTCAACAAGGGCAATGTCGTCACCAGCACGCTCATCAACGCCAGCGGGCAGAGAGTCTACGCCCAACTCGTCTACGACTCTTACGACCGCACACAGATGTATTACTACGCCGACATCACGTACTATCTCAACACCATTCTCTCTCAAGACCTTGTCGATGAGAATTCGGGTCTGGTCCTGACGTGGGGCAGCTCTATGGAGCCGACCAACTATAATTTTATGATTTTCAACGGGCACGGCGTCGATTTGCACAGGTCGGTGCTCGAAGTAACTTTCTATAACTTCGACCGTGAAGAAAGATAGTCGCCTGCTGGCTCTGGCCGTCTGCGCCTTGCTGGCCGTCTGCTCCGTCAAGGCCCAAAACAGCACTTCATCGCCATACTCCATGTATGGCGTGGGCATCATCACACCCAAAGAGGATGTGGCGGCCGCGGCCCTGGGGCATTCGGGCATCGCCATGGCCCCGAGCGAGTGGGTCAACATATCCAACCCGGCCGGCATCGCCAACCTCGACTCGCTGACGTTCTATTTCAACTTCCAATTCCGGGCTTTCTATGCCCGCGAGAAATGCGGATATGAGACGGCCAGCGTATACTCCGCCAATATCGACGGCATCACCATGGCTTTCCGAGGGCGCAAGTGGCTCGCCTTCGCCATCGGCTACGCCCCTTACTCCACCGTGGGATACAACATGAGCGAGACCAAGAATATCGTCGGCACCACTGACAGCTACCGCATCCAGCACAAAGGCAGCGGCGGCCTCAGCCAAGCCTTCATCAACTCGGCCTTAACGCTCTTCAACCACTGGACCATCGGTGGCAACTTCTCCGTCATTTGGGGTAACATCGAGAACCTCGAGGTCTCATATTTCTCAGAGACAATAGGCGGTGAGGACATATACAACAAGCGCAACTACGCCGTCAATAATATCTATTGGGAGCTAGGCACACAGTTCGACTTCAACATCGGCCAGAACAATTTCCGCTTCGGCGCCGTCTACGCCCCGAAAATCTGGCTCCACACCTCATACGACCAGACCATCTACAACAGCGTCACCGAGCTCGAGTCCGACGACTCCACGCCAGACCGATTCTACATCCCCCGATACTATGGCGCCGGCTTCTCCTTCAGCCGCAAGGCTCTAGCGGGCACCCTGGAGTATAAGGTCAGCGAGTGGGGCGACGTCAAAAACACCAAGTTCAAGGAAAAGGTCAACTTCCGCGACACATACACCGTCTCTGGCGGCCTCCAATACTCGCCCGGCAAGCCCGACGACCCCTTCTACAAGAGATTGCGCTATCGAGTCGGAGGCTTCTACGGCCGAGACTATCTCGACCTCACCACGGCAAACCTCATGCAGAGCGGCTTCACCCTCGGCCTCACGGTGCCACTCGGAAGGTCGCGCAACGCCATCAGCATATCTTACGAGAGGCAAAACCGAGGCACTCTCTCCAACGGCATGATCAAGGAGAAGTTCAACACTTTCAAGATTGGCCTCAACATCAGGGAGACGTGGTTCATGCGCTCAAAGTTTGACTAAAATTAGCTTTCCTCATAAGCTCATATTTCTGCTCACTATATATGAATAGGCATTTCTCCCACACTCTTAAACTCATCTCCGTGGCGGCTCTCGCCGTCGTGGCCATGGGGTGCGAGGATGAGGACAACGACAACCTCCAGGGCAACTGGAAGAATACGTACAAATATTTCCTCGGCACTCCGCGCGGCGGAGCCGTGGGCTTCCAGCTCATGGTCGGCGACACTCTCCGCGCTTTCGTGGGCACGGGGGCCAATATGACAAACTCCAAGGCGCAAGAGCGCTTTGCAGACTTCTACATGTTCACCTGCGCCCCCGGCGGGCTGATAGAGACAGCGCGCTATGACCGCCTGACCGATGAGGAGAGGCAGGCCGGAGTGCCGTGCACCAAGGCGGTGGCGTCACTCCCCGTCGCCAGCGGGGCCAAGGCCCGCAACGGCGCCGTGGGCTTCGCCATCGGTGGCAAGGGATATGTTGGCCTCGGCTTCGACGGGACCGACTGCCTCAACGACTTCTGGTGCTACGACCCCGAGACCAATTCGTGGTCGCAAGCGCCCTCTTATCCCGGAGATGCCGTAAGAAACGCCTTCTCTTTCGTCATTGACAACGTGGCCTACGTCGGTGGCGGCGAAGACGCCGACAACAACATCATCGGAGACTTCTACCGCTTCGACGGCAAGGTGTGGGAGCCCTTACAGAACATCGGCGTCCCGCGCTCCCAGGCCTCGGCTTTCGTCTGCAACGGCAAAGGTTACGTCTATGGCGGAACAAATGGAGGCAAGGTCGTGGCTTTCGAGTGCTACAACCCCGAGGCCGCCGACTGGGAGCAGCTCCATCACCTCAAAGACGCCACCGAGGAGACCTTTGATGACCAGTATGGACAGTTGGCTGGCTACGGAGCCACGGCTTTCGTGCTCAATGACAACACCGCCGACTGCCGCGCCTACGTCACCACAGGTGGCCCCAATGGCAACGGGCAGCTCACGTGGGAGTATAACCCCTTCAACGACACTTGGATTCAAAAGACGTCATTTGAGGGCGGGGCGCGCAAGTTCGCCGTCTCTTTCGTCCTCAACGCCAACATCAACAATCACGGGTGGAGGCAGACGGGCTTCGTCACCACGGGCGGCACCAGCGACCTCCTCGTCTCCGGGTCGGGCGGCCTGTATTACGCCGACACGTGGGCTTTCCTGCCCGATGAGGCCTGGGAGGAACGAGACTAGCGCCTACGTCCGTTGAGCCACAATGGCCAATGCGACGCCTCTCCCAGTAGATTAGAGAGTAGAGTAACAGACAATCTTTTTATCTTTGCACGTAAATTATCAAGAGAATATGACGAGAAGATACGCCAACCCTCTCAAGGCTCTGTCTGTCATAGCGCTGGCCGCTTTGGCGCTCGGCTGCGAAGATCAGACCGAACAGAAGACGATGGGCAACTGGTATAACACCTACAGCTACTTCCCCGGCACTCCCCGCGGCGGAGCCGTCTGCTTCCAGATCACGGTCGGAGACACCATCAGGGCCTTTGTCGGAACGGGCGCCAACACCAATAAGACCGAGGAGCAGGAGCGTTTCCGCGACTTCTACATGGTCTCCCTCAACTCGCAGGCTCGCCCGCACTGGACGGCGCGCTACGAGAAACTCTACTCTGAGAAGGACTCCGCCAAGGCGGAGACCACGCAGAAATATTACAAAGAGAACGTGCCTTACAATGTAGCGGTGGCTTCCATGCCCATGGAGGCCGCGGCGCGCAACGGTGCCGTGGGCTTCTCCATCAACGGCAAGGGCTACGTCGGACTGGGATATGACGGCACCAACTTCCTCAACGACTTCTGGTGCTACGACCCCGAGACCAACTCCTGGTCGCAGGCTCCAACATATCCTGGCGACGCCGTCAGATACGCCACGGCCTTTGTCATCGACAATGTGGCCTATGTCGGCTGCGGAGAGGACTATGACAACAACATTTTGGGAGACTTCTATCGCTTCGACGGCAACTCTTGGACCTCCATCCAGAGCATTGGCGTGCCTCGCTCACAGGCCACCTCTTTCGTCTGCAACGGCTATGGCTACGTCTTCGGAGGCCGGAACGGAGACCCCGTAGACGCATTCCAGCGATACAACCCCAACACCAACACCTGGGAGGATCTGCGAAACCTCAAAGACCAGTCTCACAAGTCTTTCGATGACCAGTATACGGGCCTTGCGCGCTATGGCGCCTCTTCGTTCGTCCTCTACGACGGACAGCCCGACTGCCGCGCCTACATCACTTTGGGGTCTACAGATTCCGGGCTGAACAGGGTAACATGGGAGTATAACCCTTTATATGACTATTGGGTGCCGCGCTCCCAATTCGAGGCCATGGCTCGCAAGTTCAGTGTAGCGTTTGTGCTCGAGGGCGACTTTGATGGGCGGGGCGTGCAACAGATGCCCTATGTCACCACGGGTGGCACTTCCGACCTCTACGTGACGGCCTCCGGCGGCACTTTCTTTGCCGACACCTGGCTCTTCCAGACCACTGCATATCCTGAGTCGCGCGACTAGCCTGGGCTGGCGGCCGCCCTCTTGGGGCTGCCATGGCACATAACACACGAGAGAACCTCCTTTGCCCTACCTTGCGTCTGGGCGGGGGTTCTCTCTTCTTTTTCTTCTCCTCTTCCCGAAAATGAAAGCAGAAAGGTCCAAATCTGTTAGGCGGACGTGGCTCGAGGTGGCCATCGTGGTGGGCTTCGCGCTCATCTTTGCCGCCCCTTCGCTCCTGAAAGAAGGGGCGGTGTTCCTGCCTCTCCTCGTCAAGACGTCGCTCGTCTGCGCGGCGGCCTTCGGGGCCAACGTCCACTTCCTCATGCCTCGCTACCTCTTTCGCAGCCGCTATGTGGCCTACGCGGTGGGGGTCTTGGCGCTTATGGCCGTCACGCTGCTGGTCATGGTGCCGCTCATGTCCTGGCGCGAGGTGATCCCTGCGGTGCAGGTGGCGCCAGAGCAGCCTGGCTGGCTGTCGCTCCCCTTCCGTTGGCTGCTCCCCCTCGTCGGGATGCTCTTCGTCAGCTCGCTCTACTCTTTTTATCGCCGTGAACGAGACAACAAGAAGAGGGAGATTGACATGACACATCAGAACATTGAGTTTGAGATGAAGTTCCTCAAAACCCAAATCAACCCCCACTTCCTCTTCAACGCGCTCAACAACATATACGCCCTCTCAATCATCAAGAGCGAGAAGACGCCAGACATGATCTTGAAACTCTCCGACATGCTCCGCTTCACCCTCTATGACAGCGAGAGCAAGAAGGTGAAGCTCAAGAGGGAGGTTGAGTACATAACAAACTACATTGAGTTCCAAAAGCTCAAGACAGACACCGACCTCAACATCCGCGTCGAGGCGTCGGGGTGCAATGACGAGTTCATGATAGAGCCCATGCTCCTCATCCCCTTCATCGAGAACAGCTTCAAGCACGGCAACATTGACAATCCCAAAAAAGGGTGGCTCCAGGTCAGCATCAAGACCTTAGGCCCCATCCTTGTCTTCCAGGTCAGGAACTCATTGCCGCCCATAGCCATAAACAAAGACATAGTCGGGGGCATAGGCGTCGAGAATGTCCGCAAGAGGCTCGACATCCTATATCCTGGGCGCTACGAGATGAAAATTGACAAGACGGAGACTGAGTTCGGCGTGTTCCTCAAAATAGACACCTTTGCCGCATGACCCCTTTTTTACTATTTTTGCATTAACCATGGACGCTCAAAAAAAGATTCGTTGCCTGATCGTAGACGATGAGTTCCCGGCCAGGATCTTGCTCAAGGAGTTCATTGACAAAGTGCCAAACCTTGAGCTTGTCGGCAGCTGCAAGTCGGGGCTCGAGGCGTTGCCCTTAATCCAAGGCGGTGGGGTGGATCTCATGTTCTTGGACATCCAGATGCCAGACATCACCGGCCTTAACTTCTTGAAGATGCTGCCCGCGCGCCCCCTGGTGGTCTTCACCACGGCCTATTCTGACTATGCCATAGAGAGCTATCAGCTCGACGTCCTCGACTATCTGCTCAAGCCTTTCTCCTTCGACCGCTTCATGCAGTGCATCGGCAAGGCCATGCAGAGGGTGGGCGAGAGCCGGCAAAGGGTGGCGCAGACGGCGGCACCCGACTCTCCCGCGCCGGCCGACCCTAATGAGGGCGTGCTGATTGTCAAGGCCGACCACAAGATCCACCGCATAAGGTTGGATGACGTGATCTACATTGAAGGCCTGCGCGAATATGTCACCATCTATTGCAAGGGCGAGAAAATAATCACGCTGGAGTCGCTCCGCAACTTGGAAGACACTCTCCCTCCGGCGCTCTTCATGAGGGTCCATAAGTCCTACATTGTCCGCATAGACAAAATCAAGGCTCTCTACGGCGCGCAGCTCAAGCTCGACGGCGTTGAGCCATACGTCCCCATCGGCAAATCTTACAAGGACGCGGTGCAAGAGAGGCTTTTCAACGTCTGAGGCATCCCAAAAAACTAAAACCACAGAAATAAGCATTCATAAAGTGACCATTACGAAACATTTGGCGGCCTCACTCTTGGCCATCATGGCATCATCCTTCACGCTCGTGGCGCAAGATGAGCTTGCGGCGGATACCACGGCGGCCTTCGAGGCCGAGGCCGACTCCATTGTCTACAACAATGAGATCCCGCGCTACGAGGTGGATAGCCTCATCTCCGCCTGGTACACCCGCACCAGGCCTGTGGTCAACGACTTCGTGCCAGACTCCGTGGCCGTGGCCGACAGCGTCATTGCCGGCGTGCCGGACTCCGTCTTCGTGGAGCGGCTGCAGGCCATGATGTCGCCCATCCCCATGGTGTTCAATGACCAGGTGCGCCGCTTTATTGAGCTCTATGTGGTGCGCCGCCGCTACCTTGTCCAGCGGATGCTCGGCCTCTCCAACTACTACTTCCCGCTCTTTGAGGAGGTGCTTGAGGCTCACGGCATGCCGCAGGAGCTCAAGTATATGGCCGTCATCGAGAGCGCGCTCAACCCCAACGCCCTCAGCCGCGTCGGCGCGTCGGGGCTGTGGCAGTTCATGTACTATACAGGCAAACGCTACGGGCTCGACGTGACAAGCTATGTCGATGAGCGGCGCGACCCCGTCAAGGCCTCCAACGCCGCGGCGGAGTTCCTGCATGACCTCTACACCATGTATGGCGACTGGCATCTGGCCATCGCGGCCTACAACTGCGGCCCCGGCAACGTCAACAGGGCCATAGCGCGCTCCGGGGGGCAGAAAGACTTCTGGAAGATATATTACAACCTGCCGCGAGAGACCCGCGGCTACGTGCCGGCCTTCATTGCCGCGGCCTATGCCATGAACTACGCCCAGGAGCACCAGATCTACGCCAGCGAGACGGAGGCCATGCCGTCTACCGACACCGTGACGGTCTATCAGCCGCTACACTTCTGCCAGGTCACATCGGTTCTGGGAGTCCCGACCGACGTCATCCGTCAGCTCAACCCGCAGTATAAGCATGACGTGGTGCCAGCCATAGAGGGAAAGACCTATCAGCTCGTCTTGCCCGTCGAGGCCACGTTCGCTTTCGCCGCCCGCGAAGACTCCGTCTATGCCCGAGACAGGCTCAAATATTTCCCAGACAATAAGATCGTCAAGATCTCAGACGCCCGCGGAGTGGCCTACGCCGGCCGCACGCCAGACGGCAAGGTCAAGCTGGTCTACACCGTCAAGAGCGGTGACGTGCCTGGCTCCATTGCCAGAAGGTTCGGTGTCAGGGTCAACGACTTGGCGTATTGGAACAACATTCGCCGAAACATGATCCGCATAGGGCAGAGGCTGGTGATCTACGTCCCCAAAAACAGGGCAAGCCGCTATGCTGGCATGGCCCGCATTGTGAAATAAACCTCGACGCCCCATGCTGTCATTCTCCGCAAGGCGTGTTCTCGCCACCCTGGCTCTGGGCGCGGCCCTGGCCGCGTCTCAGTGCGCATGGGCGCAGATTGAGGTCACCGGCGTGAATGATGACCTCTTCGTTTACAACCCGCGCAAGTCAGACGACCATGGCGAGCGTAAAAAGGGACTCTTGCGCAGGAATTTCTACGGCCGCCGAGACGATGTGCTGTGGCACGCCGAGTCGGCTGGAGTGGTCTATGAGAAGGCTGGCAACGTCAGCCTCCTCTCCGCCTCCCGATGGGGGCTGACCAACCGCCTGGAGCTGTCCACCTACCTGGCGGAAGACGTGCTGCGCCCCTCGGTCTACGTCAAGGCGCTGTGGCGCGTCTTCGATAAGAGATGGTTCCTCGCCTCGCGCTTCAACGTGGCAAACGCCTATCCCGGCATGAGCCTCGCGCAAGGCGCCAAGGTGGAGCGAGTCATTGAGCCTGAGGCCGACATCCCGCTCGTCTTTGAGCTGGGGCACGAGATGTTGCTCTCTCGCGCCTGGTTCACTGACCCCAATTGCTCCGACGGCTCGGCCTATCTCATCGTCTCCGCCGGCCTGGGCCTCTATGGCGGCGGCAATTTCTCCAGTGCCGACGACCTGCGCCAGGTCCGTTTCCACTTCTTGGCCAATAGAGGCGAGACCCTCACGGGGTCCGGATTCCGCGCCAGGCTCAAAGTGTGGGCCG
>SAMEA104315425__coassemble_1610_pt1 | contig 11409 bp, 9 predicted proteins | sample SAMEA104315425__metabat2_high_PE_033 | metagenome-assembled genome bin SAMEA104315425 (sample SAMEA104315425) | gut metagenome | biome: Monkey gut; feature: monkey-associated habitat; material: faeces | place: China | collected 2013 | reverse complement strand
TCGTAGGTGGCCACGTAGCCGCCAGAGCACACCCTGTTGCATTGGCTCAGCAGGCGCGCGCCGTTGGTGGGCGAGTAGCGGAAGATGCTGCCGTCGTCTTGACACACCCAATAGTCCGCCCCGTCGCGTGTGGGCGTTATGCGCGTGACGGCCGCGGCCGGGATGTCCGTAATCTCCTCCGGGGCGCTCAGGTTGCCGTCGGTGTCCACTCTCACCATCATGAGGCCGTCTGTCGTGCCGACGAGCAGGACCATGGAGTTGACAGCGCATATGGAGGTGTACATCCGGCTGCCGAAAAGCTCCTCGTCAAAGAACGTCGTCATCTTGTGCTCCGGGTCTATCTTGACGATGCCCATGTTTTGCTCCACGGCCCATATGTTTCCGCGGTCGTCTAGGCACATGTCTTTGATGGGTGCCGACATGTCGTCTCGCGCGGGTATCTTGATGAATTTGCGGCCGTTGTTATACGTGAACGTGCCGTTGCCGTGCCCGCACCACAGGTATCCGTCGGTGTCTATTATCATCTTGGATATGTAGTTGTCCGACAGCGAGTCGCGTGTGGTGTAGTTGGTGAAGTGGAGGCCGTCGTAGCGCGACAGCCCCTCGGCCATGCCGACCCAGACAAACCCGCTGTTGTCTTGGACGAGGCTGTATATGTAGTTCTGTGGCAGGCCCTGGGCGTTGGTGAACTTCGAGAGGTTGAAGTTCTGCGCCAGGGCTGTTTGCGCCAGGCAGAATGTGGCCAGCAGTGCCGCGACGGCTCTTCTCATTTCGTAATGTTTGTTTGTTTTTCCTGTTTCTCTTCAGATACCACTTGGCCAGCACTCCTCGCCTTGCCGCGCGTGCGGTCGTGTGCGTGGGGTGCTGACCTGTGGCCCTTGGTCTTGCGCCTACCGTTTTGGCTTGATGCCTATGGAGTATTTGTATTTGGGGATCCCGCCTATCGGGACGCTGTAGAATGGCATCAGCTCGCCATATTGGTTTTCAAGGAAAATCACCACGTTGTTGTTCCTCAATGGCTTGTTTTTGAACTTGATCATCTGGATGTCCCAAGACGTGTTCTTCTCCTCGGCCGCCACTTTGTGCGTGCTGGTGACCCACTCGTCGTTGCCGCTCACTTTCATCATCTCGCCGTTTTTCGCCACGGATATTATTCGCAGCATCCCGTCCGAGTCCCAGTCAAAGTTGCTCTGTTTCAGCGAGATTGTCTTGTCGTCGATATATGGGTAGATGTGCGACACCTCGGAGGCTGAGTCGTGCATGCGGAATTTGTATTTGAAGTAGTAGGCGAACGCGCCGTCCACCTTGATGTTGTCATCTTGCTTGCGGCTCAGGAAGAGGCGATACATGTTGCCGTCATCTCCCGCCACGCCTTCGATGACCAGTTTGAACGTGCGCCCGCCGAACTCTGGCAGGTCTTCTCCCTCCGACGGGTTGAACGGCCCGAAGGTGTACCACTTGTCGTCATACTTGGCGTCTTGGCCAAAGGTCTTGGTGGCCAGCATGGTGCCGCTCTTATATTTGCCTTTGACGTTGCTCTTCTGCGCGTCTTTGTTGGAGCAAGACCCCTTGCCGCCGTATACTGAGAAGCGCGTCTTCGTGTTCCAGTCTCCTCTCACCTCGTCGTTCTTTCCGCCGCAGTCGGGGTCGAAGACCCTGATGTAGATGGGCGTTGCGCAGTCTGACGGGATGGAGAAGAAGATGATCTGGACGAAGTTGTCGTCTCCCCACTCCGTCTGGCTGTCTTTGCCAAACGTCATGAGGAAGGGGATGTTCTCGTCGGCGCCCGGCACGGGCTGGGCTTTGGCGGCCACTAGCCCCGCCAGGCTCGCTGCCAAGATCAGCAGTCGTTTGATGTTCATTTTTGTCTTTGTCTTTTTGTTCGTCAAGAGTGTGGCTCGCGCGTCAACGTGCGGGGGCTACTCCACGGTCACCTCCACCCATGTGCATCTGCGCTCATTCTCGTTCCTTGCATCAATCGTGCCACACTCGACCCTATAGGTGCCCTTGCGGGCGAAAACGGTCGTGGCGCGTTGGCCTTTCACTTTGTCGCCGTTGCCCATGTCCCAGTAAAATTCGCTGGGGCGGAAGCCCTCAATGCCGTCGGCGCTGGCCGCGAAGGTGACTGCCTCGCCTGCCGCTATGCGCTCCGGCACCTCGATCTCCACCTGCTCGGGTTTCGTTATCTCCAGCTCATATTGCGCCAGAGAGAACATCTCCTCGCCCGACGTCTTGTCCAGCACGCTCAGTTCTATCTGGTATGTGCCGAAATCCTCGTAGCAGTGGTCCACCTCCACGCCTATGGCGCTCTGCCCGTCGCCGAAGGCCCACTTGCACTGGAATGTCGTGGTGTCATAGTTCTCGGCGGAGGCCTCGTAGAGCGTGTAGCACATCTCTGGCTTTATCAGGGAGTCGCACTTGGCGAAGGTGGGGAAGGTGCGGCGGAAGTAATATATCTTGTCGCCGCCGTCGCGGTTTGACGTGAGGTAGCCCCATTTCTCGTCGTCGCTATACCAGAGGCCGTAGTCGTCGCGGAGGCTGTTCAGCGCGTCGTCAAATTTCTGCGGCGCGGCGAATGTTCCGTTGTCGGAGCGGTAGGTGTAGTATATGTCTAGCCCCTGGCTGTCTTCGCGCCCGTCGGTTGAGAAGAATATCTTGCCCGACGTGTGAATGTATGGCGCCGTCTCCACGCCCGGGGTGTTGACCTCGGGGCCCATGTTGCACGGTTGGCTCCACCCGGCGGGTGTCTTGACGCAGTAGTACAGGTCCACGCGCCCCTCGCCGCCCAGCTTGTCTGAGGCGAAGACCATCAGCTGCCCGTCGGCCGAGATTGACGGCATCCCGCAACTGGCTTTGGCCGGCAGCGACTCCAGTGGTCGCCCTTGGGCTTTGCGGCTGTCGCTGTCATAGCGGCAGATGGTGAGCGGCGCGCCGCGCAGGCCCTCGGCGTCCATGTTGTTTTGGCTCACGTAGGCCGAGCCGTCGGGGTCGAAGCTGACTGACACCATGTTGAACGGCTTGTCGGCGTTGCCGAGGTAGGGCTTGGCGCGGCCCGTGGGCTTGCGGTCTTTCACCCCGACGCGGAAAAGCTGGTATGGGTGTTGGCCGCGTTGGTCGTAGAATGTCTTCTTGATGTCCCACTTCCTGTTGCTGGCGAAATAGAGTGTCGAGTCGCGCAGCGCGGGAAATATGGCCTGCGCCCCGGGCGCGAGGTCTAGCGGCTCAATCTCAATCTCCTGCGCGGCCGCGGCTGTCGGCGTGAGCCACGCGGCCGCGGTCAGGAGCGTCATGATGAGGCTTCGGGTGTTCATGGGAGTTTTCTCTTTAGTAGAATCTTGGGCCGACGGCCTTGATCTTATACACCAGGTCGTATTGGAGCGTAATCTCGTGCGATCCGCCCTCGTATCCGTTGAGCGGGCCAAGGCTCATGGTGTAGCTATATGCCACTTTGAGCCGCTCGTTGGGCTTGTAGGCCGCGCCTATTGTGGCGTCTTTCGTGGTGCGGCCGGCCAGGGTCAGCCACACCTTCTCCCGCCATATGGCGCTGACGCTCAGCGTGGCCGCCGCGTCGGTCTTTTTGCTGTAGTCTGCCAAGGCCGATGGTTGCAGGGCCATGTCGGCCCCCAGGTCGAACCAGTAGCCGCCGCAGGCCGTGTATGTGGCGTCGGCGGGGGCGAACTTTGTGTCTTTGCGCTCAAAGTCGTCTGTCACGATGAGAGACGTGGTGCTGATGCCGGCGAAGAACTTGTCTCCGTATATGCTCACGCCGAGGCCGAGGAGTGGGGCCGCGTTGGTCTCTTTCTCGGCAAAGGCGTCGTCTTGCCCGTCCATGGTTCTCACTTTCTCCCAGTCGCGCGAGCGTATGGCCAGGCCGGGCTGGAGGGCCAGGCCCAGCGTGGCGCTCCGCCCGACGCGTGTGCGGTAGCCCACGGTGGCCATGACGCCCGTGTTGGTGCTCTCGTGGATTGACTGGTGATATATGCTCAGTCCGCCCGTCAGTTTCTCGTGGCGCATGGGCGTGTTGGCCGTCAGGAGGGCGCTCGTGGGGCTGCTCTCAATGGCCGCCCATTGCTTGCGGAATCCGCCGAACAGGCTCAGCCCCTCTCTCGCTCCGGCGAAGGCGGGGTTGACGGCGAAGTAGTTGTGCATATATTGCGACACTATAAGCTCGTTCTGCCCCAGCGCAGGGGCTGCTGCTGCGGCGGCGAGGGTGGCCGTGACGGCCAGTGCTCTCAAGGTCTTGATCATTCCGTTGATGTTTTGCCGTGCGGGCTACTTTGTTCTCTTTATAGCCAGCGTCTCTTTGACAGTCTTGGTGCCGCGGCCTTTGAAGATGTAGACGTAATAGCCGTCATCCACGCCCTCGGCGCGCCAGTCGTTGCGATAGTTGTTGGCCTCAAACACTTTCTTGCCGCGGCTGTCCACCACGGTTATCTTGTTCTCGCGCGGCAGGCCCTCGATCACCAGTCTGTCGTTTTTCCCGTCGCCGTTGGGGCTGAAGCCGTTGGGGTAGCGCAGCGGCATGGCGTAGGTCACCACCAGGCGGGCGGTGTCTGACGCGCACTCCACGCCGTCGAGGTCGGTCTCGACGACGTAGTAGTCCACGGGTCCGTTCATGTTGGACTGCGCCGTGGCCGCCTCCCCTAGGCCCGATATGCTGGCGTCTAGGCCGTCGCTTTGCGGCAGCAGGCCCCACTCGAACCTGTCGCGCGGGTTTGACGGCGTCACGCTCAGCTCCACCCGCGGGCTGTCTGCCTCGATGGTGTCTGTGGCGAACTCGGGCCGGGGCTTGCGGTCTGTCACGCTGATGGCTCCGCGGAGGTCGTCGGCCGTGGCCGGGCAGAGGTTGGCGTCAATCACTTGCGCCAGTGTCACAAGCCCCGCGCCCGTGGCCTTGGCTTTGGTGAATTTGTGGAAGCCTTCGGCGTTGAACGTATATTTGTCTTGTGTGGACAGCACCACGGTGAACGGGGCGACGCCGTCTAGCCCCACCTCTCCGTCAAAATATCTCTCGGGGTCTTCATCTTCGGGCAGCGAGGTGCATATCCTCACCTCGCCGCCATACGCGTCTTCGCGCCGGCCAATTCGTCCGGCGGGTCGGCCAAGCAGGGTCAGCTCTTTGGTGAAAGTGGCGGAGCATGTGCCGCCCACCGTCTTGACCACGGTGATGGTTGTCGTCTTGGGTTGGGTGGAGTAGTGCCCGTCAGAGTAGCGCGGGGTGGAGACGTTGGCCTTGGCCCCGTCGGCCGACAGCGTGAAGTGGTCAGAAGACGTGGCCCACGAATATGACGAGACGTCGGCCCACGCGTCAGCCACGCTTAGCTCGGTCTCATAGCCGCATAGTCTCGAAGGTGTGTCCAGGGCCAGGCGGCGAGGGTCCGACACTGGCAGCGAGGCGTCGGCCACGGGGGTGCCGAAGATGTGCCAGGTGGCGGACACTGGCCCGTCAAACGCCATGGTCACCCTCTCCAGGTTCGATTTTTTTGCCTCCACCAGGTCTATCGTCACGGTCATGTCGGCGTGGCCGGCCTCCGTGCCGCCCGCAAAGTCGCCTAGGCTTCGCGACTCCACGGGGATGCGCCACACTCCCATGTCGTTGAGCAGGCTGGCGGCGTCTTTGTTCGCCGTCAGCTGCTCGTTGGGCCTGACGGAGTTGTGATATTTCACGGTGATGTCGTTATATCCGGCAGGCAGGTTGTGCAGGTCTTTGAAGTTGAGCGTCAAGTATTGCCCCTCGGTCTTGTCGCATACGTTCACGTCTGTGGCGTCGCACGAGACCGACTGCGCCTTGGCGCCATGCGCGCCCGCCAAAGTGGCAGCCGTGAAGATGGCGGCCAGCGTGGCTGTCGTTATGTGGTGTGTCATAGTTGGTTGGAACGGTCTGAAGCACAGAAGCTTGGCGAGGGCGGGCACCCGCCTATGCAACACGGTGCGCCCGCCATGCCCATCCTAGCTGGTTAAAAGTAATAAAAAAATGGGCTAATGGCAAAAATAATGTGGCGGGGCGGCTCCCTCATTTGCCCGTCAGCCTGTTGTAGAGGTCGAGGGCGTAGAGGTCCGTCATGCCGCTCACGGTGTCCACGGCGCTCATTATCTTGTCATACACCGTCGCCTCTGGCCCCACGCGATATTGGTCTGGGATGAACGGCAGCAGGAGGCTGGAGTAGTAGTGGTCTTGGTGTGTGAGGGCCTCTATGAACTTGTGTGTCAGCGTGCCTATTATGGCGAAGCCCGACAGCTCGATCTGCGCCACGCTCTGATGTCGGTACACCCTCTCCACGGCCGTCTCGGCCATGTGGGCCATGGCGACTTTGGCGCGGCCCTCAAGGTGACCCATGAGCGACCCTTTGAAAGCCCCGGCCAATATGGCCTCTATGTTGTCGCAGAAAATGCGCGTGGCCTCGCGCACAAGCAGGCCTATGACGAGCGTGCGCATGTAGGCCACCTGCTCATGGCGGTCGGTGACGTGGTCGCACACTTTGCCCAGGTTGTCGAACGTGGAGGCGTCGGCCACGGGGTCGAAATAGTTCATGTAGAGGCAGCGCGTCTCGTCATATGAGAATATGCCCAGGCGGTAGGCGTCCTCAATGTCCATGGCCTGGTAGCAAATGTCGTCGGCCGCCTCGACGAGGAAGACCAGCGGGTGGCGGGCGTAGGTGCCGCGAGCGGGGTCCTGGAGCGGGATGGCGAGCGTCTCCATGATGCTGCGAAATGTCTCCTCGTCTTGCTGAAAGTAGCCGAATTTTTTCACGCCTTGTGACGGGCGAGGATACTTTATTATTGACGCCAGGGTGGGGTAGGTCAGTGAGAAGCCTCCCCTGCGCCTGCCGGCGAAAGAGTGGCTGAGCAGGCGAAACGTGTTGGCGTTGCCGTCAAAGTTCTCCACGTCGGCCAGTTGCTCGCTGCTCAGGTGGTTGGCCAGCTCTTGGCCTTGGCCGTTGGCGAAGTAGTGCTGTATGGCTCTCTCTCCGGAGTGGCCGAAAGGCGGGTTGCCCATGTCGTGGGCCAGGCTGGCGGCCGAGACGATGTCGCTTATTGAGTCTAGCAGCTCCGGCGCGGCGGCGCCCTCTTGCTCCAGCCTCTCGCTCACGCTGTGGCCCAGCGACCGGCCCACCGACGCCACCTCGATGCTGTGCGTGAGGCGGTTGTGGACAAAGACGGCTCCCGGCAGCGGAAACACTTGCGTCTTGTTTTGCAAGCGGCGGAATGGGGCGGAGAATATTATGCGGTCATAGTCTCGCTGAAACTCTGTGCGCGAGTGCTCTATGCGCGGTGTCTGCTTGCCCGTGCGGCGGGCAATGAGGAGGTCTTCCCACTTCATTGGTCAATGGTCTTGAATGTCTTGCGGCGCAGGGCGTAGTAGCGCCATATCATGGAGTAGGGTCTCACCTCGGCGGGCCGAGGGCGGCCTTGCGCTTCCTTTTGTATGGCGCGCCTCTTGCGCAATGTTTGCGGCAGTGAGGCCCAGAAGCTGGCGTGGGCGCGCGCCACGGCGGCGAACTGCCGCCCTTGGCCGCTGAGCAGGAAGCGCATGGCCGCCACGCCGTCTAGCGTCATGCGGGCCAGCAGCGTGAGCCACCACGCGCCGCCGCGCAGGTTTTTGACAAGCATGGTCAGGTTGTTGCGGAAGTTGAGATACGTCTTCCGCGGGTTGCCTTGCGCCAGCGTGGCTCCGCCGAGGTGAAAAACTTGCGCCCCGTCACACGCGGCCACCACGCGCCACCCGCCGTTGCGCAGCCGCCAGCAGTAGTCTATCTCCTCCATGTGGGCGAAGAAGTCGGCGTCTAGCCCGCCGCTCTCCAGATATAGCTCGCGCCTTGTCAGCAGGGCCGCGCCGCTCACCCATAGGCAGTCGGCCGCGGTGTCATATTGCCCCGTGTCGGCCTCCACGGTGTCCATCACCCGCCCGCGGCAGAAGGGGTAGCCCAGGCGGTCAAGGTATCCGCCCGCGGCGCCGGCATATTCAAAGAGGGCGCGGTCTTTGTCGTCTTTGAGCTTTGGGGCGCAGGCGCCCACCGTGGGGTCTGCGTCCAGGAGCGTCACCAGCGGGGCCAGCCACCCTCGGTCCGGCGCCACGTCAGAGTTGAGCAGCGCCACATATTCGTGGCCTAACTGTGCCAGTGCCTTGTTATATCCGCCGGCGAAGCCGTAGTTGCGGTCGAGGCGCACCACGCTCACGCAGGGGAACTCCTCTCGCAGCATCTCCGCGCTGCCGTCTGTCGAGGCGTTGTCCGCCACCACCACGTCCACGCCGCCTGGGGCTTGGCTCCATTGGATCACGGCGGGCAGGTATCGGCGCATGAGGTCTTTGCCGTTCCAGTTGAGGATCACTACGGCTGTCTTGTTCATCTGTGATGGAGGTGTTTGCCAATGAGAAGGCGGAAATCTTGCGCCGCGGTGGCGTTGGTGGCCACCATCTCGCGGCCAAAGATGTAGTCGCTCCCGCCGCCAAAGTCAGAGAGCGTGCCGCCGGCCTCGCTCACCAGCAGGCAACCCGCCGCCACGTCATAGGGCTTGAGGTCATACTCGAAGAAAGCCTCGTAGCGGCCAGCCGCCACGTATGCCATGTCTGTGGCGGCGGAGCCTAGCCTCCTCACGCCCGCCGTGGACCCCATGACGTCGGTGAGGGCGGCCATGTAGTCCGCTAGGCGCGTGAAGTTGGAGTAGGGGAACCCCGTGGCCACGAGGGCCGCCTCCATGCCAGTGGTGGAGACTCTTATGGGTTGCCCGTTGAGTGTGGAGCCTTGGCCCAGGGCGGCTGAGAAGAGCTCGTCGCGGCTCATCTCATAGACGACGCCCACGACCACCCGCGGGCCTTCCATCAGGGCTATGCTGATGGCGAAAGGTGGCTGGGCGTGGATGAAGTTGGTGGTGCCGTCTATGGGGTCCACCACCCAGTTGAGGTGGTCTGAGCGGTCGGTGCGGGTCTGTTCCTCCGCAATGTAGCCAGCCTCTGGCACAATCTCGGCCAGCTCATCCACTAGCATGCGCTCGCTCAGCTTGTCCATCTGGGTCACAAAGTCGTGTCGCCCTTTTGTCTCGACGCGCACGTCTTCGCGCTGGCGCAACCCCCATATGTGTTGGCCCACGCGTCTTGCCAGCTCGCCGACCTCGCGGCGCACTCGCCTAAGCTCTTTCTCTTCCATAGGCGCGAAATTACACAATAAAGGAGTGCGGAGGGCCGAAACGCTCCAGCCCGCCGCACTCCCACGCTCTGGTCTCCGTGGCCTTAGAGGCTGACGGAGAGGAATATGTCTCGCAAAGACTTGTAGGTCTTTTCGGCCTCTTGCTTCATCTGCTTGCGGCTCACCCATCGGGCGCAGGTGATGTCTTCTTCCGCCTCGGGCGTGAGCTTGGGCCTGCCCGGCACAGACATTGAGAACCAGACGGTGCGCTTCAGCACCAGGTGGCCGTCTAGCATGTAGGTGTGGAACGTGTCTTGGATGCGATCCATCACGTTGACGCCCTGCAACCCGGTCTCCTCAGCCACCTCGCGCATGGCCGTCTGCACGGGGCCTTCGCCCTGCTCGGCTTTGCCCTTCGGGAGGTCTGGCACACCCTTGCGGTCAATGACGAGATATTCGTCGTCTCCATCGTGGATGAGGCCTCCCGCGGCGTTGATGATGGGGAACAGCGAGAGGAACGCTTTCTCCAATGCCTGCACGTCGTCGGCCAAGATGCAGGCGTCGGGGGCCGTCTCGTCGGCAATGAATTTGTCCACGAAAGCCCGCAGCTGCTCCGCGTCCGTGAAATATTCCACAGTGGCGTAGCCGACGGTGGCGAAGCTCTTGGCGTCGAGCTTGATGTGCCTGTCGTTGAAAAATATTTTCATTTGATGTGTCTATTTTTGATTCTGTCTTGCCTGCGGGGGCTGCCTCCCACCGCATCGGTCGTCGAGGCTTAGAACTCGGCGTGTCCCGGAGTCCTCGGGAACGGGATGACGTCGCGGATGTTAGCCATGCCCGTGACGAAGAGGATGAGCCTCTCGAAGCCAAGCCCGAAGCCTGAGTGGGGGCACGAGCCATATTTGCGGGTGTCAAGATACCACCACATGTCCTTCATCGGGATGTGCAGCTCCTCGATGCGCGCCAGCAACTTGTTGTAGTCCGCCTCGCGCTCCGAGCCGCCAATTATCTCGCCAATGCGAGGGAAGAGGACGTCCATGGCGCGGACTGTCTTGCCGTCTTCGTTCTGCTTCATGTAGAACGCCTTGATCTCTTTGGGGTAGTCCGTCAAGATGACAGGCTTCTTGAAGTGCTCCTCCACAAGGAAGCGCTCATGCTCCGAGGCCAGGTCGGCGCCCCAGAATACGGGGAACTCGAACTTATGCCCCTTGGCCACGGCGTCTTCCAAAATCTTGATGCCCTCGGTGTATGGCAGGCGGACGAAGTCGTGCGTGGTGACGAAACGCAGGCACTCGATGAGCTCCGGGTCTATCATCTTGTTGAGGAACTCAAGGTCGTCCATGCAGTTGTCCAATGCCCACTGGACGCAATATTTTATGAACTCCTCGGCCAGGTCCATGTTGTCCACAATGTCGTAGAACGCCATCTCCGGCTCAATCATCCAAAACTCGGCAAGGTGGCGCGGAGTGTTGGAGTTCTCGGCGCGAAACGTGGGGCCGAAGGTGTATATGGCGCCAAGGGCCGTGGCGGCGAGCTCGCCCTCCAGCTGGCCCGAGACGGTGAGGCTCGTGGGGCCGCCGAAGAAGTCTTGCGTGTAGTCGATCTTGCCGTCGGCCGTCTTGGGCAGGTTGTTCATGTCTAGCGTGGTGACTTGGAACATCTGGCCAGCGCCCTCGCAGTCGGAGCTGGTGATGAGGGGCGTGTGGAAGTAGACGAAGCCCTTGTCATGGAAGAACTTGTGTATGGCGAAAGCCATATTGTTCCTTATGCGGAAAATTGCGCCAAAGGTGTTGGTGCGGGGGCGCAGGTGAGCCACCTCGCGGAGGTATTCCCACGTGTGGCCCTTCTTCTGGAGGGGGTATGTGGCGTCGGCGTCTCCGAGAATCTCGATCTCCTCGGCCTGCACCTCCACGCTCTGGCCCTTGCCCTGCGAGGCCACCAGCTTGCCGCGGACTGAGAGGCAGGCCCCGGTGGTGATGCGGCGCAGCGTGACCTCGTCGGTCTTGGCCGGATCCACGACAATTTGAAGGTTGGCCACCATCGAGCCGTCATTGAGGGCCACGAAGCTCACTTGCTTGCTGTCGCGGCGGGTGCGCACCCAGCCTTTTACTGTCACTTCCGCGCCGGTCTGCGGCTCGCGCATTATCTCTATGATTCTCTTAGGACGCATCGCTATGTCGTGTTATATTTTTAGTGTAAATGAATTTTTACGGCAAATATAGTGATATGATGGGAATGTTTGGCCCCGCAAAAGTTATAAATCGCGCAAAACGAAACCTCTGTC
>SAMEA104315425__coassemble_1579_pt1 | contig 11546 bp, 6 predicted proteins | sample SAMEA104315425__metabat2_high_PE_033 | metagenome-assembled genome bin SAMEA104315425 (sample SAMEA104315425) | gut metagenome | biome: Monkey gut; feature: monkey-associated habitat; material: faeces | place: China | collected 2013 | reverse complement strand
CGAGCCAATCCGTCGGGCTCTTCTTGCCTTCCAGGAAAGTGCGGCCATGCGTCTGGGTGTTGAAATTTCCGCTCGCGCCAAAACTGATTGAGTTGGAGAGAGGCACATCTTTGGTGCGGATGATTATGAAACCGCCCGAGAAGTCGGCAGGGTACTCTGGCGACGGCGACTTGACAATGACCATGTTGTCTAGCTGCGAGGCCGGGATGATGTCAAAAGAGAAGGCCCTGGAGTCGGCCTCGGAACTGGGGACAGAGCCGCCGTTGACCCACACGTTGTTATACCTTTGCGAGAGGCCGCGGACCATGACGAACTTGTCATCAATTATGGATATGCCAGGTATTCGGCGAACGACCTCCGACGCGTTGCTGTCTTGCGACTTGGCAATCTGCTGGGCTGATATTCCACTCTCGACCGAGAGGCTGCTCTTCATTGATTTGAGCATGGCGTTCTCTGTATTGTGTCGCGCCTGCGCCACCACCGTCACAGCCTCTACGGCCACGTCACTGTTTTCCATGCTCACGTCCAAGCTGGCCTGCCCGGCCTTGCAGGCAATGGTCTGCGTCTGGAAGCCAATGTACTTGACCACTACGCTATAGCCGCCATCGGGCGTGTCTTTTATCTCATAGTTACCGTCAAGGTCCGTGACGGAGCCGTTGGACGTCCCCTCCACCTGGATTGTCACGCCAAAGAGCGGCTCTCCCGTCGTCTTGTCCACCACCTTGCCGCGCAGTGGCCCGCCAGCCAGGGCGGTGGCGCAGAGCAGCGAGGCGACAGATGTCGAAAACAGCCTGCGAACGCTTATTCGTCTTTGCTTCATATCTACGTTTTTCTTTTCGTCGATGCAAAGATGGGCAGGCCTTGTTACAAACTGACGACAGCCAAAAGTCGTGAATATTAAACAGCGCTATGCCTGTGAAAACAAAAAAAGCGCCCGACTGGCGCAATGCCAGTCGGGCGCTTTAAGACTTATGATTCTCTATGCGTAACCGCTAAACCGACGGCTTAGCGGCCGAGCCGCATATTAATCAAGATTTGCGAGCTTGTTGTCAGAGCCGAGCACGTCGGTGATCTTCTCCTCGTACATCTCGATCATCATGTCGCGAGCAGGGCCGCAGTACTTGCGGGGATCGAACTCTGCAGGCTTCTCAGCGAGAACCTTGCGGACACCAGCGGTGAAGGCGAGGCGGCTGTCGGAGTCGATGTTGATCTTGCAGACTGCGCTCTTGGCTGCCTTGCGGAGCTGATCCTCAGGAATGCCGACAGCGTCAGGCAGCTTTCCGCCGTACTTGTTGATGATGTCGACATACTTCTGAGGCACGGAAGAAGAGCCGTGGAGAACGATGGGGAAGCCAGGGAGCTTCTCCATGATGGCGTCGAGGACATCGAACGCGAGTGGCGGGGGAACGAGACGACCGGTCTTCGGGTCGCGGGTGCACTGCTCGGGCTTGAACTTGTAAGCGCCGTGGCTGGTGCCGATGGAGATGGCGAGAGAGTCAACACCCGTCTTGGAGGTGAAGTCGATAACCTCCTCAGGCTTGGTGTAGTGGCAAACATCAGAGCTTACCTCATCCTCAACGCCAGCGAGGACGCCGAGCTCACCCTCAACGGTGACATCGTACTTGTGAGCGTAGTCAACAACCTGCTTGGTGAGGGCGATGTTCTCCTCGTAAGGAAGAGTAGAGCCGTCAATCATGACAGAAGAGAAGCCCATGTCCACACAGTTCTTGCAGAGCTCGAAGCTGTCGCCGTGGTCGAGGTGGAGGACAATCTCAGGATGGTTGCAACCGAGCTCCTTAGCGAAAGCTACAGCACCCTCTGCGAGGTAGCGGAGGAGAGTAGCGTTGGCATAGTTGCGCGCGCCCTTGGAGACCTGAAGAATGACAGGAGACTTGAGCTTGGAAGAAGCCGTGATGATGGCCTGGAGCTGCTCGAGGTTGTTGAAGTTGAAAGCCGGAACAGCCCAACCGCCGTTGATGGCCCTCTTGAACATCTCGCGAGTGTTCACGAGGCCAAGATCCTTGTAATTGACTGACATTTTATTTGAATTTTATGGTTTTTCAGTTGACGGCCCGACATGCGACCCAAAGGCCACACGCCAAGCGCAACGCCCCAAAATTACGACTTTCGACGGAAAAACGGCAATTGACGGATACTTTTTTAGGTGATTAAGGCGCATCACAAAAATATCAAGCAAGCCAGCAACACTAGCACAAACAGCACAAACAACGACCAGAGGCAACTACCGGCCTGCCAAAGCCCAGAGAGGGCCCCTCCCAAGCACCCCAAACCCCTCTCGCCGTCTTTAGCCGAGAAAAAACCGATGACAGCTCCCAACAAGACAAAGAGAAGAAGAATTTTCAGTATCACGATATATTGTGATTTGGTTCATAATGGTGACATGGCGCCCACCCACGCAAAAAACAACAAAAAAGCGGCCCGCCGCGCCTAGCGAGCCGCTTTGTGGAGCTGTGGGGGATCGAACCCCAGTCCAAACATTGAAGTCATACGCTTTCTACATGCTTATTCTCCCGTTGGTTTTCGTGCCTGGTTTGGGGGAAGACGCCCAACGCCAAGCCTTAGCTCTTTAAAATCTCACCCTTGGCGAGGAGCACGCCGCGGGCCATCCCTGATTTTTCTGCGCCTCCGATTCAGACCGCCTCAAGGAGTGGGCATCTGGGAGACGTCTCGTCCCTGTCACTGTGACGGGGATGAAGCCTGTCTACTATACTTCGACTAGGCAGCGAGAGCGTAAGAATTGTTGCCAGTTATAGGTTTAGTACCCGAGATTATAGAGCCGGCATACCGACGCTCTGCATGCTTACGCACCACTTTGCAACGCTGTCAAATCCAGTTCAGCCCCGTGATGGAAAGTCGGACGCTAAATTAAGGCAATCTTCGGTATCATGCAAACGTTTCAGCCTTTTTTCGTACCTTTGCGATGAAAAACATGGCATACTGGCCCTACGGGAGGCGGTTGGCAAAAAACCAATTCTTTATTAGACGATGGCAAAGAAGTCTCTCGACCTTGGGCATACCGGCATAGGTCGTCTTTTTGCGGAGTATTACTTCCCCACCCTTCTCAGTCTTTCTTTTTCAGCCTTGCTCAATGTCGCGGACGGCATCTTCGTAGGGCGCGGCGTTGGCAGTGACGCGTTGGCGGCCGTCAACGTGGCGGCCCCCGTGTTCATGATCGCCACAGGCGTTGGGCTGATGCTTGGCGGCGGGGCCTCTGTCACTGGGGCCGTGAGCCTATCGCGGGCCGACAAGGCGGGGGCGGGGCGATACGCCATGCAGGCTCTGCTCACGTCTCTCGTGGCTGGAGCCGCTATCTGCGCAACGATCCTGCTCATGCCCGACAAGTTGTGTTACGCTTTTGGCGGGTCGGACGCGCTACTGCCCTACGTGCGCGACTATCTGCATGGCCTATGGCTCGCCATGCTGTGCTACGGGGGGATGTTCGTCATCAGGCTAGACGGCTCGCCGCGCTATGCCATGATGTCTAACGTAGTGCCCGCCGTCCTGAACATCATATTGGACTACCTGTTCGTCTTCCCTCTGGATCTTGGGATTGGCGGCGCGGCATGGGCCACGTCAATATCCGGTTTTGTGGGAGTTGTGATCGTCGCGGCATATTTCGCGTTCTTCTCTAAAGACATACGCCTGCCGCGCCCAAGTTTTTCAAGGGCACACGCTGGCAAGGCACTCCGCGACATTGGCGACATGTGCAAGATTGGTGTTCCGGCCCTCATTGGCGACACGGCAATATCTTTCATGCTAGTCATTGGCAACTATATGTTCATCAACGCGTTGGGCGAAGATGGCGTGGCGGCGTTCAGTGTGGCCTGCTACCTTATGCCCATTGTGTTCATGTTCGGCAACTCCATTGCTCAATCATCCATGCCCATTGTGAGCTACAACCATGGCTGCGGACAAGACGGGCGCGTGAAAGAGACCTTTCGCCTAAGCTTGACCGTGGGAGTGGCAACAGGACTTTTGGTTAGCGCGGCCGTAGGCCTGGGAGGCAGGACATTAGCCTCTTGCTTCCTGTTTCCTGGCACCAGGGCCTTTGAGCTGGCGGCAAGCGGCATTCCATTATTTGCCATAGGTTTTGTCTTCTTCACGCTCAATATCATACTGATTGGCTATTTGCAGAGCTTGGAGCGCAGCCGCGAGGCCACCGTTTTCATGCTCCTGCGCGGCTATGCGCTCGTCTTCGCGCTCAGCCTGATAATGCCTAAGGCGCTTGGCGTGGCAGGCCTGTGGCTCACGGTGCCAGCCGCCGAGGCCATTACGCTTGTCGCCATCATTGTATGCATGGCGCGTAGAAAAGGGAAAGCATAACATATAATGGAGAAAGATAAAAGCGCGGCCCGACACAGTAGAATTGTGTCGGGCCGCACTTTTTATAGCACACTCTAATGGGTCAAAATCTCCAACCCGTCTTCTTTCATTAGGAAAGTGTGTTCCCACTGGGCGGAAGGCAGGCCATCCCTCGTGGTCACTGTCCAACCATCCTCCTGGCTGAAATGCACCTCTTTTTTGCCCATGTTGATCATAGGCTCAATGGTGAAGACCATGCCAGGGACGAGCATCATGCCAGTGCCGGGTCGCCCGTAGTGGCAAATCTCCGGCTCCTCATGGAACTTGAGGCCGACACCATGCCCACAAAGCTCACGCACAACGGAATATCCATTTTTCTGGGCGTGGCACTGGATGGCGAAGCCCAAGTCTCCGACAAATGAATATGGCTTAGCAGCCTCCATGCCCACATGGAGACACTCCAACGTGACATCCACCAGACGTTTCTTCTCCGGCGTCGTCTCGCCAATGATGAACATTCTTGACGCGTCGGCATAGTAGCCGTCAAGGATCGTGGTGACATCCACGTTGACAATTTGGCCGGGGCGGAAGAACGTGTCATAGTTCGGGATGCCGTGACAGACCACGTCGTCTATTGAGATGCAGCAACTCTTCGGAAATCCCTCGTAATTGAGGCAAGCCGGGATGGCGTGATGATCTAGCGTGAACTTGTTCACCATATCATCGAGCTCTCCTGTAGACATTCCCTCCTTAATCTCCTGAGCCACCATATCCAGCAAGGCGGTGTTCACCTCTCCGCTACGGCGGATGCCCTCAATCTCCTCTGGCGTGCGGATCAGGCTGCGGCTAGGCACTGAATGCCCCGCCTTCTGCGCTGCTAATATCTTCTTGTCCATCTCCGTCAGTGGCTGACCTTTGACGACGGACCATCTTCTCTTCATTGTAAGGATATTTAAAAGTCGTTCTATTCCCATTGAAACGCCATAATGGCTCAGCAAAGATAAGCAATATAAATAAGGATTTTCCCCAGCCCGTCGCGCGGCATCAATAAAAATAAAATTTGCTATATTTACACTCGTTAACAGCTCGACTTTCTGACAATGCGAATCAACATCATAGGCAGCGGCAACGTGGCCACGCACCTCGGCCGCGCCATTATGACGGCGGGACATGAGATAGCCTGCGTGGTGAGCCATGACGCGGCGCACGCTCGAAGCTTGGCCTCGGCCGTGAACGCCATTGCGGCAACATCCGTTGCCCAAGCCCCGCAAGCCGACGTGACAATTATCTCAGTGAGTGACAACGCCATAGCCGAAGTTGCCGCAGATTTGCGCCGATATGAAGTCTCGCCTATCGTGGCCCACACGTCTGGCGCAACACCACTAGACAGCCTGGCAGGACTGCCGCACAGGGGCGTCTTCTACCCTTGCCAAACATTCAGCAAAGGAGACAATGTTGACGTGTCGGAAGTGCCATTCCTCATCGAGGCGTCCGACTCGCAGACTGCCAAAGCACTGACACTATTGGCCGAGAGCATAGGCGCAAGCGCGACACCGTGCGACAGCGCCCAACGGGCGTTGCTGCACTTGGCAGCTGTCTTCGCCAGCAACTTCACCAACCACCTGCTGCTACAGGCCGGCGAGATCATGCGGCGAGCAGGATTACCGGCGACAATACTGCGCCCCTTGGTGGAAAAGACCGTAAGCAAGGCGTTTGACATGGGCGCCAAAGATGCGCAAACGGGCCCGGCGCGAAGACTGGACACCAAGACATTGCAGACGCACAGGCGCATGATGGACACACAATGGCAGACTGCCATATATGACACGCTAACGCGAAGCATCATGGCCACTTATCACCCCGATAGCGAAATAGAATGAAAAAGATAGCCTTTTCCATACTCTGCGCCATTATGGCCGCAATGTCATCTTTGGCCGGCAACATCTCGCGATTTGAATATTTCGGGGCCTCTAACGGGCTTAAACAAAGCTCCGTATACAGCATAGCCTGTGACACAGACGGGTTCCTTTGGCTCGGCACGCAGGAGGGAATATGCAGGTTCGACGGCAAAGACTTCAGACGTTTCGCTCTAGACGCCATTGGCGAGACCACGTCTTCATCCCGCAGGGTGACAAAGATTATGGCCGACAAGCACAGACACTTGTGGCTTTGGACATACGACGGGCAAATTCGCTGCTTCGACCAACTTACTGGCGAGACTAGCGCCTTGCCAGAAGAGCGAGACGACGTCATGGCATTTGCGCAATACAATGACGACATTTTCATTGTGGCCACACAAAAGTCAGGCCTCCACATCTTGCGCTACGACACCAGTAGCCATCGATACGAAAAAGAGACTCTGCCAAACGTGCGCGCCAACGCCCTGCACATTGACAACGACGGCAACTTATGGGCCACATCCTCCGACAAAATAATTCTTGCGCCCAAAGGGCAGATGCCACATAAAGGGGAAGTGGAGCCCATCATAATGGAACCCAAAGCCACGCTGTGTGGCGGCATATGTGAGAGCCGCGGCAAGGTAATATTCGGGACCAACGGACGAGAGCTAATCTTGTGGAACAAGGTTTCCAACACGCAGGAGCGAATGCGACTGCCCCAGACTACGAGCGGCAAAGTCACCCTCCTCTCCAAGGTATACGGCCGCGGGACGGTGATCGGGACGCAAGACGCCCACCTCTATTTCATGACACGGCAGGGCGACTTCAAGGAGATTGAATATCACGGGAAAGGGCATGACAGAGCCGAGCGCGCCTTTGTTGACCACCACGATCAGGTGTGGATAACGACCCGGGGCAAGGGCGTGACACGATATGACGTGGCCTCTGGCCAAAGTCGGTTTTACCACTTGTCTCCAAGCCACATCGAGGCCGTGCTTGATTTCGAAAGGCCAGTCTTCTATGAGGACTTCAATGACGAGCTGTGGATAGGGCTGTGCGGTGGCGGGCTTTTGCGCTACAACCGTGACGAAGACAAGTTTGAGTCATGGCTCAACGACTTGAAAGACAGCAAGTCAATCCCTTCCAATGTTGTCTTGTGCATGACAGAGGACAACATGGGCAACCTGTGGATTGGCACAGGGCCATACGAGGGCGGCCTCGTCAAGGCCATACGCACCAACAAGGCGTTCGTTGGCATAAAGCCCCAAGCCGACGCTGTCACTTTCGGCGAGAATACCGTGCGCAGCCTGGCCACAGACAAATTGGGCCGGCTGTGGGTCGGCACCCGAGGAGGTGCCATAAGGGCGTTTGACAGCCACGGCCGCATCATTGGCGAGATGGCGGCTATCAGACTGACTGACGGAACCATACGGCACGCGACGGCATATTCGCTAATGGCAAGCCAAGACGGCAGACTATGGGTGGCGACCAAAGGCGATGGCGTATTCGTCTCAGAAAAGTCAATATGCGCTGACAACATCAGCGTAAATGACTTGCGCTTCGTGGCCCTTTCGCAAGTGGCGCATTGGAAAGGCGCGCGCACGCCAGGCGTAGACTTGGCGTACTCGCTCACGGAGGATGGCAACGGCAACATCTGGGTGGCCACCTACGGCGGAGGCATTGTCCGCATATCGGGTATGGGGGAGAATATTACGGCAGAAGCATTCACCAGCCAAAGTAGCGGATTGGCGGACAACAGGGCGCGCTACGTCGCAAGAAGCCGAAATGGCGACATCCTGATTGGGACACTCGGCGGCGCAAACGTCATAAGAGCCTCCGAGACGCTCAAGGCCGCACCCTCAATCACACCTTTAGGAACGACCACGGACGTGTGCCACATAATGGAGACGCAAGAGGGCAACCTTTGCTTCTCTTCCATCGGGCAGGGGCTGATCGTGATGTCTATAGACGGGCAAGACACCACACTCCACACGCTAACGCGCCAAGACGGCCTGTGCGACAACTCCGTCTACGGAACGGCTATGGACTTTCACGGCGACCTATGGGTCATCACTGAAAATGGAGTCAACAGGATAGACCGGCGGCGCAAGACCATAGAGTCTTTCAACCTGACTGACGGCCTGCCCTGCAACTTCTCCGAAGCCACGATATTGCCACAAGAAGACGGCACTGTGATTGCGGGCGGCAGGGACGGTTTCTTGCGCATCAGCCCGAAAGACATCCTGCAAACGCGACATGACGAGACGACGATGCTGACCGACTTATGGGTAAACGGCGGACATGCGCACCCGGAGCATAACGGGATTTTGGAGCAAGACATCGCCTACACCCGCCACGTCACACTCCGCCATGACCAAAATAACGTGACAGTGCGTTTTGCGACAATGGATCTCTCCGACCCCATACGCGCCTCATTCTCTTATGTGTTAGACGGATTGGAGACCAAATGGACCAACTGCGGCAACTTCGACTACGCCATGTTTTGCAACCTGCAGCCAGGTGACTATGCGCTGAAAATAAGGCATCTCACGTTCGACGGCCGATGGAGTGACGACGTCAAGACCCTGGGACTGACCATCTTGCCACCGTGGTGGCTCTCTTGGTGGGCAAAGTTGACGTATTTGGTGGCGCTGCTCTGCGCGGTCGCCATCGTAATCGTAGTGTGGCACAGGGTTAGCCTATACCGCCGTTTGCTGCTTGATATGGAGGATCTGGTGTGCGCGCCGCCTTCGCTTTATACGCCTCAATTGAAGATGTATGGCGAAGGAATGGCCGCTAACGCAGATGACGAAAACGAGGCCACCAAAGCAACGGAAGCCAAGCAGGCGGCAACGGCAAACAGAGACGAGGCGTTCATCAGCGAAATGCTCAAATATGCCGAGGACAACTATAACCAAAACCTTAGCATAGAGCAATTTGCGGAACACTTCAATATGAGCCGCACGGTATTTTACAACCGCGTCAAGGCTCTGACCGGTAAAGGGCCTCTGGAGGTCGTGAGGCAAGTAAAATTCAAAATTGCCGCAAATATGCTGCGCAAAGGGTATAACGTGTCAGAGGCCGCAATGGAGATAGGATACTCCGACGTGAAATATTTTAGCAGGCTCTTCAAGAAGATATTTGGCTACACGCCAAGCAAAGAAAAGTCTAACGGCTAGATAGCATAACAATGCGCATTAAGTGTTTTTAAGGTCTCGAAACCAAACCACGCACAAAACGTAGAAGACGTGGAGTTCTACCACTAAATTCTTATGAAGAAAATAAGGAAGATAAAAGTATCTGCGGCTCGCAGGCTCAACCAGATAAAGGAGGGCAAGCTTAGCCTTCAAGTCAAGATTTTGATAATCTTGACCTTTTTCGCCTTGTCGCTAACGATAGCCGGCATTGTCAACGTGAGCTACAACTGCGGGAATGTGTTTCCAGAGCACTTTGAAAAACGCCTGACCGAGACATATGACGGCGTGCTCAACGATATGCTCAGCGGCACGGCGCCATGCAACGAATTCCTGTCACAACTGCCCACAAGGCACAAGGCCGCCCTAGACAGCGCGATGGCCGGCAGCAGCCTGAACCAATTGCGCGACGTTTTACACGATGCCATAAAGGCCGGCGGCTACAAAGGCTTCATCATCTCCACGGCCAACGGCGACATCGTCCGCGAGACATCATACACAAGCGCCCAAGGTGAGGTGCCCACCTCCGCCACGAATGCGATAAGCGCTAAAAGCAACAGCATGAGCGGGTTCTGCATCCTGCCCGCCCGAGGCTTATGCGCCGTGTCTTCACGAGTTTTCTCCAACAGCGCAGGCACTCCAGCCCTCGGAGTCACCATTGTCTTGCATGAGTTGTATGACTGCGAATATCTAGACGCCCTAAAACTCCGCCACAAAGCAGACCTAACCATTTTCAAGGGAGACGAGCGCATTGCCACCACCCTGCGCAATGACAAGGGGCAAAGAATCATAGGCACGCACGTTGACAACAAGGCCGCACTCGACACGGTGTACAATAACCACCATATGTACGTTGGCGAGGCCGAAGTCAACGGGCAAACCTCATACGTGCTCTATGACCCCGTGATGGATGAGAAGAATGTAGTCTACGCCATGTTCTACGTGGGCATAGATGCCGCAGTCAGCACGGAGCTTACCGGCAAACTTATGTCCGCCTCTCTCATCGGCAGCATCCTGATCAGCCTAATCATCACCATAGCCTGCTTTCTCTACATCCGTCACTACGTCACCATCCCCATTCGCGAAGTGGCGCAAGCCGCCAGACGCATCGCAGAGAAAGACCTCTCCACAGAAGTCAAGACCTACTCCACCGGCGATGAGATTGACTACCTGTCGGCCTGCGTGGCCGATATGCGCGAGTCATTACGAACCACAATAGAGGAGGTGCAAGACGCCTCGTCGACATTGCGCGCGTCTAGCGAGGAACTCTCGAAGGCTTCAATGACACTTTCTGACGGGGCGAACAAGCAAGCCGCGTCACTCGAAGAGATTGCGTCATCCGTTGAGCAGATGACAGCGAATATCCTACAAAACACCGAGAACTCCCGCAACACAGACAGCCTTATGTCGCAGGCGGACAAGGCGATAGTGGAGATTGCGAAGATGTCTGACGAAAGCATGGCGGCCTCGAAAAAAATTGCGGGCGCAATACGGAACATCAACACCCTCGTCAAACAGACCAACATCCTGTCTCTCAACGCAGCCGTTGAGGCTGCAAGGGCAGGCAACAAGGGTCGCGGCTTTGCCGTGGTGGCCAAAGAGGTCGGTCGCCTGGCAGAACAGACTCGCACAACGGCGATGTCGGTCAGCGAGACGGCGGAGACGAGCATAGCGTCGGCCGTCGCCGTGGACACCAAGCTCGATGAAGTCGCTCCTCACCTGAGCAAAGTGGTTGCGCTGATGAAAGAGATCACGGCCTCATGCGAGGAGCAAGGCCAAGGGGCAGAACACATAAACATCGCCATTGCTGACCTTAACGGCACAACGCAGCACACCGCCGCCAATGCGGAAGAGATTGCCGCCAATGCGGAAGAGTTGGCCAGCACGGCGGATCACTTGCATGACATCGTGACTCTCTTTAAGGTTTGACCCCACATGACGGCAAATAAAGAAAGCCGGGCGCTCTTGCGCTCGGCTTTTTTTGTGCGGGGGGATACTCAATGAGCTGTAAATGAGATTACCTCTCTTAATTTCCCTCGTTCCTCTCTTTTGCATAGGAAAGATACATATAGATTTGGTCTTGAACGTATTCTCTTGTTACCGCTTCTGCATTTTAAACGAGAACGGCGAC
>SAMEA104315425__coassemble_1568_pt1 | contig 11590 bp, 8 predicted proteins | sample SAMEA104315425__metabat2_high_PE_033 | metagenome-assembled genome bin SAMEA104315425 (sample SAMEA104315425) | gut metagenome | biome: Monkey gut; feature: monkey-associated habitat; material: faeces | place: China | collected 2013 | reverse complement strand
GCAACGGCCTTCTTGGATACGGTGGCGAAGTTCATTGACGAGAACAAACTCACGTTTGAGGAGGCCGCCACGCGCTTCTCCATGGATAAAGACACGCGCTCCAACGGCGGCACCATGGTCAACCCCGAAGACGGCACCGTCAAGTTCCAACTGGGCCAGATCCCCGCCGAGATAGCCAAGGCCATCCATGGCCTTGGCGAGGGCGAGGTGTCTAAGCCCTTCTCCATGATGGACGACCGCAAGGGCAAGGAAACAATGAGACTGGTCCGCCTGGTCAAAAAATATGAGCCGCACAAGGCCAACATTAACGACGACTACGACATGCTCAAGACCATGGTCGAGAACCAAAAGCGAAAGCAGATGCTCGACGAATGGATAACAAACAAGCAAAAAGAGCTCTACGTGGTCATAACGCCAGACTGGCAAGGATGCGACTTCCAATACAAAGGATGGCTGCAATGACCGCCATGCGGGCGGCCCTCTGCGCCGCGGCCTTGGCCTGCGTCGAACTGTGCGCCGTGGCGCAACAGACCATAAGGGTGAGGATTGACAAGGCCGACGTGCTGCGCCATGACGATAAAATAGGCAAAAACACACAGTCGCTCAACGGCCACGTGAAGCTCTCGCACCACAACACCATACTCTACTGCGACAGCGCCTATATGTACAACGACTCCAACGTCGTCATATGCTACGGCAGCGTCCACGTGGTGCAAAACGACTCCATTCACCTCTATGGCGACCGGCTCACCTATCTGGGCAACCAGAACCTGGCCAAGGTGAGGAGCAACGTGCGCGCCAACAAGGGCCAGACGTGGCTCTACACTGAGCACCTCGACTATGACCGCGCGCTGGACAAGGCCTATTTCTACAACGGCGGAAAAGTGGTGAACAAAGACAACACCCTGACATCCGTCCGCGGGATATATTACCCCATGACCAACGACGTCTACTTCAAAGACAACGTTGTCGGCACGTCGCCCAAATATCGCCTCGTCTCAGACACCACGGCCTTCAACACCCGCACAGAGGTCGTCACCATCCTCGGCCCCACCACCATCACCACCACCGACTCCATGGTCATTGACAGTGACAAAGGGTGGTACGACACGCGGGCCGACGTGGCAAAACTGCTCAAAAACAATCGCCTCTACTCCGTCCGCAACCGCAGCACGCTCAAAGGGCGCACCATCCTCTACGAGCGGAGAAAGGGACTCGGCACGGCCTGGGATGACATGGTGCTGACCGACTCCACCAACAACGTCGCCCTGCAAGGCGACTACGGCTTCTACAAAGAGACGACGCAAGAAGCCATGGCCACGCGCCGAGCCATGGTGGCGCAGGTCTATGGCGCCGACACGCTCTTCATGCACGCCGACACGTTCCGAGTCGTGCCTCTGGCAGACACCAGCCGCATCATCAAGGCCTTCCACAACGTCAAGGCGTTCAGAACCGACCTCCAGGCGCGGTGCGACTCGCTCGTCTTCGACTTCCGAGACTCCGTGGCCACCCTCTACGACATGCCAGTAGTATGGTCGCAAGGCAGCCAGATGACCGCAAACGTCATCAAGCTCTACACTCGCAACCAGGCCCTCTATAAGTCTGAACTGGTCGACGCCGCCTTCGTCATCTCGCAAGAGCCGGACTCTGTGGGCTTCGACCAGGTAAAAGGGAAGCTCATAACAGGCCACATCCGCAATAACGACCTGTATCTCATCGACGTCGACGGCAATGGCCAGACAATATACTACCCCAAAGACGGGGCCAGCCTCATCGGGGTCAACAGGGCCGAGAGCAGCAACATGAGCATCTGGCTCAAAGACAGGAAAATCAGCAGCATCGTCATGAGAGTCTCACCGGCTGGCAACATGAACCCGCCGCTCCTCACGGGCGAGAAAGACAACAAGCTAGCCGGGTTCCGATGGCTAGATGACTACCGCCCAAAGCGAAAAGACGACATATTCCTCAAACTCGAAATCCCGGCAGACATGCAGGCGCAGGAAGAAGTCTACGAGGGCTATGATTTTGACGACATCGAGTGACAAACAGCCGCAAGGCTAGCCGCGTTGTGGAAACTTTTTATACATTCGCGGCTTGTTAAGGTTCTATAAAAACTTTTGCTATGTATTGGACTCTAGAATTAGCCTCGAAGCTCGAGGATGCGCCTTGGCCAGCCACCAAGGATGAGCTCATTGACTACGCGACACGCTCCGGCGCCCCTCTTGAGGTCATTGAGAACCTGCAGGAGATTGAGGACGACGGAGAGGTCTACGAAAGCATAGAAGACATCTGGCCAGACTACCCCAGCAACGAAGACTTCTTCTTCAACGAAGACGAGTACTGATGCCGGGCCAAAGCCAGGCCGACAGACTATGATAAAGCTGCCAGTCGGCGCGCCACAGAGCGCCGGCGGGCGGCTTTTCCCGTATAGCGCCAAGAAATAACGCGCCCCGCGGGCGCTAACATATCAACACTCAAAAAAAATAACTACACCCATGTCTCAGCAGAAAAGATACTTCCTCACCGAGGAGCAGATCCCGCGCCAATGGTTCAACATCGCGGCCGTGATGCCAAACAAACCCATGCCACCTCTCAACCCAAAGACACGAGAGCCCATGACGGCCGAAGACCTCTTCCCACTCTTCTCCGAAGAGGTGTCTCGCCAAGAGATGAACGTCTCCGATGAGTGGATCGACATCCCTGAGCCCGTGCGAGACATGTACAAGACCTATCGTAGCACGCCGCTGGTGCGCGCCACGGGCCTCGAGAAAGCCCTGGACACCCCCGCCCACATCTACTTCAAAAACGAGAGCGTAAGCCCCGTGGGCTCGCACAAGCTCAACTCCGCCCTCGCCCAGGCCTACTACTGCAAGCAGCAGGGCGTCACCAACGTCACCACCGAGACGGGAGCCGGCCAGTGGGGCTGCGCGCTCTCCTACGCGGCCAAGGTCTTCGGCCTCGAGGCCGCAGTCTACCAGGTCAAGATAAGCTACAACCAGAAGCCCTATCGCCGCAGCATCATGCAGACGTTTGGCGCGCAGGTCACGCCGTCGCCATCCATGTCCACCCGCGCCGGCAAAGACGTCCTCACACGCGACCCAAACAACCAGGGCTCGCTCGGCACTGCCATATCCGAGGCCGTGGAGCTGGCCATGACGACGCCCAACTGCAAATACACCCTCGGCTCCGTCCTCAGCCACGTCACGCTACACCAGACAGTCATCGGCCTCGAGGCCGAGAAGCAGATGGAGATGGCCGGAGAGTATCCCGACGTGGTCATCGCCTGCTTCGGTGGCGGATCCAACTTCGGCGGCATAGCCTTCCCATTCATGCGCCACAACATCAAAGAGGGCCGAAAGACGCGCTTCATAGCCGCAGAGCCGACCTCATGCCCCAAACTCACCCGAGGCGTCTTCCAGTATGACTATGGAGACGTGGCCGGCTACACGCCACTCCTGCCCATGTTCACCCTCGGCCACAACTTCATGCCGGCCAACATCCACGCCGGTGGGCTGCGCTATCACGGGGCCGGCGTCATAGTCTCCCAGCTGCTCAAAGACGGCTTTATGGAGGCCGCTGACATCCGCCAGCTTGAGAGCTTCGAGGCGGGGCTGCTCTTCGCGCGCACCGAGGGCATAATCCCGGCGCCAGAGTCTTGCCACGCCATCGCCACTGCCATCCGCGAGGCCAAGAGGTGCAAAGAGGAGGGCAAGGCCGAGGTGCTGCTCTTCAACCTCTCTGGGCACGGCCTCATCGACATGGCGGCCTATGACCAATACCTCTCCGGCAGCCTGCAAGACTATGTGGTGTCTGACGATGAGGTGCGCGAAAACCTAAGCCAGATAGAGAAGATCATATAATATCGGGGCCTCGCTCCTCACGCAAAAAGCCGTCGGGCCCGCACCTTTGGGTGTGGGCCCGACGGCCTTTTCTTTCCTGGCGCGAGGCCGGCGGCTACTCCGTAGCGGCGCCCCGCAGCAGGCACTCAGGCACAGCCTCCGCCATGGCCTGATAGGCGGCCTCGCTGGGGTGCAGGTGATCCCCAGAGTCGAAGCCTGGCTTGAAGCGCGCCGGGTGAGCGTCATCACGCACGGCCTTGTCAAAGTCCACGCAACCGTCAAAGATGGCCGACGCGCGCAGCCACTCATTGAAGTCGCGCCTTATGGCGTCGCGCCTCTCGTCATATGTGCGCCAGCCCTCAATGGGCAGCAGCGTGCCGCTCCACACGCTCATGCCCAGGCCGCGGGCGCGGGCCGCGTAGAGCCTCTCCACGCCCCGCTCAAGGTCCTCGGCCGTGGGCATGTCGCTCCAGGGCCGGAATGGGTTCACGTCGGTGCCCACGGGGTGGATTATGTCGTTGATGCCGTGCTGGATGATCACGGTGTCGGCGCCTGCGGCGTTGGCCTCTATGGGGAACCTTGTCGCGCCTTTGAGACCATAGGCCTGGTACGTTATGCAGTCATATTGACGGAGGATGCGCGTGCCGCTCACCGCGCGGCGTATCACGGCCACGTGGCGCAGCCCGGAGTCCCACGCCCGCTGGGCCAGATAGTCGGGCCAGCTTTGGGCGGTGATGGAGTCGCCATAGCAGACGAGGGCATGGTTCTGCTCCTCTGTCCACACGTCGATGGTATTGAGAAAGTAGAACCAGTTGGTCTTGCGAGACAAGTCAATGGGCAGCGTCTCGGCCTCCGTGTGGTCGCCATAGGCATATTGGCCGTGAGAGAGCGGGCCCGTTATGAGCGTGCCGGCGTTCATCTGCGTGAAGCCGCCCAGATATATGCTCACCTCCAGCGTCTGCCCTGCCGTCACGTCTAGGCTTGCCTCGTCCGACGTCAGCTCCCGCCCTGGCGCGATGTCTGCCACTGCGCCGCCGCCAAACGTCAGCCCGCGCGTCGTCCGGCCCCCTCCGCCCGTCAGGGCCAGCGTCACCCTTGTCAGGCGCACGGCCTCGGTGCCCGTCAGGTTTGAGAATCGGAGCCTCAGCCTGTCGCCGCCAAAGGGCATGCGGACGGGGTAGCGCAGCGTCAGGTCTTTGGCGTATGTGGCCTCCCTCCTGTCGGTTATGGACGTGGCGTTGCCCCAGCAGGCCACCCATTTATTGTATTTGCTCATCTGTCTTTCGTTGTCTGTCATATGTCTTAGGGCCTCCTTGCGCGTCACTTCTCCGCCTCGGCCCACGAGTCGGACTCCTGCACCTCCTCCACGCCCTTTATCTTGTATAGGTGCGAGGCGATGTAGTGCAACTCGGAGAACGAGTGGATGTAGAACCTTATGGTGCAGTCCACGATGCTGTCTTCCGTCACGGTGTGGAGGCTGTCTATCGATAGGCCCAGGCTGTTCGTTATGCAGTCTATCACGTCGCTCAGGAGGTGGTATCGGTCCACGGCCGTTATGTGGACGCTGGCCGGGTAGAGCTGGTCGGGGCGTTCCTTGAAGTCTACAGACACGATGGAGTCCCCGTATTTCGACGCCAGGCGAATCACCGTGGGGCAGTTGCGCTTGTGTATGGTCACAAGGCCCTCCGTGTCGCGAAAACCCACCACCTCGTCGCCGGGGATGGGGTTGCAGTCGGGGCATCGGGAGTAGGGGGGCGTCGGGGCCTTGGCCAGATAGTTGCGCAAGAATCGCTTGGCCTTATACGTTATCACGCAGTCTTGCCACTCGGGCCTGGGCTCCACGTCGTCATCGGCCCCAATCTCCACGCAGTCACCGCGGTTCAGCACCGTCTTTATGGAGCAGAGCTTGCCGTTGACGCGCGCGAACTTGGCGTGCTGGCCCAGCTTGCTGTGAATCTCAAAGGCGAAGTCTAGCGCTGTGGCGCGCTTGGGCAAGATGACGGACTTGCCTTGCGGGGTGAAGACCATGATGTCATCGTTGTAGAACGACGTCACCACGCTTTCAATGAATCCGTCGGCGGGGTTCTGGCCTTGGTTGGCCAGGTCTTGCAGTGTGGCGCGGAAGCGGTTGAGCCACAGGTTCACGTTGCCGTCAGACCGGCTGGCGATGCATCCCAGCCTCGAGCTCTCCACCATGCGCTCGCTACAGATGTGCACCTCCTCCCAGCGCCCATGGTCCGACAGCAGCTTCACGTGGAAGCACTGGTAGCCGTTGCCCTTGGGGTTGTCAACATAGTTGGCCACGCCGCCGGGCTTCTCCTTGAAGTGGTCTGTCAAGAGCGAGTATATGAGCAGGCACTGGTTCTTTTCGGAGCGCGTGCCGTTGTCGGGGAAGACCACGCTCGTGAAGTGCTTGTTGTCCACGTGGCGGAAGTCCACGTTTTTTTTCCTCATCTTGCGCAGCACCGAATAGGGCTGCCTGTATTCCGTCACCACCTGAGCTTTCACGCCCGCCGCAGTCAGGATGGAGGTTATTTTCGAGTCGAACTCGTCCATCGCCTTGCGCTCCTTCTCTTCCTCCTCGTCAAGCATCTTCACGAATGCCGCGTACTCGTGCGGGCAGCGGTAGCGGAAGCTCAGGTTCTCCAGCTCTGTCTTTATGGTGTAGAGCCCCAGCCTGTTCGCCAGCGGGGCGTAGAAGTAGTCCGTCTCGCCGGCAATCTTCATCTGCTTGTCGGGCGTCATGCTGTCCAGCGTGCGCATGTTGTGCAGCCGGTCAGCCAGCTTGATCAGAATGGCGCGGATGTCGTATCGCACCGAGTCGAGCATCTGCTTGAAGTTGTCCAGCTGCCTCGACATGACATACTGTGACCGCTCCGGCTTCGTCACCACTCTCACGAGAAAGGCCACGTCGGGCCCGAACCTCTGCTCAATGTCGTCAATCGTGTAGGGTGTGTCCTCCACCACGTCGTGCAGGAAGGCAGCGATGACGGGGTTCGCCCCCAGCGTCATCTCCTCGGCCACGATGCGCGCCACGGCTATGGGGTGGATTATGTATGGCTCGCCCGTCTTGCGCTTTTGGTTGCGGTGGGCCTCTCGCGCCAGCTCGAAGGCGGCTTTTATCCGCGCCAGGTCTTCAGGTGTCACCCGAGGTTCCATCTCGCTGAAAATTGCCTCCGCGCTCTCGCGGATTCTGGCGTCATAGTCTTGTTCCATTGGCAGAGGTTTCTAGGTCTCCTAAGATAGTCTTTCTGTGGGTGTTTTCCAACACTCGCAGCCCTAAAAAGAGCCACGGCGCCGCGGGGCTGCTTGCCCTCGTGGCGCCGTGGCTTATGTGGCTCTCTCTCCTGGCCCCCCCTACATGGCAGATTGGAACTGGCCGAGGAAGCGCACGTCGTTCTCGAAGAAGTTGCGGATGTCGTCTACGCCGTAGCGCAACATGGCGATGCGCTCCACGCCCATGCCGAAGGCGTAGCCGCTATACTCCTTCGGGTCTATGCCGTTATTCTCCAGCACGGCGGGATCCACCATGCCGCAGCCCAGAATCTCCAGCCAGCCAGAGCCTTTGCACACGCCGCAGCCTTTGCCGCCGCACAGCGTGCAGCTCACGTCCATCTCGGCCGACGGCTCTGTGAACGGGAAATATGACGGGCGCAGGCGTATCTCCACCCCGGCGCCGAACATCTCTTTGGCGAAGTAGAGCAGCGCCTGCTTCAGGTCGGCGAAGGAGACGTTTTTGGCAATGTACAGGCCCTCCACCTGGTGGAAGATGCAGTGCGCGCGGGCCGAGATGGCCTCGTTGCGGAACACTCGGCCCGGGAAGACGGCCCTGATGGGCGGCTTCTGCCGCTCCATCTCGCGCACCTGCACCGAGCTGGTGTGGGTGCGGAGCAATATGTCTGGGTTGGTGTTGATGAAAAAGGTGTCTTGCATGTCCCTCGCCGGGTGCTCTGGCGGGAAGTTGAGGGCCGTGAAGACGTGCCAGTCGTCCTCCACCTCCGGGCCCTCGGCCACGGTGAATCCCAGGCGGCCGAAGATCTCCACAATCTCGTTTTTCACGATCGAGATGGGGTGGCGGCCTCCGAGCGGGGCGGGAGTGCCGGGCCTTGTCACGTCGGTCTTCTCTTGCGTCTGCGCGCCGCTGGCCGCGGCCTGGGCTTTCAGCTCGGCAATGCGGTTTTGCGCCTGGGTCTTGAGCTCGTTGAGCCTTTGGCCCATCTCGCGCTTGAGTTCCGGGGCCACGGCCTTGAACTCGTCAAAAAGGGCGCTCACCAGGCCTTTTTTGCTCAAATATTTGATTCGGAGCGCCTCCGCGTCCTCGGCGCTTTGTGCCTTCAGTCCGGCGATCTCGGCTTTGAGGGCCTCTATTTTGTCTTTAAGCATTGCTGTGTCCCAAATTTTTGGCTTTGGGCAAAGTTAGTGTTTTTAGTTGGCAATCATATGCCGCCGCCCGCCCTATTGGCCCGCCGCGTTGTCTTTTTGCGCCCAAACGTGTAGCGGAGGAAGTTGCCGCCGGGCTGCCACACGGTCATCTGGCGCAGCCCGTAGTCGTCGTTGCCAAAGGTCAGCTCTATTGAGGATATGTGGCGCAGGGCGCGTTTGTCTTTCGGGGTGAACGTCATTGTCGTCGTGGCCCCGCTGTCTGTCGCCGTCAGCGTCCCGGCCTGCCGGGCGGGCGCGAAGTTGCCGGTGAAGCACGCGCCCACGACGTCTAGCATCTGGCGCATGGCGGCGTTGCGCCTGGCGTCTGTCGTGTTGCGCCCGCGGGCGCCCGCCGTCGTGATGGCCTGCGGGGTCATTATTGTCGTGTCGGCCGCCGAGCTGGCCAGCGTCAGGGTGCGCGTGGCCTTGACGTAGGTGAGCGTGCCGCTCTCCGTGGCCACGTCGGCCAGCATTTTCACTTTCCTCTCCAGGGTGTAGGGGCAGCTCAGCTCGCTCATGTCGGCGTGGGCCGCGGCTATTCCTCTGGCCACTCTGTCCTCGGCTCCCGTCTGGGCGGCGGCCGTGGCGGCTGTCAGCAGCAGGGCCGCCGCCATAGTTCTCATTCTGTTCATCTTTTGTCGTCTTATGGTCTCCTCTGTCAGAGCATGGCGGACAGCCCCACGCATATGTCGTGCGGCTCGGCGGGCCGCAGCCCCGACTGTGGGCGTATTATGGCCGGTGGCGCCATCAAGTGCCGCAAGGCGTCTGGCCGCAGCGCCAGCTCGGCCACGATGAGGCGCGCCGTCAGCCCCGTGGGGTCGGCGTCGACAATGGCCAGGCGTTTCGTCTTGCGCACCGACGCCGCCACGACGCCGCCGCTGTCTAGCGGGCGCAGGGTGTGGAGGTGGATGTGCTCCACCCGCGTGTTTTGGCGCGCCATGAGTTTCACCGCGTCGGCCGCGGGCTGCGTCGTGGGGCCGAAAGAGATCAGCGTCACGTCTTCGCCCTCGGTCAGCTTGGCCGCGCCCCCGCGCGAGGGTGGCGGCGCGGGGGTCTCGGCGGCCTCGGCTCCCGGCTCAATGACGATGGCCTGCCGTGGCCGCGTGAGCAGCGTGGCGTAGGCCTCTTGCGCCTCGGCGCGGCACGCCGGGGTCCATATCTCCGTCTTGTCTGGCGTGCATGACAAGATGCCGCCCGTGTCAATGTCTGTGGTGCGGAGGATCAGCTCGGCCGCGGGGTAGCTCATCAGCAGCGAGGCCCTCACGTCGGCCGCCGTGGTCTCCGCCACGGGCAGCAGGCCCGCCTCGGCGGCGCCAATGGCCTTGTTCACGATGCCGGGGGCGGGGCGCAGGGGCATCACGGGCCGCGCCGCCCGCGCGTAGAGGGCCGTCAGGTCCATAAGCTGGCGGTGAGGGTGGCGCAGCGGGGCGTCGGCCACGAGAGACGTCAGGTAGGCCCCCCTCCTGTCGCGCTCCACCTCTTGCCGGGCGTCGGCCTCGATGGCGGCCGTCTGTTGGCGGGTGGCGATGTGCTTCTCGTCTAGCCATGTGGCGAATGCCTCCATCTCGCTGTCGCTCCCGCTCACGAAGGTCAGAGTGGTGGTGCCTTGCCGCGTCCGTTCGGTCTGGGTGGCCATCACGCGGCACAGGGCGGCGTAGTCGCCCCCCTTGACGGCCTCGATGGCCAGTGTGCGCCGCCCCTTCACCACTTGGCCGAAGCCGCCCAGCTGGCGGATCAGGTTGCCGTTTGACGTGGTGCCGCTGTTGTTCCACAGCACGGCGCACAGGGGCAGCGAGCGCGCCGCGGCGAAGCAGACCGACTCCAAGAAGTCACCGTCGGCCCCAAAGTCGCCGCACGCCGTGCATATTATAATCCGTCTGCGCCCCTCCGCCGCGTGGCGCGAGGCGTCGGCCAGCGCCATGCCCACGGCCACGGCCATGCGGCTGGGCAGCCCGCGGGAGAACACGTCGCCAGCCGATGAGAAGAGGGACCTGAAGAAGCTGGCTGGCGTCTGCCGGCCCAGGGCCAGCTCCGCCGTCAGGTCCATGCCCGCCGATATGTATGCGTCTTCCGCCTCGGCAAAACGCGCCAAGGCGGCCTGCCCCACGTCGCTCAGCGCCGTCACGTAGTGGCAGTCGGCCTCCACCATGGCCGCGCGCCTCGCCTCGCGGCCCATGTAGGCCACGCGGTAGTCTTTGAGCACCTGCTCCTTAAACTGACCAAGGCTGATGTCTTCGCTCATCGCAGGTCGAAGAATTTTACGGCCTTGCGGCTAGTGGGCGGGAACATTATCTTGCTTATGTATTCGGGGTTCTCAAAAGACACGCCTGGGGCCACGCGCACTTTGGCGCGGAAGACGTCTTTGATCTCTTTGGCGAAGCCCTCCGAGGCGCGGCGGGTGCCGACCCTGACGCGCAGCTCGTCGGTGCCCAGCTCGTTGGTGAAAACCTCCACCACGTAGTTCTCCACGCCGGCGATGCCGTCCAAGATGTCGAATATGGCGGGGGGGTAGAGCGTCGTGCCCTTATATTTTATCATCTGGCCTTTGCGGCCCACCACGGCTCCCAGCCTCATGGTCTGCCTGCCGCAGGCGCAGCGGCCGGTCATGTGGCGCACCATGTCTCCCGTCTTGAAACGGATGAGCGGCGTGCCCTCGATGCCCAGAGTCGTTATGGTCACCTCGCCCACCTGGTCTTCGCCCACGGGGCGGCCCTCGTCATCCAGCAGCTCCACGATAATCAGTTCCGGCTGGCTGTGGCCGCCGCGGAAATGCTCGCACTCGGTGAATGAGCTCTGCATCTCGGTGGAGGCGTAGGTGGTGTGGAGCCTCACCTCGGGCCACCGGGCGGCAATCTGTTGGCCCAGTTTGGTGTATTCCCCGTCGGGCGTGCGCAGCGCCTCGCCGATGCATATGAACTTCTTGACCGATGAGGCGTGATGGTCAATGCCGTTCTGCTCGGCGTGGTCTATCAGCTTCATGAGGAAAGACGGCACGCACATCCCCACCGTGGGCCTGACGCGCCCTATGGTGTCCCACTGCAACTGCGGAATCCCGTTGCCCACGCGGCACACGCCCATGCCCATGGCCCTGGCGCCAAGGTAGTAGGCGTAGCCCGCCATGAAGCGGCGGTCCAGGGTCACCATGAGCTGCATCACGTCATCGGGCGTGCAGCCCGCCACGCCGAAAGACAGTTTCTCGTTATATGCCAGTCGCTCCACGTCGCCCTGCGTCAGAGCCACGGTGACGGGCTCGCCCAGGGTGCCGCTCGTGGTCACGTAGTCGGCAATGTCGGTGCGGCCCACGCAGATGAAGTCGGCATTGTGCCGCT
>SAMEA104315425__coassemble_1536_pt1 | contig 11741 bp, 9 predicted proteins | sample SAMEA104315425__metabat2_high_PE_033 | metagenome-assembled genome bin SAMEA104315425 (sample SAMEA104315425) | gut metagenome | biome: Monkey gut; feature: monkey-associated habitat; material: faeces | place: China | collected 2013 | reverse complement strand
CGCTCGGGCCGCCTGCTCCTGGATTTCGGCCTGGCGCACGGCGAGACGGCTGGACTCAACCGACGGCAACGTCTCCATGGCTCTCAGAAAGACGTCGTTGACCGATGGCAGCGCGGCCAAGACGTCGGCATCGGCCACGTCTGGCGTGGCCACGTCGAAGTCTTGCGTCTTGATGATTTCGAGAATCTGCTTGAGCTGCATCTTATAGGTGGCCAGCTGCGCCCGCGCGCTCACCAGGCTATACTCGTCTTGGCTCTTCTGCGCCTCAAGCTGCGCCACGTCGGCCCTCGCCAACTGCCCCGCCGCCATCATGGCCTCTCCGCGCCGCAGGAGCGAGGCGCTGGCGGCCAATGTGCTGTCCGCCACCCTGACGGCCTCGGCCTCATAGAGGATCTGGACGTAATATTGCAAAATTTGCTCCTCAACCGATCGCGCGGCGTCTCGCCCGTCGGCCTCGGCTCTCAGCTCTTCCATTTCATAGCCCTGCAGCTCGCGCCGGGTTCGCCCACCGTCCCAGACCGTCCAGTTGGCCGAGAGGTTATAGCCTCCGGAATATGTGGCGTCGCTCTGGGTTGTGGTCATGGTGCCGCCGTTCAGGGCCACAGTGCTCTGGCTCCACGGCCTCCAGCCCAAAGTCTGCTGGGTTGAGAAGCTGAGCGAGGGCAAGAGTTGTCCCTTAGTCCCGTCAACCTGCGCCTGCGCCTGCTCCTGCGTCAGCGCGCTGCCTTTGACCTCCAAGTTGTTTTGCAAAGCATAGTCAATGCACTCGCTCAGAGTCCACTTGTGACCCGCCGTCACGCCGTCGGGCTGCTGCGCCAAGAGCGTGCCGCAGGCCGCCAGGGCGGCAACCGCCATCTTTAGCCTAGTCGTCATCTGCCGTTCATGTTTACTTGTTGATGACCTAAATTTATGGCAAAAGCCGCCCACTGACTATGACAAATCGCCGAAAGGGCGATTTTTGACGACAAGAAGCCTCATGGCCATCGCCCGCAAGAACAGCAAATCCCTCCCGATATCTCATCGGGAGGGATTCAATTACAAAAGAACAGTTATGGACTTTGCGGATTCCAGAACCGCCCTATATGTCGAGTCAGGTTAGGACTGATTGGCCCGAACAAAGAACAAGTCCTGTTCACCGCTAATCACAATGCAAATGTATGCATTTTACAGCCATTTCAAAACAATCAGAAAGAAATTTGAGCCATAATCTTTTAAAAGGCAAATTATTTAAGCTGCCAGCTTTCAAAATTATAATATACATCTCGAATATAGCTCATAAGAACGGCATGGCGGCGCGACAATTGGCGTGCCATTCGCACAAAAGAAGAAACACATTGGCGCCACACTCGCGCCTGACGGCGGCAAAGGGCGGCTATGTTAGATTTTTTGGAGTAACTTTGCCACGCAGGACACAAGAAAACTAGCCCCAACCCCGAAAATGCTAAAAGCAGGCAAAGTAAAAGACGCGGCCCGAAAAGTGAAGAGCAGCGTCTTGGCCAAAGTAACGATAGCCTTCGTCATCTTCACTCTGATCTTAAATCTTGCTCAAAACGTAAGCGTCGCGGTGTCAAGAAACAAGATATTGGGACACTTCTTTGAGAGCTCGATTTCGGAGAAGATGCAGATTTCAAAGCACATACGTGAGAGCCAGACGGCAAAGTTGGAGGACTATGCGCAAAGCCTCATTGAAGTATACCCTCAGATTCCCGCCCAACTGCGTCAAGAAGACTTCAGCACCCTCACCGACATATTGCGGGCCGACGTTAAGCTGCGCCGCTATCAGGGCTTCGTGCTGGTCGATAAGCACTGCGACCTCATCAGCACCAGCTATGGCGGCTACACCCAAATGCAGCTCTCCGTGATGCAAGACCTGATGCGCTACGTGGCCAACAACGCGTCTCACGCCTACAGCGGCTTCGCCGAAGTGATGGACAAAGGCATCGGCATCGTGACCGTCAGGCAGATGCGCGATGACATGGGGCAGCCCGCGGCCACCCTGGCGCTGTGCCAGGCCGTGGTGGAAGACGACGCCTACCTGGCTGAGATGGGGCGACTGACGCAGACGCAGATGAGCCTCTACCGCAACAATGTGATAGCCGCCACATCATATGACGGCCATGACGTGGACATCCACGGCCTTAGCATCCCCAACGAGTGGGTGGCGGACTCGCTGGCCGCCAATGGCCGGCAGGTGGCGCTGACCGAGATGGCGGGCCAGACGCTCATCTTCTCCTCATACACGCCAGTGACCAACCACAGGGGCAAGATGATTGGCATCTGCCACGCATGGATGGACCTCTCGGTGCTGCAAAGCATATCGCGGTCCGTTATTGCCAACACGCTGACGGTGACCGTGGTGCTAGACGCGGTGCTGATCTTGCTCGCCTTCTTGTTTTTGCGCCGCAACCTGTCAGCCCCCCTGACACGGTTGGCCAGCAGCGCCATGAGCATGGCGTCGGGAGACCTGAGGGCCGACATCGATGTGAGGCGCACGGGCGACGAGGTGGAGTGCCTTGGCGAGGCCATGATGCGGATGCAAGAGTCGTTGCGCGAGTCGGTAGGACTGATGAGGCAGACAGCCACGGCACTGCAAAAGTCGAGCGCGGAGATGTCGCGCACATCGACCAACATGGCCTCCAACTCCAGCAAACAGGCCTCGAGCCTTGAGGAGATTTCGGCCAACATGGAAGAGATTGCCAGCAACGTCCACAACAACGCCGACACCACAGCCCAAGCGGACAAAATGATGTCCGCGGCCGACGGCTTCGTGGCCTCAATGGCCGGCACGTCAACGAGCTGCCTAAACGACACGAGGGAGGTGGCCAACTCGCTGAGCGCCATAAACGACCTGGTGAACCAGACCACCGTGCTGAGCCTCAACGCCTCGGTGGAGGCGGCGAGAGCCGGCCAGGCCGGCATGGGGTTTGCCGTCGTGGCCAAAGAGGTGGGCAGGCTGGCGGAGATGACCAAGCGCACGGCCACGGACATGACGGCCACTGCCACAAAAGCCATAGCCAGCACTGAGAGCATAGACGGCATGGTGGCCGAAGTGATCCCGCAGCTCCACAGCGTGGCCGACAAAATCCACCAGCTGAGGGCGGCAAGCTCGGAACAGACATCGTCAATTGACCAAATAAACACGGCCGTTGGAGTTCTCAACGCGGCGACGCAAGAGACCGCGGCCAATGCCGACGAAATGGCGGAACGCGCCAACGAGATGGCCTTTATGGCAGACAGGATGGAAGGGCTAGTGAGCAAATTCAAGGCATGACAACGACACACAAACCCAAGGAGCCGCTGCGGGCCTTCTGGTCAGAAGGCAGGCGCGAAGCAGGGGCCGACGAGGCTGGCCGCGGGCCGTTGGCGGGCCCCGTGGTGGCCGCGGCCGTCATCTTGCCGCCAGACATCAAGGCTGACGACCTCCCGGGCCTAGACGACTCCAAAAAGCTTTCGGCAGGTCAACGCGAGAGGCTGGCCCCGCTCATCAAGGAGGTGGCCGTGGCGTGGGCCACAGCGGAAGCCTCGGCGGCGGAGATTGACCGCCTCAACATACTCAACGCCTCAATATTGGCCATGCACAGGGCCATACGCTCACTCTGCGTGTCGCCCACCTTCCTGCTCATCGACGGCAACAGGTTCAGACCCTACTACACCGACTTTGAAGACATGGAGTCCGCCGAGGTTCGCCTCCACGATGAGGCCACGGCCATCGGACACAAATGCGTCATAGGCGGCGATGGCAAGTTCCTGTCCATTGCCGCGGCCTCGGTCCTTGCCAAGACGCGGCGAGACGACATAATGGAGCGGCTGGACGAGCAATATCCAGGCTACGGGTGGGCGCACAACATGGGCTACCCCACCCGCGACCACTACGAGGCTCTCCGACGCCTTGGGCCAACGCCAGCCCACCGCATGAGCTTCAACCTCAAGCTACCCGGCGGCGCAAAAGACTGACGCCTCGCCCAACGGCCGCCCTCATGCCACCGCTGAAGACGCACAGGAGCAACGTGGCCACGACGCAGAAAAGAGAAGTCTGCCACACCATTCTCCACACCAAGGCGCCGAAGCCCGACACGCACACCGCGCCACACAGTGAAGACACGCACCACCCGGCCGCCACGGCCAAGGCGGCATTGCGGGCGTAGGCCCACCAATAGCCCAAGACACCGCGACCCAACCGCACGCGGAAAAGATAATATGGCTTCCAACACAAGACTATGACCACAAGGCTGACCAGCACGCCTAGCAACACGCCAGACAGGCCCCACAAAAAGCCAAAGGCAACGGACAGGCCCACATTGAGCAAGGCCTCGGCAAGAGCCGCCCACACATCGGCATAGAAACCATGCGCCGACAGAAACTGGCCAACGACGCAACGCGATATGGCAATATATACCATGACGGACATCAACGCCACGGGCGCGCCGCCCAGCACCATGTCGGCCCCGACCCACACGGCCACGAACGGGTCGGCAAAAGTGTAAAAACCATAGGCAAAGACGGAGGCAAAGACACATGTGACGGCAAACATCATGTCAAAAGCACGCCGGCAATGAGCCGAGTCGCCCTGCGCCACCAAATGCCCCACACTGCCCTGAACGCCACCAGACACCGCCGTGAAAAGCGCAGTGAGGCCGCCACTTATCATCATGTAGCTGCCATAGGCCGCCACGACATGGAGCGATGTGAACGCGAAAACCACCATGGGGCTGACCCGCGTCAGGACAACGGAGGCCAGGCGGTGCGCAAACACCTGGCCAACCATCCGCCCCACCTCCGGAAACTTGAGCCGCAACTCGCCGCCACAGCACGCCGGCACGCGGAGATAGGGGTGCAGCCGCGTGACAGCCCTACGGACCATGACTGCCGTGAGGGCCATGCCGCCCAACTGGAGCAGGAGCCAAAGCTCATAGCCATAATCTGTGAACTGCAGTGCCAAGATCTGCAACACCAGACGCACCACGGACGGCAGACGATAGGCCAACGTGACGGCATACTCCTGCTGATTGGCGCTCAGCACCACGTCGCGGTAATTAAGCAAATATGTCGAGAGAGAGCCTATCAGCATGACCACGCAAGTGGCGTAGGCATAGGGCAGCGGCACGGAAGCCCCCGCAAATATGGACGGGAAGAACGACATGACGACAACGGCCGCCAACGCCACAAAAACTGCCACACGCCTATATATCCAGCCCTGCACGGCCACGAGCTCCGCCACCGTCTTGCTGTCGCCGCGCGCCAAAGGGGCGTACAAGATGCTGGCCATGGCCATCCCGACGCCAAGCTCAGCGATGTTGAGAGTCTCAACGATGGAAGACACGGTGCCGCACAGCCCAAGCATGTCAGCCCCCAAGCGCTGGACGAACACGCGGTTGGAGATGAAGCTAAGGACCAAAGTCAGGGCGTAAAACGCCAACCCGTAGGCACCATTGCGCACGCTCTTGGCCATGCGCCCGCCATCAGAATTAGCCATGCACCAAGTTTTTAGGCAAAGACATTCAAAAAGAAGGCGCAGGCAGCGACCATGAGCCGCAGCCTGCGCCGCTTAGGTTGACAAGCTTTGTCGGGGGCGGAGGTCAATAAACCCTTCGCGACACCACGTCTGCCACCCGATCAACAAGATCCTGGAGCTTTGAGCCCACGAGCGGCTTGAGCATCAGAGGGATGTCGGCGGTGAGCGTCACCTTGACGCGGCTCTCCGGGCCATCCTCTTGATGCGGGGCCTCTTTGATTTGGATATAGAGGCTGACGCCGAGTGGCATCTGCGCCTTGAGGGCGTACTTGACCTGCGAGCATGGCTTGCGCTCCTCAATGCGCACGCCCACCCTGCCGAGCTTCTCCACGGTGAACGCGCACTCATCGGCAGTGGCCTCAAGGTCTTTGGCTATCTCCTGCGCAGGCAGCGCGCTCCCCACACGGCTAAGGTCGGAGACGAGCGCATAAACAGCCTCTGCCGACCCCTTGACAGCCTTCACGCTGCTCTCATACTTCTCCATGGCCGCTCTCTTACTGCCTCCAGGCGGAGGGGTTGGCGCGCCACTCGTGGAGCGTCTCGATGTCGGCCTCGCTCACGTAGCCCCTCTTGACGGCCTCGGCTATGAGGTCGCCATAGTTGCTCAGCGTGGTCAATTCCACACCTGCTTTCTGAAAAGCCTCGGCGGCCGTCGGGAAACCGTAGGTGAAGATGGCCAACATGCCAACCACGTCGGCCTTGGCGTCGCGCAGAGCCGCCACAGCCTTGAGCGAGCTCCCGCCAGTGGAGATAAGATCCTCTATCACAAGCACTTTCTGCCCCTCTTTAAGGTCACCCTCAATGAGGTTGGCCAAGCCGTGGTCCTTGGGCGCGGAGCGCACATATATGAACGGCTTGCCGAGCAAGTCCGCCACGAGCGCGCCTTGCGCGATGGCTCCCGTGGCCACTCCGGCCACCACATCGATGTCGGCATACTTCTCACGCGCCAAATCGGCGAAGGCGCACTTGATGAGGGTGCGGATGTCGGGGTAAGACAAGGCCTTACGATTGTCGCAATAGATGGGGGACTTCCACCCCGAGGCCCACGTGAACGGGTCGGACGGCTGAAGTTTTATGGCCTTGATGTCCATCAGCCTGCCGGCTATGATGGAGGATGTGCTGTTGCTCATAATACTGTCGTGTAAAATATCTATATGTCTTGCTTTCTATGCCAGCGGGCGGGGAGGCTCAGAACCTGTAGGCCACACCCACTTGCGCCAAGCCGTGCGTGCCAAAGCCCACCTCGGCAAAGCCGCTGAGCCTGCGCCCCACCATGACGCCTACGGGAGAGACCTGATAGCCAAAGTAGTGCTGTTTCTTGCTTTGGACGGAATAGTCGCAGCCAGGCTCGGCGGAATAGGAGTCTCCTATGAACGTCATACCGATGGCCAGTTTGCTGTACATGGTCACTAAGCCGTTCCACTCCACCCAGTTGAAGCGCAGCAGCGGGGTGACGGATATGTATGTGTTGGTGAGTTCCCCGACCTTGACCTTGGTGTTTTTCATGGGGGTGACGATGCAATCTTCCTTGGTCATCTCGTATGAGAGCGCCAAGCCGAAGCTCACGAGCCGTCCACCGCGGTGTGTATATTGCGCTGTGATGGCTCCAATGCTTGTCCGGCTGTCGGTCTCCACGTCGCGCTGTGTCACGTCGTCCATCTCAACATCGCCAAGCGCGTCCACCACAGCGATGCATGACAAATAGCCATAACCGACCTGCCAGTCATTCTGCTTGTAGCCCTTCTTCCATTGCGCCGACGCATCGGGGCAACACAGTAAAGCCACGGCCATGGCCAAAAGAAAGATCTTCTTCATAATGAAAAGTTTTCGCCACCACGCCAACCACGGCGCCATGCCGCCCGCAAAGATAGTGATTCTGGGCGGATTATATGAAGCGTGGCTAAATCTTGATGGAGGGCGCGCCCCTACCGACGGCGGCGCGCAAGCCGCTCCAACATGCTGGCGTAGAGAGTGTGGAGCCAGACAATGGGCCACACCCCGTAGTGCACCATTGTGGCCATAAAGCGCAGCCCTCGCCCCATCTTGCGGACGTATGGCATCTCCTCGTCATGATAGAGCCTCGCCCACCGGCGTTTGGCCGCCACGTCATGGCTATAGAGCATCCACTCCGCTTTGCCCTCGATCACGGCGCGCATTATGTCACTCTCATATTGGCCGTCAGGATAGGCCGACCTCAAAAAGGCTACCGTCTGCCGCCACAGCGGCACGAGGCTAGAGATGCGCCTCTCGCGGCCAGAGTGCAGGAGCGAGCCGGGGTTGGTGCAATCATAGAAGTAAAGCACGGACGGCACGGACGTCATCCGTCGGGCGAAGAACGCTATGCGGACCATGGCGTAGAGGTCTTCCTTGATCACCACATTGTCCGGGGCGAAGCACTCCGGGTGACGCGCATAGACGTCTCTCCTGATGAGTTTTGCCCACACGTGCCCGTCTCTCTCCCCATTCCATATGGCCAGGGGGGCCGGCATCCCCACCCTGTCACAAGGGCATGGCACCACAGAGCGGCGAGAGCCGCCACTCTCCCGGTAGCCGCACTCAACAACGTCCGCCCCGCTTCGGGTGGCCTCGTCAAGTAACGAGCTGATGTAGGTCGGGGCGACATAGTCGTCAGAGTCAACGTGCGCCACGTATTCTCCCACAGCGGCCTCCACCGCCGTCCGCCTCGCCGCAGGCAGGCCCAGGTTTCTTTTATGATGAATAATTTTGACCCTCAGGTGACTGTATTGATCAATCACCCTCCGGAGCCTTGTTACGCTGCCGTCTGGCGAGGCGTCGTCTACAAAGATGAACTCGACCCCGTCAGTCATGGTTTGAGAGAACAGAGACCGCGCGCAACGCTCAATGTAGCTCTCAACGCCATAGACCGGCACGCACACCGAGACCTTGACGCCCGTCTCGCCCCTGGGCGTCACATGCGTCTCTCTCTCCATTGGGCGTATTGGGTATATAGCCACACGAGCGGCCACACGTGATGGCGCACAAGCGTGAGCATTAGCCACAGTCCCCCGTGCAGCTCGCTGACATGCCGCCCCTCCTCTTCTCGGAAGACGTCGGCATATTTGCGTTTTGCGCTGAAGTCGTGACGGAAAAGCATCATGGCCGCTTTCTCGCGCACCATTGCGGACTCCAGGGCGTCGTCGTATCGGCCATCGGGGTAGGCCGCGGCGAAAAAGGCGCGCATGCCCTCCCATAGGCGCAGCATGGCCTGAAACTGGGCGTCGACGCGGGCTCGCGTGAGGGACTGAGGCACGCGCCGGTCATAATGGTAGAGACATACGCCGGCGTGGGCCAGTGACTTGGCGTAGTGGCAAAGGCGCACGGAGGAATAGCAGTCCTCCTTGACCCGCAGGCAAGACGGCGCATGGCAGTCTGGGTTACGCACATACAGCTCACGCCTAATCAGCTTGCCCCACAAATATGTGGAGTCATTGCCAAGCAAGGCGGCGACGCCCAAATCCGCAAAACCACGCGCCCATGAGCTGTGGCTCACTTTGCACCCATGAGCATACTCCTCGCGCATGTCGCTAAAAATCACGTCCGCCCCGCTAGACATGGCTTCGGCATATAACGCCTCTAGATATGTCGGCTCCACAAAGTCGTCTGAGTCGACATGGGCCACAAAATCGCCCTTAGCGGCCAAGACCGCTGTCCGTCTGGCCTCGGGCAGGCCCTTGTTCTTATCGTGGCGCAAGAGTTTCACGTCAAGCCGCTCCGCCAAGCGAGCCATCACGTCCCTTAGCTCTGCCATGCTGCCGTCTGGCGAAGCGTCGTCTACAAAGATGAACTCCACGCCGTCTGTCATTGACTGTGAGAAAAGCGACTCGGCGCAACGCCCTATGCGGTCCTCGACCCCGTAGACAGGGACGCACACTGATATTTTTGTCATGCCAATTTTTCCAGTTCGTTTCGCAATGTCATCAGATACCAGTCTTTCATCACCTCATTTGCCGAGCGCGGCACATGGCGGCGAGAATATCTGCCGCTACGATAAAGCTCATCCAGCAGCGGGGCGCACAGCAAATGCTCCCCTGTCTCGTCTTGACGCATGGCCCTCGCCCGCGCTAGCCAATGCGGGAGCGCGGCTCGAACCCGTTTGCGGAGCTTCCCAAGCAAGAAATGGGCAGTGGAGGGGGGCTCCGGCCCAAAGTCTACTCCCATCTCCCTAAACTCCATCTCTCGCACATATTTGTCGTAAAACTGGCACCCATCCAACTGAGAAAAGGGCAGGCGCCGAAACGCATCGAGGAACTCAGCGTCCCAGAATGGAAGACGGACGTCGTAGCCACAGAACTCATACACCCTCGCAGAATTGTTTATGTTATTGGGCAGGCGGGTGCTGAACTCAAAGTCTTGAAACGCCGACCATGGGGCAAGCCCACAGGCCAAACCTCTGTCCAACACACTGGTGACAGGCGGCCACGCCCCCACTTGGTGGTCATATTCAAAAATGTCATAGCGAATGGCGGACCTCACGTATCGCTCAGAAGAAGTCTCGCGAATCATCGCCTTGCGCAGATGGGAGCCGGCGTTAAAATCAGCGGAATGACCTGGCACAAAGACGGCGTCGGCCCGCAACGCGCCCATCGCCTTAAGTTTTGTCACTGCCACATAGTCATATAGCCACAAGAAATTCACGCACTCGCCAACGAAATGGCAGTACTTCATAAAATCCGCCTCTCGGACAAACCGGGCGTCATCGGCCGTGATTTCCACGCCATGCCACTCAAAGCCAAGCGCGGCCGCCACGGCCCGCGCCCTGGTCACCTCTGCTGACGTGGCGCAGCCGACTGTGTAGGTCACAACGTCTTCCACCCCAAGCCTCTTCAACCTGCACAGCACCAGCCGCGAATCTTGTCCGCCGCTCAGTGGCACAACAATCTGCCGACTACCGACCGACAGGGCGAGACGATGAAACACACGACGCAACAAAGCTTCAACAGCCTCAAAGGACAGCGGTCGAACCTCTTGAGCCTCCGCTCCATATAAACAGGCTTCAACATCGCCCCCGCGCCCTGTCACATAGCCCCCAGGCCTCACCTGACGCACTCCGCCAACCAATGTGCGGCCGCCAAACGTGCATCCGGAAGCCTCATATTGCGCCAAGCCGAGCTGATCCAGCTCATCCCCACGCGACAACAGCGCATATGCGTCGTCCGAGACCGTCACGCCGCCATCGTCACCAAGCCTATAGAATATCGGGAAAAGCCGCGAGCGGTCAATGGCCGCCGCGCAAAAATCGCGCCCATTGCGCACCACGGCAAATTGGCCATTAAGCGTCCTCAGGCGCGCAGCCCAGGCATCCTCCCTTCCTACATCCATATAGGCGGCAAAAGATTTGCCGCGCAGCAGACTGCCGTCTGGCAAGAAAGCATGGCCTCGCACGGACATATCGCCCGCCCGAAACCAGTCTTGAGATGATAATTGGAGGTGAAACACGGGTCCGCATTGCTGTAAGAACGTGGCAAAAATAGTGATAAGCACTGAACTGTCTTCTTTTTTCACTATGTTTGCGGTAAGACGAAAGCTATGGCCATGGGTAAGTTCATAAATCCTTTCACAGACTTCGGCTTCAAGAGGATCTTTGGGCAAGAGATGTCAAAAGATCTTCTGATAGACTTCTTGAACAGCCTCCTGCTGGGTGAGCGGCACATATTGAGCATCACTTTTATGGACAAGGAGCAGCCGAGGACCCAGAAAGACGGGCGGACATTGATTTACGACATATACTGCGAGACCGACAGTGGCGAGAGCATCATTGTGGAGATGCAAAACCGCACCCAGATCAGTTTCATTGACCGCATGCTCTACTATTCCGCGCAAGCCATATGCCGCCAAGGGGAGCGCGGGCAGCAGTGGATGTATGACATAAAAGCTGTCTACGCCATAGCCTTCATGAATTTTAAGCTGGACAATCTGAGCAAGTTGCGAACCGATGTGACCTTGGCCGACATGGAGACAGGGCGGCAGGTAAGCGGCAAACTCCGGATGATATTTCTTCAACTCCCACTCTTTGACAAAAGACATCCCGACGAATGCGAGACGAATTTTGAAAGGTGGATATACGTGCTCAACAATATGGAAGTACTAAACAGGATGCCGTACACGGCTAAAAGCGCAGTCTTCAAGAAACTTGAGGACATAACATCACTTGCCAACATGTCTCGTGAGGAGCAGTTGAAATATGACCACGCACTGAAAGTTTACAGAG
>SAMEA104315425__coassemble_1531_pt1 | contig 11778 bp, 8 predicted proteins | sample SAMEA104315425__metabat2_high_PE_033 | metagenome-assembled genome bin SAMEA104315425 (sample SAMEA104315425) | gut metagenome | biome: Monkey gut; feature: monkey-associated habitat; material: faeces | place: China | collected 2013 | reverse complement strand
ACCTCGAGAGGCTCAACAAGGAGAAGGAGATGGTGGGCATATACCTCTCAGCCCACCCCCTAGACTCCTACGCCTTCGTCTTCCGCTACATCGTCAACACCCCCATGGCAAACATCAAGGAGGAGAACTTCCAGTCTTTCATGGGCAAGACCATCGTGTGCGCCGGTGTGGTCAAGGAGATCAAGACAGGCCTCACGCGCGCCAAGAACAACCCCTACCTCATCGCCAAAGTGGAAGACACGAGCGGCGTGGGCGAGATACCTCTCTTTGGAGACGACTATGTGAGCTACTCGCCATATTTCATGACGCCAAGCTCCTTCGTGTGCATCACCCTGAAGTTTGAGCCTCCCAAATATGAGAGGCCAGACGCCAAGGTGTTTCGCAGGATAGCGAAAGTGGAGTTCCTCTCCGACGTGCTGAAGCACGGCATGATAAGGGACGTCACCTTCTCCATAAACCTTGACAAAATAACCTTGCCGATGATAGACCTCCTCTCCGAAGTCCTCATAGCCAACAAGAACAAGCCCATGAGCCCCCGACCCGACATGCCGCCCATCGTGCCGGTGCGCTTCCACATCATAGACCGCAACAAGCGCATCGACGTCACCCTCCCGTCAAACAGCTACAGCGTGGAGCTTGGCCCCAAGGTCATGAAAATGATTGACGCCTCCGAGGGCGACATTGCCATGTCAGTCAGCGAGAAATGAAAATGATGAGAGAAGGCAAGGGGGGCGTGGGCCTCTGGGTGGGCGTCGCGTTCGTCTTTGGCGTCATTGCCGCGCTGGGCGTCATTGCCGCGCTGTGCCCGTCGTCGGTCAGCGTGGCCGGCAAGGCGGTGCGCCTGCCGCAGATGTCATCTGTCCTTGGCGGCGCGGAGGGGCGGCTGATCTCTGTTGAGGATCAGCTCGACGCCGTCGAGCAGGCCATGCGCCTCAGGGCCGACAGCGCGGCGCGATCCGTCAGAGCCGCCAGGGCCGACAGCCTGGCGCGGATGGAAGGCATATTCAGAGGCACAGCCGGCTCGCTGCGGTTCCCCAAAGGTGATTTTTCTTACCTTTTCCCAGTCTTCCGCGCCATGAAGGGCGGCGAGGCCGTGAGCGTCTTCCACTATGGCGACTCGCAGATTGAGGGCGACCGCATCACCCACTTGGTGCGAGACAGCCTCCAGTCGCTTTTTGGCGGCAAGGGCCCGGGTGTGTTGCCGCTGTGGCAGCCCATCCCGTCGCGCACCGTGCGGCAGAGCCTGACCGACAGCGTGGCCACCTTCTACGCGGCCGGCATAATGGGCCGCCGGGCCTCGCACAACCGCTACGGCGCCTTGGCGCAGATGGCCGAGCTGAGGGGGCAAGACGTGACGCTCTCCGTCGAGGGGAGAGGCCACGGAGGCTATCGCCTCGTGACGGCCTTTGTGGGAAATGTGGAAGATACGCTCACCATGTCCATTGACACCATCGCGCGCGTGGTGCCACCCTGCCAGGGTCTGCGGGCCGTCAAGTGGCAGCTGCCGCCATGCTCCGCCTTCAAGCTGAGGCTCAGCGGGCGGGCCGACGTCTATGGCGTCGACGTCTCGGCCGGCAGGGGCGTGAGCGTCACCAACGTGCCGATGCGCGGGGCCGACGGCCTCTTCCTGGGGCGGACCGACGCCACGCTCATGGAGGCGATGATGCGAAGCCTCAACACTCGCCTGGTCTTGATGGAGTTTGGAGGCAACGCGCTGCCCATGCTCTCTGACTCGGCCGGAGTGGAGAGATATGCCGCGGCCGTTGGCAAACAGATTGACAAGATGAAGGCCATATGCCCCGCGGCCCGAATTGTCTTCATCGGCCCTGCCGACATGTCGGTCAAGGTGGACGGCGAGTTGCAGACCCACCCCATGCTGCCATATCTCACCGAGGCCCTCGAGGCCGAATGCGACGACCACGGGGTGGCGTTTTGGGACATGTATGACGTCATGGGCGGGCGCAACTCCATGTTGGCGTGGGTGGCACACCAGCCGCAGTTGGCCGGGGCGGACTATGTCCACTTCACCACCCGCGGCGCCGACAAGATCGCCGCGGTGCTGTGGCGAGCCCTGCGCATGAACTATGACTATATGCTGATGGTTGGAAGACAAAATGCTGACAGCCAAACTAATGAATAAGAAACCTTTTTCGCGCCTCTCGCTCCTCTCTCTCTGCTGCGCCATGGGCGCTAGCGGCTTGGCCCAGTCGCAGACTGAAGCCGAGGTGGACGAGGTGGACGCGGTGCAGACCCTCATGTCTGCCACCCCGGCAGACACGCTCCACCTGCCTCTTGGGGGACTGGAGGCGCTTTTGCCCCCCTGCGCGAGGCCCGACTCCAATTTCATCACCTTGCCTGGCGGCCAATCAGGGGCCATGAGACTCTTCGTTGACAAGATGGACTCCGTCCTGCTCTTGGGCAGCGGCCGAGTGAGCATACTACAGATCGGTGGCTCGCACATCCAGGCGGATATGTATACCGAGGTCTTCCGCCAGCGGCTAGACTCGCTCAATGGCGGCCTGAGGCCCGCCCGCGGCTTCCTCTTCCCCTTCAGCGTGGCCAAGACCAACAACCCGCCGGGCTACAAGGTGCGCCGCGGTGGCGAGTGGCAAATGGCGCGCTGCTCCGTCCGCAAGGCTCGGCCGGCCCTCGGCGTGAGCGGCATCACAGTGTTCACTGGCAGCCCCGCGGCCTGGTTCTCCATCGATACCGACCCCGACAGCGCGGGCCGTTGGCTGTCATCGTCATTGCGGCTCTTGGCGCGCTCCGCCACGGGGTGGCTTGTGCCGGTCATAGCCCTTGATGACACCACGCTGCGCCCTTCTGTGACAGACAGCCTCGGCTACGTTTTCCGCCTCCCCAGGCCGGTGTCTCACTTCGAGCTGCGTTTTGAGACTGACACGGCGGCGGGCGCCAAAGCCGACACGTTTTTTGTCGATGGCATAATCCCTGGCGCGGACGACGACGGCATAACCTTCCACACCATCGGCGTCAACGGGGCCTCCGTGCCCTCATATCTGCGCTGCGAACTCTTTGAGCGCCAGCTGGCCGCCTTGCGCCCAGACCTTGTCATCTTGAGCATAGGCATCAATGACGCCTCGGGCCCCAATTTCTCGGCCGATGCCTTTCGAGAGGCATATGACAGCCTTTTGGCCACATTCCGCAGGGTGAACCCCCGGTGCGCCTTCATCTTCGTCACCAACAACGACTCTAAGCGCCGCGTCCGCCGGCGGCGCAGGGTCGTCAACGCCAACGGGCCCGTGGCCCGAGAGGCTTTTGTGACCATGGCCGAGAAGTGGCATGGCGGCCTGTGGGACCTCTTCGGCATCATGGGCGGGCTGGGCAGCATGGCTCAGTGGCAAAAAGCCGGCCTCGCGCAGCGAGACAATGTCCACTTCACCCGCACCGGCTACAAGGTCATCGGGGCCATGTTCTACGACGCTTTCCTCAATTTCTATCTCGACCAAGAAGCCACAGATGATAATGACTAACGCCACGGTGGCCCTTACGGCCCAATCTGCAGCCGACGCCGCGCGGGCCGTGCTCCACAACGTCTTCGCTTTTGACGACCAGCATCCGCTGCTCTTCACGCAGTTCTATTTCTGGGCCTTTTTCGCCATTGTCCTGCTGGCCTTGGCGGTCATTGGCCGGAGCAGGGTCTTGCTGCGCAACGCCTTCCTCTTCTTCGTCTCCGTGTTTTTTTACTACAAGACGTCGGGAGACTTCACCTTGCTCCTCATCACCGCGACGGCTCTCTCCTATTTCGTGGGCCTGCGCGTGGGCCGAGCCGTGGCCAAGGCGCCGGCCGGCAGCCCGGCCCCGAGGAGCGCCAAGCTCTGGGTCGGCGCGGGGGTGGTGATTAACCTGCTCGTGCTCTGCTACTTCAAATATGCCTATCTGGTGGTGGACATGGTCAACCAGATCGCCGGCACCAGTTTTGAGGTGCATGACTATCTGGCGGAGCTTGGCAACGCCATCTTTGGCCAAGGCCGCTTTAGTGTGGACTACATCTGGCTGCCTGTGGGCATCTCTTTCTACACCTTCCAGTGCATCAGCTACTTGATGGACATATATCGCCGCCGCATCGAGCCGCTGCGCAACTTTCTCAACTATGGGTTCTACGTCAGCTTCTTCCCGCAGCTTGTGGCCGGCCCCATTGTCCGCGCCAACGAGTTCGTTGGGCAGATCTCCAAACCTTATTTCTTGTCGCGCAGGTGGTTCGGGATTGCCGTCTTCTGGATTGTCAACGGGCTGGCCAAGAAGATTATCCTGGCGGACTTCTTGGCGGTTAACTTTGCCGACCGCGTCTTCTCAAACCCCACCATGTATGGCGGCTTTGAGAATTTTTCAGCCCTCTTCGTCTACTCCCTGCAAGTCTATGCCGATTTCTCGGGCTACACCGACATCGCCATAGGCGTGGCTCTCATCATGGGCTTCTATTTGCCCGTCAACTTCAATTCCCCCTACAAGGCCACCAACTGCGGCGGGTTCTGGAAGCGGTGGCACATATCGCTCTCCAAGTGGCTGCAAGACTATCTCTACATCTCCATGGGAGGCAATCGCGCGGCCTCGTTTGGCACCTACGCGGTCATCTTCACCATAGCCGTCGTCGGCACCATCTTGTCCGGCTCTGTGTGGGTGGCCGTGGCTGTGGTGGCCGTGGCGGGCTGGTGCGTGGTGGAGGCCATCTTGCGGCCCGACAAGCGCAAGGGCATCACCAGCAACGTCAACCGCATGAACACCATGCTCCTAGGCGGCCTCTGGCACGGCGCCAGCTGGAACTTCATGATCTGGGGCGGCCTCAATGGCATCGGCATCCTCATTTGGAGATGGTGGAGCGGCATTGGCGTTCACGGTCGCGCGGCCATCTCCACGGCCATCTTCGCTTGCTGCGCCGCCGCGGCGGCTTGGGGCGGGTGGCCGGTCATGAACATGGCCGCGGTGTGGATGGGCGTCATTGCGGCGTGCAGCGTGGCCCGCAGCGTCTACAACGCCGTGGGCGGCCCCTGGCAGCTGGCGTGGCTCGAGAGGGCGTGGGCCATAGCGCAGACATTTGTCTACATTTCTTTCACCAGGCTCTTTTTCCGCGCCGGCTCGAACCTCAATCCCGCCGAGGCCAATCAAGTGGCGTGGGAGACGGCCACGCAGATGGTTGGCCAGATAGGCTCGCCGTGGAATGTGGCGCAGATCCCGCAAGTCGTCTCGGCCTACTCTTCCGTCTTCATCCTTTTTGCGGTGGGGATGGTTGTCCATTGGCTCCCCGATAGGCTCAAAAGACGTTACCGAGTGTGTTTCGCCGCAATGCCGCTCCCGGTCATGGCCGTGGCTGTAGTCCTGGCAGTGCTGGTCATATACCAGTTCGTCACTGCCGACCTTCAGAAATTCATATATTTCCAATTCTGAGAGAACGCTCCCTTTGGCTTCATTTTTGCTTCGAATTGCATAAATTTGAAAATATGAAGGGAAAGGTGTCGTTCTTGCTCGTAGTGTTGCTGCCCATGGCGTGCGCCTCGGCCTTGGCCTCTGGCTTGCTGAGTGGTTTGCGCCCGTCAGCGTGGGCAGACTCCGTTTTGCGCTCGCTGGGCCCTTTGCCCGCGGCGGAGAGGGTGAGCCGTCTGGCTCTGATGGCAGACACCGCCGTCAGGCTCCCTGTGGCCGATGACGCTTTGGCCGTCTATGACGCCTACGTCGCGGCGGCCGACGCGGCGGCCGACAAACGGCATGGATGCTACGCCCGCCATGACCTGCTGGTCACCTTGGCTTCACGCCACGACTGGGCGAGATACTTCCAGCTCGTCAGTGGCTTCATGACGTTTATGGAGAGCAATGGCGAATATGAGACCTATTATCGCATTGGGGCGATGCGAATACGCAAAAAGTTGGAGCAGAACGACATAGGCGTGGCTCTTAACTATGCCGACACCCTCTACACCCACGCCAAGAGGCGCAATGACCAATACGGAATGGCCAACGCCCTTGAGACCCGCGGAGACATCTTCTACACCCTCGACGACGCCAAGCGAGCCCAGGAGCATTATGAGAAAGCCCTCAAAATCCTAGACGCCGACCACAAGACCGACGAGGAGAACATCATAGAGCTCCGAAGCTCGATAACAGACTCCTACGTCTCAGTGATTGAAGCCAACGGCGACTACCCGAAGCTGCGAGACGTGGCTCGCTCTTGGCTGAGGCAGTCTGAAGAAGGGAGAAAGAAATTCGGCCCGCGCGGCAGCAGCAACGACGCTTTCTTCCAAAGCGACATCTTCTACTCACTCATGGCCCTCACCCGAGCCTACAACGCGATGCATATGCCTGACTCGGCGCGCATATGCCTCGAGAGAGGCTGGGCCGCGGTGCCTCCCGACGAGCTCGGGGCCAACTATCTGCGCCGCGTGGCCACTGAGGTGGCCTTGGCCGATGGCGACGCCGCGACGGCCCTGCGCTTGATTGACAGCGCAATGGCGGTGGCGCGCCGAAGGGGCGACACGAGGGGATACTTCAGCATGATGGACGAGAAGACGCGCGCGCTGCTGATGCTGGGCAAGGCCGGCGAGGCTTTCGCCCTCAAAGACTCTCAAATGCTCTACAATGACAGCGTGGCCCACGTGACCATATCGCGCCAGTTGGCCATGACAGACCGCCACCGCGCAGAGGCCGAGCTGGGCCGGGCCTCCATAAGGGCGGCCAAGTGGGCGGGAGCGGCTCTAGCGCTGGCCATTTGCGCCCTTGTGGCACACAACATTTTCTTGTCCCGAAAAAACAGAAGGCTCTACCGCCTTGTTAGCGAGGCCGAGAAAGCCTCGAAGCAAGCAGAGGCCTCCATATCCGCAAAACCGGCGGCGGAGCAAACGGCCGAGGAGAAGCTATATTTGCGCCTCTGCGCCGCCATGACCGAGGAGCGACTCTTTACCGACCCCGCCATGAGCCGCGAGACTCTGGCCGCCCACGTGGGCTCTAATTATCAGTATGTGGCCAACGCCATACGCCTCTGCGCCGACGGAATGACCGTGGGGGCGTTTATCAACAAATATCGGCTCCGAGAGGCAGCCTATCTGCTCTCGGCGACAGACAACCCAATAGCCGAGGTCGGTGAGGAAGTGGGTTTTAACAGCCGCTCCACTTTCGCGCGCGTCTTTGCCGAGGCTTATAAGATGTCTCCAAGAGACTTCCGTAAGGTGTCGCGCCAGGAGGCGCTTGCCGACTAGGCGATTTCCCCCCCCGCCGCCCCGCTATTTTTTCGAGAAAAGCTGATCGGCCACAGCGCAAACGGTGTCCACCGCGCCAATGGTGTAGAAGTGTACGCACGGCACGCCCTGCTCTTTCAGCTCCGCGGCCTGCGCGAGGAGCCAGTCTCGCCCAATGGCCTTGACGTCGGCATCGGCCGCGGCCTCCACCTTCGCCACCAGTTTTTGCGGAATCTCCGTGTTGAAGACGCGCGGCAAGACGTTGAGTTGCGCCTTGCGGCTGAGCGGCTTCAGGCCCGGGACAATCGGCACCTCTATCCCCGCCGCGCGGGCGGCGTCAACGAACCTGAAGAAATGGCTGTTGTCATAGAAAAGCTGCGTGATGACATATTGCGCGCCCATGTCCACCTTGCGTTTCAGCCACTCCAGGTCGGCCTCCATATTGGGGGCCTCGGCGTGTTTTTCAGGATAGCCCGCCACGCCGTAGGAGAAAGGCAACTCGGGAGCCTCGGCCTGCGTGCCGTCAATTGACACGCCCCGGTTGAAGTCATTGACTTGCGCAATGAGTCCCGTGGCGTGCTTATGGCTCTGCTCCGTCGGCACCAAGACCTCTTTGTCCACGTCTCCGCGGAGCAGGAAGAGATCGCGTATGCCCAGGAAATTGAGGTCTATGAGCACATACTCCGTCTCTTCGGGAGAGAAGCCGCGGCAGATGATGTGAGGCACGGTGGGAATTCCGTAGCGATGCTGTATGGCCGCCGCCACAGCCACCGTGCCTGGCCTTTTGCGCACGAATATCTTGCGCAGGTTGCCTCCCTCCACTGGCTGGTAGACCGGCTCGGAGTGGTGGGTGGTTATGTTGACGAAGAGCGGGGCGAAGCGCATAAGACTGTCAAGGTCAGAGAAGACCTTGCTGATGCCCTTGCCTTTGAGTGGCGGGAGAATCTCTATGGAGAAGCCGGTCGTGGCGCAATTGCGCAAAATTTCGGCTACGGACTGCATGTCTGAATGTGTGTTATATGTGGTCTTATATGGGGGGAGCGCATTTTCCCCCCTCCCGCGAATATAGCCCAAAAGGAGAGCTTTCGGGGCGAAGATTTTTCTGAAAAGTAGCCTAAGGCGGCCGCTAAATGGAATAATTTTCCATAATAGTAAAGCCCCCGCGTGGCCACAAAACCACGCGGGGGCGATGCTTCCCCACCCGACCCTTTTAGCTGGGGTGGGAGGATGTTAGATATGCGCTGCGACCCAGTCGCCCACCTCGCTCGTGGAGTGCTTCTCGCCATCGGCGGCAAGGTCTTCCGTCACGTAGCCCTGCTCAATGCTGGCCGTGACGGCGTCGCGGATGGCCTTGCCCTCGGCCTTGAGCTTGAAGGCGTACTCAAACATCATGGCGGCGGAGAGGATGGTGGCCAGAGGGTTGGCTATGTTCTTGCCCGCGGCCTGCGGATATGAGCCGTGGATGGGCTCGAAGAGGCTGGTGTGCTCGCCTATCGAGGCGGAGGCCAGCAGGCCCATGGAGCCGGCAATGACGCTGGCCTCGTCCGTCAAAATGTCGCCGAAGGTATTCTCCGTCACGAGGACGTCGAAGAATTTTGGGCATGTGACGATCTTCATGGCAGCATTGTCGACGAACATGTAGTCGGTCGTCACGTCGGGGTAGTTGGGGGCCATCTCCTGCGCCACCTCGCGCCAGAGCCTTGACGACTCCAAGACATTGGCCTTGTCGACCACGGTGAGGTGCTTGCGGCGGAGCTGCGCGTACTCAAACGCCAGCTTCAAGATTCTCTCCACCTCGAAGCGGTGGTAGAGGTTGGTGTCGAAGGCGGTGTCGCCGTTGTCGCGTCGTCCCTTCTCGCCGAAATACATGCCGCCTGTGAGCTCGCGCACGCAGAGGAACTCCGCGCCCTCGACCAGCTCGCGCTTGAGCGGGCTCTTGTCAATGAGGCTCTTGTACGTCTCCATGGGGCGGAGGTTGGCATAGAGGCCGAGTTTCTTGCGCATGGCCAGGAGTCCGTTCTCGGGGCGCACTTTGGCCGTCGGGTTGTTGTCATAGCGAGGGTCGCCCACGGCGCCAAAGAGCACGGCGTCGCTCTTCAGGCAGATTTGGAACGTCTCCTCGGGAAACGGGTCGCCAGTGGCGTCGATGGCGCATGCGCCGACAAGGCCTTTGGTGAAGGTGGCCTCATGGCCAAATTTCTTGCAGACGGCGTTGACAGCCTTTACGGCCTGCTCAACGACCTCGGGGCCGATGCCGTCGCCTGGCAGAAGTGCGATGTTGAATTTCATCTTCTGGTATTTTTCTTTTAATTGTTTCTGTTCTCAATGATGTTGAGCATCTTGACAGTGGCCTTGATGGCTGCCTCCGTCTGGTCGGCGTCGAGGCCGCGGGTGCGGATCTCGCTGTCTCCGTCAGACCACACGATGACCGTCTCGACCAGCGCGTCGGTCTTGCCGCCTGGCGGGATGGAGACTTTGTAGTCCACGAGCCTCGGGTGGTTGCGCCCCAGGCGGTCGTATATCTTCCACAAGGCTTTCATAAAGGCGTCATACTGGCCGTCTCCTCGGCTCGTGTCTTCATACTCCTGCCCGTCGATTGACAGGCGCACCGTGGCCACGGGCTTGAGGCCCCGCGTGAGGCAGAGGCTGTAGTTGACCACCTTGATGACGTCTGGCCTCTGTTGCGCCGACGATGGCAACGAGCCCCGCAAGACGTCTGCCACGATAAACGGCAAGTCTTCTGCCGAGAGGCTCTCTTTCTTGTCTCCCAGCTCAATGACGCGTTGCGTGACGAGCTTTATCTGCTCCGATGAGAGGTTCATGCCCAGCTCTTGCAGGTTTTTGGCAATGTTGGCCTTGCCAGAGAGTTTGCCCAGGGCGTAGCGTCGCACTCGGCCAAAACGCTCTGGCAGCAGAGGGTTGCAGTAGAGGTTGCCCTTGTTGTCGCCGTCGGCGTGGACGCCGGCCGTCTGTGTGAAGACGGAGTCTCCGACCACGGGCTTGTTGTCCGGTATCCTGACGCCAGAGAGGCTCTCCACCATGCGGCACACGTGCGTGAGCCTCTTCTCATTGATTGAGTTAGGCACCTGGAGCATGTCGTTCAGCACGGCCACCACGCTCGCCAGCGGGGCGTTGCCCGCCCTCTCGCCCAGGCCGTTGACGGTGGTGTGCAGGCCCGTCACGCCGCCCTTCACGGCCTCTAGGACGTTGGCCACGGCCATGTCGTAGTCATTGTGGGCGTGGAAGTCGAAGCGGAGGCCGGGGTAGCGCGCCGTCATCTCTTTGCAGAGGGTGAAGGTCTCGTCGGGGTTGAGGATCCCAAGGGTGTCTGGCAGCATGAAACGCTCTATGGGTTCGTGCTGAAGCCTGTCCACCATGTAGAAGACGTAGTCTTTGGAGTCGCGCATGCCGTTGCTCCAGTCCTCAAGGTAGATGTTGACCCTCAGCCCCCTCTTGGCGGCCATGGCAATGTTGGCCGCAATGTCATCGGCATGCTCCTCGGGCGTCTTGCGCAGCTGCTCCGAGACGTGGTGCAGCGAGCCCTTGGCCAGCAGGTTGAGCACCTTGCCGCCCGCGCGGCATATCCAGTCGATAGACGCCCCGCCGTCTACGAAGCCAAGCACCTCCACCTTGCCCAGGTGGCCGTTTTTCTTGGCCCATTGGCATATGTCGGTGGCGGCCTCCAGCTCGCCCGCCGAGACCCTCGCGGAGGCTATCTCGATGCGGTCGACGAGGGCCTCCTCCAGAAGCATCTTGGCAATGGAGAGCTTCTCGCCGTGGTTGAAAGAGACGCCGGCCGTCTGCTCGCCGTCGCGCAGGGTGGTGTCTAGAATCTCGAGCATCGTGTGGCTGGGTGTGGCTTTTTAGTATTTGGCTGCCGTGCGCTCGTAGGCCTCGGTCTTGTCCTTGTTGGTCAAGAGGTAGTCTATGTCGTCCAGGCCGTTCATGAGGCAGTGCTTCTTGTAGCCGTTGATCTCGAACTTCTCGCTTTTGCCCGTGGCCTCGTTGGTGATGGTCTGCGCCGGCAGGTTCACCTTCACTTTGGTCTTGGGGTTGGCCTTGATGGAGGCGAAAAGCTCGGCCAGGAAGTCTTCGCTCACGACCACTGGCAAGACGAAGTTGTTCAGCTCGTTGTTCTTATGGATGTCGGCGAAGAAGCTGGAGACGACCACTCGGAAGCCGTAGCCGGCAATGGCCCACGCGGCGTGCTCGCGGCTGGAGCCCGAGCCGAAGTTCTTGCCGGCCACCAAGATCTCGCCGCCATAGGTGGGGTCGTTGAGGACGAAGCTCTTGTTCAGGCTGCCGTCGGGGTTATATCGCCAGTCGCGGAAGAGGTTCTCGCCAAAGAACTTCTCCTCTTTTGTCGTGGCCTTGAGGAATCGGGCCGGGATGATCTGGTCGGTGTCTACATTCTCGAGCGGGAGCGGCACGCATGTGCTCTCTATGATGTTGAATTTCTGCTTCATTTGGTATGGAAGTCTAAGATTTGAGGGGGGGATGGTGTTAGAGCAGGGTGCGGGGGTCGGTTATGACTCCTGTCACCGCGGCGGCCGCCGCCACGAGGGGGCTGGCCAGCAGGGGGCGCGAGCCGGGG
>SAMEA104315425__coassemble_1509_pt1 | contig 11940 bp, 4 predicted proteins | sample SAMEA104315425__metabat2_high_PE_033 | metagenome-assembled genome bin SAMEA104315425 (sample SAMEA104315425) | gut metagenome | biome: Monkey gut; feature: monkey-associated habitat; material: faeces | place: China | collected 2013 | reverse complement strand
TGACACGGTTGCGCGCCACGAAGTTGTAGCTCTCTGGCTGCACGCCAAAACAGAACTCCGTGACGAGCGCGCCATTGTGAATCATGGCCGAGGCCACATCGCGATGCTGCGAGGGGTAAAGGACGTCGAGCCCATGGGCCACGACACCCACCGTGGGCCTATTGGCACGGAGGGCTGCCCTATGCGCGGCGACGTCGACACCGAAGGCGAGGCCGGAGACAATGATGATGTCGGGATGACGGCGGCAAAGCTCAGAGACAATGGAGTCTGTCAGTTCACGCCCCTCGTCAGTGGGCTTGCGCGTGCCAACAACGCTCAAGACTTTAGCAGTCTCGAGATTTACAGTCCCCTTAACGAAAAGCACGGCGGGGGCGTCGGGACACGAAGCAAGACGGGATGGATATTCAGGGTCGGTGTAGCAGAGCATACGGACACCGTAACGCTCCGCCTTCTCAATTTGCAGATCGGCGCGACGCAAAGCGTCGGCACGGCCGTCAGTGACAGCCTTCACAAGATGACGCAGGGCGGCCGGAGCATCAGCAAAATCTTCGGGCTTGGCCGCCAAAGCCTCCGCCGCCGTGCCGAAATGGGCTACGAGCTGCCTGAGGACGGACGGGCCAACACCGGAGATGGCCGAGAGCGCCAAAATATGTCTGAAATCCGCAATCACCTAATTTAGAGGTTTCAGAGATTGTGAGTGACGACGGTCATGACTTGAAAGGAGTTCCGCCGCGCCACTTTAGGGTTTTTCAAGTAGCGAAGATAATACTTTTTCGCCAAACAACGGAAGAAAATGGTTATTGTCGCGAATCGCGAGACAATCAGAGCGAATGACAAGGGAAGAGAGCGAGCCGGCCGCAGCACCATGACCCGCGACCGGCTCGCTATCTCAAGTTATAACCTCTTCCCCGCCCTACTCGGTGAGCTGGAGCTGGAAGCTGAAGCCCACGTTGACGTTGTTGGTGGGGTAGGACGACGATATGTAGGGGTGCGTGAGGCTCTGGTCGTAATAGAACTGGACGTTGAACTTGCTGGTCATGGCATAGTCCGCAGCAAACTTGATTTGCGTGGAGCGCGCTCCACTGGCAAGTTCGCTCGTGGCCTCCTCGATGCGACGGAGGATGGTGTAGCTGTCTCGCTGCGAGAGGCCGAAGGTGAGGTTGAGGGTGTTGTTGAACCCACCCTTGGAGTTCTTGCCGAAGAAGAGCTTGACATTGTCGAACCGATAGCCGAGCGAGATGGTCCAGTCGTTGCTGTAATTCTCGGTGACCTGATTATTATTGACACTGAGAGTGAACGTCCGGCTCTTGTTGGAGGCCACGCTAGCCGTCATGTTGTTGACAAAAGTGGCGGAGATGCCGAAGAGGGGGCTGAACTGCTCCGCGATGGAGACAGACGTGGCGTCATACTCCGGCACGTAGTTCCCGTCAATGTCTCTGACATAGGAGAATCCGTTGGCCTCACGCGCCCAGTCGAGATTGGACGAGAACTGGCCCATGGAGTATTTTGACGTGTAGCTGTGGTTGAGCTCGATGTTCCTGACCTTGTCGCGAAGCGCCTTAATGTTGTTGAGGCCGCTGAAGGTGACTCGCCAGTTGGGGCTTATGGCACTGAGGCGCGGGATGAAGTCGAGGAATATGGAGCCGGAGGAGCGGCCCGTATAAGCGGCCATAAAGGCCGGTATCATGACCTCTTGCGAGGTGAGGCCGTAGCCGTCTTGGCCGCCATCGGCCCTAGGCTCGACAGGAGCGGAAGGGGCGGCCCCCGCCCTGGCGCGCCTCAGGAAGAGGCGGTTGGAGATGGCCCCGCGGGCGGCGAGGAAATCGTCATAGACCGAGTAGTTGAGCGCGCCAGTCTTGGACGGTTTGTTGAAAGCCGTGCGGATGGCATTGTAGGTCATGGACATGGAGCCAGTCTCAATGGTATTAAAGACACCGAGGAAGTTGGCCCCGTCGAAGAGATAATATTCGCTCAGAGCCTTGTCTCTGCCCCTCTGGGCATTGAGCTCGACCTTGAGGGCGCGGAACATCTCTATCGAGGCGCGGATCTGAAGGTTCTCGGCGTGCGTCATCTCGTAAGGCTCATTGAGGGTGGAATCGGTCGTCAGCCAACCGTTGCCCACAGCCCGCATGGCGAAGCCCCTTTCCTGAATGCCCGTGATGAACTTGAAGCCTGGGGCGCGAGAGCCGTTGTAGCCGTCGGTGCCGAGGAAATGGCTGCCAGGCATATAGCCCGAGAGCGTGGTGCCGTTGTTTTCAGAATAGCTTACGCTGACGTTCTTGACCGATGTGGCAACCATGAGCACCATGTCTTTGAAGACGTTGCGGCGGTCGCCTTGATCTTCGCTGATGGTGCCGGAGATGATGATGCGGGCGTTGTCACTTGCCATGGTGGGGGTGAAGGTGGCCGTGTTGGCATCTACGGCCTGCAGAGTGCCCTTGAGGCCATGGCCTCGGTTGTCAAAGGCTCTGGCGGAGACGTCGGTCGTCTTGAGATTGTGCGCGATGACGATGGGACGCCCCACGACAAACTTGAGATTTTGCTGCTGGTAGGTCACCGACTTGTTGGCCTGACGGTTGCGCTGTTGGCGGGTGCTGTTGGAGAGGTTGTAGTGGTCATAGAGGCCACGCAGATACTTCGACTTGTTGTATAGGCCTCCGAGGTTGGCCATGGCGTTGACCATCTCGGTGTTCTTGTTGGCTATGGTGTTGCCCCACACCACATCGGCCGTCTCGGAGCCTCGGGACCAAGTGTAGACGCCCTTGTAGGAGGCGTTTGCCGTGAGGAAGTTGAGGTAGGGCAGCTTGTTGATGGGGACCGTCCAGCTGAGATCGACATTGTGCTGATAGTTTTGCACCTTGCCGAACTTGCGGATGTTGCTCCACACGGAGTCTCGCCAATGCTTGTACTCATCGGGGTAGAGGTCCTTATTGACGGCTCCCTCGGGTTCGTCAATTCTGGCGTTGACCACGGAGTTGAACCCGAACTTGACATTGCGCGTGATGTTGTATCGGAAATCGAAATATCTGTTCCACAAGAACTCCTTGGTGACGCTCACGGGCACCTTGTAGTCTGGGTTGGTGACATTTCGCTTTTGCACCTCCTGATAGTTGCGGTCGACCTCCCACCGATAGCCGAGCTGGGATGGCGCGGCATAGAGCGTCAGGTCTTTGATGATGGCGAAATATTTGCTGTCTAGCCCCGAGCCTTTGAGCGGCTGGAGGGTCTTGGCGCCCGACGCGAAGTTGTAGGCCAGCTGGCCGTTATATTGCTTCGTGAGGTCGTATTCGGTCTCAGGGTCGGTCTTCTCGGTGTGGCTTACGCTGTATGAGGCGGAGAGGTTGGAGGGGCTTATGGGCGTTATTTTTTTGCCCTTAGCCGGTTTGAGCCTCACGTTGGTGAAATTGAGGCTCTTTATGGTCTCCGTGGTTTGCGACATTTTCTTGATGCTGTCTTCCTCGGCCTTGCTCTGGGCTTGGGAGAGGACAGTGGACATGAGCACGTCGGAGTCATAGGGCGAGTATCTTGGCGTGGATGTGGAGCGGCTATAGCCGGCGAAGACGGGCAGGCTGAGCCTGGAGTTGGGGCCCAGGAACTTGCCCATCTCCATGTTGGCAGATATGTCGAACTGCCTGTTCTCGTCCATGCTACGCTCGAGCACGCTCTGGTCGATGCTTCCGAAGCCCACGCTGGAGTATTGGCCAGAGGCCTGCACGGTGCCGATGTCGGCCAGACGGAGGGTGGCACGCCCCCTGGCGGCCCATCCTCCTCGCTCGTCAAAGTCGGTGAGTCGCAACTCATTGAACCAGACTTCGGCGCTCTTGGTCCCGGCGCCGTGGGCTCTGACTCCCATCATCATGACGACGACATTGCCCGCGCTGGGGTTTCCCTTGACGCGGACCCTGTTGTTGTTATTGTCGGGGTCGACCATGGTGAAGACGTCTTGAAGCGAGAGAGAGGAGCCGGCCTTGCGCCTCTCGGCGTTGCGCTGCAGCTTGCACTTGGTGAGCGTGGAGATGGGGATGTCCAGCTCATTGGCCTCGGGCCAGACGGCGTAGCGGTCGGTCTGGCTGTTGCTTGAGTAGACGCCGTGGGGTGTGAGGGAGAGCGGGATCTCATACTCGTAATAGTTGTCTTCGTAGTCTGACCCGATCCTTACGAACGCGCTCACCTGGTTATCCTCCAACGGGAAGCCGTCCAGCGCCTCGGCGTGGATATACATCTTGAGCCTCCGATAGTTTCGGAAGTCCATATTGAGTTTTTTATAGACGGCTCGGGCGTCACCGTTGGCCAAGTCGGAGACACGGACAGAGTAGGCCTGCTCGTTGAGCTGCCTCAACTGCGGGTTGGAAGGGTCAACCACGCGGTCCACGCCAGGCGGCAAGACGTAGCTGACGGGGGTGCGGCGGTCGTTCTCCTCAATGTTCACCGTGGAGGTGGAGAAAGTGGTCAGCGCCGACGTGTGTCCACCATCGTCGACAAGTTCTCCAGAATATTTTCTCCACTCTCCCTTGACAAGCTCCAACGTGGCGAGTCGGACTATGCATGTGTCTTCAAAGCCGGTCATAAAGAGGCGGATGAACTGCATTGACGTCATGTCTCCCAGGTCTCCCACCACCCTCTCAGGCTGCGAGACAGGAATCTTGAACTGATACCACTTGATGGTCTCAGTCTTTCCGTTTTTGAGCTTGGCCGTCGTCTGCATCTCGTCGGTGATGTAGTTGCGGCCCACGGTCATGCTGTCTGGCCGCAGGGAGATGTGGTATTGATAGTAGCTCTCGTTCTCGTTGAGCGTGTAGTCGTCATTGAGATCCTCATTGTCGGGCTGCGTGGTTGCCGCCGTGGAGTAGCTCTCTGGCGAATAGTCGCTTGGCCTGGAGTTTCCCTCGGGGTTGTTGAATTTCTTGTATCGGTCCAATATGGAGACTCGCTGCTGGTCATAGTCCGTTCCGCGATAGTAGTGGTAGTCATCGGCGGCGGGGTCGGCCAGGATGGCCTCATAGGCCTCTTGCGACAGGTTTCCGTTTTGATACATCTGTCGGATCATATCCATATACGGATACTCGGGCTTGTTGTAGAAAGCCCTTTCCCTGTCGGAGCTCATGCCGTTGAGTCCCACGTCTTGCGCGAGCATTGAGGCGGGGTCGGTATTGAAGCCCTTGACGAGGCTGTTGGTCTTGGGAATGTAGCCCCAAGCGGTGCTGTCAACGTCAAAAGGCTCGCCCGGCACAGGCAGGCCGTGCTCAAAAGACTTGCGCGAGTCTGGCAACACGTCTTCTGACACCGAGCCCAGATGGAAATAGATGTCGCCACCGCGGCGCGGGGACTGGTCATAGATGAATGGATCCATCATCCAGAACTCGATATACTCGATGTTGGCGTTCTCGAAATCGGTTGTCTCCAGCTTACGCTGAATGCCGGCCCATTTTGAGGCAGGGTGGTCGAGATGTCCGTCGCGGTCAAGATCTGTAGTGAAGTTGTATGGTCCTCTCTCGTTTGGGTAGTAGGCGAGGTTGAGCATGGTGACGTTGGTGCTCTCGCCATACGCGGCCTCGCGGTTGGGGTATAGCTCGTCTTCATATACCTCTCGGACGTAGTGGTTGCTCTGCTGCTCGGCATCGTTGCGGATGTGTCTCGGCGTGTTTGTCATGTTGCGCAAGAAGAGCGGGTCGATGCTATACCACGCTAGGCGTGCGCGGTCGAATCCCGCGCTGAGGTCGTTGACGGCCGTGGCGTCTGGCGCCAGGGCGCCGGAGCCTGAGGGGCGGCTGGCCAGGTGCCATCCGCTCCATGCCTTAATGTCATACTTGACGGAAGAACCCTCAAAGTCGTCAATGAATGCGGCGTTGATGGAGTTGGAGTGCCCCGCCACGAGGCGCGCCACCTCACCCTCGAAGTCGATGGAGCTCTCGGCCTTGGTGCTGACGAGCGGCAGGGCGTCGAGTGCGCTGGTGATGAAAGGCAGCTTGCGCGAGTATCCGACGTTGAAGCCCATCATGGTGTTTGAGATGCTCTCATCTCCGTATGCCACCTTGTTAGTGAGCGGCCTCTCCTTCATGTGGATGAGCGTGGCCCCGACGTTGAAGTCGTCATTGAACTGGTAGTTGAGGTGAGTGCCGACGAGGGTCTGCGTCTGTGTGGAGATGGCGGCCTCATTCTCATAAGAGATGTTGATGGGTGTGCCGGAGCTGAGCAAGCCCTGGTTGAGGATTCGGACTCGGCCGAGCGAATAGTCGACGGTGTAGTCGACATTCTCGGTCAGCACCTGGCCTCCGGCCGTGACGATGACAGAGCCTTGCGCGATGTTGTAGGCGTTGAGCGATATGTCGCTAGAGCTTTGGCTCTGGAACTTGCCCCGGATCTTGAACTTGTTTTTTCTTGTCTGCTGCTTGGCAAAGACTTGAGTGCTGTCATAGAGCGCCCGGAAGGCGTATTTGTCGGCCAGGGCCGGGTCGTTTTTCAGCTTGGCGGCCAAGTAGTCTCCAAAAGGCTCGCGCTCGGGGAAGATGATGACTCCTCGGCGTGAGTTGACGGTGACGCCCTCGACATAGTCATATTTGCCATCGGCCCCGACCTCATTGTAGCCATTGAGGCGGTCGAGGTTGAGAATCTGGAGATATGTCTGTCCGTTTTGGCCTCCGTTGACAGGCCTCTGGCCCTCGTTGAAATAGTTGAGGTATGTGCTGCTGGAGTCGTTGAGATAGACAATGTTGACCTCGAAATCGTCGCTCTTGAGGTCGTAGCCTCCTAGCGAGTAGACGTTTTTCATCATAAGGTCCCACGCCTTGTAAGAAGGGGTGAGCGAGGTTCCTTTGAGCATTTTGAGGTAGAGGCAGCTTGGCGCGTTGACGCCACTCGTGGAGAGCTCGCCGACGGTGTAGGTGCGGCCGCGGTAGGTATACTGGTAGGCGACGGCCAAGACCTCGTTATTGTTGAGCGGGCTGTTGAGCGAGATGTATCCGAGGTGCTCATTGAGCGTGTATTCCGAAGGCGAGAGCATCCTGGCGTTTTCGACCTTCTCGTAGTCTCGGCCTGTGCGCATTCCCGGGATGGCGCTGAGCGTCTGGGAGGTGGCGTTAGGGTCTCTCGCGGCGGCATAGCCGCCTGTCATGGCGGCGTAGAGGTTGTTGGCGTCGTTGGACGGCATGGCGTCTGGCCCGCTCCACATGGCCTCGTCTTGAATGTCTCCATCGGTCTCGCCCAAGTCGGTGAAGCCGACAATGTTGCGGGCATCGGTGTAGTTGCCGGTCTTATTGGTGACCCACACCTCAATCTTGCTTATTGAGATGCCGGAGTTGACGGTCGGGAGTCGACGCAACGCCTGATCATACATCTCCTTGAACTTGTGGCTGAGGAAGAAGTGCTTGTTCTTCTCATAGTCAGTCACGTCAATCTCGAACTCTTGCGCCGTGGCTCCGTTTTGAACCGTAAGGGTGTTGCTCTCACCTTTTTTTTGCGAGAAGACGGAAGAGACTGTTAGCTTTCCGAACTTCATGTCCATCTTGAAGCCGAAGAGGCTCTGGCTGCCTTGGATGAGAGTTCCTGGGAGAGTCCAATTGATGTTGCCTGCCTGGATGTCTTGAATTATGTCGTCTTCATCGCCGTTATACTCCATCTTGACCTCGTTCTCGAAGGCGAAGGTGGCCTGCGTGTTGTAGTTGATGCCGAGCTTGAGCTTCTCTCCGATCTGTGAGTTGAGGTTGATCTGTATGCTCTGGTCGAAGTCGAAGCTTGTTGTGGCCCTCATTCTCTCTTGCAGGGTCGGGTTGTCAATCTTGTTGTATTGCGCGCCTATGCTCACCTGCGCCTGGCCCTGGAGCTTCATGGTGATGTTGTTGCTGCCGAAGATGCTAGCGAAGGCGTCGCTATTGACCTGCCACTTGCTGTTGAGGAGGCTGTTTTGCCTTTGCTCGCCTGGCTTGGCGGCCGAACCTCTGTCGGTGTTTCCAGCCTGCCTCTGCTTGCCCAGCCAATAGTCCATCATTGAGCGCCGGACGGCGTCGTTGCGGTAGTCATCCAAGGTCATGGAGTATGGGAGCCGGACGTTGACGCCGCCAATCTTGCGATATATGGTGACACCGCCCGACTCGGGGTCATAGACGGCCGAGTATTCCAAATTGTCGGGGTCGCGCAGGTCAATGGGGCTTTGCCCCCCCCTCTCCGGCATTTTGCCAGGGCTCGGGACGTCTCCCTCGTCCGTCATGGGGAACGGGAGCGCCGCGGTGTCAGGCTCGGCAGTGGCGGCCTCGGCGCGGGCAATGGCGGCGAAGGCGGCCCTGTTGATGGCCGGCCTGATGAGCGGGCTTGCCGCGCCCGCCAAAGCCAGGAGTCCGACGATGGCGGCAGGGAGCGAGATGACGTTTTTCTTCATTCGTTGCGGCTATAGCATACGGAAAGCCGCCTTGACCACGGCCTCGACTTTCTGATCGGGATTGTCAGCCAAAATCTTGTCCACGGCCTTAGCTGCCTGTGCCTTATTGTAGCCCAAGACCTCGAGGGCCTGTAGAGCCTCCTCTTTCACGGGCGAGGCCGCGGCGGCTGGCGTCTTGGCGGCGGCTCCGTCTGTCAAGCCGAGCTTGCCGATCTTGTCTTTGAGCTCCACGATGATGCGCTCCGCCGTCTTGAGTCCGATGCCCTTGACCCCTTTCAGGGCGCGGGCGTCTTCCGCCACGATGGCGTTTTGCAGCTCGGCTGCCGATAGTGCTGAGACGATGACGCGCGCCGTGGCCGCCCCCACGCCGCTGACCGACGTGAGGAGGCGGAAGACCTCGCGCTCGTCGGCCGTGGCGAAGCCGTAGAGCTGGTAGGCGTCTTCACGGATGGCCTCGTGGATGAAGAGGCGCGCCTCTTGCCGCCCCTCAAGGGCCGAATATGTGTTGAGGGATATGCTGGCCAGGTAGCCCACCCCTCCGCACTCAATGACGGCATAGGTGGGGGTGAGGTCGGAGACGCGGCCGTGGAGGAACTCTATCATAGGGATTTTGGACTATATTGACGTTTTTAGGGAGCCGAAAGGGCGAGGCCTGCGGCCTATTCAAAAAATTTCCACCCTTGGGCCTTGAGGTCGGCCTCATCGCCGCCCGTGGTGAGCATCCGGCTCCCTTTCTCCTTGTCGCAGGCGTAGCCCACGGCGTAGATCTCGGGTCCTGGCTCGCTCTGGAACTTTTGGTAGTCCTCTTGCCTGATGGAGAAGAGCAGCTCATAGTCCTCCCCGCCGTTGAGAGCGGCCACGATGGGATTGATGTTCAGCTCAGAGCAGAGGCTCTTGGTCTCGGCGTGGATGGGCACTTTGTCTTCATAGAGGCGGCAGCCGACGCCGCTCTGCTTGCAGATGTGGAGCAGCTCGCTGGAGAGGCCGTCGCTGACGTCCATCATAGACGTTGGCACCACCCCTATCTTGCTCAGAAAGTCTACAATGTCGAGCCTGGGCTCGGGCTTGAGCTGCCGCTCCAAGATGTATTTATATCCGTCGAAAGCTGGCGAGGTCGTCTTGTTGTCTTTGAGCACCCTCTTCTCTCGCTCCAGCAGTTGGAGGCCGGCATAGGCCGCGCCGAGGTCGCCACTGACGCAGAAGATGTCGCCAGGCCTGGCTCCGCTCCTGTAGGCCAGTTTGTCCGGCTCCTGCTCACCGATGGCGGTGATGGAAATGGTGAGGCCCGTGAGGCTTGACGTGGTGTCTCCGCCGACAAGGTCGACGCCGTAGCGCGCGCAGGCGGCATGGATGCCGGAGTAGAGGTCGTCAATGGCCTTGAGCGTGAACTTGCCACTCACGCCAATGGAGACCGTGATCTGCTGCGGGCGTGCGTTCATGGCGCACACGTCGGAGAGGTTGACGGCCACGGCCTTATAGCCCAGATGCTTGAGGGGGCAATATGTGAGGTCGAAGTGAATGCCCTCTAGCAAGAGGTCGGTGGTGACGACCTTGACTTGGCCGCCAGTGGCGCCGAGCACGGCGCAATCGTCTCCTATGCCGCGCAGCGTGGTGGGCTGGCTTGCGGTGGCGCGCTTGGCAATGCGGTCGATGAGTCCGAACTCACCCAGAGTCTCTAAGCTTTCCATTGAGTGGTGTTGGTTTGTGTGAAGTGGTGTGATTTTGTCAAGCTCGCCGCCTAGACGCCCGTGATGGAGTCCAGTTGCGCCTTGAGCTTGTCGCTCTCATCCATAAAATCGATTATGGCGTCGTTGTCTATCGGCTCGGCCGGCGGCATCTCAACTTTTAGGGGGTCGACGGGCTTACCGTCTCTGAAGATTCGGAAGTCGAGGTGCGGCCCCGTGGCCAGTCCCGTCTGCCCCACCGCGCCGATCACGTCGCCCTGCCTCACGGACACGCCTTGCGCCACGCCCTTGGCGAAGTTGTTGAGGTGCATATATACCGAGGTGTAGACGCTGTTGTGACGAATCTTGACATAGTTTCCGCCCCCCTTGGCATCATAGCCTTTGGCAATGACCTTGCCGTCTCCGATGGCCACCACTGGGGTGCCTTTGGGCGCGGCGTAGTCGACGCCATGGTGCGGCCTTCTAATCTTCAAAATGGGGTGCATCCGCCCGTGGCTGAATCGGCTGGAGATGCGGCTGAAGTGGAGCGGGGCTTTGAGGAAGGCTCTTCGGAGGCTGTTGCCCTGCAGGTCGTAGTAGCCGGCGGTGCTGTCTCCCTGGTGCCGGAACGCGTAGTCGCGGTGGCCGGAGGCTGAGATGTGGACCGCCGCGACGATGGGGGCCGTGCCCACGACCCTCCCCCCGACCATGCGCTCGTCATAGATGATGCCGAAGCGGTCTCCCCGCTCGAGGCCAAAGAAATCGACCGTCCAGGCGAATATGTCGGAGAGGTCGAGAGCCACTTGCGGGTCGACGTCTTGCTCGGCGAGCGCGTTCCACAGGCTTGACGATATGGTTGCCGCCACGGCCCTGCGGCGCAAGTCGACACGCGCGTTGACTCGAGAGACCGTCACACTGTCGGCGAAAGAGCAGCGGACGTAGCACGTGGGCGAGACCTCGTAGACAAAGTGGCGCAGCGGGCCCAGCCCCGACGTGTCGGCCAGATGGAAGAAACAGCACGGCTGCCCCGCCCTCATCTGACGGAAGTCGAAGACGGGCAACGCTTTCTCGTAGGCCTCGAGGGCGTCGGCATAGGGGAGCCCCGCCCCCGTGAGCACCTGCGTTATCATCTGGCCCGGCCTCACCGTTGACCGCTCCACGATGAAAGAGTCCATCGGCAGGCCATAGAGCATGGCGGCGGGCTCCACAGTCACAGAGTCGGCGGCAGCCGCGGGACGCCCGCCGCCCTCGCAGCCCGTGGCCGACAGCCCGAGCCACAAGGCCATGGACGCGACGGCCACAGGCGCGCATATAGTCTTTCGTTGTTCCAATTTCATGGCATTGGCGGGGAACCACTCCCCTAACGTCCGCAAAGATAGTGTATTTATGTGTTTAATCTTTCCGCCGTCCTTAGCTCAGCAGTCTGTCTGGCGTGAGCTTGACCTGCATGGAGATGGTTGGGACGTCGCACGAGACGGGCCTGACGCCCGCCCTCAGCTCATCGAGAGGGATGCCGCCATTGACGTAGGGGCGGCACACGGGCCTGCAATTTTCGCAGATGCATATTACGGATCGGTAGTCGGGGCTCTTGGGAGCCACGCCCTTGCGGAGCGATGCTAGATACATGAGCTTTGGCACGTAGTCCAGACGGCCGTAGACATAGTCGAAGTCGAAGCCGCAAATGTCGCACACGTGGCGGTATCTCCTGTAGAGATGCGGATATATGTCTTGAGAGAAACACAGCATGGCGGCGGGGCGCAGCAGCGTCAACGCCTTTGGCTTGCGAGCGCGCCCCCCCACGGAGGCGAAAGTGTCAAAATGCGCCACGACGAAGTCAAGCCACAAGTCCATGGCCTTGGCCTCTTGCCGCTCGTCAAGCCGCACGGCCCCGTTGAGCCCCTCCCA
>SAMEA104315425__coassemble_1494_pt1 | contig 12056 bp, 11 predicted proteins | sample SAMEA104315425__metabat2_high_PE_033 | metagenome-assembled genome bin SAMEA104315425 (sample SAMEA104315425) | gut metagenome | biome: Monkey gut; feature: monkey-associated habitat; material: faeces | place: China | collected 2013 | reverse complement strand
GGGAATGGAAAAAGGAAGAGAGGAAGGAAGGAAAGAAGGAAGGGAAGAAGGAAAGCTGGAAGGAAGAGAGGAAGGAAGGCTGGAAGGAAGGGAAGAGGGAAGAGAGGAAGGAAGAGAAGAGGGAAAGCTGGAAGTGGCCAAAGAAATGATCAGGAATGGCATGTCGCTTGACTTGGTCGCAAAGTTTTCCGGGCTGCCTCTCGAAACGCTCAAAGACTTGAAAGCATGAACGAGACGGGCCGAGGCGCAAAGCCCCGGCCCGTCTCGTTTTAGTCAAGGGGCGTACCCCTACCCTTTGATTTCCTTAATAAATGCGGCTACCGCCTCGTCAGACACCCCGCGCTCCTTTATGTATTTCACAAAGGCCGTGCCTATTATGGCGCCATTGGCGTGTGCGCAAGCATGGTCGAAGCCTGCCTTGTCTTTCACGCCGAAACCGATCATTCGCTTATTTCTCAGCCCCAATGCCTTGATGCGCTCAAAGTAGCGTGTACGATAGTCCTCGCTCGTCTTGATGTTGCCTGTGATTCCGGCAGAGGCGACCATATAGATGAACCCCTCAGCATCGGCATCAATGTGGCGAATGCGATCGTCCGGGGTCTGAGGCGCTATGAGCGGAATGAATCGTATGTCACGCTCGTCAAACATCTTTTTATAATGCGCCAGATACTCCTCCCACGGCAAGTCTGGCAATATGACTCCGTCGACGCCGCGTTCCTGACAGTGGTCTAGGAAACGTTCCATGCCATAATGCATCACTGGGTTGATGTAGCCCATCAGCACGACAGGTATGGTAATGGTGCCGCGCATACCGCTCAGCTGCCCCATTAGTTTGGCTATGCACATGCCGCCGTTGAGCGAGTCCAAGCTGGCGCGCTGGATGACAGGGCCATCCGCCAACGGGTCAGAAAATGGCATGCCGATCTCAACAAAGTCAGCGCCGCCCCTCTGCAAGGCTGTGAGGACGCTCATGGTGTCATCTGTTGACGGATACCCCGCTGTGAAATATATAGAGAGCAGACCGTCGCGTTTCGCGAATATGTCGTTTATCCTGTTCATACTCTGTCCTTGATTTTTAGAATAGACGCTTCATATATGTCTCCATATCCTTGTCTCCTCGACCAGAGACCGTGACGACAACCACGTCGTCCTTGGCAAACTTGAGTTTGGGAAGCGCGGCCAACGCATGGGCGCTCTCAAGAGCCGGGATTATGCCCTCGCGCAGGGTGATGAGCCTGGCGGCCTCCAGAGCCTCGTCATCTGTGGCGGACAAGACTGTGGAGCGCCCCGTGGCTGCCAAATAGGAGTGGAGCGGGCCGACACCAGGGTAGTCAAGGCCTGCCGATATGGAATAAGGCTCGATGATCTGGCCGTCGTCAGTCTGCATGAGCATGGTGCGGCTGCCGTGGATTATGCCCTCCGAGCCACGGGCTATGGAGGCTGCCGTGTCTCCAGAGTCGAGGCCGCGGCCAGCCGCCTCGACGGCGACCAGGCGTACGCCCTCATCGTCCAAGAAATGGTAGAAAGACCCGGCTGCGTTGCTGCCTCCGCCGATGCAGGCTATGACATAGTCGGGCAGCTCTTTGCCCGTCTGCTCCCTGACCTGCCTCTTCGTCTCTTGACTTATTATGCTCTGAAGGCGCGCCACGAGATCGGGATAGGGGTGCGGGCCGACCACGGAACCTATGACATAGAACGTGTCTTCGGGGTTAGAGATCCAGTCTCGCAACGCCTCGTTCGTGGCATCTTTCAGCGTGCAGTTGCCGCTTACCGCCGGCACCACCTCAGCGCCGAGCATCTTCATGCGAGCGACGTTGGGCGCCTGCCTCTTGATGTCCAATGCGCCCATATACACCAGGCACTTGACTCCCAGGAGCGCGCATGCCGTGGCCGTGGCCACTCCATGCTGCCCTGCGCCGGTCTCTGCAATTATGCGGCTTTTGCCCATCATCTTTGCCATGATCACCTGACCGATGGCATTGTTTATCTTGTGGGCGCCGGTATGGGCCAAGTCTTCGCGCTTGAGGTATACGTTGGTCCCAAAGACTGAGGATAGGTTCTCGGCATGTGTCAGAGGCGTCGGGCGACCCACATAGTCTTTGAGGAGGCTGAAATATTGGCTCTTGAACTCCTCCGACTCTAGAATCTTGAGGTAGTTGCGCCTCAAGTTCTCCACGTTCGGGTAGAGCATCTCCGGGACCCACGCCCCGCCAAAGTGGCCATAGTGGCCATCTTCTGATACTTGATATTTTGACATTATAGCGTTGTTATTTTGCCGTCGTTCGCATTCACTCTATTTTGGCCAGCGCCTGGCAGAGCAGGTCATAGTCCTTTATGCCAGGGCTGGTCTCGAAGCGGCTGTTGAGATCGATGACCGAGGCTCCGCTCTGCGCGGCCTCGACAATGTTCTCTGGGCCAATTCCTCCGGACAGGATCCATGGCATTCGCAGCGGTTGGCGGAGAATGAGCTGCCAGTCAAACTGCTTGCCCGCTCCGCCATATAGCGGCGACTTGGTGTCGAAAAGATAATAGTCCACCACCTCGGTGTAGTCCCACACGCTCTCAAAGTCATGGCTATCCTCAATGTGGAAGACCTTTATCACCTCAACGCCAAGGTCGCGGATGCGCGCGCAGAGGCGAGGCTTCTCATTGCCGTGAAGCTGGACGGCAGCCAACCCATAGGTCTGTATGGCGTCGCGCACGTCCATCTCTGAGGCATTCACGAAGACGCCCGTCCGCTTGACCGTTGAGGGGATGATTGAGAGCATCTCGGGGTTTAGCTTGCCCACCACGTAGCGAGGCGAGCCAGGATGGAAGATAAAGCCCAGATAATCAGGCTCGAGGAACAATATGCGGCTAATGTTGTCTATGCTCGTCATGCCGCATATCTTTATCTTTACTTTTCTGTCCATTTCTTTCTTTTTTGTGTTCGATCACTTTGCCCCCGCGCCGCGGCATAGTCGTCACACAGCCTCTGGCAAGCGGCCCCCGGGTTGGCCTCGCGCATAAAACACTCTCCTATCAAGAAGCCGTCAAAGCCCGCGCCGCGCAACTTCACCATGTCGTCCACGCCGCCTATGCCGCTCTCCGATATGCGGGGGAGGCTGGCCGGCAGCATGTGCGCCACCCTTATGGAATGGTCCAGATCTACCTTGAACGTCCGCAGGTCGCGATTGTTGATTCCCGCCACCGTCACGCCTTCGGAGACATAGCCCACTTCGTCCTCATTGTGCAACTCCATCAGCACCTCCATACCCAACTGCTTGGCCATAAGGGCCAAATGGCGTGCCTCGTCTTGCGAAAGGATGGCCGCGATGAGCAATATGGCAGAGGCCCCGTGCGCCCTGGCCTCCAGCACCTGATACTCGTCAATGACAAACTCTTTGCGCAGCACTGGCACTTTCGCCACAGAGGCGGCCTCGCGCAAGTCGGCCAAGGAGCCGCCGAAGAAGTCGGCGTCGGTGAGGCAAGAGATGGCGCTCACGCCCGCCTTGCAGTAGGCGGGGACCACGTCTCGCGGGCTTATGGCCCCGCTGTGAATCTCGCCTTTTGACGGCGAGCGCCTTTTGAACTCGGCAATGATGCCGTTGCGCTCCACCACGCTCATGGCGAATGGCAGTGGGGGCGGGGCGTCGGCCACCATGGCCGTCAGGTCGGCTTGGCTCACGGCCTCCTTGGCCACGGCCACCTCCTCGCGTTTTCGAGCCACGATTTTCTCTAGATAATTGCCCATTGCGCCTTGTGGTCTATGAGTTTAGCTCGATGAATTTTTTGAGCGTCTGCAGGGCTCTCTTGCTGTCGATTGACTCGCGGGCCATGGCCACGCACTCTTCAATGGTCTTCCGCGGCTCTATGGCGTGGATGGCGAATGCGGAGTTGGCCAGCACCACGTCTCGCTGCCCGCGGCCAGACGTGCCGTCGAGCACCGAGTCGAACACCCGCATGGCGTCTTCGCGGGTCTGCCCGGCGCCACCGCATATCTCGTCGGGTGTCACGGCCTCTAGCCCAAGGTCTTTCGGGGAGAAGATCCTCTCCATGCCTTTGGACTGAGCCTTAAAGTTGCCCGTGAGCGAGATCTCGTCGTAGCCATCTAGGCTATTGACGATGCAGTAACCTATGCCAAGTTTCTGATAAACGCTATTATAGAGCCTCATTTGATTGAGGTTGGCAACGCCCAGCAGCTGATAGGCGGGCCGACAAGGATTTACAATGGGGCCCAAGAGGTTGAAGCAGGTGGGGATCTGGAGGGCCTTGCGTATGCCGCCGACAAACCTCATGGCCTTGGCGAACAGTGGCGCATGGAGGTAGGCTATGCCGCACTGATCGATGCTGCGGCGCAGCTTGTCCTGATCGGCGGTGAATTTGACTCCGTGCCCCTCAATGACGTTGGAGGCCCCGCTGACCGACGTCGCGGCATAGTTGCCATGTTTTGCCACCTTATATCCGGCCCCGGCCACGACAAAGCATGAGCACGTGGAGATGTTGAACGTGTTTTTCCCGTCGCCTCCCGTCCCGACAATGTCTATAGGGTGGAACTCGTCAAAGTCTACCTGCACGCCCGTTTTCAGTATTCCGGAGCGCAGCCCGAGAAGTTCGTCTACAGTTATGCCCCTCATCTGCAGGGCCATGATGAAGGCCGTTATCTGCTCCTGCGGGTAGGCTTCATGCGTTATGTTGATCAAGATTTGCTCCGTCTCTCCTGCGGTCAGGCTCTCTCCCGCCACCAGGCGTTTTAATATCTCTTTCATCGTCTTTGTTTTTTCTTTTCTTTTTCGCGGCGCAAGCGCCTATGCCTTGAGCCAATTGCCCACAATGGTGGCCCCGTCGGGGGTCAGCACACTCTCGGGGTGAAACTGGATGCCGTGGATGTCCATTCGCCTGTGGCGCAGGGCCATCACTTGCCCCTCGGGGCTGACGGCCGTGACCTCCAGGCAATCTGGGAACCCTTCTCTATCTACCACCCACGAGTGGTAGCGGCCGACAGGGATCTCGGCAGGCAGCCCTGCGAACAGATAATCGTCTGCCACGATGCGCGACGGGGTCTGCACGCCATGGAACACGTCGCTGAGGTTGGTCAGCCGCCCGCCGAAAAACTCGCCTATGGCCTGATGCCCAAGGCACACGCCCAGCATGGGCTTTTGCCCGGCGTAGGCCTTGATGACATCGAGCAGCCGCCCCGCCTCTGACGGGATGCCGGGGCCAGGAGACAGCACGATCTTGTCATAAGGTTTGAGCTCGTCAAGCTCAAACTTGTCGTTGCGCAGCACTGTCACTTCGGCCCCCAGCTGCTTGATGAGGTGGGAGAGGTTGTAGGTGAACGAGTCGTAGTTGTCTATGATGACGGTCTTCATTGTCTTGCGATATTTTTTTTTGCCCTACATTTCCTCTGCCAAGAAGATGGCCTTGCGCAGGGCTCCCAGTTTGTTGTTGACCTCTTGCAGTTCATAGTCCTCATTGCTTTTGGCCACGATGCCGCCGCCGGCCTGAAACCACAGCTCGTTGTTGCGGCTCACGAAGGTGCGGATGGTTATGGCCTGATTGAGCGAGCCGTCAAAGCCAATGCTGCCCACGCACCCGCCATAGGCTCCCCTGTTGTGCGGCTCAATCTCGCTTATGAGTTGCATGGCCCTCACCTTTGGCGCGCCGGAGAGCGTCCCTGCCGGGAATGTGTCAATAAAGGCCTTGACGGGGTCGGCTCCTCGGTCTAGGGTGCCGCTGACGCGGCTGACAAGGTGAATGACATGGCTGTAGTATTGCATGTCTTTGTAAAAGTCCACTTTGACGTCGTGGCAGTTGCGGCTCAGGTCGTTTCGGGCCAAGTCCACCAGCATCACGTGCTCGGCGTTCTCTTTTGGGTCGTTGCGGAGATATTGGGCGTTTTTGGCGTCTTGCTCGGCGTCGCCGGTTCTCTTTGTCGTGCCGGCTATGGGGTCGATATAGGCCCTGCGCGTGCGACCGTCGATGCGGCAATGGGTCTCTGGCGAGGACCCGAAGATGCGGAATCCGCCCATATCCATATAGAAGAGATAAGGAGAGGGGTTGACGCTCCTCAAGGCGCGGTAGAGCTTAAAGTCGTCGCCCTCATACTTTTGTACGAATCGCCTCGACAAGACGATCTGAAACACGTCTCCGCGGAGGCAGTGGGCTATGCCCTTGCGGATGTTGGCTTTGTGCTGCTCGTCGGTCAATGTGCTGGTGGTCTCGCCCACGGGGTGGAAGTCGTAGGGCCGTATGTCGGCGCGGCGCAACGCGTTTGCCACGTCCGTCAGGCTACGGTCGGCCGCGGCCCCGTCTGGCACAAGGGTCACGAGGCGCAAAAGGTTGTTGTAGTGATCAAGCTCCACAATGGTCTTGAAGAGAATGTAGAGGATGTCTGGAGCGTCGTGGCTAGGATATTTCTCGTCCTTTACGTTTATCCCCTCAAAATATCGCACGGCGTTGAACGTGGTGTAGCCGAAAAGGCCGGCGTGGCCAGTCCCCTCTATCTGGAATGATCCTAGGAACCCGTTTATGGCGTCGGCCACCGAGAATGATGCATCCACCGCTCTCTCCTCATGCTCCCCGTTCGGGTAGTCGCACCTGGCCACCCCATGGCTCACCGACACTTGCGCCATCGGCTCCACGCCTATGAACGATCGGGCGTTGTCTCCCCCATGGTAGTCTGAGCACTCCATGAGTATGCTTTGCGGATAGAGGTCGCGAAGGCGCATATACATCGCCACGGGGGTGTATACGTCCCCGAGTTTGCTCTCTGTCTCAACCTTATATTTGAATGTGGTCATTTGATTTTAGCTTTGGTTATCCGTGTCAATGAGTATCCGCCCCACAAAAAAGAAAGAGCCTTGCCGGAGTTATCGACAAGGCTCTGTATCTTTTGGGGACACACGCAAGCGCTTACCTCCGGGATTGAAAGTAAGATACGCGCCACCACCATATGTTGTTAATACTTTGCATCAGCCGTTTTGTTTTAGACAATGCAAATATGAAAAACTATCGTCAAAAAAACAATAGTCAGCGGTATAAAAATACGGTGGCCAGACATAAAAATGCCCGACCACCGTTTTTGTCGCGCCCTCCCGCACGGCCTAGCCTTTTATGATGGCCACGGCCTCGTCTAGCGATACTGTTTTCTGCTCGCCTTTGGCCATGTCTTTCACCGTTAGGGTGTTGTCATGCCTCTCAGTCTCTCCACAGAGCACGACGAAGCGCACGCCGCGCTTGTCGGCGTAGCCCATTTGCTTCTTCATCTTGGCGGCCTCGGGATATATCTCTCCCGAAAGGCCGGCCTGGCGCAATCGGGCCAACACTTGAAGGCTGTACAGCTCATCCTCGCCGCCAAAGTTAGCCACGAGGACATCGGTGGCCGCGTTGGCTTCGCTTGGGAAGAGGTCCAGACGCGTCATGACGTCGTAGATTCGATCCGCTCCGAAAGATATGCCCACGCCAGACAAACCCTCAAGGCCAAAAATGCCTGTGAGGTTGTCATAGCGCCCACCGCCGGAGATTGAGCCTATCTCGGTGTCCAGCGCCTTGACTTCGAAGATGGCCCCGGTGTAATAGTTCAGGCCACGGGCCAAAGTGAGGTCCAGCTCGGTCTTTATGTCCACGCCGAGGGCGTCGATGTATCCGAAGAGGGTCTTCACTTCCTCTATTCCCTTTCGCCCGACCTCGCTGGTCAAGATTCGCTCCAGGCCCTCGAGCTTCTCCTCCTTGGTGCCGGAGAGGCCCAGGATGGGTTGCAACGCCTCCACTTGCGCATCAGTCAGGCCATTGGAGCGCAGCTCTTCGTTGACGTTGTCCACGCCGATCTTGTCAAGCTTGTCAATGGCCACGGTGATGTCCATCATCTTATCCGGCGCGCCTATGGCCTCGGCCATTCCCGCCAAAATCTTGCGGTTGTTGATTTTGAGGCACACATTGATGCCCAACGCCTTGAAGACGTCGGCCGCAATTTGCACAAGTTCCACCTCGCAGAGGAGCGAGTTGGTGCCGACAACGTCAACGTCACACTGATAGAACTCACGATAGCGGCCCTTCTGCGGGCGGTCGGCCCTCCACACGGGTTGGATCTGGAAGCGCTTGAACGGGAATGTCAGCTCGCCCTGGTGCTGAACCACATATCGCGCAAACGGCACCGTGAGGTCATAGCGCAACCCTTTCTCTGAGATCTTGAGAGCGGCCTTGTCCGAATTGACGGGCAGCGGCCCGCCCGCGGCGGAGAGGAAGTCTCCCGAGTTGAGGATCTTGAAGAGCAGCTTGTCGCCCTCGTCTCCATACTTGCCCAGGAGGGTTGACAAGTTCTCCATGGCGGGCGTCTCAATGGGTTGATAGCCATAGCGACGGAAGACTTTCCGTATGGTGTCGAATATGTAGTTGCGGCGCGTCATCTCGGCAGGGCCGAAATCTCGTGTGCCTTTTGGTATTGATGGTTTTACAGTCACGCCCATGGTGAGGTTTGTTTTTTTGTTTGTTCTAGACGTTGAAACGGAAGTGCATAATGTCGCCGTCTTGGACCTCGTAGTCCTTGCCCTCGATGCCGAGCTTGCCGGCCTCGCGGCATGCGGCTTCTGACTTGAGGCTTACGTAGTCATCATACTTGATGACCTCGGCTCTGATGAACCCCTTCTCGAAGTCGGTGTGAATGACGCCGGCTGCCTGTGGCGCCTTGTCGCCAGCATGAAACGTCCAGGCGCGCACCTCCTTGGGGCCCACGGTGAAGAACGTGCGGAGGTTGAGTATTGAGTATGCCGCACGGATGAGCTTGGCCACGCCGCTCTCTTCGAGGCCAAGGTCGTCGAGGAACATCTTGCGCTCCTCATAAGTCTCCAACTCGGCGATCTCGCTCTCGGTCTGCGCGGCTATGACAAGGACCTGCGCGCCCTCGTCCTTCACTTTCTCTTTGACCGCGTCAACGTATTTGTTGCCCGTCTTGATGCTCTTCTCGTCTACATTGCAGACGTAAATGACGGGCTTACGCGTGAGCATGAACAGCTCTTTGTCCAGCTTCTGTTCCGCCTCTGTCAGTTCCACGGAGCGGACGTTTTGCCCCTCAAGCAGCGCCGCCTTGTAGCGAAGGAGCAGATCCAGCATCTTCTTGGCGTCGGCGTCTTTGCCCGAGATGGCCTGCTTCTCGCACTTGGCGATGCGCGCCTCCACTGTCTCAAGGTCCTTAATCTGCAGCTCTGTGTCTATCACCTCTTTGTCGCGGACGGGGTCGACGGAGCCGTCCACGTGGGTTATGTTGTCATCGTCGAAGCAGCGCAAGACGTGAATTATGGCATCTGTCTCCCTGATGTTGGCCAAGAATTTGTTTCCAAGCCCCTCGCCCTTGCTGGCCCCTTTGACGAGGCCGGCAATGTCCACAATCTCCACCGTCGTGGGTATCACCTGAGCGGGGCGCTCTATCTCATTGAGGACCTCCAAGCGGCTGTCCGGCACGGTTATGACGCCCACATTGGGCTCGATGGTGCAGAAAGGGAAGTTGGCCGACTGGGCCTTGGCGTTGGAGAGGCAGTTAAAAAGGGTCGATTTGCCCACGTTTGGCAAGCCGACAATGCCACATTGAAGTCCCATAATGTCTTTTGTGTCTGTTTTATATTACAATGACGAAAGGAAGCGCCGCAATTTTTTGCCGCGCCTCCTCGTCAACGGGTGGTTTTATGTCTCTTTGCTTAGAATGTGTAGTTGAAGCACAGGGCCCACACACGGTCATGCGAGTTGGAGTTGTAGACGTGGCTCTTTCCGCTTTTCCACACTGGCGTGATGCCCATCTGGCAACGGATGTCTACGCCAATACCAGACGGCGAGTCGTAGCCGATGCCATATACGGCATGGACGGTGAAATAGTTCATCGAGCGGGCGAAATTGCGCAAGTCGTTGTCATAACGGCGCGCGACGGTGCCGTCGGCGTTGTATTGTATCGAGCCGTTGCCGGATAGGATGGGGTCTTGCAGGAAGCCCTCGGGGTTTGGCGTTGAGACCTTGTAGTCGAACCTCTGGCTGAAGAGCGGACCTGCATGGACGTTGAGACCCTTGCCGCCAAACAAGTCGACGGGCAGGTAATACTTGAATATGATGGGGAGCTGGACGTTGTCTGTCATCAGCATGAGGCGGAACCATTCGTTCTGCAGCGAGCCGTCGGTGCTGAAGGTGTCATGCTTCGGAGCGGCCTTGAGGAGTTTCTTTAGGGAGCGGACGCCCATGCGCGCATAGAAGAGCTCCGGCTGGATGGCAAAGTGCTCGCCAATGTTCCAGCGGCAAAGGACGCCCCACTGGCCCATGCGAGCCTGGAAGTCGTCGGCATCGCTGTCGTAGGTGGTGAAGTTCAGGCCGCCCTTAAAGCCCCAATGGAATTCAGTCTGCGCCACGGTCTCTAGCGCAAAAGCGCATAAGAGTGACAGCGTTACCAACAATTTCTTCATTGCTCTATTGTAACAAGTTTTGCTTCGGCCGCCATGCCACCTCGTCAGGCACGAGCGAGCCACCATAGTTGTTTTCAGTGTGCGTGGCGCAGGCTTGCGCCGCGCCTGCTTGGCAGCGCCAAGCCTTTTCAAGGTGCAAATGTAAAGATTTATTTTTGCATAGCTCAAACCGCGCCGCACGCCGCGCCATTTCTTATGCAAAAATCGGCTGCCAGCCCACAAGATGCCGCATATTCTCAACGAACGTGCGCCGCCGCGAGGCTCTCGGCGCTTGCGTGGATTATTGTCCACCTCTGCGGAGCCAGCCAACTTAGGCCCGCTCCTCCACACCACGCATGCAGGCCGGTCCTCAACATTGCGACGCACACGCCTATATTTCAATGCATTAGAGAATCGCTATGCCATTTATTCCACCATATATGCGGCAAAATATCTCCCTTTTCGCCTATCTCCAGCACCCGTCCAAAACGATTTTAGCTATCAATTATAAAGATTATCGTACACCAAATATTCCTATATGTGCTACCTTTGCACTGTCAGGAAGGAGCAATCGGCACGGTGCCCGCAAAGGTCGCGCAGGCCGACTTCCGAATGACCATTAAGGCAAAATAGTAGGTTGATTTTTTGTGGTATATTTTTGATGATGTGGGTCGGTGTCGTTGATGACATCGATCCTTTTTTTGTCCCGACAGGCCATAAGGAGGGACTCAGCACCCCAATCTTAGCGGCGAGGGGTTAGCGTGACGAGAGGCAGGATCATCTCTTCCATGGATATTCCGCCATGCTGAAACGAATCTGAAAATTTCTCGACATACTCGCTTCTATTGTTCTTGTAGACGAAATAGTCTTCCTTTATGGCGAAGACATATTGCGAAGTGATGTTTGACGCTGGCAATCCGACCGCGGCCAAGTCTTTCATCCCGTTAATCTCAAACAGTCTCTTGGGGTCGTAGCCCAGAGACTTTCCGAACTTGAAACGGAGGTTATGGTTTATGTCTCGCGGGCCAGAGATGTCGACGGGCTCGCCGACTCTGATGGAGCCATGGTCAGTCGTCAGAATAACCTTAAAGCCGTTTTCCTTGAGCAACAGCAAGATACGATGCATGATGCCGTGAAGGAACCACGAGCGCGTCACGGAGCGGTAGGCGGCATCGTTAGGGATGAGGTCTTGGAGAGTGTGGCTGCTCGTCCGGGCGTGAGACAGCATATCGACAAAGCTGAAAACTAGCGCGTTGAGCTGGTTGTTCTTATATCCTCGGTGCCTCCGCCCACCAGCGAAGCCGCTAATATACTCCTCGCCGCTCTGGTTGGAGCCTACCTTATAGTATGAATTCTCCACCGTCATGCGCTGCCGCTTGAAATAATCGTCAAGGAGCTCGCGCTCGTTGTTGTTGCGGCTGTCCTCATCGTCCACGCTGTCAACCCAATAGTCGGGATACATCTTTTTGATGTCGGCAGGCAAGAGGCCGGAGAATATGGCATTTCGCGAATATTGCGTAGAGGTGGGGAGTATTGAGCAATAGTCCTGCGCCTTTATCACAAAATCCTCTTCCAAAATGGGGCGCAAGACCTCCCACTGGTCCATTCTGAAATTGTCAATTACAACCAGTGCCACTTTCTCTCCCGCCACGATGG
>SAMEA104315425__coassemble_1463_pt1 | contig 12353 bp, 8 predicted proteins | sample SAMEA104315425__metabat2_high_PE_033 | metagenome-assembled genome bin SAMEA104315425 (sample SAMEA104315425) | gut metagenome | biome: Monkey gut; feature: monkey-associated habitat; material: faeces | place: China | collected 2013 | reverse complement strand
TATAACAGGCCTTCACACAACAAAAAGGGGTGCGCTGAAGATTCAGCGCACCCCTTTTATGAAAAGCCTATCAGATTAGAGCTTCGGGCCTGCAGCGACGAGAGCCTTGCCTGCCTCGTTGGTCTGGTACTTAACGAAGTTCTTAATGAAGCGCTCTGCGAGGTCAACAGCCTTCTTGTCCCACTGAGAAGCCTCAGCATAGGTGTCGCGAGGATCAAGGATCTTCGGGTCTACGCCAGGGAGCTCGGTAGGAACGGTGAAGTTGAAGATAGGAATCTGCTTCGTCGGAGCCTTGTCGATGGCACCGCTGAGGATGGCGTCGATGATGCCACGGGTATCCTTGATGGAGATACGCTTGCCAGTGCCATTCCAGCCAGTGTTGACGAGATAAGCCTTGGCGCCGCTCTTCTGCATCTTCTTGACCAGCTCCTCTGCATACTTGGTCGGGTGCAGCTCCAGGAACGCCTGGCCGAAGCAAGCCGAGAAAGTAGGAGTAGGCTCGGTGATGCCACGCTCAGTACCGGCCAACTTAGCGGTGAAGCCGCTGAGGAAGTAGTACTTGGTCTGCTCCGGGGTCAAGATGGAGACAGGAGGCAGGACACCGAAGGCGTCAGCAGAGAGGAAGATGACCTGCTTGGCGGCAGGTGCGCTAGAACCCGGCTGAATGTTCTTGATGTGGTAGATAGGATAAGAGACGCGGGTGTTCTCCGTGGTGCTCTTGTCTGCGAAGTCAATCTTGCCGTTAGCGTCTACAGTGACGTTCTCGAGGAGAGCGTCGCGCTTGATGGCGTTGTAGATGTCAGGCTCGCTGTCCTTGTCAAGGTTAATGACCTTGGCGTAGCAGCCGCCCTCGAGGTTGAAGACGCCCTCGTCATCCCAGCCGTGCTCGTCATCGCCGATGAGCTTACGCTTCGGGTCGGTAGAGAGGGTGGTCTTGCCAGTGCCGGAGAGACCGAAGAAGATGGCGGTGTTCTCGCCGTTCATGTCGCAGTTTGCGGAGCAGTGCATGGAGGCGATACCCTGGAGAGGCAGATAGTAGTTCTGCATAGAGAACATACCCTTCTTCATCTCGCCACCGTACCAAGTGTTGATGATGACCTGCTCGTGGGTGGTGGTGTTGAACGCCACACAAGTCTCGGAGTTGAGGCCGAGTTCCTTGTAGTTCTCCACCTTAGCTTTGGAAGCGTTGTAGATGACAAAGTTGGGCTCGAAGTTAGCGAGCTCCTCTGCCGTTGGGCGGATGAACATATTGGTAACGAAGTGAGCCTGCCAAGCCACCTCGACGATGAAACGCACGGCGAGACGGGTAGCCTTGTTGGCGCCGCAGAACGCGTCAACCACGTAGAGGTTCTTGTTAGAAAGCTCCTTCTTGGCAATCTCCTTGACCTGAGCCCAAACGGCCTCAGACATCGGGTGGTTGTCATTCTTGTAAGCCTCGCTGGTCCACCATACCTTGTCATGCGACTGAGCGTCATCGACAATGTACTTGTCCTTAGGCGAACGGCCGGTGAAGATGCCAGTCATGACGTTGACAGCGCCGAGCTCGGTAACCTGACCCTTCTCGAAACCCTCAAGGCCAGCCTTAGTCTCCTCCTTAAAAAGCTCCTCGTAAGAGGGATTGTGGGCAATCACGGTGGAACCAGTGATACCGTACTTGGTCAAATCGATGTTTGCCATGTCTCTTGTGATTAATTTATTGTTAGTTGCTTTATTTATCAGCTTCTGCGTGGAGTGGCGAAATCACAGCCGTCAAGCGGCCTAAAGCGTTAACAAACGCAATGCTTTTCGCCCTGCCACAGCCGCAAAAGTAAGACTTCTTAGACCTATTTACAATAGCCAATTAAAGATTTTTTTCCGCAATGACGGGGCGAAAAGCTAATTAAGTAACTTTGCGCCGAAACAATGACGGAAATGAGCCAATTCCCAAACCCGCTTATCAACCTGCCTTTTGCCGGCGACACAGCCACGTGGGCGGTGATGACGCGCGCCGGCGGCGCTACGCTAGAGGCCAAAGGCCCGTACCAAAGGCGCACGGCGCGCACGCGCACGACAATCTTGACGCAGGCGGGGCCACTGGACTTGTCTGTCCCAGTCCATACGGGGCATTCGCTTATGTACAAAGACACAAAGTTAAACTACGACACAAATTGGGACCGGCAAATGATGTATGCGCTGAGAACCGCATACAACTCATCGCCATTCTTTGAGTTTTTCGAACGAGAGTTCGCCGACGTGCTGAGCAGACGCCACGTGTTTTTGTGGGACTTGAACATAGAAATCCTAGAGACCATATCGTTACTCGCCGGAATAAAATTGGACGTTAAAGAAACCGAGAGCTTCGCCCCCGCGACGGACGGGCAGACTGATTTGCGCATAGCGGTGGAGGTCAAATTCGCCCACAAGATGCAGACCCTGTGCAAGCCAGTGGAATACACACAAGTGTTCGCCACGCCATACACCACCAGGCCGTTCACCCCGTGGATGTCTATGCTAGACTTGCTCTTCAACATGGGGCCTGAGTGCCGCGGCGTGCTGAGGGCAATGACTGAGGGCCTTGAGCCTAGCGTTAAACAGAACTAAAATGTTGATTCCCGACAATATAGAAGCCAAGCTACGCTTTGGCAAAATAAGAGAGAGCGTCGCCGCCCTTTGCCTCACGTCATTAGGCAAAAGCCACGCGGCCGACATGGGCTTCATAACCGACACCGCGGAAGTAAGGCAACTAACGGGACAGACCAGCGAGATGCTGGACATCCTGGAATCGGAGGACGAATTCCCGGCCTCGGAGCTGCCAGACCTTCGCGATGCGCTGAAGCGCATCAGGGTGGACGGCTTATACCTCAACGAAGAGGAGCTGGGCGCGTTGCGCATCGCGTTATCTCTTTCAATCAGCGCAATAGACTTCTTTGAGCACTCCGACGAAGACTCTTTTCCGCTCCTCCGCGCTCTCTCGCAGGGCCTAGCCCCCTACCCGCTCACGATTGAGCAAATAGACAGGGTTCTGGACACCGACGGCTCCATACGCGACAATGCGTCTCCTCAACTGGCCGACATCAGAAGCGAAATAAAGCAGCAAGAGATTGCGGCCGCGCGACGGCTCAACGCCATAATGCAAAGGGCGCAGAGCCAAGGCATCGTGGACGCCGACGCTGCCGTCAGCATCCGCGATGGCGTGGCTGTCATCCCCATCCCCGCGGCAAACAAGCGGCAGCTGGCGGGCGTGGTGGTGGACGAGTCGGCCACGGGGCGCACGGCGTTCATACAACCCGCCGAAGTGGTGGCCATAAACTCACGCATCAGAGAGCTGCGGAGCGAAGAGAGGCGAGAGATCATCAGAATCTTAAAAGACGTGGCGGCCAACATTCGCCCTTACGCGCCAGACATGATACTCTCGATTGAGACACTGGGGCGCATAGACTTCGTCAGGGGGAAAGCACTGTATGCCAAAGAGATTGACGCCACCCTGCCAACCATTGACGACACTCCGGGCCTCTATTTGAGTGGAGCCCGGCACCCCCTGCTGATGGCGCAGCTGGCGCAACAGGGCAAAAAAATAGTGCCGCTCAACATTGAGCTGGAAAATCCGCAAAGCCGCATTCTCGTCATATCGGGACCTAATGCCGGAGGAAAGTCAGTATGCCTGCAGACTGTCGGCCTCTTACAACTCATGCTCCAATGCGGCCTGCTGATCCCCGTGAACGAAGGCTCCCGCATGTGCGTGTTCGACAAGCTCTTCATCGACATTGGCGACAACCAGAGCATAGAGAACGACCTCAGCACATACTCCTCACACCTCGTCGCCATGAAAAACTTCATGCGATACGCCGACAGCCGCACCTTGGTGCTCATTGACGAGTTCGGCACAGGCACGGAGCCCCTCATGGGTGGAGCCATCGCGGAAAGCGTGCTAGCGGAGCTTAACAGGCTCCACGCCTTCGGCGTCCTCACGACCCACTACACCAACCTGAAGCATTTCGCCGCGCAGACCGAGGGGCTGGAGAACGGCGCCATGACATTTGACACTCAAAAGATAGAGCCTCTGTTCAGCCTGCACATTGGCCAACCCGGCAGCTCTTTCGCCTTTGAGATAGCCCGCAAAATAGGGCTCCCGGAGCGCATCTTGGCCGACGCGAAAGAAAAAATGGGACAAGAGAACGCGGACTACGACAAGAACCTGCGCCAAATATCGAGAGACAAGCACTACTGGGAGCAAAAGAGGCAAAACGTCAAAGAGAACGACAAGAAACTGGCAGACACCCTGCAACGCTACACCGACATGCTAGCCGGCATAAAAGCCGAGCGGAAGGAAATAATATCCAAGGCAAAGGAGGAGGCGCAGGAGCTCATTGCGGCCGCAAATAAAAAGATTGAAGCCACAATCAGGGAGATTCGCGAAAACCAAGCGGAAAAAGAACGGACCAAGGCGGCTCGGCAAGAACTGGAGGACTTCCGCAATAAGGCGGAACAGCATGACGACAAGGCGGACAAGGAGATAGAGCGCAAGATGGAGCAAATCCGCCAAAGGCAGCAACGCCAGAAGCAAAAACAGCAAAACAACAACGAAACGGCGACGCGCCAGAAAGAGACACGGCAGAAAGAAGAGGCTCCAGACGCCCCACTGGCCATTGGCGACTTTGTGTTGATAGACAACAACCCGGACCGCGTCGGCCAGATTCTCGCCCTGAAGGGCGCAAACGCGCAAGTGGCCATGGGCAACATGACCTCGACAATAAAGGCCGAGAGGCTCAAACGCGTGAGCAACAATGCCGCCCGAAAGGCTCAAAGCCTAGCGAAAGGTGGCATCGACATATCAAATGTGGCATCTACCGTGCGCGAGAAAAAGCTCAACTTCTCCAGCGAGATAGACGTCAGGGGGATGAGGGCCGACGAGGCCTTGCAGCGGGTGAGCAACTTCATGGACGAGGCGCTCCTCTGCGAGGCCTCGCAGGTGAGGATACTCCACGGAAAGGGCAACGGCATTCTGCGTCAGCAGATTCGACAATTCCTCCGCACGCTGCCCTATGTTAGCGACTGCCGAGACGAGAACGTGCAATTTGGCGGGGCTGGAATTACCGTTGTTGACTTAGGGTAGCCATCGCAAAAAATATTTCACTCTTTGTTTCAATAATTAAAGCAAAGAGCTTAAATTTGTAAGACTAATTCACGAACGATGACCGAGAGTTCCGCAGCATTGTGCAACAGGCTGGAGGGTGACGTGGACAGGCTTATAGCCAAGCTAAACGACCTAAGAGCTGACAATGCCAGACTTGCGGCCGAGGTGTCGCGCCTGCGGAGCGAATTGGAGTTTTGCCAAACAGAAGCGAGAGACTCTCGCAAAGAGTTGGAATGCTGCAAATTAGGTCTGGCGCTCAGAGGCGCGGGCATCGCAGAGTCGGGGTATGCTCCTGACGAGGCGAAGAAACGAATTGGTCAAATAGTGCGAGGAATCGACGAGTGCATTGCACTCCTCAAACAATAACGGACAAAGATCATCATCTTCGGAGGGTGTATGGCGGCAGAAGAGAACCAGGTTAGCGTGAAAATCACACTAGGCGGCAAGAGTCTGAACTACCGCATCGCGCAAGAAGAGGAAGATTTGGCACGGAAAGCGGCGGAGCTCGTTGAAGAGAAGGCGGAAATGTTTGACGGGTATATCAAGCAATACGGGGCGCGCGTCGGGATGGCCATGGTCGCTTTCGGCTACGCCCTTGAATACTTGAGACTCAGGACTTCTGACCAAACTGATGAGACTGGCTCGCGGCTGTCTAGGTTGGCCGACCGAATTGAAGAAGAGCTGGGGGACTGAACTCCGCCAGACACATAACATTAGCGAACCACGCACTATAAGGTAGCGGCGCGTCATGACGACTTTGGCGGCTCGCTCCCTTATGGTGCTTTTTTATATATAATAATAACTTCGACACAAATGGACATACTAACAATTTGCCTGTGCGCTGGCTGCCTTATCATTGGCGGCGCGGTGACATGGTTGCTCGTCACCACGGCCTTTAAGAAGCGCGCCACAAAAATATTGAGAGAAGCGGAGGCAGAGGCAGAGGTCATAAAGAAAGACAAGATACTCCAAGCCAAGGAGAAGTTCCTCGCCATGAAGGCGGAATGCGAAAAAGACATAAACTCCCGCACCCAGAAAATGACGGCGGCGGAAAACAAGGTCCGCCAACGGGAGCAGCAGGTAAAGAGCAGTTTTGATGAGCTGCAGAAGCGCCAGCACGACCTGCAGACCGAGCAGGAGGAACTCGGCCGCCAAAAAGAGATCGTCGCCCAGAAACAAGAAGACATCGAGAAGGTCTACAAACAACAGATTGAGAAACTGGAGCAGATCTCAGGCATCTCTAGCGAGCAGGCGAAAGAGACCCTGGTGGAGAGCCTCAAGGCCGAGGCCAAGACCGACGCCATGTCCTACATCAACGACATAATGGACGAGGCCAAGATCAACGCCACAAAGGAGGCCAAGAAGATCGTCCTCCAGACAATCCAACGCGTGGCCACGGAGACGGCGATCGAGAACTCCGTCACGATATTCCACATTGACTCTGACGAAATCAAGGGACGCATAATAGGCCGCGAGGGACGCAACATACGCGCGCTTGAGGCCGCCACGGGCGTAGAGATCATCGTGGACGACACCCCCGAGGCTATAGTCCTCTCCGCATTCGACCCCATGCGGCGCGAGATTGCGCGCCTGGCGCTGCACCAACTGGTGACCGACGGGCGAATCCACCCCGCGCGCATCGAGGAGATCGTGAACAAAGTGCGCAAGCAAGTGGAGGAGGAGGTCATTGAGACCGGTAAGCGCACCACGATAGACCTCGGCATCCACGGCCTGCACCCCGAGCTTGTCAAGCTTGTCGGCAAAATGAAATATCGCTCCTCTTATGGACAAAACCTGCTCCAGCACGCCCGCGAGACAGCCAACCTCTGCGCCGTGATGGCATCGGAGCTTGGACTCAACCCAAAGAAGGCCAAGAGGGCAGGCCTCCTGCACGACATTGGCAAGGTGAGCGACGAGGAGCCTGAGCTTCCGCACGCCATCCTTGGCATGAAGTTGGCGGAGAAATATAAGGAGAAACCGGAGATCTGCAACGCCATCGGCGCGCACCACGACGAGGTGGAGATGCAGACAATGCTGGCGCCCATCGTGCAGGTCTGCGACGCCATTTCGGGCGCAAGACCTGGCGCGCGCCGCGAGATCATCGAGGCATACATCAAACGACTCAACGACCTCGAAAACATGGCAATGTCATACCCTGGCGTCATCAAGACCTACGCCATTCAGGCCGGCCGAGAGCTGCGAGTCATCGTTGGAGCGGAAAAGGTGAACGACAAGCAGGCGGAGGAAATCTCCACCGACTTGGCAAAACGCATCCAGACAGAGATGACATATCCGGGCCAAGTGAAAATCACCGTAATCCGCGAAACCCGCGCCGTAAGCTACGCGAAATAGCGGAGGAGTGACCATTAACTTCACCAATATGGCGGCCGCGGCAATATGCCGTGGCCGCCAATTTCTTTCCCTACCCTCCAACAATGAGGCCGGTGCGAGCTAGAGTGGCGTCAACATTTTTTTGACCAATGGTCGGAAAAACATAAATTTGCGCAGAGTTGGGGAAGCCCCCCAAACTAGCGCATGGCGCAGGCCGTCAAGCACGGGCAACAAAGAATCAGAGATACAAAAACACCATAAAAACACCATGGCACAGACACCCGATTTCAAATACGCCCCCATGTTCCAGGTGGGCAAAGACGAAACGCAATACCGTCTTCTCTCAAAAGACGGCATCAGCACAGGCTCCTTTGAGGGCAAAACCATTCTCAAAGTAAGCAAAGAGGCCCTGACGATGCTTGCGCAACAGGCATTCCACGACGTGGAATTCATGCTCCGGCGCGAACATAACAAGCAGGTGGCTCAGATCTTGACAGACCCCGAGGCCTCAGAGAATGACAAATACGTGGCCCTCCAGTTCTTGCGCAACGCCGAGACCGCGGCCAAGGGCGTGTTGCCATTTTGCCAAGACACCGGCACCGCCATCATCCATGGCGAGAAAGGCCAGCGCGTGTGGACAGACTTTGAGGATGAAGAAGCCTTGAGCCGCGGAGTGTTCAACACCTTCACGCAGGACAATCTGCGCTACTCGCAAAACGCCCCGCTCAACATGTATGACGAAGTCAACACTCGGTGCAACCTGCCGGCGCAGATTGACATCGAGGCCGTTGAGGGCGACGAGTATCGCTTTGTCATGGTGGCCAAGGGTGGCGGCTCCGCCAACAAGACGTACTTCTACCCCATGACGAAGGCCACGATTCAGAACGAGGGCACACTGCTGCCCTTCCTCGTGGAGAAGATGAAGAGCCTCGGCACCGCGGCTTGCCCACCCTACCACATCGCGTTCGTCATCGGCGGCACCAGCGCCGAGAAGAACCTTCTGACCGTCAAGCTCGCCTCCATAAAATACTATGACAGCCTCCCGACCACGGGCGATGAGACCGGGCGAGCATTTCGCGACATCGACCTTGAGGCCAAACTGCTCAAAGAGGCCCACAACATTGGCCTCGGCGCGCAATTCGGAGGCAAATACCTGGCTCATGACATCAGGGTCATCCGCCTGCCGCGCCACGGCGCCAGCTGCCCCATTGGCATGGGCGTAAGCTGCTCGGCAGACCGCAACATAAAGGCCAAGATCAACAAAGACGGCATCTGGCTGGAACAGATGGACGCAAACCCGACGGAGCTCATTCCCGAAGAGCTGCGCCGCCCCGGCGAGGGCACCAAGGGCATTGTGATCGACCTGGACAAAGGCATAGACGCAGTGCGCAAGGAGCTCACCAAGTACCCCGTCAGCACACGCGTCAGCCTCAACGGAACCATCATAGTGGCCCGCGACATAGCCCACGCCAAGCTCAAAGCCAGGCTGGACGCCGGCGAGGAGCTGCCGGACTACTTCAAGAACCACCCGGTGTTGTATGCCGGCCCCGCTAAGACACCCGCTGGCTACCCTTGCGGCAGCATGGGGCCGACGACGGCCAACCGCATGGACCCTTACGTAGACGAGTTCCAGAGCCACGGCGCCAGCCTCGTGATGATCGCCAAAGGCAACCGAGGCCAAGTGGTGACAGACGCCTGCCAAAAGCACGGCGGCTTCTACCTCGGCACCATAGGCGGTGTGGCCGCAGTGCTCTCGCAAAGCTCAATCAAGAGCATCGAGTGCGTAGAGTATCCAGAGCTTGGGATGGAGGCCATCTGGAAGATCCGCGTAGAAGATTTCCCCGCCTTCATCCTCGTCGATGACAAGGGCAACGACTTCTTCAAGCAACTCAAACCCTGCCACTGCTGCAAGTAAGCGCCTGGCATGAGAGACATGGGGGTCGCGCCGAGACGCCGGCGCGACCCCCATTTTGCGTGCCAGCATCCAATGTGGCGAAACCTTTGAGGCAGACACGCCCAAAAGAGGCGGCCAACAGGCATTTTTCCCGCCAAAGATTTATATCTTTGTGAGGATTAACGTAGTCAGACACGGAACTTAATAAAATTCAAAAATAATCTACAATGAGCAAGAGTGCACTTCAGATTGAGCGCAGCAAATACGCTCCGAAGATGCCGGCCTCCATCGCCGGTGCCACCCGTCTCGCAGAGGGCAAGGCCACCACGTCGGTAGCCGATCAGGAAGACATCAAGAAACTCTTCCCGAACACATATGGCATGCCCATCCTGACTTTCGAGAAGGGAGACAAGGCAGCGCAGAGCGAGCCTTTCAACGTTGGCGTCATCCTCTCCGGCGGCCAGGCTCCCGGCGGCCACAACGTGATTTCCGGCATTTTCGACGGCATCAAGGCTCTCAACAAGGACAGCAAGCTCTACGGCTTCCTGGGTGGCCCGTCTGGCCTCGTTGACCACAAGTATATCGAGCTGACCTCTGACATTATTGATGAGTATCGCAACACTGGCGGCTTCGACATCATCGGCTCCGGCCGTACGAAACTTGAGGAGACCGAGCAGTTCGACAAAGGTCTTGAGATCTGCAAAAAGCTCGACATCAAGGCCATCGTAATCATTGGCGGTGACGACTCCAACACCAACGCCTGCGTCTTGGCCGAGTATTACCTCGCCAAGAAGACTGGCATCCAAGTGATCGGCTGCCCCAAGACCATCGATGGCGACCTCAAGAACGAGATGATCGAGACCTCTTTCGGTTTCGACACCGCCACCAAGGTCTACTCTGAGGTCATCGGCAACATTGAGCGCGACGCCAACTCCGCAAAGAAGTATTGGCACTTCATCAAGCTCATGGGTCGCTCAGCAAGCCACGTAACCCTCGAGTGCGCACTGCAGACCCAACCAAACGTCACCCTTGTCGGTGAGGAGGTTGAGGCTAAGCAGCAGACGCTCGATGACATTGTGAACTACATCGCCGAGGCCGTGGCCGCACGCGCGGCCAAAGGCATGAACTTCGGCACAGTCCTCGTTCCTGAGGGTCTCATCGAGTTCATCCCCGCCATCAAGAAGCTCATAGCCGAGCTCAACGACATGCTCGCAGCCAACCAGGCCGAGTTTGACAAGGTGGCTGACGACCAGAAGATAGACTACGTGGTCAAACACCTCAGCGCAACCAACGCGGCCATCTTTGAGAGCCTCCCCGCAGGCGTGTCTCGCCAGCTGGCGCTTGAGCGCGACCCCCACGGCAACGTACAGGTGTCGCTCATCGAGACCGAGCAGCTCCTCGCCGACATGGTTGGCAAGAAGCTAGCGGCTTGGAAGAAAGAGGGCAAGTATGTTGGCAAGTTCGCCACTCAGCACCACTTCTTCGGTTACGAGGGTCGCTGCGCCGCCCCCTCCAACTTCGACGCCGACTACTGCTACTCACTCGGCCGTGTAGCCTCCCTGCTCATCGCGTCGGGCAAGACCGGCTACATGAGCTCGGTACGCAACACCACGAAGCCCGCGGCAGAATGGCTCGCTGGTGGCATCCCCATCACCGCCATGATGAACATGGAGAAGCGCAACGGCAAGATGAAGCCTGTCATCCAGAAGGCTCTCGTCAAGCTGGATGGCGGTCCTTTCAAGTTCTTCGCGGCAAACCGTGAGAAGTGGGCCATCGAGACCGACTACGTATACCCGGGCCCAATCCAGTACTTCGGCCCGTCAGACGTATGCGACCAACCCAGCAAGACCCTTCAGCTGGAGCAAAAATAGCTTTGCGCAGGTCTGCGTAAAATAAAAGTCCACCTTTGCGACGATGTGTCACAAAGGTGGATTTTTGTTTTCAAATTGGCCCATATCCATTACAGAGCTGTTAAAGCCACTCTATACACTTTGCTGTTTTTTATAAAATCACTACATTTGATAGTCGGTCGGGGGAGCAAGGCCAGTGCGGCCAATGTCGCCTCCGAATGTCGTACAACAATATAATCCTAGGCACACATGAAAATAGACCAGACGAAAGTCGCCACAGTGAGCGGCAAGGACGTATTCCTCTTCACGCTGACCAACGACAGCGGTATGGAGGTCAAAATCACAAACATTGGCGCTACAATAACCAGCATAGTGACTTTGGACAAAGATGGCAAGCCTGGCGAAATTGTGCTTGGCTTTGACGACCCGATGAAATATCTCGACCCTGAATATCTGTCACATGGCTTCTTTTTCGGCGCCACAGTCGGCAGATATGCCAACAGGATTGCCGGAGGCAAGTTCACCATCGACAACAAGACGTATGAGCTGGAAATCAACAACGGGCCAAACCACCTGCATGGCGGCAGCGGATCGTTCAACACCAAAATATGGGACGCGCAGACGTTTGACAGCGATGAGCGCATCGGCGTCAAGATGCAATACGTGAGTCCCAACATGGAAAACGGCTACCCAGGCACGCTGTCCGTCACCGTGACGTTCTGCCTCCGCAACAATAACGAGCTCAACATCAGTTACCAGGCCACGACCGACAAGAAAACGGTGCTGAACCTCACTAACCACTCATACTTCAACTTGGCAGGCAAGGGCAACGTGCTGTCAACAGAGGTCTCTATGCACGCCGCCAAATACACGCCCAAAGATGACTTCAACATCCCGACGGGCGAGGTCGACAGCGTGAAGGGCACTGCGCTAGACTTCATCTTGCCTCACAAAATTGGTGACCGCATATACCAGTTTGAAGACGGCTACGACCATAACCTCGTAATTGACGGCACGGAGGGCGTCTTGCGTCCTGCCGCGGAGGCCTATGACGCGCAGAGCGGGCGCACCCTGGAGTTCTTGACAACGGAGCCAGGATTCCAATTCTACACAGCGTATTACCTTGGCGGCGAATATTCAAGGGGAGACTTGAAGTTTGATCGCT
>SAMEA104315425__coassemble_1462_pt1 | contig 12386 bp, 9 predicted proteins | sample SAMEA104315425__metabat2_high_PE_033 | metagenome-assembled genome bin SAMEA104315425 (sample SAMEA104315425) | gut metagenome | biome: Monkey gut; feature: monkey-associated habitat; material: faeces | place: China | collected 2013 | reverse complement strand
TGGTGTTCTCCATGGCCAGTTTCCAAGCCTGCGTGGTCTCCTCGGCGTCGGCGGGGCGGAGCACGAGGGTGGAGTTGTGGCCCTTATGGTTTTGGAGTTTCTCCATGAGCCTGATCTGCGCCTCTTGCTCCACGGGCTCGTGGGTGGGGCCGTCTTCGCCCACGCGGAAAGCGTCGTGGGTCCAGATGAACTTGACGGGCTGCTCCATGAGCGCCGCCATGCGGATGGCTGGTTTCATGTAGTCGGAGAACACGAAGAAAGTGCCGCAGGCGGGGATTACGCCGCCGTGGAGGCTCATGCCTATGCACACGCAGGCCATGGTGAGCTCCGCCACGCCGGCCTGGAGGAACTTGCCAGAGAAGTCGCCCTTGACGAAGGCGTGGGTCTGCTTCAGGAATCCGTCGGTCTTATCCGAGTTTGAGAGGTCGGCAGAGGCCACGATCATGTTATCCACCTGCTTGGCCAGTGCGCCCAGGACGGTGGCCGATGCAGCGCGCGTGGCGGAGCCTGCCTTCTGCTCAATGGCGTCCCAATCGACCTTGGGCGCCTTGCCGGAGAAGAAGCTCTCCAACTTCTGCGCAAGCTCGGGGTTCTTCTTGGCCCACTCGGCTTTCTTGGCGTTGCGCTCGGCCACAATCTTCTCCAGCTCGGCGGCCCTCTTTGCATAGAGCTCCTTCACCTCGGGGAAGATCTGGAACGGGTCGTCGGGGTTGCCGCCCAGGTTGATTATGGTGTTGCGGTATGCGTCGCCTCCCAGAGGGGCTCCGTGGGTGGCGCAGTTGTGCTCGTAGCTGCTGTTGTCGGCTTTGCGCGCGCCTTTGCCCATCACGGTGTGGCCTATTATGAGGGTCGGCTGGCCCTTGGTGGCCTGCGCCTCCTTGATGGCCTTGCGGAGCGCGTCGGCGTCGTTGCCCTGCTCCACCTTGATGACTTTCCATCCCCAAGCCTCATATTTCTTGGCGGTGTCCTCAGTGGTCACGGCCTTGGTCTCGGTGGAGAGCTGGATGTCGTTGGAGTCATAGAACATGATGAGGTTGTCCAGGCCCAGGCAGCCGGCCAGGCGGCCGGCGCCCTGCGAGATCTCCTCTTGGATGCCGCCATCGGAGATGTAGGCGTATATGGTCTGGCCCATCACCTCGCCAAAGCGAGCCTCGAGGAATTTGGCTGCTATGGCCGCGCCAACGGCGAACGTGTGACCCTGGCCGAGCGGGCCGGAGGTGTTCTCAATGCCGCGCATCACGTCAACTTCGGGGTGGCCTGGCGTGGGCGAGCCCCACTGGCGGAACTGCTTGAGCTCGTCAAGGGTGAACTTGCCTGTCAGGGCCAAGACGGAATAGAGCATGGGCGACATGTGGCCGGGGTCGAGGAAGAAGCGGTCGCGGCCCTCCCAGCGCGGGTTCTTGGGGTCGTAGACCAGGAACTCGCTGAAGAGGACGTTGACGAAGTCTGCGCCGCCCATGGCGCCACCCGGGTGGCCGGAGTTGGCCTTCTCGACCATTGAGGCAGCAAGGATTCGGATGTTGTCCGCTGCCCTTTGTGTTGCGTTAGACATATTTATCTACTTGTTTTCTAGTTTGTATTTTATCTTTTCTTAACGTGCGCTTTCGGTGTGGGGCTCAGAAGCGGTCAATCTTCTCAATGCGCCTCTGGTGCCTGCCGCCTTCAAACGGGGTGGAGAGGAATATCTGGGCAAGCTCCCAACAGGTCTCTTCTGGCAAGAAGCGCGCGGGCATGACGCATATGTTGGCGTCGTTGTGCTGGCGCGCCAGGCGGGTTATCTCGTCTTTCCAGCAGTAGGCCGACCGCACGCCGAAGTGGTGGTTGAGCGTCATGTTGATTCCGTTGCCGCTGCCGCAGAACGCTATGGCGCGCTTCAACTCGCCTGTGCTTATGGCGTGGGCCAGCGGGTGGGCATAGTCGGCATAGTCGCAGCTGTCTGCCGAGTGGGTGCCGAAGTCCACCACCTCGTAGCCGGCGGCTTCAAGGCGTGCCTTGATGGCCTCTTTCATCTTGTAGCCCGCATGGTCGCTCGCCATGCCTATCTTGTCCTTATCCATATATTTCTGTCATATTTCGGCGGTAAAAGTAACACTTTTTTATGTTACGGTGGTGGACTGCCACGCCGCAAAAGGTGCATTTTTGTCCTGATTTCACGAACTGGGCGAACAGCTCGCAATCGTTTGCGGGCGAACGGCACGAAAATGCCGCCCGACGCGGACTCTGACATCCATGGCGGGCGGCTGTGCGCGCATCCTTAGCAGGCGCGGCTGGCTACTTCTTTATCAACTTGACGATGAAGAGCAGCACAATGGCGCCTATGACGGCCGTGGCGAAGCCGCCGAGAGAGCCGAGGCATGAGAGCAAGTCTCCAAGCAGCCAACCGCCCAGCACGCCGCCTACAATGCCGACGATGACGTTGCCCAATATGCCCATGCTCGACTTCATGATGACGCCCGCGAGCCAGCCTGCCAGGCCGCCCAGGACCAGATAGATGATGATGCTTACCATAATTTATGTCATTTTTTATTAGTTGTTTCCCTCCCCTTTGTGACAGAACATCTGCAGGAACTCCTGCGGTATCTTGGTCTCGAAATTGAGAATCTCTCCCGTGATGGGGTGCTCAAACTCAATTTGCCGAGCGTGGAGGCACAGCCGGCCTATGGGGTCTGTGAGGCCGGACCCGTATTTCTGGTCGCCCACCAGCGGATGGCCTATGTGGCGCATATGGACGCGTATCTGGTTCTTGCGCCCGGTCTCCAACTCCAGCTCCAGGAGGGAGATGCCCGGGGCCTCGTCTAGCAGCCGATAGTGGGTCACTGCCCTCTTGCCCGTGCCGGGGCGGCAGACGAAGACGCGAGTGGTCTTGGGGTCCTCGTCTAGCCACGTCGTCACGGTGCCTTCCTCATTCTCCATGCGCCCCTCCACCACGGCCACATACTGGCGGCTCAGCACCATCTTGTCCCAGTTGGAGCGGAAGATTCGTTGCACCGACTCGTCTTTGGCGAAGATGAGCAGCCCCGACGTCCATCGGTCTATGCGATGGACTATGAACACTTTGTCGTCCTTGTGGTAGAACTTGAGGTAGGCCGACAGGTAGGCGAACGCCGTGTGCTCCTTCTCGCTCTCCGTGGCTATGGTCAGCAGTCCCGCGTCTTTGTGTACGACCAATATCCAGTCGTCTTCATACACAATGCGCAGTCCGTCGGGCATGATGAACCTGGGCTCTGGCTTGGGCTCTATGGTCACCGTGGAGCCGGCAAGGATGAGGTCGTCGAGCCTCTTCAGCACCCTTGCGCCAATCCTCACCGCGCCTTTGCTCAGGAGCTGCCTTTGCGCCGTGCGGCTCTTGCCGTTCATCTGGCGCTCGAAAAACTCCTGCACTGTGCAGTCTGACTTGACACTGTATGTCGCGGGCTTGGCCGCCGGGCGGTAGCCGCCGTATGTGGCGTTGTTGTCTTTCATTGTCGTCTGTCATCTTGTTCATACGTGGCGCGGGGCCTATTGTTTCGGCTTTGGCGCGTCCTTTGCGCCGAGCAGGAAGTCTTCCATAAGCCCCTCGGCCAGCCACCGCGCCATGGCCTCGCGGTTGTTGGCTTTGGCCAGCCTCACCATGTCTTGTGAGTTCTGTATGTTGCCAATCTCGATAAAGACGCCGGCGGGGTTCGTCTCGCGCAGCACGTAGAGGTCGCGCTCTTTCACCTCGCCGCTGAAGCCGCGGTTGGGCTGGTGTTTGGCATATTTTTGGCTCATCTTGGCCTGGAGGCGCAGCGCCAGTCTTTGGCCGCGCTCGCTTTTCATGTAGTGATAGAAAAATATGTCGATGCGCGTGTCTTTGCTGCGGCTGTCAACGTGGATGAAGACGGAGCGGCAATACCCGCCGCGCTCCTTGTCATACAACGAGTTTATGGAGTCCGATCGCTGTCGGAGTCTCTTGATCTGGTCTAGGGGTATGGGCGCGCCCATGCACGTCTCGTCCTCGTCACATTTGAGGGCGGCGTCGTCTCTGATTCCGTCGTCAGGGTCTTGGATTATTATGTGTGTCGTGGCCCCGTGGCTCATCAGTTGCCGCGCCAGCCTGAGGATCACGTCGTAGGCGTATTCGTCTTCGCATATCGTCTGGCCGCCATACGTGCTCATTGCCCCGGGGTCAGGCCCGCCGTGGCCGCTCACGAGGTAATATGTGGCCCCCTCGAGCCGATGGTCCGTAATGTCTACCGTCTCGTTGCCTTTCCCAAATAATGGTTCTTTCTTTGTCTTGGGGCGTCGGCTCTCTCGCGCGTCGTTCGCCTCTCTCTGCCTTTTGCGCTCGCGCCTGGCTTTTGTCTCGCGGTCTATTATCTTGTCGGCGTTGGCCATGTCCTCTTTCGTCGGCAGCTCATATCTGTAGCCCATCATGAGGCCGTCATCGGGCGTGAGTTTTGCCCAGTTGATGGCTATGAACAACTTTTTCTGCGCGGCGTCGACGCCGTTGCGCCGCAGCAGTTGGTCAATGCGCTCGCCCCTCTGCGGCTCCGCAGTCTTTCGCCGCGCCTGTCCTGCCGCGCCGGACGGCAGGAGCGTCAGGGTTAGGAGTAGCAGTAGTGAGAGAAAAGAACTCTTGAACATATCGGCCGCAAAATTAGCTAGTTTGCGGTTATTCTGAAAATATATGTGCCGGTGGGCGGCACGCTCGGCCGTGGCCTTATGCCAGCGCCCCCGCGCCTGGCTACCGGGAGCCTGGCGCGGGGGCGCGGCGTCGTGTCGTACGCGCCTATTGGCCTATGCCATATGACAGATATTTGTGCTTGCCATCCGTGGTCTTGACCAGTGCGCCCATCTCTGCCGATGACACTCGCTGCGTGGCCAATATGTCGGCAATGCCTTCGGCCACAATGGTCTTCTCGCCCAACGTGCCGTCTGCTGCCACGCCCAGCACCGCCAGCTCTCCGTCTGGCGTGACGCCCGTCACCGCGAAGCCTCCCGCCGTCACGCTCACTTGCGCGGCTTTGGCCATGCCGCTCAGCGCGGTTGTCCAACTTTTGTCTGTCGCCCCCTCGGCCGCCATGCTGAGCGTGGGCAGGCTCTGGTCGTTGCCCGTGGTCCAGAATATGGCGCCAGATACGCCGTCGCGGTCCATGAAGTCCACAATCTCGGCCTCTGATGGCAGTGATGACACCTCTTTGCCAAGCCCGTCAATGAAAATGATGGCAGGCCGGAGCTGCCTGATGGCGGATACCAGCACGCCGTCTGTCGTGGCGGTCAGCTTATTCACGGAGTTCACGCCTTTGGGGCGGAGCAGCCATTGCGTGGCCCCGTCGGCGGAGATGCCCGCCACGAACCAGCTCTGGGCGTTGCCTTTGGCGAATCCGGCCGTGGCGGCAACCTGTCCGCGCGCGTTGCGTGAGACTTGGGTTGAGACGTATTTTGAGGTTACGCTCTTCGGCTCCATGGCCACCCACAGCGGCACGGATGGCGCGGCTTGGCCACCCGCTGTGCTGTATACGTCGGCCTCAGACGATTGCGCCTGCCCCGCTTGGTATATGTAGGAGGCCGTGGCCTCGCTCATCTGGTCTATTATTGATTGGCAATATTGCGCGTCTTGCTTCAGGAAGTCTCTCATGCCTGCCGCGCCGCCATATTGGGTGGTGAAGAGGTCCGCGAAGCGCGCCAGCTTGTTTTCCGTGACGTTGTCCGCCAGTGTCTGCCGTTTTTCCGCCGCCGTCTTGGCCTGTTGGGTGAGGCGGCTGAGGCGGCGCATCTTGCGGCTTTCAAGCCCAGGGGCGTATGTCAGGTTGCGGCCTAAGGAGTCGCCCGCCATCACGATCATCTCCCTCGTGGCCTCAAGGTAGTCGAAAAGAGCGTTCACCGCGGAGCCCACGTCGAAGTGGCCGAGGCGGAAAAGGAAGTACTCGTCATATGGTTTCTTTGTGACCTCCGTCACAATGCCGCCCGCCTCAAACTCCGCGCGGGCCGCCATATAGGCTTTGTTGATGGCCGCCACGTCGTTGCGCAACGGCGCAATTTGGCTGTTGAACGTCTGCTCGAAGTCCGCCACCCACGCGGAGTAGTCCCACATGTTGAAGCGGTTGGCGAAAAAGTCGCTGTTGGTGAGGCCGTCAAGCCTATACGTCTCTATTGGCACTTTCTCATATATCTGAGTGTAGTTGGCCACGGGGAAGAGTTTCGTAAGTCTCTTGTATTCGGCAAATTGTCTTTCGCACTCTTCAAAGTGCCCCTTTAGAGAGTTTAACTGTGTGGCGAGTTTGGAGTCGTAGCGGAGCAACATTTCGTTGCGGTCCAGATATTCGTCGCATATGCCCTTGAACGTCTCGATGCTCTGGTTGTAGTGTGAGCGCGAGTTCTCGATGGCGGAGTATATGAGCGATGTGGAGTCCGCTATGTTTTTACATTTTTGTCTGTGAAGCTCCACATATTTCCACAGGTCATCATCTGTTATTTTCTTGCCGGCGAAAGGGATGTTGAGGTTTTCGTAGAATTCTGAGCGTACGTCACCCTCAGTGTAGTAGACTTTGAGGTTGCCGTAGAAAAGTTCCGCGTTTTTGCCCCAAAAGATTATGGACTCGGTCTCGCGGAGGGGGTCATACATCACCATCTTTTTCTCGCTCACTGCGCCTAGCTGGATGTATACGCAGGGGAGGTAGGGGTTCGCCTTCTGGTAGTTGATAAGGGCGCTGTATGTCTGGTCTAGCGTCATGTCTGGCATGGCGTCGTAGATTTTGCTGAAGTTTTGCGCCACAATGGGGTGCGTGGCCGTGGCGAATAAGGCTGCCGCGCTCAATGCGCCCCTCATGGCTTTTATGATGTTTGTCATCGTCTTTGCGTGGTTTGTTGTGGTCTTATTCAATGATCAGGAGTTCCACTCGCCTGTTGAGCTGGCGCCCTTCCTCTGTGCCGTTGTCCGCCACGGGCCTTGTGGCTCCGAATCCGACAGATTTCATTCGGCTGGGGTCTATGCCGCTCTCGATGAGGTACTGCAGGGCCGATTCCGCCCTTTTTTCACTCAGTTTCTGGTTATACGCCGCGCTGGCCTTGCTGTCGGTGTGAGCCTGGATCTCAATGCGCAGCTCGGGGTTCTCGTCCATAAGCCGCACCACGCGGTCAAGCTCGGCGTAAGACTCTGGGCGAAGAAACGCTTGGTTTACGTCGAAAAGTATGTCATGCAGCAGTAGTTTGGCCCCGGTGAGCAGGGCCGTGAGTGGGATGTCTATTTGGCCGCGCTGATCTGTGGCCAAGTTAACGACCTTGTTGGCAAACATGTAGCCTTTTGGGTGTGTCGTTATGGCATATCGGTCTCCTTCGCGGAGCGACACGGTGCCCTTGCCAGGCGCGAGGGTGAGCCTCTCGTCGCGGTCTAGGCTGTTGAGCGTCGCCTCAGCGGCTATGGGCTCGTTGGTCGCGTCGTCGAATATGTTGATGATCACGTCTCGTCTCTTTGGCGACATGGGAATCTCGCGCTCGTAGTGGTCAAACGTTATGTCTCCCGTCACCTTGAAGAGGAAGCTGTTCTCCGCGAAGCCCTTGGCGGTGGCGATGACATTGTAGTCGCACCCTAGCGGCAGCTTGAGCGAATACCATCCGTCGCGTCCCTTCTGCGAACGGAATATGGCCTTGTCGGTTTGGCGTACGGCAATCACCTTGCCGTCGATAGGCTGGAATATGTCGTTGTCAAAAAGAGTGATGCCCACGGTGGCTGAGTCGAACAGCTCAATGGTTGACGGCAGCAGTGGCGTGCCGTCGGCGTCATAGCGCAGCTGTTGCGAGAAGTAGGAGTAGCCCTCGGCTCTTATCTCTATCATGTGGTTGGCATTGGCCTTGCTCACGACGTGGTACGTCCCGTCCGCCGCGTCGGTGTCGAAGCGTCCCTGCAAGTCGTTTGATGTCGGGTTGCGCACCTCAATTGTGGCGTTCACAGGGTTTTGGTTCTGCTTGTTCAGCACCCTGCCGTGTTCCGTTGCCATGATGGCGTTGGCATATTTAGCGTCAGGAATGTCGGTGCGGAATATTGCGGTGCCGTTTTTTCGCGACTCTTGCGTGATGAGGTAGAGGTGGTCGCCGGCGTTTTGGAGGCATAGGAAGTCACGCTCGTCGTCGCTGTTCATGAATTCGGGCAGCAGCCATTGGTCTCCGCATGTCACTTGCGAGAATGTCGGCCTTGCGTTGTCGCGGCGCTCGGGCCTGGTGGAGTAGAGCAGCGTGATCCCATCGCGCATGATGCGGGAGCCTTGCACGAAGCCAAATGAGACGGCCGGGTTGATGGGCGAGATGCGTGACCACTTGCCGTTTTTGCCCATCTTGGCGTGGTATATCGACATCTTGTCCACCTCTTTGCGGTCGGCCTTGGCGTCAGACTTCACTTGGTGGCGCAAAAAATATATCTCTTGCCCGCCCTCTGTCACAGATGGGAACATGTCATCGGCGGCCGTGCAAAGGTCGCTCAGTCGTGTGGGCTTGCCCCACTCGCCTTGGGTGCGGATGCTCACGTAGATGTCGTAGCCTGTGGCCTCGTTGGCTTTGGCGTGGAAGTAGAGGTGGCGGCAGTCATCGCTCATAAAGAGGCCGCCGGGGGTGCCTATGGCGTTGATTGCGCCAATGGGTTTGGCCGCGGACCACCCGTTGCCGCTGAGCGTGGCCTCAAAGGCCTGCTCGCTGCCGTCGGGCTGTGTCTGGCTGAAAACCATATATTTCTCATCTTGGCTAACGCTCACGCTTGTGACGTTTGTCCATGGGCCCACTTTGGTCATAGTCCATTCGTCACCTGCCGTGGCTTTTGTCGCGTAGAGGAGGCCGACTGTGACTATCAGTGCGCCGCAGGCGCTACGGGGTGTTGCGCTCAGTGCGGTGTGCAGGAGGCGCAGTGAGCGCACCCATACGCCAATGCTAAAAAAAAGTGCTGTCGGGTTTTTCACTGGAAGTTTTTTATATGTGGTTGTTGAGTTTGCGGCGCCGGTTGATACGCAATGCGTCTGTTTCGCCTCCTTGGGGTTAGTGTGGCAAGAGAGGCTGCCGTGGCTTCAGCCCCCATTCGGTCACGCCCCTCGCTTCGCTCTCCGCGGCAAGGATTGTCGTTGTTCCGCTTGTCGGTTTTCCCAGATTCGCTTCGTTCACTTGTTTGGTTTGTTAGCTGCGAATTTACACGCCCAATTGGGCATTAATCCCTCTTCTAGCCCGTGGTGTTGTGTGGCCAAGACAGTGCAGAGGCCTCATATATCAGCCTACCGGCGTAAAAATATATAATTAGTGCGATAAAAAAAAGAGTGGGCGGCAATTCTGCCACCCACTCCATGATATTGTCTCTTCGGCCTAAGCCGACAGCTTACTCAACGATGGTCTTGAAGTTGGAGTCGTTGAAGTATGCGCCGAACTCCATGTCGGTCTTGGCATACTCCTTCCACTTAGCGTCGAGCTTAGCGGCCTTGTTGAGGTTCTCAAGGGCGTTGTCCTTGTCCTTCTTGTTGGCGTAAGCGACAGCCTTGAGGTAGTACTTGAGGCCGATCTCCTCCTTGTTGGCGTTGAGGGTGGCGATTGCGGCGTCGAACTTGTCAAGGAGAATCTTGACGAGGGCGGCGTTGCAGCTGGTGCTGTTGCCCATGTAGGTCTCAGCCTTCTCGTAGTCACCCTCGAGGAGGGCTGCGATGCCGAGGTTCTCATCGAGCTCAGCGCCGGTGCCGGCGGCCTTGCCGAAGTACTCCTTGGCGGCGTTGATGTCATTCTTGGCGAGCGCGATGACGCCGAGGTTGTTCTCGACCTCAGGAGCTGCCTTGACGGCCTCAGCCTTCTCGAACTGAGCCTTTGCGCCGTCAACGTCGCCCTTCTTGTAGAGGACTACGCCCTTGTTGTTGAAGCCGCGGTAGTCGTTGGGGAAGTTCTTGATGGCGGCGTCGTAGTACTCAGCCTGCTTGTCAAGGTCATTCTCAAGGGTGGCGGCGAAGAGGAGCTCCTCAACGGTGAGCTCGTCCTTGTTGGCGGCCTTGAGCTCCTCATCGGTCTTGCCGGTGATCTCGCCGGTCACGGTGATGGTGGAGCGACGGAGGGCGGGAAGAATCTCCTTAGCCAGGGTATTGTAGACAGAGGAGAGGTTCTTGATCTCTTTCTCGCGGACGTCGGGGTCGGTGTAGAGTGAGAGGATGCGGATGATGAGATCCTTATCCTGGATGTCGCTAGCCTCTACGGCCTTCTTGAAGCCGTCCCAGTCCTCCGGGGTGGCCTTGCCCTCAACGTTGGCCTCAATCTTGGCCTTCTTGAGGTTCTTGTTCACGTAGTTGCTGGCCGAGGTCTCGCGCTTGCCAGAGAGCTTGGTGTTGAGGTCGGTGGAGCCATCAGGAGAAGCGTATGCGGAGATGGCGATGCTCTTGATGCTCTTCTTCTCGTCGGCGTTGAGGGCCTTGATGTAGTCGTTGATGGCTACGACGTCCTCTTTCTTGAGCTGGCCGTTGCGGATCTCAGCCTGGTTGATGAGGTAGACGATCTCGGCGACCTTGTCCTCTGTGGTGTTGCGGACAAAGTTGTCCTTAGAGGCTGCGCTTACGCCAGGCTCCTTGCCAACGAGGGTGGACGTCGCGATCACGCCCTTGGCGAGGGCGGGCATCTGAAGCTCGGTCGAGGTGACCTCGAAGCTCTTGCTGCCTTTGGTGAATTTGATGCGCACGATGAGGTCAGAGACGCGCTGCTTATCGTTGAAGTCGATCTCCTGCTTCGGATACTTGATCTGGCCGCCATTGGTGTAGCTGATGGTCTGGCCGTTGCCCTGAGCTGCCTCGCCCTGCACGGAGATTGCGGGATACTCATCTTGGCCACCTTCGTAGGTGAGGATGGGGGTGATTTCTGCGGTCACCTTCTTGTTCCACATCTTCGCGGGAACGTTTGCCGTGAAGGACATAGCGACCTTGCCCTGATGGGCCTCGAGAACCTCAGGGTCTACCTTGTACTGGATCGCCTTGGCAGCCTCCTTCATTTTATCCAAGCTGCTGCAGCTCGAAATCAGGAGTGCCAAACCGAGAGTTCCAAAGATTTGGAGTCTTGTCTGTTTCATGATTTTTGTTATTTGTGCTTTATTAGTTGCTCTAATATAACGCGCAAAGATATAATTTCTTTAACCAAACTAGCAAAGCCCGCGACAAAAATGTTTGCGGCCAGCCCGCGCTTGGCCGTGAGGCCGATGGCGTTGGCCTTTTTGCCGCCAATGCGTTAAATTAGCGTCCGCAATTTATTTATAATTTGGACAATGGCAGTTTTTGGCTCTTTGAAGACTCTCGAGGCTCAGGCCTGCGGAGACAAGTTCGCGAAAGTGTTCAACTTCCTCCGCTCCGCGGATCTTGACGGCATTTTTGCCAGGGTGACGCCTGAGCGTAAGGAAGTGGTGGAGATTGACGGGAAGGATGTTTTCGCCATCTTCCAGACCTATGAGACGAAGCCTCTGGAGGAGGCGCGCCCCGAGGCGCATCGCAGGTACATCGACGTGCAGTATATCCACGGCGGGGCTGAGCGCTTAGGCTATGCCGACATTGAGGATATCTCCGGCCCCGCGGACTATGACGAGGGGGCCGACATCTTTTTCACTACGGCTTCGCGCCTGTCTTTCATCGAATTAGGGGCAGGGCAAGGGGCGATATTTTCACCGTCTGACCTTCACGCGCCGTGCCTCGAGGCCGCTGGCGGGCGCGGGATGGTCCGCAAGATTGTCTTTAAGGTGAAGGCCTGAGCCGCGCCTATTTGCCCTGGGCGAAATATTTCCACAGTGGGGCGACCATCGTGGCTTGGACGATTTGTTGGGTCTCCAGCAGGTGGCGGACTTCTCCCGCGTCCATCAGCGTCACGTCGATGTCTTCCGTAGGCTCTTGGCGCGCGTCTCCGGCGCGCTCAACGCCGCGGGCCACGAAGCAGTGCGTCATGTTGGTCATCGACGTGCCGTTTGGCGATATTGTCAAGATCTCCTCCCATGCGCCGCCGGCGAAGCCCGTCTCTTCCATAAGCTCTCGCCGGGCTGCCGCCAAGGGCGTCTCGCCCTGCTCCGCGCAGCCCGCGCAGATCTCGTAGGCCGTCCAGCCCATGGCGTGACGATATTGGCGTTCCATAACGTGGCGGCCATCGGCCGTTATGGCTATCACGTTCACCCATTCCGGATACTCCAGCACCCAGTAGTCGGGAATCTCCACCCCGCTGGGCTGGCGGATGTGGTCGCGGCGGACAGTGAGCCAAGGGTTGCGCAGCACATATTCGCTGCTCAGCACAGTCCACTTCTTGGGGTCTTTTTCTTTCATAAAGGCCAAAAGTAACAATAAACAGCTACCTTAGCACGCCCATAGCGGCATTTTTGAAGAATATAAAGAGTGTGATATGAAACGTCCCGCGCTCACGCCCCCGCCGTCGGAGCCGGTCTTGCTCCACGC
>SAMEA104315425__coassemble_1449_pt1 | contig 12439 bp, 13 predicted proteins | sample SAMEA104315425__metabat2_high_PE_033 | metagenome-assembled genome bin SAMEA104315425 (sample SAMEA104315425) | gut metagenome | biome: Monkey gut; feature: monkey-associated habitat; material: faeces | place: China | collected 2013 | reverse complement strand
ATAGTCCCCGTCCAGTGCGAATATTTCGCCCTTGAGGGTCTCGGCAAGCTGCTCCACACCATCCGAATCATACAGAAGAGGCTCAACCCCTCGCTCGAGATCGAGGGCTTCCTGCTCACCATGTATGACTCCCGAAACAACCTCTCCAACCAAGTGCTGGACGAGGTGCGCCGCCACTTCCAAAACATGGTCTTCCAGACGCTCATAGCCCGCAACGTCCGCCTCTCAGAGGCTCCGAGCCACGGCCAGGCGGCCATAAGCTACGACGCCACGAGCAAAGGCGCGCAGAACTACCTCAACCTGGCCCGTGAGCTGCTCGAGCGAAACGAGAAAAAGTAAGGGAGGCTAAGACAGATGGCAAAGAGTTTTGGACTTGGCAAAGGCGGCGGCATGGGTTTGGAAGCCCTGCTTGGCCGCGAGGCAAATGACGACGCGCAGGCGCAGTCGGCCCTGGACGAGATAGCCGTCGGGCTCATCGACGCCAACCCGTGGCAACCCAGGACGGATTTCAGTCAAGACGACCTTGAAGAGCTGGCTTCATCCATCAGGAGCGTGGGCATCATCCAGCCGCTCACGCTGCGCAAGATCGAGGAGACCGGCAGGTATCAGATAATCGCGGGAGAGAGGCGTTTCAGAGCGGCTAAGATGGTGGGCTTGGCCACCGTGCCGGCCTACGTCCGTGAGGTGTCTGATGACAAGATGCTGGCCGTCGCGCTAATTGAGAACATTCAGAGGTCTAACCTCAACCCCATTGAGGAGGCGCTAAGCTATCAGAGGCTCATTGACGAGTGCAACCTCACGCAAGAGACATTGGCCGACCAGGTGGGCAAAAAACGATCCACCGTGACCAACTACCTCCGACTGCTGAAGCTCCCCGAGGAGATTCGCAACGGCTTGCGAGACAAGGTCATCTCCATGGGCCACGCCCGTGCCATCATGGGCGTCGAGGATGAGGAGACGCAGCTCATGCTCTTCCACGAGACTGTGGAGCAGGGCTACTCAGTGCGCCGCATCGAGGAGATGGTCCGCGAATATAACGACCCGCAGGCCGGCGCGGCCCAAGAGGAGCCGGAGGCTAACCCCGTGGCCAAGAAACCCAAGGCCAAGGTTCAGACCCCAGAGGAATATAAGGCCTTGGGAGACCATCTCTCCTCTTATTTCCAGACCAGCGTCAAGCTGGCCTGCTCTGCCGACGGCAAGGGCAAGATTACCATTCCCTTCACCTCGGCAGAGGACCTGGAGAGGATCATGGAGATCCTCGACTCCGCCAGACAGCGACCCGCCGATGCCTAGGCTCACCCACAAGATATTCACACTCGCGCTCTCCCTGATGGCTCTGGCCGTCAGCGGGGAGCTTTTGGCGCAAGATGACACCGCCAGCGTGGCGCCAGACCCAAACATCATTGACGCCAGGGCCGAGGCCGGGGCCTTAGAGCCGAGGGAGCCTCTCCTCGAGGTGGTCTCCGACTCGCTCATCATGGTAGACGGGGAGACGATTCGCCTCATCCGCTCCGTGCACATCGGGGGGCTGGGTCACTCGCCGCACACAGCCACCATGTATGCGGCCATCCTTCCCGGCCTTGGACAGATATATAACGGGAAATATTGGAAACTGCCACTGCTCTATGGCGGCGCGGCCGCGCTCATATACGCCATTCATTTCAACAACAAGTATTACAAGAAATATAGCAGCGCCTACCGAGACTTCCTCCTTGGAGACCCCAACAACAAGAGCTACATGTATTTCGTCGAGAGGGCCCATCTTACCGAAGAGCTTGTGCAAGGCACCTATAAGCAGTGGTTCCAGACCTCGCTCAAAAACAAGAAAGACTACTATCGGCGCTATCGCGACCTCTCCATCTTCGGCATGGTCGGCCTATACGCCCTGCAGATTGTCGACGCTTGCGTAGACGCGCATTTCTTCAATTTCGACGTGAGCGACGACCTGTCCCTCAATTGGAGCCCGGCGCTAGACCCCAAGTCGCGAGAACTGGGGGCCAGGCTGGCTCTGCGTTTCTAGCCCATCACATCCATGCAGATTGACATCCTGCCGACAGCGCAGGCCGCCGAGGCCTACGATTTCAAGGGCCGACAGGCCGTGGTGATTGACGTCTTGCGCGCCACGAGCGTCATGACAATGGCCTTGGCCAATGGCGCGGAGGCCGTGTGGCCCGTGGCCACGGTCGACGAGGCTTTCTTGTCGGCCAGCAGCCTAGGCCGCGACAGGGCCCTGCTGGGAGGCGAGCGCAACGCCGACCGCATCGAGGGGTTCGACCTCGGCAATTCGCCCCAAGACTACACCACCGAGCGCATGGCCGGCAAGACGGTGGTCCTGACCACGACAAACGGAACGCTGGCCATGCGAAACGCGGCGGGGGCCGACGGCGTCATCGTGGCTTCCATGCTCAACCGTGTCGCCGTGACGCAACGCCTGGCCTCGGCCGCCGACAGCTCGCGGGTGGCCATAGTCTGCTCGGGAAACTATGGCCTGCCAACTCTTGAAGACTGCCTCTGCGCCGCCTTGCTGGCCAAGGGCGTGGAAGACGCCGGCCGAGCCGTGGCCTATGAGTCAGACTATGCCATCTGCGTCCGCATGATGGCCGAGGCCTATGAGACGGGAGGGATGGGCTGGTTCGCAAATTCCGTTCATTACAATCGTCTGATCGCCAAAGGATACGCTGCCGACGTCGACACATGCCTGCGCCATGATGGAACCATCTCCGTGGTGCCGAGGCTCATGGCGGACGGCCTCGTGAGGGTGGGGTAGGCGAAAAGGCATCTTACCACAATGGCGCGCGCTGGCTCAGATGCCTCGCGCGCCGTTTTTTTTGTCAGGCTTATCTTGCGAGGTTAATAAAAATGTGCAGTTTTAATGACGCAGCTGCAAACAAGTCTCGCATATATTGCATATTTTTGCAAGACGATTGAATAAAAATGCAACAAGTAAAGAACGGCGCTAAGGCCCGCCGTCTTGAGGCCATTCTAAACATTGTGCGGTTTGTCCGTGTGGACAGCCAAGAGACCATGCTCAGGCTGCTGGCGGACAGGGGCTACGCCGTGACCCAGGCCACGCTCTCGCGAGACTTCGCTGAACTGAAGATTGTCAAGGTGCCCGATGGCGACGGTGGCTACCGCTACATGCCACACCCCGACGATGACAGCAAGCGCTCCCAGCTCTCGGGCCTGGTGAGCGTCGAGGTCTCCGGGCAAATGGCAGTCTTGCGCACGCGGCCAGGCTACGCCAGCTTCATGGCCGCCAACATTGACGACACGAGGCTCACCAACGTCATGGGCACCGTGGCGGGAGACGACACCGTGCTGGTGATACTCCGCGCCGGGGCCGACGCGCAGGCTTTCTTGTCAGAGCTTTGCACCATCATGCCCGACGCGCGCTCCAAGACCATTTGAACCAATGCATCATAAGGAAGAAAATACCATATACAATAGAACGAAATGAGCAAGTCTGACGATAAGTTCCCCAACCTGAACGTGGTTGTGGCCACTGAGGAGCACCTCAAGTACGTCGACGAGATTCTGCAGACCATCACGGCGGCCGCCAAAGTGCGCGGCACGGGCATTGCCAAGCGCAACCCAGGCTACGTGAAGCAGAAGATGCGCGAGGGCAAGGCCGTCATAGCCCTCGACGGCGAGACGTTCGCCGGCTTCAGCTACATCGAGACGTGGGGCGGTAAGCACTACGTCACCACCTCCGGTCTCATTGTCCGAGACGAGTACCGCGGCTGCGGCCTCTCGAGGCGCATAAAGCACATGACGTTCACACTGGCGCGGCTGCGCTGGCCACAAGCCAAGATCTTCAGCCTCACGAGCGGGGCCGCCGTCATGAAACTCAACACCGACCACGGCTACGTGCCCGTCACCTTCGCCCAGCTCACCGACGACGAGACGTTTTGGCATGGCTGCGAGGGCTGCATCAACCACGACATCCTCGTCCGCACCGGTCGCCGCTACTGCGTCTGCACCGGAATGCTCTACGACCCCGAACGCCCACGCAGCGTCCGCGACGCTGACGAGGAGCTGGCCAAAGACCCCGGCGTGGTGGACCGCATCATGGCGGCCTTCCCTAACGGCTTCCCCAAGGAAGATTAGGCCCTTTGACCCGCGCGAGGCCCATCGCGCGGCATAAATGGGTATATTCGCGAAAAACCTACAACGAAAAAGAAAATATCTACAACATATGGATGCTAAGAAAAAAGTCGTAGTGGCCTTCAGTGGCGGCCTCGACACGTCGTTCACGGTCATGTATCTGGCCAAAGAGAAGGGGTATGAGGTCTACGCCGCTTGCGCCAACACGGGCGGCTTCAGCCCAGAGCAGCTCAAGGCCAACGAGCAGAACGCCTACAAGCTGGGAGCCAAAGAGTACGTCACGCTAGACGTGACACGCGAATACTACTCCAAGAGCATCCGCTACATGATTTTCGGCAACGTCCTCCGAAACAACACATACCCCATCTCCGTCAGCTCCGAGCGCATCTTCCAGGGCATGGCCATAGCCCGCTATGCCAAGCAGATTGGCGCGCAGGCCATAGCCCACGGCTCCACGGGGGCCGGCAACGATCAGGTGCGCTTTGACATGACCTTCCTCGTCATGGCGCCAGAAATGGAGATCATAACTCTGACGAGAGACATGGCACTCACTCGCCAGTATGAGGTCGACTACCTCAACAACCACGGCTTCAAGGCCGACTTCACAAAACTCAAATACTCCTACAACGTCGGCATCTGGGGCACCAGCATCTGCGGCGGCGAGATTCTCGACAGCGCCCAAGGCCTCCCCGAGACAGCCTACCTCAAGCAGGTGGAGAAAGATGGCGAGGAGGAGATCAAGATTGAGTTTGAGAAAGGCGAGATCGTGGCCGTCAACGGCGAGAAATTCACCGACAAGGTCAAGGCCATCCAGAAGATCGAGTCCATCGCGGCGCCCTATGGCATTGGACGAGACATGCACGTGGGAGACACCATCATCGGCATCAAAGGCAGGGTGGGCTTCGAGGCCGCCGCGCCTATGCTCATCATCGCCGCGCACAGGTTCCTTGAGAAATATACGCTCTCTAAGTGGCAGCAATATTGGAAAGACCAGGTGGCAAACTGGTACGGCATGTTCCTCCACGAGAGCCAATACCTTGAGCCGGTCATGCGAGACATCGAGGCCATGCTTGAGGAGAGCCAGCGCAACGTGACGGGAACGGCCATCATGAAGCTCATGCCGCGCACCTTCGCCACCGTGGGCGTCGACTCGCCAAACGACCTCGTCAAGAACAAGTTCGGCGAATATGGCGAGATGCAGAAAGGATGGACCAGCGAAGACGCCAAGGGCTTCATCAAGGTCCTCTCCACACCGCTGCGCGCCTACTACTCCAATCACAAAGACGAGGGCGCAAAACTCGAGGAGGAACTCTAGCGATTTCAAAACAAGCAATGGCGGCGGGCCGCGGCCCGTCGCTCTTTCTCCCCCAAAACGGTAAATGATACAAGTAGGAATAATAGGTGCGGCTGGCTACACCGGCGGTGAGCTGATGCGCATCCTCATAAACCACCCCTGGGCCAACATCCTCTTCGCGCAGAGCGAGAGCCACGCGGGTGAGCCTGTATGGACGGCCCACCGCGACCTCATAGGCGAGACCTCGCTCACTTTCTCGGCTGAGGCTCCCGTCAACACGGCCGACGTCATCTTCCTCTGCATGGGCCACGGCAAGAGCAGAGGATACGTTGAGAGACTGCCTAAAGACTTCAACGGCAAAATCATAGACCTCTCCAACGACTTCCGCCTCCAAGACGGCGCCGACGGCTTCGTCTATGGCCTGCCAGAGGCCTTCCGCCGCGAGATCAAGGCGGCCGACAAAATAGCCAACCCAGGCTGCTTCGCCACAAGCATCCAGCTGGCCCTGCTCCCTATGGCCAAGCTGGACAAGCTCGGCGAAGTCCACGTGACCGGCATAACCGGGTCCACAGGCGCGGGACAGAAACCATCGGAGACCACACACTTCAGCTGGAGAGAGGGCAACCTCTCCGTCTACAAGGCCTTCACCCACCAGCACCTGGGAGAGGTCAATGAGACGCTCTCGAGGCTTGCCCCACACTACAAGGGCAACCTCAACTTCGTCCCCGTCAGGGGCTGCCACACCCGAGGCATTATGACGTCGGTCTACTTCGATTGCGACCTCGATGAGGCCGACGCCGTCGAGGTCTATAAGTCATATTACAAAGACGAGCCTTTCGTCAACGTCGTGGATTTCAATCCCGACCTCAAGATGGTGGTCAACACCAACAAATGTGTCCTCTACGTCAAAAAGTATGGTCAGAAGCTCCACGTCTTGTCTTTCATAGACAACTTGGTGAAGGGTGCGGCCGGCCAGGCGGTGGAGAACATGAACCTCCTCTTCGGCCTGCCGGAGAACACAGGCCTCAACCTCAAGCCGTCTGGCTTCTGAACCTCACGGCGGCAAAAAAACAGAACATATGAACCTTTTCGACGTCTACACTCTCTTCGACGTCGTGCCAGTGCGCGGCAAGGGCTGCCACGTGTGGGACGACACGGGCAACGAATATCTCGATCTCTATGGCGGCCACGCCGTCATCTCCGTTGGGCACAGCCACCCGCGCTACGTCCAGGCCATAACCGAGCAGCTCAACAAGATAGCTTTCTACTCCAACAGCGTCATCAACCCCTTGCAGTCGGTCTTGGCGCAAAAGATTGGAGAGCTGAGCGGGCTGACGGACTACAGCCTCTTCGTCTGCAACAGCGGGGCCGAGGCCAATGAGAACTGCCTGAAGCTGGCGTCATTCCACACCGGGCGCAGCAAGGTGGTGGCCTTCCGCCGCAGCTTCCACGGCCGCACCAGCGGCGCGGTGGCGGTGTCTGACAACCCCAAGATCAACTCGCCGTTCAACATGCAGCACGAGGTGCTCTGGGCAGACCTCAACGACCTAGCCTCGGTGGCGCGGCATGTTGAGAAAAACGATGTGGCCGCCGTCATCATTGAGGGCATACAGGGCTGCGGTGGCATCCACATCCCGACGGAGCAATTCCTCAAAGACTTGCTGGACCTCTGCCACGCCCACGGCACAGTCCTCATCCTGGATGAGATCCAGAGCGGATACGGCCGTTCCGGGAAATTCTTCGCGCACCAGTATGCGGGCATCAAGCCCGACCTCATCTCCATGGCCAAAGGCATCGCCAACGGTTTTCCCGTGGGGGCGGCGCTGATAAACCCCGAGTTCAAGGCCGTCAAGGGCATGCTCGGCACCACCTTTGGCGGCAACTACCTTGGCATGGCGGCAGCCATCGCCGTGGCGGACATATATCGAGACGAGAAACTCGAGGAGAACTCGGCGCGCGTGGGCAAATACCTGTTGGAGAATATGCCCAAGAGCCCGCGAATCAAGGAGGTCCGCGGCCGGGGTCTGATGATTGGCGTTGAGTTCAACGAGCCTGTCAGCCCCATCCGCCAGAAGCTACTCTATGATAAGCACATCTTCACCGGCGTGGCGGGCCAAAACATGGTGCGCATCCTGCCTCCGCTCTGCCTCACCACCGCGCAGGTCGATCAGTTCCTCGCCGCCTTCAGCGAGGTGCTGGAGGGCAAGTAAAGACGGCGGGCGCCGCATCCCGGAGAAAAAGCTCGCCCCCATCTCAAAGTTTTCCTTTGAGGTGGGGGCGAGCCTTTGCCTGTGTCTGCCCTCTATCCTTTGTACAGGTCCATCCTGACGCTCCACACATTGGAGGAGGCCGAAGGCGCGCCTGTGCGCTTCAAGGAGCTTCAGCGCCGCATACCTGACATCTCGCAAAAGATGCTCTCTGTGACGTTGCGCACGCTGGAGGATGACGGCTACGTCTTGCGCAAAGTGTATGCCGAGGTGCCGCCGAGGGTGGAGTATAGCCTCACGCCGCTGTCCGTCTCGTTGCTGCCTCACATCAACGCCCTTGTGGGCTGGGCTGTCGCTCACTATGACGAGGTCATGTCCTGCCGCGGCGGGAAGGGTGTCGCGGGGGCTACATCTCCCGCATCCTCTCAATCATGTCCTCACTGAGCGTGATGGTCATCTCCACTCTGCGGTTCTTCTCCCTCCCCTCAATCAGGTGATTGTTGGCGAGCGGGTAGTCATAAGAGAACCCGCGCGCCGAGATGCGCAGCGAGTCTACGCCCTGGCGGGTCAGCAGGCCCGCTATGGCCGTGGCGCGACGGAACGAGACCGTCATGTTTTCATCATACGGCCCCACGTTGTCAGTGTGCCCGTCCACGGTGATGTCAGCCAGGGCCCATGGGCCCGTCAGCTGCGCCGCGATGGCTGTTATGGCCTCGCGCGTGGCGGCGTTATAGCCCGTCACGTTGGGCTCTGCGGGCAGCCCCGCCCCGCTGAAGACAATCCTTATGGCCGTCAGGCCGTTCACGTCCGCCACGGTAGACACTTCCGCTCCCGCCACGGAGCGGCGCAGGCTGTCCGCCTTGGCGCGCGCGGCCTTGTCCAGCCGCCTCATCTCGCGGCTGTCTGGCTTGCTGCCCATGGGCGCCCCCACGGCGGGAGTCTGCCCCGTCGTCGTCCAGTCTGCGCGTTGCGCGTTTGCCGCCGTGGCGGCGCACAGTGTGGCCAGCGTCATGGCCGTCAATGCTCTCTTCATGGTCTCTAAGGTACAAAAAAAAGCGTCGCGCCACACGCGGTGACGCGACGCCCTGTGCCATTGTCGGCAGCCGACGGGGCGGGATCTACTTCTCGCTCTCTGCGGCCTTGATCATGTCTTGGCTAGCCGTGATGTAGACCTCGACGCGGCGGTTCTGCGCGCGGCCTGCGGCGGTGCCGTTGTCAGCCACGGGATACTCAGATGCCAGGCCGCGGGTGGTGATGCGAGACGCGGGCACGCCATTCTGCACCAAGAAGTCGGTCACAGCCTTAGCGCGGGCTGCGGAAACCTTCTCGTTGGCGGCCTGAGAACCGGTGCTGTCGGTGTGGCCCTCAACGGTGATGTCTGCCGTTGAGACGTCCTCGCCAGAGGTCAGCGTCTTGGCGAAGTTCTTGAGGTTGGTCTGAGCCGATGCGCTCAGGTTATGCTTGCCCGTGGCGAACTTGATGCCGTCCTCTCCAAAGGTTATCTGGATGGCTTTCAGGCCGTTCTGGTCCTGAACCTCGTTGACCTGGGCGTTCTGAAGGGCCTCAAGCTCCTTCTTCTTCTTGTCCATCTTCTTGCCGATGATGATGCCGGCCGTGGTGCCAACGGCTGCGCCCGCGGCAGCGCCGATGAGCGCGCCCTTCTTGCGGTTGTTCTTGGCCACGAGGGCGCCGACGCCAGCGCCGACGGCTGCGCCAGCGCCGCCTCCGATGAGGCCACCCTTGGTTGCGCTGCTAGCGTTGCAGCCAGTGAGAACAATGGCGACGCTCAGGCCGGCCATCACGATAAGATTCTTCAGTTTCATTGTGTTGTGTATGTTATGTTTGTTGTTAGCGAACTTTTCGCGCTTGCCATACTCCCCGCAAGCACGCCCTCATATACGCAAAAGGTGACCCTAGGTTTCCAGCTAATCTCATTTATTCCCAAAATTCGCTTCGTTTTTCTCGCGCGCGGCTCCGCTCCGCTCCTCTTCGCGGGGCGTAATGTCGCGGGGCTTCACTACCTTTGCGCTCATAAAAAAGAAAACATTGATTAGCTCTACACAAAAATGATCGAGTACGTAGACAACACAAAATACACCTATAAGGTGGCGGACATCAACCTGGCGCAGTTCGGCAGGGACGAGATAACAATCTCTGAGCTCGAGATGCCGGGCCTCATGGCCCTTCGCGAGAGATATAAGGGGCAGAAGCCGCTCAAGGGCGCGCGCATAACGGGGTCGCTCCACATGACCGTGCAGACGGCCGTGCTCATTGAGACGCTTGTGGCCCTGGGAGCCGACGTGCGCTGGTGCTCTTGCAACATCTACTCCACCCAAGACCATGCCGCCGCCGCCATCGCCAAGGCCGGGGTGCCGGTCTTCGCCTGGAAGGGAGAGAGCTTGGCCGAGTATTGGTGGTGCACCAAGATGGCCCTCGATTTCGGCAACGGCCTCGGCCCCAACCTCATTGTCGATGACGGCGGAGACGCCACCCTCCTCATCCACAAAGGTGTAGAGTTTACTGACCACCCTGAGCTCTACTCCAAGAGCTACGCCGACTGTGGCGAGGATTTTCAGGAACTCGTGGAGCTCCTGCACACCGTCCGCGGCCAGTTCGACTGGAAGAAGATCGCCGCCGGCGTCAAGGGTGTGAGTGAGGAGACCACCACCGGCGTGCACCGCCTCTACCAGATGATGGAGAGGGGCGAGCTGCTCTTCCCCGCCATCAACGTCAACGACTCCGTCACCAAGAGCAAGTTCGACAACCTCTACGGCTGTCGCGAGAGCCTGGCCGACGGCATCAAGCGCGGCACCGACGTCATGATTGCCGGCAAGGTTGTCGTGGTCTGCGGCTATGGCGACGTGGGCAAGGGCTGCGCCCAGAGCATGAGGGGCTTCGGCGCGCGCGTCATTGTGACGGAGATTGACCCCATCTGCGCGCTCCAGGCCGCCATGGAGGGCTATGAGGTCCGAACGGTGGACGAGGTCGTGGAGCAAGGAGACATCTTCGTCACCTGCACCGGCAACTGCGACATCATCACTGCGGAGCACATGGCCAAGATGAAGAACCAGGCCATTGTCTGCAACATTGGCCATTTTGACAACGAGATCCAGGTGAGCCGCCTCGAGCAGTGGCCTGGCATCAAGGAGCATAACATCAAGCCCCAGGTCGATCAGTTCACCTTCCCCGACGGCCACTGCATCATCTTGCTCAGCCGTGGCCGCCTTGTCAACCTTGGCAACGCCACGGGCCACGCCAGCTTCGTCATGAGCAACTCGTTCACCAACCAGACGCTAGCGCAGCTAGACTTGTGGCAAAAGGACTACAAGGTGGGCGTATATCGCCTGCCCAAGGAGCTTGACGAGGAGGTGGCGCGCCTCCACTTGGCCAAGCTAGGGGTGCATCTCACCACCCTGTCGCAGAAGCAGGCCGACTACATCGGCGTGAAAGTCGAAGGCCCTTATAAGGCCGATTTCTATCGCTACTAGTCAGCGCCAGCGATATAAACCTCGCCCCCACACTAGCCGCTTGGCCAGGGTGGGGGCGAGGTTCTTTATTTTATGCGTCTCGGCGCGACGGGTCAGAAGAAGCCGAGCCGGCTTGTCGGGCTCACGTCAAGCTCGTCATCCATGTCTTCCTCGTCATCAAAGTCCCAGCGCGGCGTGGCGTTGACGGAGTCGGCCCGCATGGTAAGCCAGCTTGCAGCGTAGGCCCCCACGAAGCCGTAGCCTCCGCTCACGTTTTGGCTCACGGCCAGTGGGTACTCATAGGCCAGGTCGTCATTGCTGTCTTCATAGTCCGCCATGCTTGCCAGGTGGAGCGCCGTGTTGTCCGAGAGTGTCATCACGTCCACAATGACGGAGTCCACGGCCTGCGTGCGAAAGAAACTGTACGCCCGTAGCGTCTCCCTCTCGCCGCCCGACGTCCGCGTGGCCATGCCGGCTGTGAAAAACAGCGGGGCGTGGCACAAGCCGTAGCGGTAGGCGCGCGAGATGCTGCACGCCGTCTGGCGGGGCTGCGCCGTGGCGAAGCGGACGAAGAAATCGGCGTACCTGCCGTCATGGCGCGTCTCGGCCCACACGCTGTCCATCGCAGGTGGCTGCGGCACCGTCTCCGGCTCCGACTCCGCCTGGCCATAGGTCGGGCTGGTGGCTCGCAGCGAGTAGGCGAGGCCCGGGACAATGTCCACCTCGCTCGGCAGCAGGTAATAGGCGTAGCGCGTGGCCAGGTCGGCGCTCAGTCTGGGCCGCGCGTTGCGGTGGAGCGTGGCCACCGTCTGCCCGTCGCGCAGCAGCTCCACGGTGGCGTCCGTCACGCTGTCCGCCGCCTCGGCGCGCTCCGGCGGCAGGCTGTGGTGTACCTCGGCGAAGACGCCGTGCCCGGCCGAGATGTAACCGTTAAGCACCAGCTGGTCGCCGGCGTAGTCTGATGAGTAGTCTTTGTAAGACAACATCTCAAAATTGCCGGGTAAAAAGTAGTCGCACCCTGTGCTGACGACGGCCGCGCCGACGGTCATGGCTGCGGCCAAAATCTTAATATTCTTCATCTTCCGATTTCCTCTTTTTCTGATGCCGTCGCGGCTCAAAACCATATAGAGTAGCTGAGCGATGGCAAAATGGAGTAGTCCGATTCAATTTCGGCCTTGCTGTCTCGGCCGCCATATTTCACCCTAGACGGGTTCTTGTGGGCGTAGGCGTTATATATGTTCATCGTCCACTTCATTCTCACTCCTCTTCGGCCCGTGTGCTCGCGCGAGGCGTTGAGGTCCAGGCGGTGGTAGGCTGGCGTGCGGCGGTTGTTTATGTCGGTGTATACCAGATAGCTGAAGTCGCTG
>SAMEA104315425__coassemble_1393_pt1 | contig 12800 bp, 7 predicted proteins | sample SAMEA104315425__metabat2_high_PE_033 | metagenome-assembled genome bin SAMEA104315425 (sample SAMEA104315425) | gut metagenome | biome: Monkey gut; feature: monkey-associated habitat; material: faeces | place: China | collected 2013 | reverse complement strand
CGAAGACAGGCTGGCGGTGTATGGGTTCGGGGAAGTAGACCATGGAGCTTATGCCGCCTTGCGCCAAGAACTGGCGCACGTCATCACGGCACCCGTAGTTCACCCTTATCGTGAACTGGTTGAACGTGTGCCCGTCAGCGTCGGCGGGGCATACGAAGAAGTCGTTTCCGGCCAACGCTTTGCGATAGGCCAGGGCGGCGGCCCTTCGGCGGCTTATGTATTCGTCAAGATGACGCAGCTTGATGCGCAAGATGGCGGCCTGGATCTCGTCTAGCCTGCTGTTGAGGCCGACGACCTCGCTGTGATACTTGCGTTTGGCCCCGTGGGAGGCGATCTCCGCCATGCGGGCGGCCAGAGCGTCGTCGTCAGTGAAGACGGCGCCGCCGTCTCCCATGCAGCCGAGGTTTTTGGTGGGGAAGAACGATGTGCAGCCTATGGTGCCGACCGAGCATGCCTTGCGCCGTCGGCCTCCCACCCGCTGCTCCGCGCCAAAGGCCTGGGCCCCGTCTTCCACCACGGCCAGGCCGTGCCTCTCAGCCAAGGCCAGCAGAGGCTCCATGGGCGCCATGCGGCCAAAGAGATGCACGGGGATGATGGCGCGGGTGCGTGGCGTGATGAGGCTCTCCGCGCAGCGAGGGTCGATATTGAACGTGTCTGGGTCTATGTCGGCGAAGACCACATTGAGGCCCAGCAACTTGGACACTTCGGCAGCCGATATGAAGGAGAACGACGGCGTTATGACCTCGTCACCCGGCTTCAGGCCCAGGGCCATCAAAGCTATCTGAATGGCCTCTGTTCCATTGGCGCACGTGAGGGCGTGGCGAGAGCCCGCATAACGGGCCAACTCGTCTTCCAGCATGGCCACCTCGGCCCCGCGTATGTAGCGACCGCTCATCGCCACCTTGGCCACGGCCTCCGCCAGCTGCCGGCCGAGCCTGGAGTGGACTGCCGCCAAGTCCACCATTTCTACATTATCCCTCAATTTAAATAGCGTCTAATTAACGGGGGGGGTAGAACCCGTATAAATAACCAGAGGGAACCCTCCCGGTATGAGACAAAATTAGCAAAAAGAACAAAACCGCAATCATAAGCACAGGGACGAAGACGCCGCTCCCCCCCATTAAAGGAAACTTTAACAAGGAGTTTTGCAACTCAAAACGTTGGAATAGCTACTTTTGTGACATCTGAGAAACAGACGGAAGAACACGTATTAAATATATATGTCAGTAGCTGATAATAGCACAAAGATCAGGAACGTGGCCATCATCGCCCATGTAGACCACGGCAAAACCACCCTGGTGGACAAAATGCTCAAGGCCGCCAAGACCTTCAGGGAGAACCAGCAGGTGGGCGACCTGCTGATGGACAACAACGAGCTGGAGCGCGAGCGCGGCATCACGATCTTGGCCAAGAACTGCGCCGTCAACTGGGGCGGCTACAAGATCAACATAATAGACACCCCGGGCCACTCCGACTTTGGCGGCGAGGTGGAGCGCGTCCTTAACATGGCGGACGGCTGCCTGCTGCTTGTCGACGCCTTCGAGGGCCCCATGCCGCAGACTCGTTTTGTGCTCGAGAAAGCCATAAAGATTGGCCTCAAGCCCATCGTCGTCATCAACAAGGTGGACAAGCCCAACTGCCGCCCGGAGGAGGTCAACGAGGCGGTGTTTGACCTCATGTTCTCGCTCGGCGCCACGGAGCAGCAGCTCGACTTCCCCACGGTCTACGGCTCGGCCAAAGAGAACTGGATGAGCACCGACTGGAAGCACAAGACCGACAACATCGACGCCGTCTTCGAGGCCATAATCAAATACATCCCGGCGCCCCCCATAAACGAGGGCACCACGCAGCTGCTCATCACCAGCATGGAGTACTCGTCATACACGGGCCGCATCGCCGTGGGCCGAGTTCACCGCGGCGAGCTGAAGGCCGGCATGGACGTGAGCCTCTGCAAACGCGACGGCAAGATTGTCCGCCAGAAGATCAAGGAGCTGTATGTCTATGACGGCATGGGCAAGCAGAAGGTCGACACCGTGGGCTGCGGAGACATCTGCGCCATTGTGGGCTTCGACGGCTTCGACATTGGAGACACCGTGGCCGACGCCCTCAACCCCGAGCCGCTGCCCACCATTGCCATTGACGAGCCGACAATGTCGATGCTCTTCACCATCAACAACTCGCCTTTCTTCGGCAAAGACGGCAAGTTCGTCACCAGCCGCCACATAAAGGACCGCCTCTACAAGGAGCTGGAGAAGAACTTGGCTCTGAGGGTGGAGGAGACCGACCGCGCCGACGCGTGGAACGTCTATGGCCGCGGCGTGCTGCACCTCTCGGTTCTCATTGAGACCATGCGCCGCGAGGGCTACGAGCTTCAGGTGGGTCAGCCGCAAGTAATTGTCAAGGAGATTGACGGCCAGAAGTGCGAGCCTGTCGAGGAGCTGACCATAGACCTGCCCGAGGAGTGCTCCGGCAAGAGCATTGAGCTGGTGACGCAGCGCAAGGGCGAGCTCATCAACATGGAGCGCCATGGAGACCGAATCCACCAAGACTTCAAGATCCCGAGCCGCGGCATCATCGGCCTGCGCACCACCCTCATGACAGCCACGGCGGGCGAGGCCGTGATGGCGCACCGCCTCATGGGCTTCGAGCCGTGGAAGGGACACATTGACAAGCGCACCAACGGCTCCCTCATTGCCATGGAGAGCGGCACGGCCTACGCCTACTCGCTAGACAAGCTCCAGGATCACGGCAAATTCTTCATCAGCCCGCAAGACGAGGTGTACGCCGGTCAGGTGGTTGGCGAGAACACGCGCGAGGGCGACATTGTCATCAACGTCTGCAAAAGCAAGAAGCTCACCAATATGCGCTCCAAGAGTTCTGACGACGCCGTACACTTGGCGCCGCCCGTCATCTTCAGCCTCGAGGAGGCTCTGGAGTATATCCAGGGAGACGAGTATGTTGAGGTGACGCCGCACGCCATGCGCCTGCGCAAGATTCTGCTCAACGAGGCAGACCGCAAGAAGGTGCAGAAGGCCGCGCAGAGCGAGCAGTAGGGACTTCCTCCCCCCCCCTGACACACTGACAGGCAGCCCCCGAGGACACGAAGAATCCTCGGGGGCTGCTTTTTTGCCTCCCCAAAAGCTCGAGGCAGAGCCTTGGGGGCAAAAAAAAACCCCCCGCCACTCCATTGCGGAGTGGCGGGATTTTTTGACTTTTAGGCCAAGGGCGCGGGGCTACTTGACCACGATGATGTAGAAGTTCTTCTTGCCCTTCTGTATGAGGATGTACTTCTCGTCTAGCAATGCGGAGGCGTCTACGACATCTTCTGGAGCGGCGACCTTCTGCTTGTTCACCTGCAGGCCGGCCACATTGCGCCTGAGCTCGCTCTTGGATGGGAAGACGGCGGCGTGTGTCGTGAGCAGGTCGGAGACTGAGACGCCGGCCGCTATGACGTCGCGGCTCACCTCGAACGTGGGCACGCCCTCGAAGACGGAGAGAAACGTTGGCTCGTCCATCTTGCGGAGGGTCTCTGTTGAGCCCTTGCCAAAGAGAATCTGGCTGGCCTCAATGGCAGCGTCCAGAGCCTCGCGGCCGTGAACCATAATGGTCATCTCCTCGGCCAGACGCTTCTGAAGGGGGCGTAGGCCAGGATCCTCAGCCTGCTGGCGGACGAGAGCCTCGATCTCGTCAATGGAGAGCATAGTGAAGATCTTGATATATCGCTCGGCGTCGGCGTCGGAAGTGTTGAGCCAGAACTGGTAGAACTTGTAGGGGCTCGTCTTCTCAGCGTCGAGCCATATGTTGCCGCTCTCGGTCTTTCCAAATTTGCCGCCGTCGGCCTTGGTGATGAGCGGGCACACGAGCGCGAAGGCCTCGCCATCTGTCGTGCGACGGATTAGCTCGGCGCCTGTGGTGATGTTGCCCCACTGGTCGGAGCCGCCAAGCTGGAGCTTGCAGTTGTAGTGTTGGTTGAGGTAGAGGAAATCGTAGCCCTGCATGAGCTGATAAGAGAACTCCGTGAAAGACATGCCCTCGCGGCTCTCCTGGCTAAGGCGCTTCTTGACAGAGTCCTTGGCCATCATGTAGTTGACGGTTATGTGCTTGCCAATGTCGCGGATGAAGTTGATGAACGTGTAGTTCTTCATCCAGTCATAGTTGTTGACAAGGATGGCGGCGTTTGGCTCCTTGGAGTCGAAATCGAGGAAACGCTCCAACTGCTTCTTGATGCAGGCCACGTTGTGGTTGAGCGTAGGCTCATCGAGCAAGTTGCGCTCCGCGCTCTTCATTGAGGGGTCGCCAATCATGCCCGTGGCGCCACCCACCAGCGCGATGGGCTTGTGGCCAGCGGCCTGCAAGTGCTTGAGCAGCATGATGCTGACCAAGTGGCCTATGTGAAGCGAGTCCGCCGTGGGGTCAATGCCCACGTAGGCCGTCGTCATCTCCTTTTGAAGTTGCTCCTCTGTGCCCGGCATCATGGTGTGAACCATGCCGCGCCACTTTAGCTCCTCTACAAAATTCATCGAAGTATTTAAGAGTGAATTATAAATGGTTTTGCGCTAAGTTAGCAAAAAAGGCCGCAAAAGTCAACCGCCCTCTTCCGTCAGTCGGCATCCGCCGCCTTGGCTCCATATTCGCGACGGAATGGCGCATGAGGCCTGCTCAGGCCAGGCGTGAGGACGAATGTGAAGCCGTAGGAGTAGTCGAGGCGCGAGGCGCGGGCGTCAAAATAGCCCTTGGCGTCGAAAGCGAACCTCCCCAGGCCTCCCAAAGCCTTGACGAACGACGCCCCGAAGACCACCAGGTCTCGCTTGCTGGCATAATAGGCCCGGTCGAAGTTGGAGACCGACGAGAAGAGCGGGTTGCCATGGGGGGCGTAGAAGTCGTTGGCATGATACCAAGCCACATTGGCCTGGAGATATTTTGCCGTGAGGCGCGCCTCGGGGCTTATGGCCACGCCATTGGCGAACGGGCGCACCTCCGAGCCCGCCATGGCGTGGAAGCCAAGCATATGGAGCGAGAAAGAGAGCCTCTGGACAAAGCGCCAGCCGCTCCGCTCCACGTTGAGCGTGGGCGAGAGACCCACGTTGGCCACGCTCTGCATGGTGTCGGGATAGTCGCTTATCTGGCCGCCAATGTGGTCAAAGGCCAAGCTGACGGGCATGGAGAAAAAGCGCGAGCCTGCGCCAGCACCGCCCCACGGCCCCAGGGTGAGAGACATGCCAGCCGTGAAACGCTCCGGCACCGTGTCTCCCATAAATATGAATTTGCGCCAATTGACCCACACGGAGCCTCTAAGCCTCGGGCGCGAGATCCACAGCTGCGCACCGAACTCCGGCCTCTCGGTGAGCTGACCCTCGGGGTCTTGTATGGCCTCATGCTGCGGGTGCGAGGCCAAACCGGGAAGCGACCCCGCCTGCACGCCGAGCCACTCCGTGGCCTGCCACTTGACGGCAAAGTGAGGGCGGACGTAGGCCGCGCTCTCCGTGCCGCCATAGCGCAAGGCCTGAAGGCCAGCCGTAAGCGTGAGATCGGGCAGCATGGCGTAGCTCACCGTGGGGCGCACCTGATAGCCCACAAGGGTGTAGCCCTCAATGTGGGGCGAGAAATATTCGTTGTTCTTGAAAAAAAACGTGGCGTCTAGCCCCGCTCCCACGCCCCAAAGCCAGTCGTCGTCTTCCACCTCATACCTGCCAGCGTGAGCAAGGTCGTCAAAGAGGCCGTCGGCCTGCGCCAAGAGGCGGGTGGAGGGAATGATGGTGGCCGCCAATGAGGCCACAGCCAAGAGCTTCTTCATAGCGGCCTATTGCCTGGCAAAGACTTTCTTGAGCAGCGCCGTGGTGCGCTCGCGGGCGTCGGAGCGAATCTTCTTCTCCTGCTCACCCACCTTATAGTAGATCCCGTCCACAGCCTTGTCTGTGAGGTAGTCCGTAAGGTTGGTCTTGACGGTGGTGAGGCCGGCCACGCGCCCCACTGTAGACGAGGCCACCTGGTTCCACTCGCTCGTCATGCTGTTCCAGCAAGACTGTGGGGAGACATCGCCTATGAGCTTCTTATTGACCGACTTGTCAATGTAGCCGCCGAAGAGTGTCTTGAGCGGGGCTTTGGTCTTGGTCTTGAAATAGTCCGTGGCGGCCGTGCCTTTGCTCTTGAGGATTCCCATGGCGTCGCTTATGGTCATGCTGGTGAGCGCCGAGGCGAATATTGGCACCGCATTGGTGGCGGCGTCGGACGCGGCGGCGTTGATATTCTTGACCACCTTGGTGACGAGCGCCTGCCCTCCGGGCAGTTTGGCCACGTTTTGCGTAATGACCTTGGCCTCGGGCGGGAGGCCTATGCGCGTGGCCAGGTCGTTATAATAGCCATTGTTGGCGGAAAGAACCTTGACGCCAGTGCTGATGCCAATGTTGAGAGCCTCCTTGAGGCCAGCCGCCACCTCGGTCTGCGACAGCGTCCCGCCCGTGACGGAGCCTCTGAGTGACGACAGCGCGGGGCTGGAACTCGAAGAGACGGCGCAGCCCGAGAGCGACAGTCCCACAGCCACGCAGGCCGCAGCCACTAGCGGACGGTTCAAGATGTTGATGCTCATGCGCATATGAATTTTTACCTGATAGTCCTTTCGTGTGTCCTTTTCCTACTCCACTCTCAGCACCCAGGCTTTCTCAAAGCCCTGGAGCGAGCGGAGGTCACGGCCGGCGGCCTTGGCCTGGCCCTCGTCATCAAAAGTGGCGGCGATGACTCGGCACCGCCCCTCATAGTCGAGGATGGAGAGGTCGTCCACCCCGCGGGCGCGCATGGAGGCCACATAGTCTTGCGCCTCTTGCCTTGTGAGGAAAGAGGCCACGACGAGGCAGAAAGTCTTCGGCCTCGGGGCCGTGAGCGGCTCTGTCTCGTCGGCCACGTCGGAGACTGCCTGCGGCGCCTCGGTGACGGGGGCTGGCGCCGGGATGGCGGAGGCCAGCATATCGGCCCTGACGAAAGCGGGATCGCCCGTGCGGGGCGAGATGAGCAGCAGCGCGGCCACTGCCGCCACCGAGGCTGCCACCTTGCGCACCTCGGCCCTGGCCACCATGCCGATGTGGCGCGAGCGGGCCTGGCGCGCCGCCACGGGCGAGAGGCCGTAGCTCTCAACGAGCACGTTGAGCCCCTGCGCCGGCTCAAAGACCAGGCGCCCCTCGATGAGAGAGAGCGAGCCGAGGCGAGGCAGCAGCACCACGTCGCCCGCCGCCGCTCGGCGAGAGACGTCGGCGGCAAAAGCCTCGACGCGGCGCAAGGCCGCGGCATAGTCCTCGCCGTCGGTTTGCGCCAGATAGTCGGCCAAGATGCCGTCAGAGTGGCGTATGTCCGCGTTGAAGGCCACCTCTTTCGATGGCGGCAGCATGAGGCCGCGCCTCTCGTCATAGGCCGCCGCCACGCGCCGCGTGATGAAAGCCCCCAGGGTCGGGACAATCACGCAGTCATGCTCATGGAGCAGGCTCAGTATGGCGGAGGCCACGGGGGTGGGCATTTTTTCCGTCTGTTGGTTATCGTCTAGTTGAGAGACCATTCGGCGCCCTCCTTTGTGTCTTTAATGGCGAAGCCGAGAGCTGTCAGCTCGTCTCGAATCTTGTCGCTTGTGGCCCAGTCTTTTTTTGCCTTGGCCTGCGCTCGCAGGTCGAGGAGCAGGTCGACGGCGCCGGCGAAAGCCTTGACGTTGGCCCCTCCGAGCTCGGAGAGTCTGAGGCCCATGACGTCCTCGCCATAGGTCTTGAAGACGTCGCGCAACTCCTTGAGGTCGGCCTCTGAGATCGAGCCTTTGCCATCGGCCACGGTGTTGATGGCCTTGGCCGCGTCGAAGAGGTGCGAGATCACGATTGGAGTGTTCAGGTCGTCGTTCATGGCGTCTTCGCACTTTTGACGAAGCCCCGCCACTTCCACGGTCGTCTCTTTGCCCGGCATGATCTTGGCGAGCCTTGCCACCACGTCGCGCATCCTGGCCAACCCTTTCTCCGCGGCCTGAAGAGCCTCGTTGCTGAAGTCTACGGTGCTGCGGTAGTGCGCCTGGAGGATGAAGAAACGGATGGTCATGGGGTCATAGGGCTGAGCCAGCATCTCCTCGCCCTGGGCGTTCTTGTGGCTGCCGCGGAAGAACTCGTCGAGCGTGATGAAGTTGCCGAGGCTCTTGCCCATCTTCTGCCCGTTGATGGTGATCATGTTGTTGTGCATCCAGTAGTGGACGGTCTCATGGCCAAGGGCGGCAGTGCTTTGCGCTATCTCGCACTCGTGGTGGGGGAAGATGAGGTCCATGCCGCCGCCGTGGATGTCGAACTCCTCACCCAGGTATTTGGTTCCCATGGTGGAGCACTCGAGGTGCCAGCCAGGGAATCCCTCGCTCCAAGGCGAAGGCCAGTGCATGATGTGCTCGGGCTGCGCCTTCTTCCAGAGGGCGAAGTCAAACGGGTTTCTCTTCTCTCCCTGCCCGTCTAGCGAGCGCGTGTTCTCGAGCGTGTTCTCCAGGTCTCGGCCGGAGAGCTTGCCGTAGTGGTATCTCTTGTTATATTTCTCGACGTCGAAATATACCGAGCCGTCGCTGATGTAGGCGTAGCCGGCGTCGAGGATCTTCTTGATGAACTCGATTTGCTCGATTATGTGTCCGCTGGCGTGAGGCTCAATGGATGGCGGCAAGACGCCGAGCGCGTCCATGGCCTTGTGGTATCGCGTGAGGTAATATTGCACCACCTCCATGGGCTCCAGCTGCTCAAGCCTCGCTTTTTTTGCGATCTTGTCCTCGCCCTCGTCGGCGTCATGCTCCAAGTGGCCCACGTCTGTGATGTTGCGGACGTAGCGCACCTTGTAGCCCATGTGGGTGAGGTGGCGGAAAAGCACGTCGAACGTGATGGCGGGCCTGGCGTGGCCCAGATGAGCGTCGCCATAGACGGTGGGGCCGCAGACGTAGAGGCCCACGCGGCCCTCGTGGATGGGGTGGAACTCCTCCTTGCGGCGCGTGAGCGTGTTATATATCTTCAAGACATTTTCCATGGTCGCGAAAATACTTTTTTTCTAGTAATTCTGTCATACGAAAAAGGAGCGCATGGCGTCACGCGTCATTGACGCGTCGAAGGGCAGCGGCAGGCTCAGGTCGAAGCAAGAGTGGACGCTGGCAGACATTTGCTCGGGCGAGTCGGGGTCCACGATGTCCAACACAGGCACCTTGCGCACCATGCCGCTCTCGGCGTCGCGCACCATGCCCACGAGCTTCGCGCCCGCGCCGCCGTCGGAGCTGAGGTCGGTCAAGACCACGTCCACCTTGTTGTTGGCGAAGAGGCGCACCGCCTCGCTGGCCGTGCGCGCTCTGATGAGTTTGGCGCAGTAGCCGCCGAGGGCCGCCTCGATCTTGTCCCACAGGGCGTCGCTGGCCGTCATGACGAGCGCGGCGGCCTCTGTCATGGGGATGTTGGCGCTGAGGGCGGCCCGGGCGTTGCGGATGAGGTCGGGCTCCAGGTCGTCACCGTCGTCAAGTGAGCTGTATTTGAGTGTGAACTCCACCATGACGCCCCCGCCCTCGGAGACGGCGTTGAAATATCCGCCCTCGCTCTCAACGATGCGCCGCGTGACGCCCAGGCCCAGGAACTCTATCAAGTGGCCCTCGCTGACCGAGATCTCTCGGCGGTCGAACTCGAGGTTATACTCCAACGTCATGCTGAAGTGGAGCACCACGCCGCGTGTCAAGACGTTTTCGCGGCAGACGACAATCTTCAGTCCGCTGCTGGTGAGCCCGGCGCAGCGGTCGAAGGCGTCGAGGACGTTGAGTATGACCTGGCGCGTGAGGATGCTGTTGCCCCTCACCTCCTCGGGCACTCCGCCGGCCAGGGTGAAGGAGTGGAGCTTCTGGGGGTCTTTGGAGCGGTAGAGCTTGAGCATCCCGCCCATGAGGTTGTAGAGGTTGAAGCGCACCCGCTCCGCCGGGACTATGGGGATGTTGAGGCTGGAGGCCTTACGGACGGCGTTGACGTTGTTGATGGCGTTGAGGGCGGAGGAGCGGACAATGGAGCATAGGTCGGACTGCATGGGGGTGAGCCTCTCGGTGACGAGGATAGCCGAGGCCTCGGATATGTCTCGCAACGGTTTCTCCACGCATGTGGAGAGGCGGCCTATGAGGTCTCGCTGCGTGGCCTGCTCCTCATAGAGCATGGCCACCTCGCGGTTTTTCTCATAGACAAGGCTGGAGAGCCACCGCACGGCCACGTAGAAGATGAAGATGGAGATGATCTGGACGATGACGATGGTGATGGTGCCGGAGAGGGTGAAGATGGCCGACACCTTGGCCCCGAACAGATGCACGGCCACGAAATAGTAGGCCAAGACGATGGCCGCCTGGATGACGGAGAGAATTGACCCCACATGACGCCCATGGAGGATGATGGCGATGAAGGGGTAGATGGTCATGGTGAGGCCTATGACGTTGTAGTGGGCGCAGGTGACGTAGATGACGATGAAGTAGAAGAATATGGCCACACGGTCAAGGAGACTGACGTAGCGGTCGACCCTGACGATATACGTCACCACGAAATAGGTGATGAAGAAAAGACTGAAGACGAGGTTGATGGACGAGAGGACGGGGTCTTCGCGGATGAGCGATATGAGGCCGAGCATGAGGCTCTGACCGAGCATGAGGATGTTGACGACGTTGGAGAACGCCGTCTTGAAACTGGCCTCTTCCGAGAGGTCGGCGTCGGCCGAGGCACGGAAAAGGTTGAAGACCCTGGACAATATGAACATAGGGAGAAGGTGTTATTCTCTCCAAAGATACTGAAAATCTTCTCTCAACGGGCCACGCCCGGCCCACATAAAGGAGGCCGCCCGTCGCGCCCCCGCCCCAAAAAACGGGGAGGCGGCGCGGCGGGCGGCGATGTGGCGCAAGAGGTGGCGGCGGCTAGTCGTCTCCCGCTCCTCCGCCATAGCCTCCGTCCATGTCTGGCGAGGCCGATGGGCGGCCGTCGGGCTTACCTTTGCCGGCCATGTTGCCAAAGTTCCAGCTGAGCTGGAGAATGAAGCGGCGGCCGCCGCGCCAGTCGCGGCTCTCTTGTCGGAAGCCCTCGGCCGCCGTGGAGGTGCGCCAAGCGCGGCTGTCGAGCACGTCGCGGCAGTTGATGGCGGCCGTCAGCTTGCGCCCCGCGAACTGGCGGCGCAGGCCCAGGTCCATGTTATACGACGCCTTGCGCTTGCCCTGCGAGATGACTGTCGGGGCCTCGAAATTGAACGTGGCCTGGCACGTCACCTCCTTAGGGAGCATGACGGAGGCCATCTCGCGAAGCGACCATGAGAAGTCCTCGTCGCTGTCCACGACCACGTCCACCACGCTCCCCCCGTCGGTGGGCATGGCGAACTCGCCGCCATCGAGCGCGTAGTAGAACACGTTGAGGGTGGAGGTGAGGTCGAGCCTCGTGAAGAGCTTGTTCTTGCCGATGAGCTCGAAGCCGGAGCGCCGGCTCTTGGCAATGTTGCGGTTGGTGGAGTATCGCACGCCGCCGTCAAGGTAGGCTATTTGCTGGATGACGTCGGATGTGGGGCGGAAATAGGCCGAGAAGGAGAGCGTGTGGTTGTCCCAGTTCTTGATGTAGTTGAGCTCTAGCGAGTTGGTATATTCTGGCGTAAGCTCCGGGTTTCCGTAGGAGATGCTTGTGGAGTCTGAGATGTTCTTGAAAGAGTTCATCTGGCCTCCCCAAGGCCTCTGGAGCCTCCGCGTGTAGTTGGCCTGCAGCTCCTGCGTCTCTCCGATCTTGAAAGAGAGGTATGCCGCTGGGAAGAGGCCGAAGTAGCTTTTAGTGAACTTGTCGGGCCTCGCGCCCTCATACTCCTGGGCGTAGTCGCTGCTGGCCGTGCGCACCTGCCACCACTCGCCTCGCAGGCCCAGCTGGTATCCGAAGACGCGGTTGGAGGCTGGGCGGTCGCTCCAGTTGGCATAGAGCGCGTGGATGTCAGTGTCGTACTTGAAGCGGTTGAAGAGAGACTTGATGCTCTGCGTCATTTCTCGGTCCGCGAAAGTCTCCGTCGGGCTGTTCTCTCGCGAGAAGGTGCCCTCATATCCTGTCTGGAGTCGCGCGTCGTCGCCAATGGCGCGCTCATAGTCGAGTCTCGTCTCGACGTCGCCCGTCTTGATGGTGTTTTTTTGCCTCTGATAGGCGTTGGCGCGGGCAGCGTCGAGGTCGGCGTCGGTCCAAGTGCCGTCGGCTGGCAGTTTGGAGTAGAGATATGTGTCTTGGTCATAATATGTGTCTCCGTCCATCTTCCACCCGAATTTTGACACCGATGCCTCGAGGAAGTGGCCCGTGGCCCACTGGTGGCGGAAGGAGAGGTCAACGTTTTGCATCGTCATGTCATCGTCCTGGTCGCTCACGCGCGTGCGCCAGAACGGGTCAATGAGGTCGTGGCCGTCATAATTGCCAGAGGTGTAGTGATAGGTCACCTTTCGGTCACCAGAGCCAAACATGCCCATATATCCCGCAGAGATCTCGTCTTTCTCTGTCACGTGCCACGTGAGGCCGGCCCTGACGAAGACGTGGTTGCCGGTGCCCTTGCCCTTGTATGTGGAGTTGAGGAAGCCAGTCGGCTCGCCCGCGGTGACGAAGTCGCGGTCGGTCCATCCGCCGTTCTTGTGCACACGGCGGCCGTAGCCCACATTGAGGTAGGCGTCGATGAGCGCGCTGCTGTAATTGATGTTGGCCCCGACTCGGCCGCCTTTGTTGGTGTTGGCGTTGAGCTGCACGCCGCCATAGTAGCCCGCCTTTCGGTCTCGCTTGAGGACAATGTTGATGATGCCGGCG
>SAMEA104315425__coassemble_1285_pt1 | contig 13805 bp, 7 predicted proteins | sample SAMEA104315425__metabat2_high_PE_033 | metagenome-assembled genome bin SAMEA104315425 (sample SAMEA104315425) | gut metagenome | biome: Monkey gut; feature: monkey-associated habitat; material: faeces | place: China | collected 2013 | reverse complement strand
AAAAAGCTGCCACAAGAACGAGACCTACTGCCCGCCTTGCCGCGACCGCAAAGGGCACACTAACACACACCTCCCCACGAGAAACCCTACGAGCCAGCCGCGCGGCAGGACCGCCATGTGGCCCTACCGCGCAAACTTGTGGCAGCGGCACCTCATTTTTCATGATAAGAACGGAAAGAAATATGAAGTACATTCAGTTTGACAGCAAGATACTCCCAAATCTGGAGTATTCGCTCTTCAAGGAGATCTTGCAGACGAACAGATCTGGCGCCTATCTGAGCACCACCATAATCGGATGCAACACCCGAAAATACCATGGGCTTTTAGTATGCCCCATAAAGCAGTTCGGCGGCGAGAGCTATGTCATGTTGTCGTCTCTTCAATGCAGCATATCCACCGGCGACAAGCCGTTCAACCTGGGCGTGCAGGAATATAAAGGTGACTACTTCGAGCCAAAGGGACATAAATACATGATCGGCTACGAGGCGTCGCCCTCTTCCACCATGACATATCGCGTGGGAGCCACCGTCATCAAGCAGCAATACATACTGTCGGAAAACGAGAACCAGACCATGATCCGCTACACCGTGGTGGAGGCTCCCGAAAAGTTCACCATGAGGCTTAAGCCGTTCCTCGCCTTCCGAAACGTGCACCAACTGACACACGAGAACATGGAGGCCGACACCCATTATAATGAGGTGGACGGCGGCGTCTCGTTCAGGCTCTATAAAGACTTCCCCGACCTATACATCCAGGCCAGCAAGAGCATGGACTTCGTGGCCATGCCGGACTGGTACCGCGACATCGAGTACATCCAGGAGCGTTATCGCGGCTACGGTTTCCGCGAGGATCTTTACGTCCCCGGCTTTTTCGAGACAACCATGCAAGAGGGTGACACCATCGTGGTCTCCGCCTCTCTGACCCCGGCCAACCCGAAGCAGCTCAAGGCCAAGTTCACCCGCGAGGAGAAGAACCGGCAACCCAAAGACTCGCTCAAAGACGTCCTCATCAACGCCGCCCAGCAATTCACCGAGCGAGAGCCAGACGGGTCGCTAATGCTCAAAGCAGGCTTCCACTGGAAAAGGCCGCAGCTTCGAGACACTTTCCTCTCACTGCCTGGCCTCATGATCTTCCAGCAAGACAAGAGAGTGTTTGACGAGATCTTGAAGACATGCCTGCCAAACCTGCGCAGGCTCTATATCAACGAAGCCTCGGTCAACAACACGTCAATAGACATCCCACTCTGGTTCTTCCACTGCCTCAACGAGATGGAGCGTTTCCGCACCGACGGTTTCGACACCGCGGAATACTATGACACCATGAAGTCGCTCCTCGACCACTACTGGGTGGGCGTGCCAGGCAAGATGCACCGCCAGAATGACGGCCTCATCTACGCTCGCAACGAGGGCCACCCGCAGCAATGGATGAACGCCCAGACGAGCTACGGCCACATGGTCACCCCCCGATACGGCTGCACCGTCGAGGTCAACGCCTTGTGGCACAACGCCATCGCCACAACCATCGAAGTGGCGGAGCGATTGGGAGACAAAGCATTCGTCGAGATGTGGAAGCCGAGGCTGGAGCAGATCGGCAAAGCCTTCCAGGCCACGTTCGTCAAACCAGATGGCACACTCTTCGACCGCACCGACGGCGAATATCGCTCACCCAAAATCCGCGCCAACCAAGTCATAGCGGCAGGCCTCAAGTTCTCGCCACTCACGCGAGAGCAGAAAAAAGCCGTCGTCGACCTGGCCACCGCCAAGCTGCTCACGCCCTATGGCCTGCGCACCCTCTCGCCCGAGAGCGAAGACTATCACGGCGCCGTCGAGGGTGACGAGGACGAGCGCGCCTTCTGCGCCCATCAGGGCACGGCATACCCGTGGCTCCTCTCTTTCTACGCCGACGCGCTCATGGCCGTCCACAAAAACTCTTGCATGGCGCAACTGCGCCGCTTGGCAGACGGTTTCGAGACCGTGGTGAAAGATCATGGCATAGGCTCCATCAGCGAGAGCTACAACGGCAACCCGCCATACAAGAGCGAGGGCTGCATCTCCATGGCCAGCAGCGTGGCGGCGGTGCTCAAACTTCTGAAACTCATCGAACCAAAATAAACACTCATGAAAGTATTAATGTTTGGATGGGAGTTCCCACCTCACATTAGCGGCGGCCTCGGAACGGCTTGCTACGGAATCACCCGAGGCCTCGCCACAATCCCAGACCTGCAGGTCCTCTTCGTCGTCCCAAAAGCCTTCGGAGATGAGGACAAGAGCAAGGTCGAGGACATCATTGGAGCCAACAACGTGTCCATAATCAACAAGCACATCCGATATAGCCAGCAGAGCAAGCAGCTGGACTACATCGAGGTGGACTCCAAGCTCGTCCCCTACGTCGACCCGGAGGAGTATTACAAGCTGCGGACCCTCAACGTGGGCGACGGCTACCGCTACTTCCAGACCGACGAGAACGGCAAGTTCCACTTCTCCGGCGGCTACGGGGCTGACCTCATGCAGGAGATCCGCAACTACGCCATCATCGGCAACGTCATCGCCCAGGAGAACACATTCGACGTCATCCATGCGCACGACTGGCTCACCTACCCCGCCGGCATAGCCGCCAAAGAGGCCACAGGAAAGCCGCTCGTGGTGCACGTGCACGCCACCGACTTCGACCGCTCTGGCGGACGCGTCAACCCCGTCGTCTTCGACATTGAGAAAAGGGGCATGGAGGCGGCCGACAAGGTCATCACCGTCTCCAACCTCACAAGAAACACGGTGATTGAAAAATACGGGATTCCCGCGGACAAAGTGGTGACGGTATATAACGCCGTGGACCCCATACGCAGCGACTACAACAACTTCGTCCACAAGGGGCTCGACGAGAAAATCGTCACCTTCCTGGGCCGAATCACCATGCAAAAAGGGCCGGAATACTTCATCGAGGCGGCATACAAGGTGCTCCAGAAGATGGACAACGTGCGCTTCGTCATGGCCGGCAACGGAGACATGATGGAGAAGATGGTGCGCCGCGCCGCAAGCCTCAAGATAATGGACAAGTTCAGCTTCACCGGCTTCCTCCGCGGGCAAGACGTATACTCCATGCTCCGCATGAGCGACCTATACGTCATGCCGTCCGTCTCCGAGCCTTTCGGCATCTCGCCGCTCGAGGCCATGCAGAGCAACGTGCCTGTGCTCATCTCTTACCAGAGCGGCGTGGCCGAGATCCTCACCTACGCCATCAAGACCGACTTCTGGGACGTGGACGCCATGGCAGACGCCATATACGGCGTGCTCAACTACCCGTCGCTCGGCAAAATGTTCGCCAAATATGGCAAGGAGGAGGTCGACTCCCTCAAATGGGAGAACTCCGCCAAGCAGATCAAGAAAGTCTACGATTCTGTGGTTCGCTAGCGCAGCCCACAAGAAAGCACCATTAATAGAACATTAAGACAATGAAAAATATTTGCTTATACTTCCAGCTCCATCAGCCTGTCAGGCTGCGCCGATACAGATTCTTCGACATAGGCAACGACCACTATTACTATGACGACTACGCCAACGAGAGCAACATCAACAAGCTGGCGCACACCTGCTACCTGCCCACTAATAAAATCTTGACCGACCTGCTCAAAAGGTTCAAAGGCAAGTTCTCCGTGGCCTTCTCCATCAGCGGAGCCATGCTAGACCAGCTCAAGATATATGCCCCCGAGGTCATTGACAGTTTCAAGGACATGGTCAAGACGGGCGGCGTGGAGCTGCTGGCCGAGACCTCGGCCAGCTCCCTGGCCTCTGTGCGCGACATGGAGGAGTTCAAGCGCCAAGTGGCCGCGCAGGTCAAAGCCATAGAGGAGACTTTCGGCCAAGTGCCGACGGCGTTCCGCAACACCCAGCTCATCTACTCCGACCAGATAGGCGAGGCCGTCTCTGCCATGGGCTTCAAGGTCATGCTGGCCGAGGGCGCCAAGCAGACACTCGGATGGAAGAGCCCCAACTACATGTATTGCAACGCCATAGACCCGCACCTCAAAGTCTTGGCGCGCAACTATCACCTCAGTGACGACATAGCGCTCCGCTTCTCGAACCAGAGCTGGACGGAGTGGCCGCTGACCGCCCAGAAATATAAGAGCTGGATAGACGGCCTGCCTGAGAATGAGGAGATCGTCAACCTCTTTATGGACTATGAGACGTTCGGCGCCGTCCACTCGCCCGAGACCGGCATCCAAGAGTTCCTCAAAGCCCTGCCAAACGTCTTCCTCGAAGACAAGAACTACGCGTTCATCACCCCGTCCAAAGCCGCGCAAAAGCTGCAGCCAGTCTCAGCCATCAACGTCCCGTCCGCCACCAGCTGGGTGGACGAGGAGCGCGACCTGACCGCATGGCTCGGCAACGAGATGCAGACCGAGGCCGTGGACAAACTCTACGCACTCGCCGCAAAGGTGGCGCGCTGCACCGACGCCGCCATCCTCAAAGACTGGCAATATCTCCAGGCTTCCGAGAACTTCTACTTCATGGGAACGAAGTTCTTCGCCAACGGCGCCTCACACACCTACTCGTCTCCCTACCCCACCCCCTACGAGGCGTTCATCAACTACATGAACATCCTCAGCGACTTTGCCGAGAGGCTCAGAGCCGCAGTGCCGGATGACGACACCAACGAGATCAAGGCCCTGAAAGCCGAGAACGACAAGCTCCAGAGCGAAGTGACGAACCTGGAGAAGCAGCTGGTCAAGGCAGGGCTTGAGACCCCCGCAAAAAAAGCCCCCGCAAAAAGGGCCACGCGCAAGACGGCCGTGAAGGCAGACGGCGACGAGGCTAAAGAGGCAAAGAAAACGACGCGCAAAAAAAACGCCCCCAAAGAGTAACCAATACATAGCAAAGACTGTATCACGAACAAATGCGTGTGAGACGACGCCCCCTCACCCCCAGCGAGGTCAACGCGCCCTCGGTGGGCGACGAAGCCTGAAACGCAAGGCCGAGGCGCAGCCCATAGGCATGAGTTAAACCAAAAACCAACAATGGATAACAAGCAAAACTTCGCACCTTCCGCCGAGCCACTGTGGAAGTCCATCATCGTCAAGTCCAAGCTCCCGGCCGAGCTGACTTGCCTCCACGAGCTGTCTCGCAACATCTGGTGGGTGTGGAACTACGAGGCCACGGAGCTCTTCAACGAGATAGACACCAAGCTCTGGCACCAAGTGGAGAAAAACCCCATCCTGCTCCTGGAGCGCGTGTCTTACACGCGCCTCAACGAGTTGGCCAAAGACGTAGACTTCGTGTCGCGCCTCAACGGCGTATACGCAAAGTTCAAGTCATACCTTGAGCAGCCTTTCGCCTACGAGCCGTCCATAGCCTACTTCAGCATGGAATACGGCCTCAGCAACATCCTGAAGATATACTCCGGCGGCCTCGGCATCTTGGCCGGAGACTACCTCAAAGAGGCCTCCGACAGCCGCGTCAACATGACCGCCATAGGCCTGCTCTATCGTTATGGATACTTCAAGCAGAGCCTCTCCATCAACGGAGAGCAGCAGGCCATCTACGAGGCCCAGGAGTTCCAAAGCATCCCCGTTGACGAGGTCCGCACGGAAGACGGCAAGCAGCTCTACATCCCCATCAACTTCCCCGGCCGCCAAGTGCAGCTCAAGGTGTGGCGCGTCAACGTGGGACGCGTGAGCCTCTACCTGCTCGACGCCGACCACCCGCTCAACAACGCTGAAGACCGCACCCTCACCCACACCCTCTATGGCGGCGACTGGGAGAACCGCCTGAAGCAGGAGATCATTCTGGGCATGGGCGGCGTCCGCCTGCTCAACGCGCTCGGCATCAAGAGCGACATTTACCACTGCAACGAGGGCCACGCGGCGCTGCTCAACATCCAGCGCCTCATTGACTACACCGACAATGGGCTCAACTTCCAAGAGGCCCTCGAGGTGGTCCGCGCTTCGTCTCTCTTCACCACCCACACACCCGTGCCCGCCGGACACGACAAGTTCGACGAGGGCCTCGTGGGCAAATATCTCGGCCATGTGCCCGAGTTGCTCGGCATCTCTTGGCAGCAGTTCATGCAGCTCGGCCGCGAAAACGACGGCAAGTTCTCCATGAGCGTCTTGGCCGCATACACCTCGCAAGAGATGAACGGCGTAAGCTGGCTCCACGGCGAGGTGACAAAAAACATGTTCAAGCACCTCTGGCCCGGCTTCACGGCCGACGAGCTGCACATCAGCTACGTCACCAACGGCGTCCACTACGGCACTTGGGCATCCTCTGAGATGCAGCGCTTCAACAAGAAATATCTTGACGCCGACCTGCTCAAAGACGTCAGCAACAAGGCTTATTGGGAAAAGATCCAGAGCGTTGACGACACAGCCATATGGGATGTGCGCCGCCAGCTCAAGAAGAAGCTCTATGACTACATCCACGCGCGCAAGGAGAGCACCCTCTACACCACCAACGACCCCAGCCGAGCACTGGACGTCATTGAGGGCATCAAACCCAACGCGCTGACCATCGGCTTCGCGCGCCGCTTCGCGACATACAAGCGAGCGCACCTGCTCTTCTCCGACCTCAACCGCCTGGCCAAGATTGTCAACAACCCTGACATGCCCGTGCAGTTCATCTTCGCAGGCAAGGCGCACCCCGCCGACCAAGGCGGCCAGAACCTCATCAAGAGCATCGTGGAGATCTCGCACAGGCCAGAGTTCATCGGCAAGATAATCTTCTTGGAGAACTATGACATGGAGCTTGCGCACAGGCTCGTGAGCGGCGTGGACGTATGGCTCAACACCCCGACGCGCCCTCTCGAGGCTTCCGGCACATCTGGCCAGAAGGCCGAGCTCAATGGCGTGCTGAACTTCTCCGTCCTTGACGGATGGTGGTACGAGGGATACAAGCAGGGCGCCGGGTGGGCTCTGACTGACAAGCAGACCTATCAAGACACCAATTACCAAGACGAGCTGGACGCCTCCACCATATACTATATGCTGGAGCAGGAGATCATCCCCCTCTACTACGACCAGCAGGATGAGATCCCTCACCGTTGGATTCAGGCCATCAAGAACTCGCTCTGCCAAATCGCGCCCGAGTTCACCACCAAGCGCATGATCACGGACTACCTCAACCGTTTCTACATCCCACAGTCCAAGCGCGGAGCCATCCTCAAGGCCAACGACTTCAAGGCCGCGCGCGACCTCACCGCTTGGAAGAGCAAGGTTCGCAACATCTGGGATCGAATCCAAGTGGTCAACGTCGATATGCCAGACATCGCCAAAGAGCAGTTGGGCATCGGCCAGATCTACCCGATCTCCATCACGCTCGACAAGGTGGACCCCGACATCGAGCTCGGCGTGGAGATGGTCTTCGCAAGCGGAGCGGACGAGAACAACATGAAGGTTGTGCATGCGGAGCCGTTCACCGTGGCCGAACGAAACGGCTCGCAGGTGACCTATAAGGTGTCGCTCTCGCTCAACTACCCTGGCGTGTTCCGCTTCGGGCTGCGCATCTACCCGTCGAACCCGCTCCTGCCAAACAAGCAGGACTTCCCACTCCTCAAGTGGATCTAGCATAAGCCAGCCTCTCGGCCACGCGCCGGGAGAATGACAACCAACATCGCGGGGCGCGCCAGCATATGGCGCGCCCCGCTTTCTTTCTCCCACCGCGCGTCTCTCAACATGCTAAACCTACGCAACGAACGGCCAACTGAGCCTCCCCCCCCCACACAGCTAGTCTCCTTACAAACGCTGAAATATTTTCATTCCAGCCATTGCATTGTATTCAAATTTCACTACCTTTGCATCGCATTCGAGAGATAGCACACAACAAAGACATATTGCGGGGTGGAGCAGTGGTAGCTCGTTGGGCTCATAACCCAAAGGTCAGTCGTTCGAGTCGGCTCCCCGCTACAAAGGTTAATCTCACGAATCGCAAAGACATATTGCGGGGTGGAGCAGTGGTAGCTCGTTGGGCTCATAACCCAAAGGTCAGTCGTTCGAGTCGGCTCCCCGCTACTGATGTTTAAGGCCTCTCGGTTCTCGCCGAGAGGCCTTTATGTTTGCCCCCCACTTCATTAAAAACCGCTCCCCGTCTTCTTATCCACCTAGGCGTCACCATAAAAAAAGCGTCGGTGGCCGTGGGGGGGCGCCCTCCCACGGCCACCGACAGCGACAGTTGACGATGCGGGCCCAAGCCCCCTATCTTATATGGACAATGTCCTTCCTTTTCAATATCACTGCCGAGCGGCTAGGCAGATATAGGCGCAACATATCCTGACCGCCAAGTTTTTGGGTATAGAAGACAAAGAACATGTCATTTCTGTCAAACCCTCCAAAACGCCCCTCGTCGGTCGACAGCACAATGCTGTACCTGCCAGCCGGCACGGGAATGCCATAATCGGTGTAAGAGGTTGATGGGCTGAAGTTGAACACCAGCAGGTAGTCGCCTCGGCCAAAGGCCAAGACCTGTGTCGGGTCATAGTCATAATACCTGTAAGGGTAGCTGGGCTCGGGCAATTGCTTGAAGACCTCTATCATCTCTCGCTCAAAGTCTTGCAAGAAATGATAGCGCAGATAGTCCGCCTTGGCCAAGCTCCATTGGCGCCTGGCATACTTGTAGCTCCAGCCGTTGCCCTCGCGGGGGAAGTCGATCCACTCGGGGTGGCCGAACTCGTTGCCCATGAAGGTGAGGTAGCCGCCCGTGGCCGTGAAGAGCGTCACGAGGCGAATCATCTTGTGAAGGGCCATGCCGCGGTCCACGGCCATGTTTTGGCTCTCCAGGTTCATGCTCGTATACATCTCCTTGTCCATCAGGCGGAAGATGATGGTCTTGTCTCCCACCAAGGCCTGGTCGTGGCTCTCCGCATAGTTGATCACTTTCTCCTCGGGGCGGTGGAGCTGCAGCTCATAAAAGATTTTGCCAACGGGCCACTTCTCGTCAGGCACCTCCTTTATGAGTTTTATCCAATAGTCCGGGATGCCCATGGAGAGGCGATAATCGAAGCCTACTCCACATGCCTCCAGCGGGCCGGCTATGCCGGGGTAGCCGCTCATCTCCTCGGCGATGGTGATGGCGTCGGGCCTAATCTGATGGATGAGCATGTTGGCCATCATGAGGTAGCTTATGGCGTCTTCGTCCTCATTGGCGCGGAAATAGTCGGCATATTCAGTGAAGTCTTTGCCCAAGCCATGGTCATAATAGAGCATGCTGGTGACGCCGTCAAAGCGGAATCCGTCAAAGTGATACTCCTCTAGCCACCAGCGGCAGTTAGAGAGCAGGAAGCGGAGGGTCTCCGTCTTGCCATAGTTGAAGCAGCGACTGTCCCACGCCGGGTGGTTCCCGCGCTCGCCATAGTGGAAATAGAGGTCGGTGGAGCCATCGAGGCGCGAGATGCCCTCGTTCTCGTTCTTCACGGCGTGGGAGTGGACGATGTCCATCACCACGGCAATGCCGTTGGCGTGAGCCTCGTCAATCAGCCTTTTCAGGTCCTCCGGCTTTCCGAAGCGGCTGCTGGCCGCGAAAAAGCTGGAGACGTGATAGCCGAAGCTGCCGTAATAGGGGTGCTCCTGGATGGCCATGAGCTGGAGGGTGTTGTAGCCCATCTCAATGACATGGGGCAGCACGTCGCGGCGGAAGTCGTCATATGTGGCGATGCCCTCCTTCTCCCCGCTCATGCCGATGTGAGCCTCGTAGATGAGCCGCGGGCCCGGGGTCACCTTGAAGTCGGCGTCAGTCCACGGGAAAGGCTTGAAGTCCCACGCCTGGGCGTCAAACACTTTGGTCTCCTCATTCTGCACCACCCTGCCAATGTAGGCCGGGATTCGCTCGCCATGGCCCCCGGACCAGTGGACCGACATTTTAAACTTGTCTCCATGGCGGATCACGCAGTCTGGGATGCTTATCTCCCAATTGCCGAACTCCAGCCTCTTCATCTTGAAGCGGTCGTCCTCCTTCCAGCCAGAGAATTGGCCAATGACAAAGATCTCCGTGGCGCCGGGGGCCCACTCGCGCAGCGTCCAGACGTCTCCAACATGGTGCATGCCGTAATACTCATAAGCCTTGGCAAAGTCGGCCAGCGGCCCGCAGGTGTCCTTGATGTCCTCTAGCCGGGCTATGGTCTTTGCCCTCCTGCTCTCCAAGATTTTGGCGTAGGGCTCCAGATATTTGTCTGTCTTGTATATTGGCAACTGTTGGGTCATGTCTCTAAAGTTTTTCGGTGGGTATGGAGAAATAGAAGCAGGCCCCGGCCTTGTATGTCTTGTCTAGCCATATCCGGCCATTGGCCAACATCAGATATTTGCGCGCCACTGCCAGCCCTATGCCCTTGCCGCGGCTCGTCTCCTCGTCTTTGATGGAGATGGGCGACGAGTCGAACATGTCGAATATCTTGTCCTCTTCGCCAGACTTGACGCCAGGCCCTGTGTCCGTGACGCAAAACGTGGCCTCTTTGTGGTTGATGGTGTAAGATATCGAAATCTTGCCAGTCATTGTGTAGCGGCAGGCGTTGTCCATTATCTGGCACATGACCTTGGATATTATCTCATCGCTGTTCCAGATGGTGTCATTGGGAGCCTCCAGGGCGAACGTGGTCTCAATGGTCACGTCTTTGCCCATCTTTCGCAGCACGTCTTGATACTTCATCTTGATCTTGGTCAGCAGCTCGTTGAGCTGCACCGGGCATGCGGGCTTGAGCATATAGCTGCTCTGGAGTTTTGAGATCTCTATGAGGTTGTCAATGACGTTGAGCAGCTGGTGGCTGTTCTGCTTCACAATCTCCACGAATTTTTTCCGCTCATCGGGGTCGGAGGTCTGCTCCAAGAGGTCTATGAACCCGATTATCACGTTCATGGGGGTGCGGATCTCGTGGCTCAGGTTGGTCAGGAAGATGCTCTTGAGCTCGCGGCTCTCCATGGTCTGCTCCTGCTCTTTGCGCAGGTCGGCGTTCATCACCTCAATATTCTGGTTCTGCGAGGCTATCCTCTGCTCGCACTGGCGCACGTCTTGCCTCAGCTTCACGCACCTTATCTCCGCCTCCAGCAGCGGGGCCATGAGGTGGAGCAGGCGCGTCTTGCTGTCCAGCCCCGTCAGCGTGTCGGTCGATATCCCAAGCAAAATCCCGGTGAGCATGTTTCGGTCGTTCTTGACCGGCACGGAGATGAAGCCCGTGCCGCCAATTATGTTGAACGGCAAGGCGGCGAGAGCGGCGGCGGCATCGGCGCTCGCCGTGGGCTGAGCGTGAGTCCAAGTGAACATGGTGCCGCGCTGGCACATGTTCCTGTCCGACGACTCTATGACCATATACTTGTTGGGGCTCGCCTGCTTTTGACAGAGGGCCATGACGTGGCAATGGGCCATAGCGGCCAAGTCCTCAAGCCTTTTCGAGAGGTCGTTGTAGCCGACCGATGACAGCAGAGCCTTGACGTCTGCCAAGTTGCTGTCCACAAAGTCGGCCACCGACGCGTAGCCCGTCTGCGCGCCGCCCGCGTGCGGCTTCTTGCGGCCGAAGAGTGATTTGAATAACATCGCGCTCTTATATCTTATTCACAAATGTAATAATAATTACCGATGCCGTAAACGTCACCGCCGCCGTCCCGCATCCTCTTTTTTCATTATCTTCGCGCACACTGTCTTTTTCAGTGCAACTCACGACCACGCAAGGATGAACAACATAAGGAATTTCTGCATCATAGCCCACATTGACCACGGCAAAAGCACGTTGGCCGACCGCCTGCTAGAATACACCAAGACCGTCAAGGCGCAAGACATGCAGGCCCAGGTGCTGGACGACATGGAACTGGAGCGAGAGCGCGGCATCACCATCAAGAGCCACGCCATCCAGATGGACTATGAGATGGACGGGCAGAAATACGTCCTGAACCTCATCGACACCCCGGGCCACGTGGATTTCTCTTACGAGGTCAGCCGCTCCATCGCGGCCTGCGAGGGCGCGCTCCTGGTGGTGGACGCCAGCCAGGGCATCCAGGCCCAGACCATCTCCAACCTCTACCAGGCCATCGACCACGACCTCGTCATCATCCCGGTCATCAACAAGATAGACATGCCCAGCGCCAACCCCGAGGAGGTGGAGGATCAGATCATTGACCTCATCGGCTGCGACAGGTCGGAGATCCTCCGCGCCAGCGGCAAGACGGGAGCCGGAGTGCCGGAGATTCTGCGCGCCATTGTCGAGAAGGTGCCACACCCCGTGGGAGACCCCAAGGCGCCGCTCCAGTGCCTCATCTTCGACTCTGTGTTCAACTCATTCCGAGGCATCATCGCCTACTACAAAGTGGTCAACGGCGAGATCTCGAAAGGCGACCTCGTGAAGTTCGTGGCCACGGGAAAGCAATATGACGCCGACGAAGTGGGGGTGCTGCGCCTCCAGATGGAGCCGCGGCAGACTGTAAGCAACGGCGACGTGGGATACATCATATCCGGCATCAAGACCAGCCGCGAAGTCAAGGTGGGAGACACCATCACACACATCGACCGCCCATGCGCCAAGGCCATAGACGGCTTCGCCGAGGTCAAGCCCATGGTCTTCGCCGGCATCTACCCCATCGACTCATCGGACTACGAGGAGCTGCGGGCATCAATTGAGAAGCTGCAGCTCAACGACGCCTCGCTCACCTACACGCCAGAGAGCTCCATGGCGCTGGGATTCGGGTTCCGATGCGGATTCCTGGGCCTCCTGCACCTCGAGATAATCCAGGAGAGGCTCGAGAGGGAGTTCAACATGAGCGTCATCACCACCGTGCCCAACGTCACCTACAAGGCCTTCACCAAGAAAGGCGAAGTGGTGGAGGTCTACACCCCGTCGGCCCTGCCGGAGCCCACGGTGATAGACCACGTGGAGGAGCCATACATCAAGGCGCAGATAATAACCAAGAGCGAGTTCATCGGCCCCATCATGAGGCTATGCCTCCAAAAAAGAGGGCTGCAGACGGGGCAGACCTACATCACCACCGACCGCGTGGAGCTTAACTTCGACATGCCGCTGGCCGAGATCGTCTTCGACTTCTACGACAAGCTCAAGAGCATAAGCCGCGGCTACGCCTCTTTCGACTACCACCCCATAGGCTACCGCCCCAGCAGGCTCGTCAAGACCGACATCCTGCTCAACGGAGAGAGAGTGGACGCCCTCTCCGCCCTCACGTATATCGACAACGCCGAGACCATAGGCCGCAAGATGTGCCTCAAACTCAAAGAGCTGATCCCGCGACAGCAGTTCGACGTGGCCGTGCAGGCCGCCATAGGAGCCAAGATCATAGCCCGAGAGACCATCAAGGCCGTGCGCAAAGACGTGACGGCCAAGTGCTACGGAGGAGACGTCTCGCGAAAGCGCAAACTGCTCGAAAAGCAGAAAGAGGGCAAAAAGAGAATGAAACAGATAGGCAGCGTGGAGGTGCCGCAAAAAGCCTTCCTGGCCGTCTTGAAACTAGACGACTAAGGCCGCGAGACAAAAACAAAAAAATCCCTCGGCGGACGGGCGTCCGCCGAGGGATTTTTTCTCACGACTCACGCGGCTGGGGTCAGTTCGTCTTGAACTTCCACTCCTTGCGCTGCGCCAGCTCAGCGTTGGCCTTCTCGATCTTCTTCTCCAGGCCGGCCTTAAAGGCCACAATCTTCCTGGCCGCCTCGGCATCGCCGGTGGCTATGATCTGGAGCGCCAAAATGGCCGCGTTTTGCGCCGCGTTCAGCCCCACCGTGGCCACAGGGATGCCCGGGGGCATCTGTATCATTGAAAGCATTGAGTCCCACCCGTCCATGGAGATGGAGGCCTTCACAGGCACGCCAACCACGGGCAGCGGAGTGGCGGCG
>SAMEA104315425__coassemble_1277_pt1 | contig 13851 bp, 11 predicted proteins | sample SAMEA104315425__metabat2_high_PE_033 | metagenome-assembled genome bin SAMEA104315425 (sample SAMEA104315425) | gut metagenome | biome: Monkey gut; feature: monkey-associated habitat; material: faeces | place: China | collected 2013 | reverse complement strand
TTTGTATTGTCAGGTTTCAATCCACGCACCCGCACGGGGTGCGACCTCAATAATTCAACAACTTAACACGTAAGATTATGTTTCAATCCACGCACCCGCACGGGGTGCGACTTAAACGTCACCTTGCGGGCGTGCTTGGCCATGACGTTTCAATCCACGCACCCGCACGGGGTGCGACGCCCGTCTGCGACGGCGAGATAAGGGGCGTGCAGTTTCAATCCACGCACCCGCACGGGGTGCGACAAAAATAGCGAGTTGTGCCCTAGTGGGGGCTCAAGTTTCAATCCACGCACCCGCACGGGGTGCGACGTCGGAGCAGGCGCGGGTCGCTTTGCTAGAGTTAGTTTCAATCCACGCACCCGCACGGGGTGCGACGGGGGGGGACGGCCGAATCAGAGACCACCGTAAGGTTTCAATCCACGCACCCGCACGGGGTGCGACCGCATCGGCGGCGGTCTTTTTGCCAATCTCCTCGTTTCAATCCACGCACCCGCACGGGGTGCGACCTGAGGCGTCTAGCCCCGTCAATAGACCTATACAGTTTCAATCCACGCACCCGCACGGGGTGCGACAGGTATAGGCTCTTCTCAAAGATGTTGTATACGGTTTCAATCCACGCACCCGCACGGGGTGCGACATCGTGCAGGGCTACGTGGAGGAGCTGCGTCGTGTTTCAATCCACGCACCCGCACGGGGTGCGACCAGGCAGAGGGATAGCGAGGATAATGCGCGATGGTTTCAATCCACGCACCCGCACGGGGTGCGACACCTCAAACGTATGGTACGCAGGATTGTGGCCGAGTTTCAATCCACGCACCCGCACGGGGTGCGACTCGCCGTTATAATTTGGGCGGTTAAAAACTTTAAGTTTCAATCCACGCACCCGCACGGGGTGCGACTTTTACTAAGACGCTGCAGTTCGCAGTGGACAAGTTTCAATCCACGCACCCGCACGGGGTGCGACTCTTTTTTAAAAAGATAGATATCGCAGCCTGTGGGTTTCAATCCACGCACCCGCACGGGGTGCGACAGCACATCGCAAAAACCGTTCTCTTGCAATGTATTCGAAGGCGTTTTGTGCGAACGTTTGCACTTTAGACCTCCTGTTCTTTTGTTACCTTGTTCTAAGGCCGACAACTGTTTGATTTTGTGATGTTGCGAACCTCTTAGCGATTGAGGAACTGCGTGACGTTCGCAGTTTCAAAATTACGCAGAAAGGATCAGACAATCAGGTCTCCGGACAGGTCTATTGAGGTCTGGCGACCTATGTGCTCTATCTTTCGCTCCCACTTATTTCCCAAGGAGTAGAAGCGGATGCTGTCCGCTTCGGGATCTATCAGCTCTTGCAGTCTTGCCTTTAATGTTAAATATTGGCTCGCGTCAACTAGACATTCGAAGACGGAGTTCTGCACCCGCTGCCCATAGTTTTGGCACTCTCTTGCCACGTTGCGCAGGCGTCGCGCGCCGGAAGGCGATGATGTCTCCACATCGTATGTTACCAAAATGTACATATCTCTTTTGAGTGTTTATTATAAACAAAAGGCCGGATAGTCATCAATGTCTCCGCGAAGGTGCCTGGCTAGCAGCATGGCCTGCGCGTATGGCAAAAGGCCTAGCGATATTTTATCTCCCATAAACGGGTGCGTCATCTGGTCACGCTTGCGCAGTTGCCACGCTTTTATGAATGCTTTCCTTGCAGCGTCTGTCATTGTCACGCAGTCGTCTTGCGCGGCGAATCCACTCGCGTCTATCTGGCGGCGGTTTATGAGGGACAAGACGAACCTGTCCGCCATATAGGCTCTAAGCTCCTCCATAAGATCCAATGCCAAAGACTTGCGCCCGGGGCGCATGGCGTGCTGGAAACCGACGCAAGGGTCCAGGCCGACGGTCTCTAACGCAGCGGACACGTCAGACGCCAAGAGCGTGTAGGCAAACGACAACATGGCGTTGACAGGGTCGCGAGGCGGGCGACGGTTGCGACCACTGAAGCTGAAGCCGTCTTTTTGCTGGACTATGAGGCGGTCAAAAACGCCGAAATAGGCGTTGGCCGCCTCGCCCTCAAAACCCCTCAACGAGTCCATGTCCGTCGCCCTCAGCGCTTGCTTCTTGCTGGCCGCCATGGAGCGTATCACGGCCTCCACCTCGGGGTCGGCGCCATAGTCGCGAGTGTATCGCTGGAGGGTGGCGCGGCCGTTCTTGATCTTGGCGGCTATCATTATCCGCGCTATGTGCAATGCGGACTCGGCGTCGTCGGCGACCCGATATTGCTCACGCCTCAGCAAGACGTTTCCGCGAGTCGGGCCTGCCAAGGTGGCGATGAAACGGCCACCAGGCGTTAGAAACGTCAAAGCCACTCCGTGATCCACACACAGCTTCATCACTCCGGGCGAGGCTCCCATATATCCAAAGGTGACAATGCCCTCGAGGTTTATTATGGGGACGCGCAGACGCTCCTCCTTATCAACCGAAACGACAACGTCTTCACCGTCTCGGCTGATATAGGCCTCGGGAGTCGTGACATAGAGGGTGTTAAGCATCTTCCGCATAGAGAGTCCTCTTCAAATATGTTTTTGCGGACAAGCCCGCGGTCTCTTTGGGCAAGCATATGTCGATGAGTGAGCAGCGTCCGCATTTGGGCGTCTTGACGGGCGGGGGTGTGCGGCCCTCAGCCATCAGTTCCCACATCTGGGCGGCCAGGCTCTCCGTCTTGCCCCGCAGGGCGTCTGTCATGTCGACGTATACCCTTTTCCTTGTCTGCCAGTAGAAGATGGCGCCACGTCTCACACTCGCCTCATTCATCTCCTCCAGCGCCATGCACTGCGCGCACAGCTGCACCTCGTCCGTCTCGTCAGCCTTTTCGCGGCCGTGCTTATACTCCACGGGCAAGACGCTCCACCAACCATCCCTCCCGCTCAGGCGCACCGCGCCTGGCTCACCTTCGGCCACGGCTCGGCACTCCACGGCGTCGCTGAAGCCCGACAGCCTAAGGCGGTGGGAGATGAGCGGGACGCGCCTGAGCGTCAGCACCCCGTTGTTAATCTGCCGCGCCAGAGGGTCATCCACCCTCTGGTGCAGCAGGCTGCCCTCCGTGGTGAGGGCGTTCTCGGCCCATTGCTGCTCCACGTGTATGAGCGCCCATTGGCGCGGGCAGAACATGAAGTGCTGGATGCCCGAGAGCATGAGCAGGTCGTCATCCATGGTCAGATCAGCTCTTCGACGGTCACGCCATCAGGCGCCTGCCCCACGGTCACCTCGTAGTCGCCGAAGCATCGGGCGGGGGCTGCCCCGTCTTTCCTCTTGACGGAGACCAGATCGAAGAGCTTGCCCGCGGGGGCGTTGCCCAAGACGCTGTCATGGCGGAAGACAATGAGCCTCTGGGCGGACATCAGCCCGCGGGCCGCGGAGTGATCTTGGTCGAACATGTTTTTGAGGGCCTCGAAGAAGAGGTCTAGATCCTCTTGGGAAAAACCTGTCTGGCGAGCCAAGTTGGCCGAGACGAAGCCATGGCAGACGTAGAGGCCGTATGGCACGGTGCTCTTGCGGCCCATGGTCCGCTCCTTTTCCGCGTCCTCCTCTTTGGCCACGGCCATTCGGGTTATCGAGTGCTCTGTGGCCACAATGGGGTCGACAGACCTGGAGAAGGTGAGCTGGATGGGGCCGCGCACCTGCCCGTCGGTCTTGCCGGCGTTGGAGCCTGTGGAGAGGACCGCTCCAAAGGTGCGGATGTCATAATACTTGCGGCACATGAAGTCTCTCGCGGTCTCCTGCTTGGACTTGACCTCTGGAGACTCGTCCGCCTCTTGGATAAGCTTGTTCAATATGGCCTTTTGCTTGATGAAGATGTCGTAGCCCGGGGCTAGGCCCTTGGCCACGGCGACGTAGTTGCGCACCTTGCGCTTCAGGCACACGTCCGTGACGAGGCCCAGACCCGTCTCGGCGTCCACACGCGGCAGGTTGCCAGCGTCGGGGTCTCCATTGGGGTTGCCGTCTTGAACATCGAAAAGGTAGACGAAGTCTATGCGATTATTAAGCTCTTGTGACATGATATTCTATTAGTTAAGTTCGTTTCAATACATTCTAGTCCTTGGCCTCGGCGCCACCATGTGCCCCGTCAACCATCCTGCTTGCCTTTTGCTGATAGTAGCCCAGGAAGAAGCGGCCCTGGTCCTCCACGTCGAGGTGTACGGGGAATCCGTCCGGGGGCAACAGGTTTATGATCTCCGCCTTGACGCCTTCGCCCCAGCCTGCTTTCTCGGAGTGGTGGAGCGAGAGGTTCAGCAGCGTCGGGAAGACGTAGGCGGGAGTGGTGGAGGCGGAGTTGAGATATCGCTCCGCGATGGAGCGCAGTCCGCTCGCGCTGTATTGGATGCTTTCCAAGACGGCGAAAAGCCGGCCACAGAGATAGGCCGGGTTGGTGTTCTCTTTATCCAGCATTATGTCAATCTTTTTATTGTTGTCATTCAATCTATTGATGTACGCTTTGAGTATTGCGGCCCTGGCCACGGAGACGGGGTATTTCACGTCTTGATCCGACGCCTCGGCTCGGACGCGCGCAAGGCAAGACGTCAGCAGCAGCCTCGGGTAACGGCCTCCACTCAAGACACTTTTCATTATGGCCTCCGGCAGACTCGGCAACGCCTTGTCCACCTTGCCATCTAGCGTCACGGCGCGAAGCATCGAATAGATGCCGAAATATGGCCTCGGATTCTTAGACGCGTCCACAATCTCCATGTCGTTAAAATGGCGCAATATGTTTGCTGCGAAGTCCAATAAAGTAGTCTCTTGCCAATAGACCACGGCAATGCGGGCGGAGTTTGGCGCCAAACCGAGGAAATAGAATCGGTCTTCCATCTCTGCTTGCCTCTCGCCGCTAAACATTGACTTGAGGGCATTTCTCACCCTGCTCACGTGAGCGTTTGGGTCATCGTCCCCGACGCTCTCTGAGAATATGGAGAAAATGGAGTCTTCCACATCTGCCGCAGCCTGAGTGTCTTTCGCCGCCCAAAAGACAAACGTCCGACCGCCTATGAAGGCCTTGTTTCTGGAGTCTTTTGCCAGCAGGGTTCTCAATGCGGTGGAATACTTAAACTCCGCCTCGGCCGAAATAGGCGCATTGGCGCACTGGCTCTTGCCATAAGAGTCATAACCACTATTCACCTGAAAGGCCACGATTTTCGCAATCGCCTGCCCTCCTATAATTGGGGTCGCAGAGGTCGTCTGCACGGGTTCCGCCCTATTCCCCGTCACCAAACATATTGCCGTCGCTTCCTTGTCCGACGCGGTTTCCGCAGCGTCAGACATCTTGAAATCTTGCTCGGCTATGATGGTCTTGCGCCCATCGATGCGGAATGATATGTTGGCCGTCTTTATTGACTTTCGGAACTCACCCCACAAGACGTCTTTCTCAAGCGGCTCCACCCTCTCTGCTTCCGGCCTCCGCAGGAACAAAAGCAGGGCTTTCAAATCTGCCGATTCGGGATTCAGGGCGGCAATTCGCTCCACCTCGTCCACAAAAGCGGCATAGTGGCATGCGTTATTACTGACCTTTTTTTCATCTTCGGCCGAGCGCTGTTCTATGAACGTCTCTTCCGACAGGCCCAGGGCATAGGAGCAATTGTCCCACAACGCGTTTGGCTTTGTCGCGCTCGTTCGCGAAACGCCCTTTGGGACAAGGAACTCCCGAAATTTCTTTTTTTCAAGGCGGCAGTCTTCTAGGCGAGAGAAGTTGCCGTCTTGGTCAATGACCACTATATATTTCAGCTCCCTGCGCTCTTTCCCCTTGGGGGCCAGTTTGCCTTGGCTGCGGTCATAATATTCACATAACGCACTGAGTATCATCTCAACACCTCCTCACTGTCTTTTTCTGGCACGCGGATGACCCCTTGCTCCATATGCGCGCGGAAAAACATGGGCTGCTTGTCGTTGGCAAAGTCAATGTCGTAGAGCATTATGCCCAAATCCCGATCCTCCGCGATGGGACTGGCGGCGTCGGCCTCGCCTGGCGCGACAAGGCGAAATCCGCACGAGCACTCGCGCGTGCCCAGATATGGCTGGTTGAAGCACTGGCCCTTTGACGCGCGGCGCTCAAACATCTCATAATATTTCATTGGGTTCTCGTCGGCGCCAGCCTCTCGCTTCTGCGCGGCGCTTGGCCTGTCTCGCAATGGGATGAAGACCATCTTTGCGGATATTCGGTACCGCACGTCGCGAAGCATCAACGAGTTGCGCTGCTGGCGTTTTTCCTCAATGAATATGCATTTTGTCTTAGGGGAGGCCGTGGCGCCCACCTCATTTCGCCTCACGCTCATCCACTTGATGGGGCTTAGCACCTCAATCTTAGTCACTTGCCACCTTATGGCGGGTTTCCAGAAGATGGCCTCGAAGATGGCGCGCGAGGCCGAGGGCGTAATGACGTCGTAGCTCACTCGCTCCACTTTCAGCTCAGGGCGAGTGAAGCAGGCCTGCTCGCCCCACACCTCGAGCGTAAACTCCTTGTCCGTGTAATTCATTGTCTTTTGTAATATATGTGTGTCTCTCGGACTATATCATCATTATCTCATTCAGGCTGACGTTCTCGGCCAACAGGCCCACCTTGGGGTCATATTGCACCGCGGAGGTGAGTGCGAGGACGCCCTCCGCCGCCACGCTAACGACGCCATCGGCCAACAGGCTCTCGACCATGCCCTTGCGCACACTCACGGTGTAGGGCCTGAGCTTGCGCGCCAGGCTGTAGCTCTCGCCCTCTTTCCGCAGCTCGGCGAGCAGCTCGGCGCCGCGCCCATAGGGGACTATCACGTCTTGCCCGCCGTCCTCTATCAATTTGAATTTTTCTGCGGCCGAGGCGAACTGCACTTCCATAGAATTGAGGTCGGCCCCTATGCCTTTCTTGTCGAACTCTCGGCCAAGGGCGTAATATTGAGCGAAATATGCAGTCATGGCCCTTGTGTCAAGACGTCCACGCCGTCACCCAACTCAGCCCTCATGTTTTTCAACGCCGCCTCAGCCCTAGCTTGACTTCCCCTTTGCGGCCTGGGCAGGCTGAAGACGGTGACCTCGCCCATATGGCTCATAAGCCCCTCGCGGTTGCATCGGCCAGCGGCCTGGAGAATTGAGTCCAGCCCTGCCACTTGGCGAAACACCGCAGGGAAATCAAGGTCCACGCCCGCCTCTATCAATTGAGTGGAGATGACGCGCACCTTTCGCGCGGGGTCTTCTTTAAGCGCCTTGCGGATCTCGTCAATGGTTCGTCGGATGTGCTCGCCGCACATCATCCGTGAGAGATGAAACGTGAGCGACCCATCGTCGGCATTCATCCTCCGATACACCTCCAAGGCGTCTTGGCGAGTGTTCACCACACACAAGACCCTGTCACGAAGCATGAGCCTTTCGGCCAAGTCGTCATAGCTCCATGGCGTTGAGTAGCAGAAGTTTATGTTGGTTCGGCGCGGCAGCGAGCCTCCGTCGACGTCGGGCGATATTTCCTTAATGTCCCCTATCCCGTCAAGATTCACGTCTCGGCACTCCCTTTTTAGCGCTTCCAGGCTCTCGCCTCCCAAGATGGGCTGACTTGCGGTCATGAAAAGGAAACTGACGCCGAAGAGCCGGCGGTATGCCTTGAGAGCCGATATGATGGGGTTGAGGAAGTCGACGGGCAGGGTCTGGACCTCGTCCATCAACACCACGGAATTAGCGATATTATGGAGTTTGCGGCATTTTGACGGTTTGTTGCTGAAGAGTGACTCGAAGAACTGCACGTTTGTGGTGACGACGATGGGGGCGTCCCAGTTTTCCGTGGCCAGCCTGCGTTTCAACGTCCGTGGGTTCTCTTGGCCGTCGTCAGAGTCGTCATCCGTAGCGCTGTGATGCTCCAGCACATTCTCATCACCGAAAACATTGCGGAGCACTTGCGCCGTCTGCGTTATGATGGAGGTGTATGGGATCACCACGATCACTCGCCTCAGCCCGTGGCGCACTGCGTGCCTGAGCGCCCAAGCCATAGAGGCCAACGTCTTGCCCCCTCCGGTTGGCACGGTGAGGCTGAAAAAGCCTTGCGGCGCGTCAGCCTCGGTCTCGCAAGCGGAGAGAATCTTGGCTCTGAAAGAATTGACAGGCGTGTGTGGCGCATTGGCGCACATCTCTTCCATCTTCACCCGCAATTTTTCTGAAAGTGTGGCCATATCGTCGCCCCCGCCCCTCCGGCCTGCGCTATCGGGGGCCATAAAGCTCTCCGTGTCTAAAAAATCGGCATCCACAAGACAGGAGAACAACATCCTTATCAAGTGGTTATACTCGCTTGGAGACTTTAGCATGTCTCTATTCAAGCTCAGGCTGACCGATGGAGCCTGACGGTCTATGCCGTCCGGAAACTCTTGTTTCATAGCTTGCAAGAAGTCGTCGTGGTCGTGCAGGCCGGCGTGATGCCCCTCTATGGGGATGCTCAGCAGCGGATGGACCCGAGGATAAGCCATCTTCGCCAAGAGAGCCCCCACGTAGGCGTGGCGTTTCGTAATGGCGTCATAGCCACACTCTCCTTTGCCGAAGCCAGACACCTCTCGTATGTAACTCTGAAATTCAGGTTTCTCCTTTCCCCTGTCGTGCAGCAGTCCCAACACACGGCCCCACTCTCCCATGCCGAACAAGGAAGAAAACTTGGACGCCAGGGCGGCGACGCCATCAGAATGCTCTTCATTCGTTTGGATCTGCCACGAACCATCAGCTGATTGACGCAAGTGTGATATGATCTCATTTCTCATAGCCTCTAAGTTAAGTAAATCTATTAATATTTGCAATCAACAAGAAAAATTAATAAATACAACAAGCCCGCCAAGGTCACCTCTACCTTGGCGGGCTTGCCTCTTTTACAATTTCGCTCTAAAGCCCCATGACAGTGTCAACGTCGAGGCCGGTGAGCTCAGCTACCCTCTCTGGGGCCACGCCCTTGGCCAACATGCCTTTTGCCACCCTCCTCATGCCTATCTCAATGCCCTCGGCCACGCCCTGCTCCTTGCCTATCTCGATGCCCTCGGCCACACCCTGCTCGCGCGCCGTGGTCATGCTGTTCTTGATGTCGCGGTAGGCCTTCAGGCTGTCCTCATACGTGCGGAGCTCAGACGGCGTGAACTGGGCTATCTCCGCCTCTTGGAACAAGCGTTGGAAGACGCGCTCCTTCAGCGCCTTAGGGCGGCTGTCAATGCGAGACAGATTCTTGAGTACGAAAAACCACTTGTCCCTTATGTCCTCAAGCTCGTCAGCCGCCTTCGTGAAGCGGCCTATCTCTATATACTTGAGCAACAGCTTGCTGTAGAACGTGCGCCCCGTGGCGACATCCTGTAGCATGATGTCATGACATATCTCGTCGGGGTCGAACGCAGGGTCTGAGTAGCTGAAGTTAAGGATTGCGATGACGTAGACCTTGTCGAGGCGGAAGTCCCAGTCCGGCCCTTTCTGCGCCTGCTCTCGTATCGGGAACGTGGCGTAGAAGATGGAGCGGTCTTTGAAATATTTCTGGTAGGCGTTTTGCATCTCGACGATGAAACGCTCCCCGCGCTCGTTTTGGCAGTAGACGTCGAAGATGGCCTTGCGGTCCGTCGTCACGTCGCCGACGTTCTCGCCATTGAGATACATCACGTCCGTCACGACCTGCTCGCCTTGGAAGAGCGAGTTCAGGAAATCAATTAAGAGATCCTTGTTCGGCTTAGACCCGAAAATCCGCTTGAAACCGAAGTCGGTCAACAGGCTTATGTACTTGTCTTCTGTCTGTCTCATGCTTTGCGACATTACGTTTTCAAATATAAGCAATTGGAGCATTGGCGCAAAAATGAGGCCGGCCCACAAGTGCCTTTACTTGCGGGTCGGCCATCAATCAATTGCGTTTCATCTAGTTCTGCCCGTTGAGCGTGGCCACGGCCACGCCGCCTCCCGGGAGCGAGACGGTGAGGGTGACAGGGCCTGCCTTAGCCTCAGTGCCTCGCAATATTATCTGCGCGTTGCCCATAAAGGCGCCGACCCGGGCGTTGGCCTTGTCTGGCCCCGTTGGCCGCTCCTGCGCCTTGAACCCCGGGTCGCCGTTTCCCCAACCCAAGATTTCCGCGGGTCCGGAGACTTTGACGTCCAGTGTCTCGCAAGCGTCTGGCACTTGGCGTCCCTTTTTGTCAAGGAGCGTCACGTCCACCACCACGCACTGCTGATTGCCGCTGAGCGTGGGCCTGCTCACCACTAGCCGCGGCGTCTCGGCCCGTCCTGTGGTCTCCACTCGTGTTGTCTTGACCCTCTTGCCCGCCTTGTAGCCGCGGGCCTCCAGTCGGCCGGGGCGATATGTTGTCTTCCACACCAGGTGGCTGTCTTTCTCCATCTTCTGCCTCCCGAGGCTCTTGCCGTCTTGCAGCAGCTCGACCTCGTCCATGTTGGAGTAGCACCAGACCTCGACCTCCTGCCCCTCACGGCCTTTGAGATTCCAATGGGGGAAGATGTGGAGCACGGGTTCCGACGTCCAGGCCGCCTTGAGATAATAAGCCTCGTCTTTAGGGAAGCCGCAATAGTCCAAGATTCCGAACTGCGACCCCGTGGCGGGCCACTTCATGGGGTTCGGCTCTCCGCGATAGTCAAAGCCTGTCCAATAGAACACGCCCGCGGCCCAGCCGTTGTCTCGGTAAAACTTCCAACCGCGCTCAATGACATTCTTCTCATGCCCCTCGCGGTTCTCGCCGTTCATGTTGATGCTCTTCATCCAGCCTCGGACGGAGTCGGTCTCATAGACGCCGCGGGTGCCGCAGGCGCTGGTCTCCTCGGTGCCGATGACGACCCAGTCAGGATATTGTCGGTGGCGGTTCCAGACGTCGTTTTGCACAATGTAGTTGTAGCCGTGGATGTCGACTTGCTTGGTGAGGCCGAAGCCTCCAGAGTTCCCGTAGGTGTAGAGGCGCGTGCTGTCAATCTGGCGGGCGTAGTCTATCATTGCGCGGGCTATTCTCTCACCCTTCTTGTCGCTCTCGATCCACCACTCTTCGTTTCCTATGCTCCAGAGTATCACGGAGGGGTGGTTGCGGTCGCGCTCAATCATCTTGCGCAAGAGCGTCAGATGCTCATCGTTGGCGCCCATGAGCCGGTTCTCGTCTATGACCAGCATGCCGAGCGAGTCGCACACGTCGAGCATGGCGGGAGTGCCGGGGTTGTGCGAAAGGCGTATGGCGTTCATGCCCAAGTCTTTGAGTTTTTTCACTTTATAGACCCACAAGTCTTTGAGCAGCGCAGTGCCCACCCCAGCGTGATCGAGGTGGAGGTCTGAGCCCACAAGCTCCAATGGCTTGCCGTTGAGCAAGAAGCCGTCTGCCGTGTTCCAACCCAGCGTGCGGAGGCCCACCTTGGTCTCGATGGCGTCACGCTCCCGCCCCCCCGTTGAGACGGCGGAGCGGAGAGTGTAGAGGTATGGGTCGGAGACGCTCCAGAGGTGCGGGTCGGGGACGGCGAGGTGGCCATCGCCCCCCTCGGCCACCACGTTGCCCTGTGCGTCGATGAGCTTATGGACGGCCTGGCCAGACGCCACCGTGGCGACACGGAGCCTGCCGCCTTCCCACGAGGCGAAGACATTGTCAATGTGGCAGTCCTTGTCGCGTTTCACCAGCCACACGTCTCGATAGATGCCAGCGCCCTCGTAATACCAGCCCTCCTCGGTAGAGGCGTCGCAGCGCACCGTGATGACGTTGTCGCCGCCATAATTGAGATATTCGGCAATATTGTAAGTCTGACGGGCGTATCCGCTCGCCTCATGCCCCAGGTAGAATCCGTTGCAGAAGACTTGCGCGTTGCGGAAGACGCCCTCGAACTGGACGTAGATGTCTCGCCCTTCATCGGCCGCCCCCACGGAAAAATGACGTCGGTACCACCCCACGCTGTTTTGCGGGTAGCGCCACCCCACCTGCTTGTAGCCGTGCGAATGGCTGGCCTCGGCCGCGTAGGGCAGGTCCACCACCCAGTCATGCGGCAGCGTCACGCGCTGCCATGTGGAGTCGTTGAACTCGGGATTGGCCGGCCCTTGGTTCTGCCCCACCGCCTTGGTGAGGTAGGTGAAGTATTCGGTGCCGTGGGAGAAGTCGGCCTCCATTGAGGCGGCGTTGCCGAGGTGGAACGTCCAGCCATCGTTGATCAACGTCGTCTCGCGCTGCGCCGTGGCCACCGCCGGCGACAGGCCTAAGGCTATGGTGGCGAGGAGAAGCAATGTATCTTTCATTCAGTCTATGTGTTTTTGTTTTGTTTGCGCGAATTTAGCATTTGTTCGCAAGCCGTCGGGGCGTTAATGTTAACAAGTGGTTACATGGCGGGCCACCGCCCCGGACAGAGAAAGCGAGCGGGGCGGGACACCAGCCCCACCCCGCTCGCTTGACTTTTTCACGCCACGTGGCCCGCACCGGGCTCAACGCCCCAGCTTCATGAGCCTTACGGCCGAGGCCATGAAGGAGCGCAACTCCGGGCAGTCGGACTGCAAGATGTCATCTTGGCTCCCGTCCCACAGTTTATGGCCCGCCTCGATAAAGACGATGTGCTCACCAATGGTGAAGACGGAGTTCATGTCGTGGGTGTTTATGATGGTGGTGATGCCGCTCTCGTGGGTGATGGCAGATATGAGCGAGTCTATCACTCCGGCCGTCACGGGGTCGAGGCCAGAGTTAGGCTCGTCGCAGAAGAGGTATCGCGGGTTTTGCACAATGGCCCTGGCGATGGCCACTCGCTTCTGCATTCCGCCAGATATTTGAGCAGGGAAGAGCCCGTCGGCCGCGGCGTCGAGGTTGACGCGTCGGAGGCACTGCTGCGCCCTGCGCCGACGCTCGGCGGCTGAGAGCGTGGTGAACATATCGAGCGGGAAGCGGACATTCTCCAGCACGGTCATGAAGTCGAAGAGCGCCGACCCCTGAAAAATCATGCCCACCTCCTGCCTGAGGCGCAGCCTCTCATGGCGCCCCATGCGCGTGACGTCGCGCCCGTCATAGAGAATGGAGCCCTCGTCAACGTCATAGAGGCCCACGAGGCTCTTGAGCAGCACCGTCTTGCCGGAGCCGCTCTTGCCGATGATGAGGTTGGTCTTGCCGTCCTCAAAGACGCCACTGACCCCATGCATGACCTTGCGGCCGTTGAAAGTCTTGGATATGTCCCTAGCCTCGATCATGACAGCATCAGTTGGGTTACGAGCAGGTTTACCATCAGAATGGTGACGCAACTCACCACCACGCTCTTGGTGCTGGCCCTGCCCACGTCTAGCGCTCCGCCGGTGACGTAGTAGCCGAAGAATGATGACACCGAGGCTATGATGAAGGCGAAGAGAGTGCTCTTGAAGAGCGAGTAGAAGATGTAGAACGGGCGGAAGGTGAAGTGGAGGCCGTATATGAAGTCGTCTGACGGCACCATGCCAGTGGTGAAGCCCGAGAACCAGCCCCCCACGATGCCTATGCACATGCTGTACACGACAAGCAGCGGCACGCAGACAACCATGGCCACGACCTTGGGCGCGGCGAGAAACGAGGCGGAGTTGATGCCCATGATGTCAAGGGCGTCAATCTGCTCCGTTATCCTCATGGTGCCGATCTCGGACGATATGTTGCTGCCCACCTTGCCAGCCAAGATGAGGCATACGATGGTGCTGGAGAACTCCAGGACGATGGTCTCGCGTGAGGCGTAGCCTATGGTGTAGGTGGGGATGAAGGGGTTGTCGAGGTTATTGGCCATCTGGATGGTGACGACGGCCCCCACGAAGAACGAAATGAGCGTGACTATGCCGAGCGAGTCGACGCCGAGCTTATACATCTCCTGCAACACCCGCCTGCCAAAGACGCTCCACTTCTGCGGCGCCGCGGCCACCTG
>SAMEA104315425__coassemble_1270_pt1 | contig 13904 bp, 10 predicted proteins | sample SAMEA104315425__metabat2_high_PE_033 | metagenome-assembled genome bin SAMEA104315425 (sample SAMEA104315425) | gut metagenome | biome: Monkey gut; feature: monkey-associated habitat; material: faeces | place: China | collected 2013 | reverse complement strand
CGTCTTTCTTGGCCTGCGCAATTCCTTTTTTTGCCAGGTCGACGGGGTCGGTGTTACCCTCTTCAGTGAATACGCCCACGCCTATCTGCTGGCCCAGGACCTGCAGCTGGTTGATGGCCGCCGGACGATAGACGTCTCCCGCCACCAGGAGCGGGTTTTTGCCCCTCTGCGTCTTGAGCAGATTCGCCAGCTTGCAGGCAAAAGTCGTCTTGCCTGAACCTTGGAGGCCAGACATGAGGATGACAGCCGGGTTTCCTTTTAGGTTCACGTCCACCACGTCGCCGCCCATGACCTGCGTGAGCTCGTCATCTACGATGCTCACCATCATCTGGCCCGGCTTCACGGAGCGCAGCACGTCTTGCCCCAGGGCCTTTTGCTTCACGTTGTCGGTGAACTGCTTGGCCACCTTGTAGTTGACATCGGCATCTAGCAGCGCTTTGCGGATGTCTTTGAGGGTTTCTGCAACGTTCAGCTCGTTGATGCGCCCCTCGCCTTTGAGCATCTGGAACGACTTCTCGAGCCGTTCGGAAAGGTTCTCAAACATATGTCGTGATGTAAGTCTTTTATTCTGTGAGTGATACCCTCATTATTTCACGTCTTTGAACACCCTCCACGCCGCGTCGGTCTCAGGCACAGGCGCCACAATGGAAACCTGGGCGTGCGTGACGGGGTGCTCGAACTCAACGAGCCTGGAATGGAGGTTTATGCCACCGCCCTCATTGCTGCGCTTGGCCCCGTATTTCAGGTCGCCGCGGATGGGGCAGCCGATGCGCGCCAGTTGGGCTCGGATCTGGTGGTGACGCCCCGTCATCAGCTCCACCTCCAAAAGGTTTAGACGCTCGGAATTAGAGATGAGCCTATACTTGAGTATTGCCTCCTTATAGCCCGTGCGAGGGCTCACGGAGACCAAGGCTCGGTTTTTCTCCTCGTTCTTGCCAATGAAATGGTGCAGCTCGGCCTCCAACTGCTCGGGCCTGTCTTGCGTGATGGCCCAATATACCTTGTGCACCTTCTTTTGCGCAAAGAGCTCATTGAGCCGTGACAGGGCCTTGCTGGTGCGCGCGAACAGCACGACGCCGCTCACCGGGCGGTCAATCCTATGGACCACGCCAAGGAAGACGTCGCCAGGCTTAGAGTACTTCTCTTTGATGTATTTTTTCACGTCGTCGAGCAACGTGTGGTCTCCCGTCTTGTCTGCCTGGACAATCTCGCCCACCTTTTTGTTGACGGCGATTATGTGGTTATCTTCGTAAAGTATCTCCACGGCTTCGATAGAGTATTAATTGTGGTAAAAAAATCAATCACGGAAAGGTTCAATACTGCTCCTCCGCAGCCGGGAACTTACCGTTTTTGACATCGGCGGAGTAGCGACGGACAGCGTCTGCAATCTCATCATGCAGGTTAAGGTAACGGCGGACAAACTTGGGCTTGAACATGGTGCTCATGCCCAGCATGTCTTGCCCCACGAGAACTTGACCGTCCACTCCATCGCCCGCGCCAATGCCAATCACTGGCACGCTGAGCGACTGCGCCACTCTTGTCGCGAGCTTCGTCGGGATTTTCTCCAGCACTATGGCGAAGCACCCGGCAGACTGCAGCACAAGTGCGTCAGACGCTAATTTCTCCGCCTCAGCCTCGTCTTTCGCGCGCAAGCCATAGCCTCCGAACTTGTTGATGCTCTGCGGGGTGAGCCCCAGATGGCCGATGACGGGCACGCCCGCGGCGACGATGGCCCTCACGGTGGCCTCAATCTCCACGCCGCCCTCAATCTTGACCGCGTCGGCAAGCGTCTCCTTCATTATCCGCACGGCAGAGTTGACGCCCTGCTCCACGCCGGCCTGGTAAGAGCCGAACGGCATATCGACGACCACGAGGGCCCTCTTGGCGGCCCTCTTGACGGCCGCGCCGTGGTATATCATCTGGTCAATGGTTATGGGGAGCGTGGTGGGCCAGCCGGCCACAACGTTGGAGGCGGAGTCTCCGACCAATATGGAGTCGACACCGGCCTCGTCTAGTATGGCGGCCATGGTGTAGTCGTAGGCCGTGAGCATTGTAATCTTCTCGCCCTCGCGCTTCATCCGCGCGAAGGTAGACGTCGTGACCTTAGCGTCTGCTTTATTTTCCGACATTGTACTATAAACCAATTAAGCAAGGGGCAAAGTTAATGAAAAATAGCTTGAAGATGAGAAATTTGTGGCTTTTTAGCAGAGCGCGCGGCGCCCCCTCTTGCCGCACAAGGCATACCGCCTGTTAAAAAATACGCGGCGCGAGATTGCGGTAAGCGGGCGGATTTGAGTATATTTGCGGTATCGCGCCGCCGTGCGAATGACGGCGCGGCCAAAAGACTCGAAACAAAATAACGCAGAGCATGATACAAAGAATACAGAGCATCTTCATTTTAGTTGCCATATTGCTGATGTGCAGCCTCATAGTGTGGCCCATAGACACCTTTGCCAGCGCGAAAGGGATTATGGAGTTGCGATGGAACGGTTTTTGGGACGTCACCCCCGGTTGCCAAGACCCACAGGTGCGCAGCCTCACGCCGCTGGCCATAGTGCTGCTGGTGTCCGTGATGCTGAATGCGGTGGGGCTCTTCATGTTCAAGCACCGCCCCCTTCAGATGCGCATGGTAGGCATCGCCGCCGGCGTCGAAATCTGCGTGACGGCTCTCTTCGTATACCTGTGCGTGACGGCGGCGGGCGCCATGGAGTCGGGCTTTCACTTCTGCCTCGGCTGGCTGACCCCGCTGCTTGCCGCCGTGCTTGACTACCTGGCCTACCGCCGCATTTCTGACGACGAGGCCCTGGTGAAGAGCCTGGACAGGCTGCGCTAGGAGGAAGAGGCGTGACAGGAGACAGAGCGCGGGCGCGGTGACATCATTGTCATCGCGCCCGCGCTTTTGCCTCTCCAGCCCGATGGGCTAGATGTTGTTGAAGTGATAGAGGAAGACGATGTCGCCGGTGTAGGCGGGTTTCCTCTGCCCCTCAATCTCCAGTTTGACGCTCATGGTGGCTTTGGTGGTGCCGCGGAGGTTGAGCACCTCGCGGACAACCACATGGAGGCGGACGCGGCTGCCCACCACGACGGGCTGCTGGTAACGGAAATTCTCGATGCCGTAGTTGATCTGATCCTTGATGTTGCGCACATCAACAATCTGCTCCCAGAGGTGCGGCAGGATGGAGAGCGTGAGGTATCCATGGGCAATGGTATTGCCAAATGCAGACTCACGCTTAGCCCTCTCGACGTCAACATGGATCCACTGGTGGTCAAGTGTCGCGTCTGCAAAAAGGTTGATCTGCTCCTGGGTGAACTGGTGCCACTCGGAGACGCCCAGCTCCTTGCCCACAAGGGCCTCCAGCTCGGCATGGCTATTGATGACTAATGCACTCATCTTGTCGTGAAAAAAAATATTAACGGGGGACAAATATAAAACTTTTCCGCGAGGCGGCGGCATGTGGCGTAATGCGCATACATATTTATAATTAAGCACGCAGCGCGTAAGTAAGTCGGAATAAAACTTTAACTTTGCCGCACCTTACGCAGAAATGCCCGGCATGTTGAGAAAGAGATACTTCGTCATGGCCGCAGCCGCGGCCGTGGTGGCGGCAGGTGTCATAGGCCTGAAAGGCAAAGACTTGGCACTGGCTGGCACATACCGCACGTATCTGAGCGAGACGTATGACGAAGAAGACGGCATGACCTGCGCCGTCAGGATCAGCTCGAAAGAAAATTTGGGCCTTGGCGGCGTGGAAGTGGGGATGGGCGTGGGCCTGACATTCCACTTCGGCGGGCCTCTGGAGTTTGAGGACGTCGGACTGAGCTACAAGGTCACGCTAGGGGGCGACTGGAGCGTAAATGGCGACGAGCTGACGATGGCCCCCGACACGGCGTCGTTCAATTGCGTATTTTCGGGCTCCACCGCCCGCAACAACGTGGAAGAGGCCATGGTGAGGCAGCTTCGCAAATTTGTCGCCGTCTCGATTGTGCCCAAAATCCGCAGGCGAGTAATAGAGGCGAACAGTCACAAGATGCGGATATGGCAAGTGACGCATGGCGGAGTGGTGGGCGAGGTGAACGGCCGCACGGTTGTGCTACTGAAAGAGTGAGGCGCAAACCAGGCCCGCCAACAAAAACACAGACAACACATCTTTAATCCCCGCCCCGGCGCCAAAGCCCGGGAACGAAGGGAACCACATAAGGAAAATGAAGACAGCAAACAATTCGGACAACACCAGACATTGCAGCATCGGCATCGACGCAGGCTCCACCACCATCAAATTTGTGGTGATAGAACAGGAGACGGGCGAGGTGGCCTTCAGCTCTTACAAACGCCACTTTGCGGACATCCGCACGTGCCTAGAGAACCAGCTGGACGAGATGGAGAAAGCCGTGGGCCCCGACGCCACGTACAGCGTGTGCGTGACGGGCTCGGCGGGCATAGGATTGTCAGAACGCTCAGGGCTGCCATTCGTGCAAGAGGTCTTGGCGGCCAGCGCGGCAATGAGAGAGACGGGTCGCACCGACTTCACGCTCATAGACCTCGGAGGCGAAGACGCCAAGATGGTCTTCTTCCACAAAGACAAAAGCCCCGACATCCGCATGAACGGCTCTTGCGCCGGCGGCACGGGCGCCTTCATTGACCAGATGGCCACGCTCCTGGACATTGAGCCCAAGAAGATGAGCGACGCGGCCGCGACATTCACCCGCATATACCCCATTGCGTCGCGCTGCGGCGTCTTCGCCAAGACCGACATACAGAACCTCGTGAGCCGCAGGCTGCCCACAGCAGACATAGCGGCCTCCATTTTCAACGCCGTGGCCATGCAGACCATGACCACCCTGGCCCACGGCGCGGACATCATCACGCCCGTGTTGTGCACTGGCGGCCCACTCACGTTCCTGCCGTCGCTCAGGCAGGCCTTCGTGAGGGTGATGAAACTGAAACCCGAAGACCTGATACTGCTGCCCGGCGCCGAGACCACGACGGCGCGAGGCGCGGCCCTCTCGGCCGACAAGGGCATGGCCATTGGCCTTGACGAGATTCGCTCAAGGCTGAAGCGCGAGGCCACGAAAGGCGGCGAGCAATATCTGTCCCCCCTGTTTAAAGACGACAACGAGTATGAGGAGTGGAAGAAGAACCTCAAAGTCAAGCCTTTGCAATATGCCGAGATTGAAGATGGCACATCGGCCGACGTGTTTCTGGGCATAGACTCAGGCTCCACGACAACAAAATTCGTGGTCACGGACGGTCAAGGCCGCATAGTGTTCAAAAGCTACTCCAACAACGACGGCAACCCGCTGAAAAAGGTGGAGGAGGCCCTGCGGTCGTTCCTCTGCATGGTGGCAGACCGCCACGCCAAGGTGACGTTCAGAGGCTCCGCCGTGACGGGCTATGGAGAAGACCTGGTGAAAGCCGCCCTCAACTTGGACTACGGCATTGTGGAGACCATGGCCCACTTCAAGGCGGCCCACTACGTCAACCCCGCCGTGTCATTCATCCTGGACATCGGCGGGCAAGACATCAAGTCCATCTTCATCCGCAACGGCGCCGTGGCCAACATAGAGCTCAACGAGAGCTGCTCCTCCGGCTGCGGCTCATTCTTGCAAGGCTTCGCGGGCATGATGAACATCAAGCTGCCAGACTTTGCCGAGATGGCGTGCCGGGCGCGCAGGCCGTGCGACCTGGGCACGCGCTGCACCGTCTTCATGAACTCAAAGGTGAAGGAGGCGTTGCGCCAAAACACCGACCCGGGAGACATCGCCGCGGGCCTGGCCATATCTGTGGTCAAGAACTGCCTCTTCAAAGTGCTGAAGATGCAGAACCTCAATAGACTAGGTGACACCATTGTGGCCCAAGGCGGAACGTTCAAAAACAAGGCCGTGCTGCGCGCCTTGGAGATTCTCTCTGGCAAAGAGGTGTGGACAACCGACGCCCCGGAGCTGATGGGCGCCTACGGCTCGGCGCTATACGCCATTGCCCAAAAGAGCGTGGAGAAGACGGCGTCGTCATTCAACCCCGACGAGACCCTGTCCACGCTTGCCGACATCAAGACCGACACGGTGCTTTGCTCCGGCTGCACAAACAACTGCCAAGTGGTCCGTTTCAAGTTCCCCAACGGCAACATAAGTTTCGCCGGCAACAAGTGCGAGCGAATTTTCCACTCAAAGAGCAAGAGCCTCACCCCCGGCCGCAACCAGGTGGACGAGAAGTACCACTACACCTTCGCCACCGCCAACACTGGCGATGTGGACGCAGCCGACCCGCGCGCCATAGGCATCCCGAGAGTCCTCAACATGTTTGAGAACTTCCCCTTTTGGAACACCCTCTTCACCGAATGCGGGCTGCGCCCCGTGCTGTCTGACGAGAGCACGACAAAACTGTTTCGCGGCGGCATTTTCTCCATCATGAGTGACAATATATGCTTCCCGGCCAAGTTGACCAACGGGCATATAATGAACTTGATAGACAAGAAGGTGAGCCGAATCTTCTATCCGCTTGTCATAAAAGAGACCAAGGAACACGAGCACGACTCCAACTGCTTCAACTGCCCCGTGGTGAGCGGATACCCCGACGTGATACGCTCCGCCGTGGACCCTGAGCGCCGGTACGGCATACACTTCGACACGCCCGTGGTCTCTTTCGTGGACGAGAAAGCCATCTACGACAGTTGCCGCGACTACTTGACAACCCTGGGCATCAAACGCGCCACCATTAAGAGCGCGGTGCGTAAGGCCATAGCCAAGAAAATGGAGGTGAAGCGCCACCTGATGGAGACGGAGCGCGCGCTGCTGGACAAGGACATCGCGGAGGGGCGCATGATATTCGTCATGACGGGTCGCCCATACCACATAGACCCCCTCATAAACCAGCGCGTGGCGCAAATTGTCACAGACCTTGGCGTGGACATCATATCTGACGACGTGTTTCGCGACGACCATGGCGAGTGCCTGGAGATGAACTACATCTCGCAGTGGACATACCCTAACCGCGTCATTCACGCGGCGCATGGCGTGGCGGCGTTGCCGGCCAACGTACAGCTCATACAGATCAACTCGTTCGGCTGCGGCCCAGACTCGTTCCTTATGGACGAATGCTCCAACATATTAAACGCGGCGGGCAAGAACCACACCGTGATTCGCGTGGACGAGATAAGCAGCCCCGGCTCGGTGCGGCTGCGCCTGCGATCTCTTGTAGAGAGCCTGAAACAAAGCGGCGCGCTTGGCCATAAAGTGGAGGCGAAGCCATACAAAGCCATACATAACGCCTTCACAGAGAAAGAAAAAACGGAGAGGACTATTGTGGTGCCATGGTTCTCAGACTCCTTGTCTCCCATGCTTCCCAACTTCTTCAAGCGACTGGGATTCAACCTAGTGAACCTGCCAAAACCCGATGAGGAGTCCATCTCCACGGGATTGAAGTATGGGCACAACGAGGTGTGCTACCCGGCCACGCTGGTTGTGGGCGACATTGTGAAATTCATGCTTAAGCACAGAGACGAGAGGGACAAATATGTGATCGGCATCACTCAGACCGGCGGGCAATGCCGCGCCACGAACTACCTCGCGCTCATCAAGAACGCGTTGACGACGGCCGGCCTCTCCGACGTGCCGCTACTCTCGCTCAACACCGGCGCGGCCTATGGCAACGAGCAACCGGCCTTCAAGGCAGACGTCCGCCTGGCGCTGACGCTCGCCATAAAGATTGTGCAATATACCGAGGCCCTGGCAGCCATGCAGCGCGCCATGGCAGTCCGCGAGAAAGTCAAGGGGACAGCCAAAGCCTTGATGGACAAGTATATCGCGCTCGGAGACGAGCTGGTGGCCACAAAGCGCGAGAAAGGCCTCTTCGGCCTGCTGGACAAGGCTGTGGACGAGTTCAACGCCATCGTGACAACGGGCGTGGAGCCGCGCTCCATAGGCCTCATCGGCGAGATATACATAAAATATAACAACTTCGGGCAGTTGCACATTGGCGAGTGGCTGCAAGAGCAGGGCATAGAGGTGGTGGTGCCATCGCTCATGAGCTTCCTGCTCCAGGCGTTTGTCAACAACAAGGTCAACGACCGCCACGACATCGAAAAGAGCTCGTGGCAAGCCAAAGTTGTGTCCAAATTCCTGAAGACCTACGTTGAGAGCCGAGACAAGAAGTGGGACAAGGTGAAAAGCCGCTTCAAGTATTACAGGCCCGAGGGCAGCATCTTCGACATGGCCAAAGACGCGTCGGAGGTCCTCAACCTTGTCAATCAGTTTGGCGAGGGTTGGCTCATTGCCGGCGAGGTGATGGAACTGAGCCGCTCGGGGATCGACAAGGTGGTGTGCCTTCAGCCGTTCGGCTGCATAGCTAATCACATTGTGGCGCGCGGCATTGAGAACAGGCTGCGCAAGGTTTGCCCGAAGACGGGCCTCCTGTTCCTTGACATAGACTCTTCCGTGGCGCGCGTGAACTTGGAGAACAGGCTTCACTTCCTCATTGACCAGATGGGCCAAGGGGAGCAGGCCGAGAATGTGGGCTAATGGGCAGTGTGACAATAAAGCAATTCACCTTCAACCCCATAGGTGAACACACATATGTGGTGAGTGACGCCACGGGTGAATGCGTGATTGTGGATCCGGGGTGCTTAGACGCCTCGGAGCGCGAGGCTCTGTGGGGCCATATCGACAGCAACGGGCTAAAGCCTCGGGGCATATGGCTGACACACTTGCACTTCGACCATGTGTGGGGCGTAAGGGTCGCGGAGGAGAGGTATGGCGTCGGCGTTTGGGCCTCGGCCGCGGACGAGGCGTGGATTCTTGGCAATGCCGAGGCGTGCGCCCGCTGGAACCTGCCCGCGCCCGACACATTCACCATCTCCCACCCCACGCGAGACGGAGAGATCCTGACCTTTGGCCACACAGAGGCCAAAGTGATTGCCACACCCGGGCACTCGGCCGGCAGCCAGTCATTCTACATCGCCGAGGCTGGCGCGTGCCTGACGGGCGACACACTCTTTCGCCAGAGCGTCGGGCGCACGGATTTTCCTGGCGGCGACAGCTCGGCCATAATGGGATCAGTAAGGGACAAACTGCTAAAGTTGCCAGCCGAGACGCGCGTGCTGCCGGGGCACGGGCCAGAGACCACAGTGGCCGAAGAGAGGCTTTACAACCCATATCTTTGCGCAGACTGACGGCGTTAAAAAAGCAACAAGAGCCACAATCAACGCCCTCAAATAATAACGGAAATTTTTCCGCATATCGCCCGACATTATTATTTTTGTAGGTGAAGAACTGACATAAAGAAAACAAACATAAAAACGCATACAATGTCTAAAGTAACAGTTGTAGGCGCCGGTAACGTAGGCGCCACCGTAGCAGACGTCCTCGCCTATCGTGAGGTCGCCAATGAGGTTGTCCTCATCGACATCAAAGAGGGCGTGGCAGAGGGCAAGGCTCTCGACGTTTACGAGAAGGCGCCCATCACCCTCTACGATACGAAGACCGTAGGCTCCACCAACGACTACTCCAAGACCGCAAACTCTGACGTTGTCGTCATCACCTCTGGCCTGCCTCGCAAGCCGGGCATGACCCGCGACGACCTCATCGGCGTAAACTCCGGCATCGTGAAGTCAGTGACGGAGCAGGTTGTGGCAGCAAGCCCCAATGCCGTCATCATCATCGTCTCCAACCCTCTTGACGTGATGACCTACCAGGCCCACATCACCTCCAAGTTCCCCCGCAACCGCGTCATCGGCATGGCCGGTGTGCTGGACTGCGCACGCTACAAGGCATTCATTGCAGAGTATCTCGGCGTATCAGTGAAGGATGTGCAGGGTCTGCTCCTCGGCGGCCACGGTGACACCATGGTTCCGCTGCCACGCTTCACCACCGTTGCCGGCATCCCCGTGACCGACCTTATTGACAAAGACACCCTCGACGCTATCGTTAAGCGCACTCAGAACGGCGGCGGCGAGCTCGTCAAGCTGATGGGCACCTCCGCATGGTATGCTCCAGGCGCATCTGCAGCTCAGATGGTCGAGGCCATTGTCAAGGATCAGAAGCGCGTATTCCCCGTATGCTGCAAGCTGGAGGGCGAGTATGGCATCAACGACTGCTACCTCGGCGTTCCCGTCGTGCTCGGCAAGAACGGCGTTGAGAAGGTCATTGAGCTGAACCTCAATGATGAGGAGAAGGCCCTGCTGGAGACCAGCCGCGAGCACGTCCTCGAGGTCATGGGCGCTCTTGACAAGCTCAACGCAGCGAAGTAGCCTGAGCTCACAATCATCATCATAAAAGGCCGCCGTACGAAACACGTACGGCGGCCTTTTTCGGTCACGCCCGTCTCCCGTTACAACTTGACTTTTTTCAGACGCAAGCTATTGAGAACAACAGACACGGAGCTGAACGCCATGGCCGCGCTTGCCAACATTGGGTTGAGAATGAATCCATTGATTGGATAAAACACGCCCGCGGCAATGGGGACACACATGAGATTGTAGAAGAAAGCCCAAAACAAGTTTTGGCGTATTATCTTCACCGTATGCCGCGAGAGGCGTATGGCCTCTGGGATCTTGAGCAAATCGGACGATACGATGGTGGCCATGGCGGTCTCGGCGGCAATGTCGCTCCCGCCACCCAAGGCAACGCTCATGTCGGCCTGCGCCAGAGCCGCGCTGTCGTTTATGCCATCGCCGACCATGGCCACCGTGCGGCCTTGCCTCTGCAAGTCTTTGACATAGGCCACTTTGCCATCGGGCAACACCTCTGCCATGACACTCTCGATGCCCACGCTAGAAGCCACAGACATGGCGGCCGTGGCATTGTCTCCCGTGAGCAAATGCACATCCAGGCCCATATTCCTCAATCTCGCGACGGCATCCGCGGCACTCGGCCTGACCCGGTCAGCAATGGCGAAAAGCGCGACAACCATCCCGGACGAGGCGAACCACACTAGCGTATTGCCGCCCTTGGCCCACTCTTGAGCCAAAGCCTGCCAACCATCATCAATGGCCACTTTACACCCCTCCAAGAGCGACTCGCTGCCGGCAAGGTATGCACAGCCTCCGGCCTCTCCCCTCACTCCCCGGCCCGGGATGTTCTCAAACTTTTCCACCGCCATGGGCGCCACTCCAGACAGAGCCTCGATGATGGCGGCGGACAACGGATGGCCAGACTGACGCTCAAGGGAGAGCAACACACCCAAAGCGCCTTCTTGCCCCGCCTCGACTTTATGGAGGACGACGACGGGACGCCCCTCTGTCAAAGTCCCCGTCTTGTCAAAGACCACAGTATCCACCTTATGCGCCACCTCGAGGCTTTCCGCGTCTTTTATCAAGATGCCAGCCTCAGCCGCTCGGCCAATGCCGACCATAATGGCCGTCGGCGTGGCAAGACCCAGCGAGCAAGGGCAAGCGACAATGAGCACAGAGACCATGGCCAAGACCCCGTGGGCGAAGCCGTTGGCAGGATCGGCCACAACCCACACGAAGAAAGCCAAGATGGCGACAATGATGATGACAGGCACGAAGACAGCCGCCACCTTGTCCGCCAACCGTTGCACGCTTGCCTTACTGCCCTGCGCCTCTTGCACCATGCGTATGACGCGCGCCAACATCGTGTCCGCCCCAACGCCGCTCGCCACAAAGCGCAACGTCCCGTTCTGATTGACCGTTCCGGCAAAAAGAGTGTCTCCACTTCGTTTGAGCCGCGGGATTGGCTCTCCCGTGAGCATGCTCTCGTCTACACAAGACTCGCCACCCGCCACGACACCATCCACAGCAATGCTCTCACCCGGTCGGACCAAGACAACGTCTCCACGCCTGACGGCGGCTATGGGCACCACTCGCTCGCCCATGTCAGACACCAAGGTCACGCTCTTGGGCCTGAGCCCCATGAGTTTCCTTATGGCCGAAGAGGAGCTTCGCTTCGCCCTCGCCTCCAACATCCGGCCGAGCAAGACGAAGGCCACGATGACGCCGGAAGCCTCGAAATAAAGGCCACGTGACGCCCACGAACCGGAAGCAAAAAGATTGAAAACGCTAAAGGAATAGGCTATGCCCGTGCTGACGGCCACAAGAGTGTCCATTGAGGCCTGGCCATGCTTGAGCTGGCGCCACGCGTTGACGAAAAAGCCGCGCCCAAAGCCAAAGACAACAAGCGTGGCAAACGCCCATTGGGCCATGCCGCACCACGACTCACGCCCACAAAGCATGCTGAAGAGCACCAATGGCGCGCAAAACGCCAAAGCTAAAATGGCGCGCAAGCGCACTCGCGTATAGTCTGACCTATGGGAAGGGTCGGCATCGCCAGAGTCCGAATCTTCGCTCTCTGCCACAATGTCGTAGCCTGCCTCTTGGACAGCCGACCGCAAGATGGCGTCGGAACACACGTTGGCGTCATATTCCACCACGGCTTTGGCTGACGCGAAATTTACAGAGGCGCGGCACACGCCAGGCTGACGGTTCAACACTTTGTCAACGCGAGCGGCGCAAGACGCGCAGCCCATGCCCTTGACGGCATAGATCCTCTTAATATTCCTACCTTTGTCCATACATGTTTTAGTTTTTACTCTGGACGCAAAGGTAGCAGGGCGACGACGCACCCTCATTACAGAATTATGGGAATGACTTACAACTTTCAGACTTCGTCCAGGGGCCTCAGCCCTCTCCCTTTAAGCTTCTTAAACTGGCTTGGGGACATGCCCGTGACATTGCGAAACTGCGAGCTGAGGTGGGCCGCGCTAGAGTAGTTGAGCCTATCGGCAATCTGGCTGATTGACAGCTCATCATAGACCAGTAGCTCTTTCACCCGTTCAATCTTTTGGAGAATAAAGTACCGCTCAATGCTTATTCCATTGACCTCGGAGAAGAGCTTGCTGAGCGCGCTGTAGTCGCGGCACATCCTCTTTGCGAGGAAGTCAGACAAGTTTATTGCCGCTGTGCCACCCTCTTTGCGCGCAAGCTCAATGACCGCCAGTTTAATCTGCTCCACAAGGCGCGTCCGCTTGTCGTCAATCAGCTCGAAACCATACTCTTCAAGAGCTTTCTTTATTGCGACGCGAGACTGCGGCGAGACCGGGTCACGGAGCACAGCCTCTCCCAACTCAACGTGCAGCGGCACGAGGTCCATCCTCGTCAAGGCCTCCGTCACCACCATAATGCAGCGGCGGCAGACCATGTTTTTAATGTGCAGGACGCAGGCATCTGCCGCCACTGCGCCGTTGGCACTTTGCGGCGCTGTCATTTGACAATGATATATGACGAAAGGCGGAAACGAGTGGCATATAGGGCGTTGAGGTCTACCGGCACGCTGATGCCCGGAATCTGTCCGTTTTCTGAGAACTGCCACACATCGGCGCCCTCAGGAGGCTCCGCGACACTATATCTGGCAATCCAGAGCGGGTAGCCGTCAAAGCCCGCCCCATCATCGAGCAACTTGGCGGCGTAGGATTGGGAGGCGTATATTATGGGGCGCTTGCCATAGTGATTTTTCAACCTTTTGGCCACGGAGGCCAGCACCTTGCGCACGGCGACTACACCGTAGTCTCCCAAGAGGGCCTCCTCCAGGTCGATTACGGGGACCATGTCTCCTTTTCGCAGTCCGGAATTGGCGATAAAATTGTCGGCCTGGGCGTCCGCGTCAGCCATGGTCATGACGTGGTAGGCGCCAAAGAGCGCGCCCGTGGAACGGATGCCACGGCGGTTGGCCAAGACGCAAGGGTCTTGGTAGTCGGCCCCCTCGGTGGCCTTGGCGAAGATGAAACCGATGGAGACGGCCGAAGACGTGTCATCAGCGCCCTGGCGGCGGGTGGTGATGTTGAACGGGATGAGGCGGACCTCATCCCACCGAATGTCTCCCTGATATCGCGACACGTCAATGCCGTAGGCATCGGCCTCGGGGACTTTGGGGCCGCCGAAGAGCATACGCTGCAG
>SAMEA104315425__coassemble_1269_pt1 | contig 13942 bp, 9 predicted proteins | sample SAMEA104315425__metabat2_high_PE_033 | metagenome-assembled genome bin SAMEA104315425 (sample SAMEA104315425) | gut metagenome | biome: Monkey gut; feature: monkey-associated habitat; material: faeces | place: China | collected 2013 | reverse complement strand
CCACCGAGACCTTGCCTCCGATGTCCTCTTTGGTGATGCCGAGCATCTTCTCGACGCCGAGCTCCACAGGGAGTCCGTGAGTGTCCCACCCCGCCTTGCGCACCACGCGGAAGCCGCGCTGCGTCTTATACCTGCAGAAGGCGTCTTTGATGGAGCGTGCCAAGACGTGGTGAATGCCAGGTTTGCCGTTGGCCGATGGGGGGCCGTCGTAGAAGACGAAATCGGGATGCCCCTCCCTCTCTTTCAGACTGTTGCGGAAGGCGTCCTCGCGCCTCCAGCGTTCGAGGACCTCTTTGCTGGCCTCGGTGAGGTCCAAGCCCTTGTATTCGGCAAATCTCTTGCTCATGGAGTTAAGTATCTTAGCTTAATAAGACCCCGCTCTTGCGCCGAAGGCGGCGGCAGGCAGGTCAAATTTTCGGCGTGCGAATTTAGCAATTATATGACTTAAAAGCAATATGGGCGCCTCGCTCGGCAGGCTACCGTCGGGCCGCGAAGAAGAGGCGCACCAGCTCTGCCGCCTCGGCCGCTCCCACGCCGCGAGAGACGGCTGTCTTGGGGTGGAGAGGAGACGGCGTGAGGCGGGCGTAGCCTCTCTTGTCATCGGGCGCGCCGTAGACGATGCGCCCCACCTGCGCCCACGCCAAAGCGCCGGCGCACATGACGCACGGTTCCAGAGTGACGTAGAGTGTGCAGTCATTGAGATACTTGGCCCCCAGATATTGCGCGGCGGCGGAGATGGCGATCATCTCGGCGTGGGCCGTCACGTCGCGCAGCCGCTCCGTCTGGTTGCGCCCTCGGCCCACGATCTTGCCTCGGCACACCACCACCGCGCCCACGGGGATCTCACCCTCCTGCCCCGCCATGCGCGCCTCGGCCATGGCCTCGGCCATCCACCGGCTGTCGGCGCGAAGCCGCGCCTCGGCGTCTTCCGCTTTCATCATCTCTTACGGCGGTTGGTAGGCTTGCCGAATTTGCGGACGTAGGCGGCGGGCGTGTAGGAGCGGGTTGAGAAGTTGACGTGAATGTCCCAGTTTTGGCGGACGTTCACTTTCTCCATATAAAATATGAGTTTCTCGGGCTGGCGTCTCTCGCTCCATTTGCCCGGGTCCCACTTGCCGTTGCGGTTGTCGTCTTGCAAAATGCGGAGCATATAGTCTCCCTGCGGGATATACTTGAAGCCAGCTTTGCCATTGGGCTTCAGATAGTTCTGCCTCAAGACCTTGCCACGGGTGTCGGTGAGTTGGAGCAGGGCGTTGGCCGGCACGCTGTCCACGTCGACGTAGAGCGTGCCGTACTTGTCAAGGGCAGTGACGCTCACCGTCTGGCTCATGGGGCCGTTGACGAGCCCATAGATGTCGGTGGCGGCGGCGGAGTCAACGGTCACCACATATTGCGCGCCCGGCTCCCACTTGAACTTTATGGCCTTGCGGCAGATGTTCACAGTGTCGTCGACCTGCGAGAAAGTCACTGGCATTTGGAGCGTATCGACCTTTTGGAAGAGGCGGACAGAATCCCACACGAGGGAGGCGAAGGGCGTTGGCGACGTTATGGAGAGCTCGGCATAGGGGGCGACGCCGCCCGGTATCTTGAGTTTGAGCAACTCGACTTTTGGTTTTTCCTCCTTGACCTTGCGGCGGCGGCGCGCAGAGCGGTCCTCGGCCTTTTTCTTTTCAAAATGCCACTCTTTGAGGGTGTCGACGCGGTCTACGAGCTCTCCGAGGCTGTCTTGGATGAGGTAGTTAATGGCCAAGACCACAGAGTCTTTCTTCCACACTGTGGTGTCTGTCATCCAGACTTGCACGGTGTCGTTGGTAGGGCTGTATTGGAACACGGCCGCGTCTTTCCCCTCTTGGCCCACGAACGAGACCTTTGGCCTGCGGCTCATGGGCTTGTTGAGCGTGATCGTCACCTTGTTGCGCTCTTTGCGCTCGTCCGACTTGACATATTGGTCATACGTGTCTTCCTCAAAGGCGAAGAGGGCCAGGGAGTCTGGAGTGAAGACGAGGGTGTCTCTCACGATGGGCGCGTAGTGATATTTCACCGTGTCGTTTTGCACGTAGGTGGAGTCGGTCTTGACGCTGTCGGCCACTTGCCGGGTCTCGAAAGACGGAGAGACGCGCCTCCCGAGCCAGGCGATCTTCTCGCCCGGCTGGTCGAAGAGGAAGTTGCGGTTCTGGTCGTCTAGCGCATAGACGTCATATTCAGCCCCCGCCGGCACGTTCTTGATGGCGAAACGGCCTCGGGCGTCGGTCTTGGCGACCCTGATGGGCGCGGCCTTGCAAAAGGCAGTGTCGGCCAGGTTGGCGTGGAGCAATACGTAGATGCCCTCCACGGGCGTGACCGTCTGGGCGTCATAGACGTTGCCGGAGATCATCATGGAGTCGGTGCTCTCTCCCGTGGAGAACGTGAAGGTGAAGTTCTCATAGACGTTGCCCTCGTTGAGGTCTGAGAGGCAGTCGGCGAAGTCGAGCGTATAGGTCGTGGCTGGCTGGAGCTCCCCCTCGAAAGAGACCTTCACCTGCTTGCCGTGGGCCTCCACCCTCGGCTTCTTGGCCGTAGGCGGCGACATGACGAACTTCTGGTCGGCATCCTTGAGCTGCACGTTCTCGTCAAAGACGATGGTGACAGCGTTGCCGCTGAAGCCAGTGGAGCCCTCGGCGGGCGAGGAGGACATCATGACCGGCGGGCGCACGTCTTTGGGGCCGCCAGTCGGGGTGCCGGGGTTGGCGCACCCCCACACCATGGCCACGAGAGCCACCCCCGCTCCCAAGGCGCGCAAGACGCCGCCATGGGAAGTGGAAATATTATCGCGTTGAGACACTGTCTGGTTAAGTTATTGACGCCACTAAGTTAGCAAAAAGAGGCGAGGTAGACCAAAAGGCCATCTGACGCAAAAAGGCCTTACCTTTGCCCCAACAACACAACGCCATCAGCATAGCCAGATGAGAGACACAAAATCGCCCTACACAAGGGCCGAAAACCCGGAGGCGTGGACGGCATGGGAGTGCCTCCTGCGCACGGGCGTGAGCATATTCCTGACGGGGCGCGCGGGGACGGGCAAAACCACATTCCTCCGCCGCCTGCAAGCCTCGGGGGCCAAGCGCATGGCGGTGGTGGCGCCCACGGGCGTGGCAGCCATCAACGCGGGCGGAGTCACCATACACTCCTTCTTCCAATTGCCGCCCTCTCTCTTCATCCCGGGCCAGCCTCTGGAGCAGAGCCGAGCCATGAGCCAAAGCAAACTGAAGACGATCAGGGGGATAGACCTCCTGGTCATTGACGAGGTGAGCATGGTGAGGCCCGACCTTCTCGACGCCATAGACACGCGCCTGCGGCAAGTGAGACGCAGCCAGGCCCCGTTTGGCGGCGTGCAGCTGCTGCTCATTGGCGACCTGATGCAGTTGGCGCCCGTGCTGACGGAGGCTGAGGCACCAGACCTGCTCCGGCACTACGCCACGCCATATTTCTTCTCAAGCAAAGCCCTGGCGCAAACAAAATATTTCTCGATAGAGCTCAAACACATCTATCGCCAGACAAACGCGCAATTTATAGACCTGCTGAACAAGGTGAGGGACAACGACCTTGACGAGGCCAGCCTCCGCACCCTCAACAGCCGATATGACCCCAAGTTCAACCCGCCCGAAAGCGAAAAATATATCCGCCTCACCACACACAACGCCCAGGCCGAGACGCTCAACGGCCTCAAGCTGGCCCAGCTGGACGGCATGGCGCGCACCTATGAGTGCCACACATCCGGCACATTCCCCGAAAAATCATATCCGGCCGACAAGTCGCTGACCCTCAAGGAGGGGGCGCAGGTCATGTTCCTTAAAAACGACCGCGACGGCCGATTCTATAACGGCAAGATTGGCCACGTGGTGGAACTGACGGCAGACAGCGCCATGGTGACGAGCGACGACGACTTCGGCACCGTGGAGATAAAGGCCGAGACATGGCAAAACTTCTCATACGAGATGAACAAAAAGACCGGCCAAGTGGAGCAGAAAGTGGAGGGCACATTCTCACAAATCCCGCTCAGCCTGGCGTGGGCCATAACCATCCACAAGAGCCAGGGCCTCACGTTTGACCGCGCCATAATCGACGCCGGCAACTCCTTCTCGCCCGGGCAAGTCTATGTGGCCTTGAGCCGCTGCCGCACTTTTGAGGGCATGGTGCTCAGCACCCCAATCTCCCGCGCCAGCATAATGACAGACGCCTCTGTGAAGAATTACATGGACCAGCAGCGCGGCCGCGAGCTGACGAAGGCGCAAATAGACGCTTTCGCCGCGGACTATGCCGTGACCGTCTTGGCGAACCTTTTCGACTTCTGGGGCATAACAAGCTGCGCTGCAAAGATTTTAAGAATATTGGAAGAGAACTACGCCACCACATATCCCGCCGTGATAGCGGAGCTGTCGGCCACTCTGGGCCAATGCCAAAACGAGCTGACAAGGCCAGGCCATGGCTTTGCCGACCTGTGCAGGCGGCACACGGCTGCTGGCGGCAACATCTTGGAAGACGGCACCCTGATGGAGCGCGCCAAGAATGGGGCCAAATATTTTGAAGACAAGGTGAAAGCCATCCTCGACCCTCTGCTCCTGACCACCGACATAACCCTAGGCAACGCCGAGCTAGAGAAACGGCGAGCCAACGCCCGCGCCGAGCTGAGCCAAGAGCTGACCATGAAACACGCCGAGCTGCGGGCCGTGATAACGGCTGGCTTCGACCCGGCAGAAATTGTGGCGGCGCACGCCGAGGCCGTGGCCCAAGAGCCAGAAGACATCGCGCCCAAGAGCCGCCCCAAGGCCGACGAACGCGAAGTGGCCAACAAAGAGCTATATCGCGAGCTGAAGGCCTGGCGCGCCGAGGAGGCCCGCAAAGTGAACCGCCCCGCCTATGCCGTGGCGCCAGACAAGGTGCTGATGGACATTGCCGACGCCATGCCCGCCGACAGCAAGGCCCTGCTGGCCATCAACGGGATGGGCGAAGCCAAGGTCAAGCGGTTCGGAGCGGACATGCTACGCATCGTGGCCGAATGGTTCGAGAAAGTGGCTAGGCCCGAGGCCTGCGAGCGGCAACCGGACAGCCGGCCTAAGCCAGACACCAGGCGACTGACCGTGGAGGCGTTTCGCCGACTGGGAGACACCGACGCCGTGGCCAAAGAGCGAGGCCTGGCGCGCAGCACCATTGTGGGCCACCTGCTAGACACGATGGAAGAGACCGGCCTGGGCATTGACGACATCATGGGCCGAGAGCGGCACAGCAGGCTGCGAAGCCTCATTGAGGCGCAAGGGACTGATGAGACACGATATGACAAAGAGACCATGAAAGGCGAGTTCGACTACCGCGAGTACCTATTCGTCCGCCACGAAGTGATGGGCGAAAGGGACTAAAAGCGGCACAATGAATTGCCATATTACCCATAATGGCTAATTTTGCCGCTAGTTGCCGTCAAGTTTCCATCACACACTTATGACAGAGCAAGAAAAGCAGACCAAGCTAGACCAGCGATACCTGGGCATGGCCCGGATATGGTCACTGAACTCCTACTGCGAGCGCAGGCAGGTGGGCGCACTGATGGTGAAAGACAAGATGATAATCAGCGACGGCTACAACGGCACCCCGTCAGGTTTTGAAAACGTGTGTGAGGAGAACGGCGTGACGAAGCCTTACGTGCTTCACGCCGAAGCCAACGCCATAACCAAGGTGGCGAAGACGGGCAACAGCTCTGCGGGGGCCACGATGTACATCACGGCGTCGCCCTGCATCGAGTGCGCCAAACTGATAATCCAGGCGGGCATCGCACGCGTGGTGTATTCCGAGGACTACCGCACGCCAGAGGGCCTTGAGCTGCTGCGCCGAGCGGGGGTAAGGGTGGACAAAGTGGAAGAGACCATCATAATAAAGTAACAGGATGAAATACGCATGGACACTGCTGCTAATGGTCGCGGCGGCCTTGGCCGGCCTCTACTTGGGCTGGGTCAGTGGCAACAACGCGGCTGGCGGGGGCTATGGTGAAGGCCAACGCGGGCCATTGACCCTTGGCGGGGGAAAGATGGACGAGGTGTTGGAACTTGTGGACAACTTTTATGTCGACCCCCTGGACATTGACTCGCTCCAAGAGCTGGCCATCCCGCTGGTCATGAAACAGCTGGACCCGCACAGCGTCTACATTCCGCGCTCCGACGTGGAGCGCGTCAGCGGCGAGCTGAAGTCGGACTTTGGCGGCATCGGCGTCACGTTCTCCATCCGCGAAGACACGGTGCGCGTCATGTCCGTCGTGGCGGGCGGGCCGTCTTCGGCACTCGGCGTGCTGCCCGGCGACAAGATAATAAAGGTGAACGGCAAAAACTTCGCGGGCAAGGCTGTCGGCCTGACCAACCAGATGGTGCTGGACAACCTGCGCGGCGAGATAGGCACAAAAGTGAGCATCAGCATCTTCCGCCACCCGTCCACGACACTGGACTTCGACATTGTCCGCGGCGAGATTCCTCTCATAAGCGTGGTCTCGACCTATGAGATCGCCCCGGGCGTGGGCTACATGAAGATAGACCGCTTCGCGGAGAAGACATATGAAGAGATGATTGCCGGCATCGCCAAGCTCAAGGCCGAAGGGTGCGACAAGCTTATTGTTGATTTGCGCTCCAACGCCGGCGGCTTCCTCAACGTTGTGCAGGCCATGTGCAACGAGTTTTTGGGCCGCGGCGAGATGATAGTCTACACCGAAGGCTGCCACCAGAGGCGGCAGGAGAGCCGCGCCGATGGCACCGGGACGTGCCGCGACATGGGCCTGACGGTACTCATTGACGAGTTTTCGGCCAGCGCGAGCGAGATATTCGCCGGAGCCATGCAAGACAATGACCGCGGCACCATAATAGGCCGCCGCTCATTCGGCAAAGGCTTGGTGCAGACGGAGATGACGCTGACCGACCAGTCGCACCTGCGCCTCACAGTCTCGCGCTATCACACGCCGAGCGGCCGATGCATACAGAGGCCCTACGACCACGGCGATGAGGAGTATTATCAAGACATCAATGAGCGGTATAAGGGTGGCGAGCTGTTTAGCGCTGACAGCATAAAGGCAGACACCGCGCAAGTGTTCCACACCCGCAAGGGCCGCGCGGTGTATGGCGGCGGCGGCATTGTGCCAGACATCTTCGTGCCTTTCGACACAGCCTCCGCCTCGCGCTACCTCTACACCCTGCGCTCCAAGAGGCTGATCTATGACTACGCCATGACATATGTCGACAGCCACCGCGACCAGCTGAAACGCCTGGCGGCGGCCGACCTCATCCACCAGTTGCAGAAGACTCCGTTCATCGACGGCCTCACGGCCTACGCCGCCAAGCACGGCGTGGAGCGGCCCGCAAAGCTGGAGGAGCAAGAGAGCCTCGTCATAGCCAACGAAGTGAGGGCCTACGTGGGGCAAGCCATAAAAGACAATGACGGGTTCTACCCCATCCTTAACACCATGGACCCCGTGATCGACAAGGCATTGGAGACGTTGGGAGCCAAGAGCCTGTATTAGGTCGCAAAGAGTGAGGAGGCCGCCACATTTTGGACACGCGTAAATTATTGGACAGCTGGGGCTTGGCAGGCGTTTTCGTCGTCTGCTTCCTCTCCGCCACGCTCCTGCCGGGCGTGAGCGAGGTGGGGCTGGGCGCCTTGGCCGTGTGCGGGGTCTACCGCGCCGCGCCCCTGGTGGCCGTGGCCTCGGTGGGCAACTGGCTCGGCAGCGTCGTCACCTACGCCACGGGCTGGATTGGCTCCGAGTGGCTTATGAGCCTGCTGGGGCTCGACGAGTCGAGCCTGGCCAGCGTGCAAGAGTGGATTGACGCCTACGGCAGCCTGTGCGGGCTGCTGGTGTGGGCGCCTTGGGTCGGAGACCCCCTGGCGCTGGGGCTGGGAGCGGCGAAGGCCCCTGTGGTGGCCACATGCCTGACAATGCTGATAGGCAAAGTGGCGCGCTATGCCATAATCGTCGGCATAGCCGTCAAAGCCAAAGACATAGTGAAGAATAAAAAGAAGCTAACTAAAACAGAGGATCAAAAATGTACGACTATTTGATTGTGGGCGCGGGCCTTTTCGGCTGCGTCTTCGCTCATGAGGCCAAAAAGGCCGGCAAAAGATGCCTGGTGATTGACCGGCGCGACCACACTGGCGGAAACATCCACTGCGACAAGGTGGAAGGCATCAACGTCCACCGCTACGGCGCTCACATCTTCCACACGTCCAACCGCGAGGTGTGGGACTACGTGAGCGCGCTGGCCGAGATGAACCGCTACACCAACCAGCCCGTGGCCAACTACGAGGGCAAGCTCTACAACCTGCCCTTCAACATGAACACGTTTTATCAGATGTGGGGCGTGACGACCCCCGCCCAGGCCGAGGCCAAGATTGCCGAGCAGAAGGCGGAGGCCGCCGAGGCCATGAGGCGGGACGGCGTCACGGAGCCTCGCAACCTGGAGGAGCAGGCGCTGATGCTCGTGGGGAGAGACATATATGAAAAGCTCATTAAGGGCTACACACAAAAGCAGTGGGGCCGCAAGTGCACCGAGCTGCCGGCCTTCATCATCCGCCGCCTGCCCGTAAGGCTGACTTTTGACAACAACTACTTCAACGACACATATCAGGGCATCCCCATCGGCGGCTATAACGTCTTGACAGACAAACTGCTCGACGGCATAGAGGTGCGCACGGGCGTTGACTACGCCAAAGACCGCCCCGAGCTGGACTCGCTGGCGCGCAAGGTGGTCTTCACCGGCGCCGTGGACGAGTTTTACGGCTTCCGCTTCGGCCACCTGCAATATCGCACCGTGAGGTTCGAGACCGAGACCCTGGACATGGAGAACTTCCAGGGCAACGCCGTGGTGAACTACACGAGCGCGGACGTGCCTTACACCAGAATCATTGAGCATAAGCATTTTGAGTTCGGCCACCAGCCCAAGACAGTCATCTCGCGAGAGTACTCAACGGAATGGCAGCCTGGCATGGAGCCCTACTACCCCGTAAACGACGCGGCAAACGGGGCCATGGCGGCCCAATATGCCGAATTGGCGCAAGGCGAGAGCGGAGTGATATTTGGCGGCCGACTGGCGGAATATAAGTATTACGACATGGACAAAGTGGTGGCTAGCGCATTGGCGGCCGCGGCAAAAGAGTTGCGCACAGGGAAATAGCCCCAGCCACGACCGGAGACACTCACACACACTACCCATAAAAGAAGACCAACGGACTGTAATAATGATCATCAAGGCTAAAAGACTGCTTGTGGCCCTGGCCGCCATGCTGACCTTGGGGCTGATGGCGACCGACGCGGCCGCCCAGACCAACATAGACTACAAGACAGTAGACGTGAACCAAATCCCCGAAGCGCAAATAAGGGCCCAAGCCACCAAACTGCAAAAGGCCGGCGTGACGCTAGACGAGGCCCTCGACGCGGCGGCGCAAAAGGGAGCCACGAGCAAGCAACTGTCCCAACTGAAGGTGAGGCTGTCAAAATATTTGAAAAACAGCAAGAAAAACACCCAAAACAGCTACATAGACCTCAGTGCGGACTTGGATCAGCAGAGCCAAGACTCCGACTTGGCGCAAAGCGAGGCACGCAAGATAAACTTCACCCACGAAGACTCGCTCCTCTTCGGCTTCGACATATTCAACCGCTCGGGCCTGACATTTGAGCCCTCGGCCAACATGGCCGTTGGAGACAGCTACGTGGTGGGCATTGGCGACGCTCTGGACATAGACATATACGGCGCGGCGGAGCAGTCATACAACCTCACGGTGGGGAAAGACGGCACGCTGAGCATCCCGATGGTGGGCCCCGTCAGAGTGGGCGGCCTGACCATGGCCGACGCCAAGGCCGCCATCATGGGGCGGCTGCGCTCGATATATAGCGACATGGGCGGGCGCACCAACGCCTCCATCCGCCTCGCTCAGGCCAAGCCCGTGAGGGTGAGCGTCATAGGCGAGGCTTTCTTGCCCGGCACATACACGGTGTCATCATCATCGTCACTCTTCAACGTGCTGTATCTCAGCGGCGGCCCAAGCTCCAAAGGCTCCTACCGCGACATACAGCTCATCCGCGGAGGGCGCATCGTGGCGCACCTAGACGTCTATGACTTCCTGGTCAATGGCAAAAACGACGTCAACGTTAGCCTGGCCGACGGAGACATCGTCATGATCCCGACCTACATCAAGAGGGTCAAGACGGGCGGCGAGTTTAAGCGCATAGGCTATTTTGAGGCCAAAGAGGGCGAGACCGCGGCCGACATGATCCGCTACGCCGGCGGCTTCACCCCGCGGGCGCAGACCGACCACGTGGGCATATTCCGCATCGGGAAACGCTCCACGGAATATATTGACGTCAAAGACCCTGGCTCCGTCATGATGGCCAGTGGCGACTCTATGATCGTTACCGCCGTAGAGACCGAAAGAATGGACAACGTCGTGACGATGGACGGCGCGGTATTCTCGCCCGGCTACTTCCAGTGGGAGGAGGGCATGACGCTGAGCGGCCTCATCGCCAAGGCCGGCGGCCTGAAAGAGAACGCCTTCCTGACCCGCGGCGTCATCACGCGATACAAGGAAGACTACACGCTCGAGGCCCTCAACTTCAACGTCTTAGACGTCAAGAACGGGCTGACGGACATAGCCTTGAAGAGTGGCGACGTGGTGACCATAGCGTCGATAGACGACATGAGGGAGACCCGCACCGTGACAGTGAACGGCGAGGTGCAAGAGCCTGGCGAGTATGTGTTTCGCGAAAACCTGACCCTTGGCGACCTCCTGGTGCTGGCCAAAGGCCTGACGGAGAACGCATCGACCAACAACGTTGAGATTGTGAGGCGTCTGGGCGACGAGGAGGTATTCACCAACCCCGACGTGAGCCGCCAGGTGAACACCATAACCATCACCCGCGACCTGTCGCTGGACATAGACGACAACTCGTTCATCCTCCAACCGTTCGATCAAGTGTTTGTCCGCACCCAGACCTCGGCCAACGTGGGCGGCAGCGTCGTCTTGAGCGGCGCGTTCATCAACCCGGGCAACTACGGCCTCACGAGCAACAGGATTAGGCTCAGCGACATGATGAAGCGAGCCGGAGGCTTCACCACGCGAGCCGACATTAACGCGGCGCGCATATACAGGCTCATAAAGCTCAGCCCCACGGAGCGCGCCATCAAGCTCATGCAGAGCAAGAGCCGCAACGACACCATCTTCTACCTCAAGGACGACAAGCTGGCCGACAGCTACGACTTCGTGAGCATCAACCTGGCCAAGGCATTGGAGGCCCCGGGCTCCGAGGCCGACATATATCTCTGCGACGGCGACCAGGTTGTGGTGCCAGACGGCAGCCAGACGGTGCGCGTGGCGGGCATTGTCCAGAGCCCGACGAGCATGGTGTGGCAAAAGAGATGGAACGCCAAAGACTACGTGAAAGCCGCCGGCGGCTTCGGGCCGCGGGCATATAAGAAGCTCACCTACGTGGTCCACGCCAACGGCGAGAGCGAGTCAGTGCGCCACTTCCTCTTCATCCGCCGATATCCCGAGGTGAGGCCAGGGAGCGAGGTCGTGGTGCCTAAGAAGCCCGAGCCCAAGTTCGGAGCGCCGGCCATAGTGTCGATGAGCTCGAGCGTAATATCCATGATAGCAGTCATCGTTAGCATAACAAGATAAAAGACATGAGCGACAGCAATAACGCCGCGAGTCAGCAAGAAGAGTTCGACATAGTGTGGCTCATCGCCTACCTGTGGGGCAAGGCGCGGACCATCGCCTACATAATTGGAGGGTGCGTTGTGGCGGCCATCGTCATATACGCGTGCCGCCCCAAGGTCTTCACGTCCAAGGCGGCCATCTTGCCGGTGATGGAGAACTCCGGCTCCGACCTGGGTGGCCTCAAGGGCCTGGCGTCCATGGCGGGCGTCAACCTGGGCTCCCTGGGCTCCACCGGAGCAGCCACCATAACGCCAGACCTCTACACCGAGGTTGTCACCAGCACCCCGGCCCTGCTGGAGATAATGGAGCGAGTGCCGCTCACATGGGCCACGCCCACCGACACCGTCATGACGCTCTATGAGCACACTAAAGCGGACACGCTGATGACCATTGGGCGAGCCTTGAAAAAATATACAATAGGCCTTCCTGGCGTGATAATGACGGCCATCAGGGGCGAGGCTCCGGCGGTGGACTTTGTGGAGCCTCAGAATGACGACTTCTCACGCGTGCCCAAACCCATCGTGCTGGACAAAGTGAGAAAACTATGCGCGGAGTGGCTGCGCAACAGGATAGACGTCAGCCCGGACGAGGAGACGAGCCTGGTGAGGATAAGCGCGGAGGGCGAGACTCCGGAGCAGAGCGCGGAGCTGGCCACGGCCGTGATGCAGCAGATCCAGACCACCATAACGGAATATGCCACATCTAGCGCCAAGAAGACCCTCACCTTCCTCGAAGCCCGATATGACGACACGATGAAAGAGTTCACCGAGTCGCGCCAAGAGTTCTTCGCCTACCGCGACCGCCACCGCGACTATGTGGAGGAGCGCACAAGCGTGGAGCGGCAGCAGCTGGAGGACAAGTATAACATGAACTACTCGCTTCTCCAGACCCTCCAGACCGAGCTGGAGAAGAGCCGCATGAAGCTGCTGGCCGAGACGCCCGTCTTCTCCATTGTGGAGCCCGTGGTGCAGCCCGAGAAGAAGAGCAGCCCCAAGCTTCTGCTCCACCTCATAGGCGGCGTGATGATAGGGTTTGTGGTGAGCGTGGGCGGGCTGCTGCTCGTCTTGGGCTATAAGCAAGTCTTCATGCCCAAAGAGTTCAAAAAGATATATGACGAATACAAAGTGACGGACGAGGCATAGGGCCGCGGCCCAACGCAGCATTATTTGTTTAAATTCGCGAGCGACAGAGCCTCGGAGGCGGCCGGCGCACACCCGCTGCCGGCCCCGCGCGCCGGGGCTCACGAAATAACCAACACAACAAGAGAAACAGAAAGAAAATGGCAGAAGACGTTTTCAAGAAACTGGTGGCTCACTGCAAAGAATACGGCTTCGTATTCCCCAGCAGCGAGATCTACGATGGCCTCGGCGCAGTGTATGACTACGGCCAGAACGGCGTCGAGATGAAGAACAACATTAAAAAGTACTGGTGGGACGCCATGGTCAAGCTCAACGACAACGTGGTGGGCATCGACTCCAGCATCTTCATGCACCCTACCATCTGGAAAGCGTCGGGCCACGTTGACGCGTTCAACGACCCGCTCATTGACAACCGCGACTCCAAGAAGCGTTATCGCGCCGACGTCCTTATCGAGGAGCAGATTGCCAAATATGACGACAAGATAGAGAAAGAGATTGCCAAGGCCCGCAAGAAGTTCGGCGACACGTTTGACGAGGCCAAATTTCGCGAGACGTCGGCTCACGTGAAGGAGCACCAGGCCAAGCGCGACGCGCTGCACGAGCGCTACAAGAAGGCCATGAACGACAACAACCTTGAGGAGCTCAAGCAGATCATCCTCGACGAGGAGATCGTGTGCCCCATCTCCGGCACCAAGAACTGGACCGACGTGCGCCAGTTCAACCTCATGTTCACCACCGAGATGGGCTCCACGTCAGAGGGCGCGATGAAGATATACCTCCGCCCCGAGACCGCGCAGGGCATCTTCGTCAACTTCCTCAACGTGCAGAAGACGGGCCGCATGAAGGTGCCGTTTGGCATCGCGCAGATCGGCAAAGCGTTCCGTAACGAGATTGTGGCTCGCCAGTTCATCTTCCGCATGAGGGAGTTTGAGCAGATGGAGATGCAGTTCTTCGTCCGCCCTGGCGAGGAGATGAAGTGGTTCAACTACTGGAAGCAATATCGTCTCAACTGGCACGAGGCACTGGGCATGGGCGACCAGAACTACCAGTTCCACGACCATGAGAAACTGGCCCACTACGCCAAC